>Ga0308170_10000445_pt1 | contig 54432 bp, 36 predicted proteins | sample PhyBR2_2_FD_202136 | JGI IMG/M metagenome (GOLD analysis project Ga0308170, IMG submission 202136) | Phyllosphere microbial communities from UC Gill Tract Community Farm, Albany, California, United States - DLSLSB.R2 | ecosystem: Host-associated > Plants > Phyllosphere > Unclassified | place... | reverse complement strand
CTTAAAAATGAGAATAGCGTACAGACACAAGGTGCGTACGCTATTACAGGCTAGTTCTATGACTGCCTTAGATAACAAATGTAATTAATTAAAATATTTCTTGGAAATTAACACAGAATCTTTGTGGTAAAAAAATGTTTCTTGTAATATATAAAGTGCGATAAAATCGCTTTGCTATTTGAGTACTCGTTAAAAACGAGCGCAAGCAGTAGGGTAGGTTTTTGGTATTCAGTTTTCCATCTTACCTCCTCCTCTTTTTCTCTGTGTAAGCTTTGTGTTCTCTGTGGTAAAAAAATACTTCGCGTTTCTTTGCGCCTTTGCGGTTAATAAAAGCAGCGCTGTCCTTCGACAGGCTCAGGATGACACACGATTTAACTACGCCACAACCGGCAGCGTAAAACAAAACTTACTGCCCTCGCCAATAGCACTTACCACCCAGATTTTCCCTTGCTCTGCTTCGATAAAATCTTTAGAAATGGCAAGCCCTAAGCCAGAGCCCGATTTGTTCTGTCCATCCGTTGGTACCTGGAAATAGCGATCGAACAAGCGTTTCTGGTATTTCTCCTCAATACCTTTCCCAAAATCCTGAACCGAAAACTGGATAAACTGGTCTTTTTGAAAAACATCAATAATCACCTTCGATTTCTCTGCACTGTAGCGGAGGGCATTAGACAGGAAGTTAACCATTACCCAGGCTGTTTTTTGGATATCGGCATATACATTGGGCAGGTTTTGATCGCAGTTTAAACTTAAATGAATAGACTTTTGCTCAGCCTGAAATTTAACGGCATCGATGGCATACTGCACAATGGCCTCCGGACTGGTAATGGCAAAGGTTAGTTTCAGGTTGCCGGTTTCTACCTGCGAAAGATCTAATAACTCGCTGGTGATTTTTAAAAGCCGGTCGCTATCTTCTTTAATGTGGGTGAGCAACTCGTGCTGTTCTTCGTTCATGCTGCCTATGCGTTCATCGTTCAGCAGTTTTAAACTCATTTTAATGGAGGATAGTGGTGTTTTTAACTCGTGCGAAACCGTGGCGATAAAATTTGTTTTTGCCTCGTCGAGCTCTTTAAACTGGGTAATGTTTTTGAGGATATAAACACTTCCTGCAGATTTAGAAGCCGAAATCAATGCGTTTTCTTCCTGTTCTTCATAATTGGGGATAATAATTTCACGGTTTTCAAGCTGGAAATAAGATTCTTTGTCGTCGGCATAAATTTTCAAGGTGGGCTCGCTTGTATCGGGTTTAATAATCCGTTTCAGCAGTTCGTTCTTTTGAACCAGTTCGGCCACGTTTTGTCCGATGATTTTATTTTCATCCAAACCCATCAGCTTTGCGGCCAGGTGGTTTAAGAAAAGTACTTCACCCTTTTCGTTTAGGCCAATAATGGCATCCTGCATTTGTGCAATAATGGCTTCAATGCGTAGTTTTTCTGATTTAATGGTAGATAGGTTGCTATTTTCCCATTCGTTCAGTTTTACCACCATCCCGTTAAAAGAGTCGGCCAGTTCGGTAAATTCGTCATCATTTTCGAAATGCAGGCGTTGTTTGTAGTTTTTACGACTGATCTGTTTAATGGCAGCACCGAACTCGGCGAGTGGATTGGCAACAAAACCCGGGAAATTGATAATAAAGGTAAACAGGATAATAAAGCTCAAAGTAGCTGCAATCATGATGTAAAGGTTAGCCCTCGATGAAGTTTCGTTGGCCCGCTCGTTTTTATCGTAAATGGCAGCAAGGTTTACCTGTTCAATCTCGTGCAGTGCAGTACGTAAGTTTTTTAAGCTATTTCCGTTAGCTGCTGTTGCCGATGGACTATTTAAAACTTTATAGGCACTTTGGAGCTTTAGGAAAGCCGTTTTCTCTCCCTCTTCGGTAATATTCTGACTTTCGTTGTTTAAGTTTTCTACAAATGTTAAACGTTGTGCTTCGCTTAAGGGAAAGTTATTTTCGTCGATAACCTTACGCATCGAGGCCACATATTGCAAAGATTTGTAGTTATCTTTCAAAATCATTTTCGATTTATCGGAAAGCTCGTTCAGGAAGAATAAAGCAATTAATCCGAAGGACAAGACGATGATGAAGAGAAAGCCGAATCCGAGGCGAAGCTTGGTTTTTATTTTCATGGCATTTATTATTAACCGCAAAGGACGGGAAGTTTTTACGCAAAGGGCTAAGACTTTATATTAAGTCCTGGGTTATTTGCTTCTTGATCCTGTGTCTTTACCTATTATTCATTTTTATTATTTGTTTAATATCAGCTGAGGATTTAATTAAATTTATATAAGGCCTAACGAGTTTTGCTCTATGCCCTTTGCCCTCTGCATTTATTAAGACAGTACCACCAGATCTATTTCCTGGCTGGCTAAATTACGCAACAATTGATTAAAAATTGCCGTTCGGAGAATGACCTGAAAAATATTTAAATGGGGTTTCCCGATGCAAATGGTAGTTATTTCTTTTTCCGTAGCCGTATTAATTATGGTTTGTGTAATCTGGTTGCTTTTTAACTTAATTACTTCGGCGCCCAGTTCAGTAGCCAATTTAAAATGGTTGATCAGATGTCGTTGTTTATCCAGTTTAATGCGGTCTAAACTTTCAGCATCGCTCTGCACGTACAAAACAATCCACGGTGAGCGATAGTAGGAGGCCAATCTTGCTGTTTTTCTAATCACGACACCGGCGGTTTCGGCATTGGATGAAATACAGGCCATAAAACGTTCGGGACGGAGCTTAATGGACTTGGGAATTTCGGTCTGTATTTTTCTTTCCACCTGATGTACCACTTCTTTGAGGGCCAGTTCGCGCAGCTGCAAAATTTTATCGGCCTGAAAGAAATTACCCAACGCACTTTCGATCTTCGTTTTGTCGTAAATCTTACCCTCTTTTAAACGCGTAACTAGTTCATCGGCTGTTAAATCGATGTTGACGATTTCATCGGCTATCTGCAATATTTTATCGGGGATGCGTTCGGTAATCTGAATACCGGTTATTTGCTCAACTTCTTCGTTTATGCTTTCCAGGTGTTGAATGTTAACTGCCGAAATGACGCTGATGCCAGCTTCGAGCAAATCGAAAACATCCTGCCAGCGTTTGGTATTTTTACTGCCCTCTGCATTGGTATGAGCGAGCTCATCAACCACAACAATTTCGGGGTACCGGTTTAAAATGCCCTGCAAATCCATCTCGTCTATTTCCTTACCCCGGTAAAAGATGTTTTTACGTGCAATTAAGGGTAGGCCGGCAACCAGGGCTTCGGTTTCGGTCCTTTTATGTGTTTCTACATACCCAATGCAAACATCAATACCACCACGTAAAAGGGCATGGGCTTCTTGCAGCATCCGGTAGGTTTTACCTACACCGGCGCTCATCCCAATGTAGATTTTGAGTTTTCCCCGTCTAGATTTTTTAATCAGCTCGAGGAAATGTTTAACCGAATCTTCTTTTTCTGACATGTTGAAGGATGTAAGTTGTAAAATGGGTGATGGAATTTATTTTAACCTACCATTGTATGGCTATAATGTGTTCATTTACCAGTACGCACACGCACAAGGTGAAAAGAAATACTCCCGAGAGGATCATGACCAATTTATACAGGTTAGCCCTTTGCATGGCCAGCAGCATTTCTTTTTTATTGTTGCTTAAGCGGGCATAAAGCCGCTTAAGTTTTTCTGCTTTTTTGCGTTGCTTTAAAACCAAAAAGAAAATGCCACTACCCAAAAGTAGGAAGCTGAACAAGATTTCGATATATAGTTTCATCTCATTTGAAATTTAATTTACTTAAGATATTTGCCATCCCCATAGAGATCGTCTTTTCGAGCGGAGTGCAACGTAGTCGAGAAATCTATGAAAAGATCTCTCCATTTCGCTACGCTCCAGTCGAGATGACGACCTTCTTTAAGGGAATTGTAATGATAGATTTAAAACGCTACCGCAATACTTGCCGTTAAAGTAGCATTGGCATTTACGGCGTTACCTTCGCGGCTAAAAATTTTATCTTTACTATCAAAAGTTTTACCTTCTAACCTAATCACTGCATTTGAAATCGGTGCGTAATCTAAGTTGAGTGAATAACCTTTGGTTTTAAAACCATTTGGCGTACCGGTAGCAATAAATACCCCGTTTTTATCTTCGTAATATTCAAACCTTCCGGCGATGGCCCATTTCTCAGCAAATTTGTATTGGGCGATGGCTACCGGCGAAAGCACTTCATTTTTATCGCTGCTACCTTTTGCATTTTGCTGTGTACCATAGTCGAAACCAAGGGTTAAGCCAAATTTATCGGTTACCTGAAAAATGCCATAAACGTTGTGGTAAAACCGGTTTACACGAACCGAATCTGCGCCTTCGGTGCCTAAATAGTTGCTGTAGTTTACCGTTATTTTATCAGTAGGTTTCCAGGTTAATTGTAACCCTCCCGCAGGTTTATTATTGCCGGCAGTACGGGTAATTCTTTGCCATCCATTAAGGTAGAGTAGGGTCGCAGTAAATTTTCCATCATGGGTACCATAGGTAATTTTGGCTCCTGATTCATAGTATGGTGTGTTTTCTGAAGCGATATTTCTAGTTAAAACCCAGCAGTCTTTCGAAACTGCACTTTCAAAACCGATATGTGAAGAGAAGATTCCAGCATCGATCCATAAGTTTTCGGTTTTCGATAGTTTAACGCCTGCGTTAGCTTCGAAGATATTTTTTAACACACCGGGCTCGGCCGATAGGTTGGCATTGGCATAAGTACCGGCCATTACAACCAGGTTGGCACGGATATTCCCGCTATCGTAGGCTGCTTTAATGAAACCTAAATTTAAGTTTACCTCGTTGGCCCTGTTGTGCGAGTATATAAATGCCGGACGATTATGATCGGCTGGTTTGTTAAAATCGTAACCGTAGTAAGTTTCTAAATAACCGGAGAATTTAACTTTTGGTTCGTTTTGCGCAAATGCACTTACTGTTGCTGTTAATGTGGTAATAAGGGTGATTAATTTTTTCATTTTATTAAGGTGATTACACCGATTTTGGGGATTACAAAGATTTAAAGCTGATCGTCATTCCCGCCTGTGCGGGAATCTTAATATTAAAGGCTAATAGCGGGCGCATTAAGATTGCTTCGCCGGCTGAAAAAGCCTTCTCGCAATGACGATCCACTATAGATTATCTAAAGCCAGATTCAATTTTAATACGTTTACCGATGAAGGGCCAAACAAGCCCATCAATGGTTTTAACGTATTGATGGCTACCAGTTCTTTTACTTTTTTCTCGTCTATTTTTCGGGCTTTGGCTACCCTGACAATTTGTATGGCAGCGCCTTGCTCTGAAATATTGGGATCAAGGCCACTGCCCGATGCGGTTACCATATCAGCCGGGATATCTGATTTTTTAAGCCCCGGATTGTATTTCAAAAGGGTATCAATTCTCGATTGAACTTCTTTTAAGTAATCGGGATTGGAAGGGCCTTTGTTTGATCCAGCCGAGCCTGCAGCATCGTAAGCTACTGCCGATGGTCTGCCCCAAAAATATTCGGGTTTGGTAAACGACTGTCCAAGCATGGCGTAGCCAACTGTTTTTCCATTTTTGGTGATTTTTTCGCCACCACCGTTTCCTTTAGCGAATTTGCCAGCCAGTGCAATGCTGATGGGATATATGATGCATAACAATACGATTAATACTAAGGTTAAGCGTAATGATGGTATGATGTACTTTTTCATGATGTTTTAAATTGTTCGGTTGGTGAGTCACCAACCGGGGATTGGAGATTATATGATTAAACTGATCTTTTAAATAAATACACCCACTAACAGATCAATTAACTTAATGCCGATAAACGGAGCTACCACGCCGCCAATACCATAAATAAAGAGGTTTCTGCGCAATAGTGCTGTGGCTCCGATGGGTTTGTAGGCCACACCTTTTAAAGCCAGTGGAATTAAAATCGGGATGATAATGGCGTTAAAAATTACTGCCGACATAATCGCGCTTTCTGGCGTGTGAAGTCCCATAATATTTAAGCTTTGCAGGGCAGGTATCGAAGCGATAAACAACGCCGGTACAATGGCAAAATACTTGGCCACATCGTTGGCAATGGAGAAGGTAGTTAACGTACCCCGGGTAATCAACAACTGTTTACCGATTTCTACAATCTCGATTAACTTGGTTGGATCGTTATCCAGATCGACCATGTTGCCGGCTTCTTTTGCGGCCTGGGTACCACTGTTCATAGCTACACCAACATCGGCTTGCGCAAGGGCAGGTGCATCATTTGTACCATCGCCCATCATGGCCACCAGTTTACCTAAAGCCTGTTCATCTTTAATGTAATTCATTTTATCTTCAGGTTTTGCCTCGGCAATAAAATCATCTACACCTGCTTTTTCGGCAATATATTTGGCAGTTAGTGGGTTATCGCCCGTAACCATTACGGTTTTAACCCCCATTTTACGTAAACGCTCAAAACGTTCACTAATACCGGGTTTAATAATATCCTGTAATTCGATTACACCCAGTGCCTTTTCATTTTCTGCCACAACTAAAGGGGTACCGCCGTTGGTGGCAATACTTTTTACGTGGTCTTCAATATCCGAAGGGAATATGTTTCCGGCTTTTTCTACCATATTGCGAATGGAATCGAAAGCCCCTTTTCTAATCCGGCGACCATCTTTGGTATCTAATCCGCTGGAACGTGTTTCGGCTGTAAATTTGATAAAGGTCGAACCTTCGGGGGTAGTTAAACTTTTATGGCCTTGCTCGGCGGCCAGTTCGATAATCGATTTGCCTTCGGGAGTTTCATCGGCTAATGAACTTAATATGCAGGCATCGGTAAAATCTTTAATAACCACACCGGCAGTAGGGTAGAAGTTGGTTGCTTTACGGTTACCAATGGTGATGGTCCCGGTTTTATCTAAAAGTAATACATCAATATCGCCTGCTGTTTCTACAGCCTTACCCGATTTGGTAATTACATTAGCCCTTAAAGCCCTGTCCATCCCGGCAATACCAATGGCCGAAAGTAAACCGCCAATAGTAGTGGGAATTAAACACACAAACAGCGAAATTAAAGCTGCAATGGTGATTGGGGTGTTGGCATAATCGGCAAACGGTTTTAAGGTAACGCAAACGATAATGAACACCAATGTAAAACTGGCCAAAAGAATGGTTAGGGCAATTTCGTTAGGCGTTTTCTGGCGCGAAGCACCTTCAACCAACGCAATCATTTTATCTAAAAAGCTTTCGCCTGGTGCAGTACTTACTTTAACTTTAATCTCGTCTGATAGTACCTTGGTACCACCCGTTACCGATGATTTATCACCGCCTGACTCGCGGATTACAGGAGCAGACTCTCCGGTAATGGCCGATTCATCAATGGTGGCAATACCTTCAATAATTTCGCCATCAGTTGGGATGATATCGCCGGTTTCGCAGATGAAAACATCGCCTTTCTGTAAACGGCTTGAAGAGCGGATTTCGGTTGTTCCATTGCTTAGCAATACTCTTGCTGGCGTTTCCTCTCTTGTTTTACGTAAGCTATCGGCCTGGGCTTTACCTCTGGCTTCGGCAATGGCCTCGGCAAAATTAGCAAAGAGAACGGTAAGCAATAACACCAAAAAGATGAAGAAATTATACAGGGCAGAGCCTTGTTCGCTATGGCTGAAAGAATATACGGTAACATAAGCCATTACCAGGGTGCCAATTTCGACCGTAAACATAACGGGGTTGCGCACCATTACCCGTGGATCGAGCTTGATGAAAGATTGTTTTAATGCGGTTTGCACTAAAGCAGGTTCGAACAATTTATTATTGGGTTTCATTTTTTTTTAATTTATGTAAGATGGAAGATGTATAGTGGATGATGTGGGAGTTAAGTGCCCGTTTTCCATCATCCATTTTACTTTTTCCATTTAATGTGTAAAATATTCTGCCAGCGGACCTAAAGCCAGTGCCGGGAAGTAGGAAAGTGCATTTAATACGAGGATTACTGCAAAAGTCATGAGTGCAAATGTTTTGGTATCTGTTTTTAAGGTACCAGCCGATTCTGGAATAAACTTTTTACCAGCAAGCAAACCTGCAATGGCAACAGGGCCAATAATGGGTAAGAAACGACCAAGGAAAATAATTACACCTGTTATAACGTTCCAGAAGATGTTATTATCGCCCAGGCCTTCAAAACCCGAACCGTTGTTGGCGTTAGAAGAAGTAACTTCGTACAGCATTTCAGAAAAGCCATGGAAACCGGGATTGTTTAACCAGGCTTTAGGCTGCACTGCCCAGGCAGCATTACCATGATTGGTAAATACATAACTTGCAATTGCGGTGCCGGCAAGGATTAGAAACGGACTTAATAAGGTGATCAATGCTGCGATCTTAATTTCGCGGGCTTCTACCTTATGGCCTAAAAATTCGGGTGTACGACCTACCATGAGACCAGAAATAAACACCGCAATAATTAAGTAAATGAAATAATTTAGCAAGCCTACACCGCAACCACCGTAAATGGCATTAATCATCATGGCCAGTAACTGCCATAAACCTGTAAGCGGCATGGTGCTGTCGTGCATACCATTAACCGAACCGGTAGAAATTACTGTAGTTAATGTACTCCAGTAGGCTGTAGCAGCAGGGCCGAGCCTTACTTCTTTACCTTCCATAGCACCTGTAGCCTGCGATATACCCATTTTAGCAATTGCAGGGTTTCCGCCCAGTTCGGAGGTTAAGGTTGGGATCATCAGCATAAATAAACCGATGGTCATCACGCCGAAAATGGTCCAGGCTAATTTTTTCCTGCGGATGAAATACCCAAAGGCAATAATCATGGCGATTGGAATAATGGTTTGCGCAATTGCTTCAACCATATTGGTTAAGTAGCTTGGGTTTTCGAATGGGTGAGCAGAATTTGCACCAAAATACCCACCACCATTCGTACCCAGATGTTTTATGGCAATCATTTGTGCTGCTGGTCCGCGCGAAACATTTACAGTATCGCCCTGCATCGAAATGAATTTGTCTTTACCCTCGTAACTTGCCGGCGTACCATTAAAGGTTAAAATTAAAGCCACTATAACCGATAAAGGCAACAACAGACGTGTAATGGCTTTAACAAAAAACTCCCAAAAGTTACCCAGTTGGGTTGCAGTTTTATCTCTGAAAGCCTTAAATAATACTACTGCTGCGGCGATACCTGTTGCGGCACTCACAAATTGCAGAAACATGAGTACAAACTGTTGGGTGAGGTAACTCACGCCACTCTCGCCCGAATAATGTTGCAGGTTACAATTGGCTACAAAGCTGATAATGGTGTTAAAGGCTAAATCGGGCGTCATGCCTGGGTTGCCATCAGGATTAAAAGGAAGTTTATCCTGAAATATCAATATAAAAAAGCCGTATACCAGCCAAAGGATATTGATAGTGAGCAGGGCTTTTAACTGTTGTTTCCAGTTCATCTGTTCTTTAACGTTGATGCCTGAAAGTTTATAAATTCCGTTTTCGAGCGGTTTTAAAAAGTCTGTCCAAACTTTTTCTCCTGCAAAAACCTTAGCCAGGTATTTACCCAAAGGGATGGCGATAATTAAGGTAAGCAGGAAGGTGGCAATGATGCCAATTAATTCAGTGTTCATTTTTTTGTTTTTTAATTTCCCTTTAAGGGTAAGGGGTTAAAATTTTTCTGGTTTAATCAGCACGTAAATCATATAGATAAATACGGCGATGGAAATGATAAATAGTGCTAACATGTTTTTCAGATTTTTTCAAACCAATCGATAGAAAGGTAAGTTGCCCAGCAAAGCAGGATCAGGATTAGAAATAGGGTAATTGTCATAACTTAAATGATTGATGATATCGCTATTGCCAAAGCCTGTGCCGTAGACGGTGGGTTTTGTTTAAGTTGTTGTTGGTGAGTTTGTTGTGATTATTAATAGCGCGAATACAATTTTTAAACACGAAAAAACCCTTCCAAAATGGAAGGGTTTTTATCAAAATGGAAAGAATGAGGCGCGCTTCTTTTAACCGCAGAGTACGCAGAGAAAAGGCGCAGAGCACGCAAAGTTGAGTGCTTATTTTTGATGCGGTATTTTGTTAGCTTTTAATTTTTAAACACAGAGAGTTGGGTGGTAATTTGCGCTAAAATGTCGCGATGAAATCGCTATATTATCTGTGCACTCGTTAAAAACGAGCGCAAGCGCTGTGCTCGGTTGGACTCTGTGTAAAGCTCAGTGCTCTCGGTGGTAAAATATTAGCTTACGGTTAATTGAAATACGAATGGTAACTGATAGTCCTTCGACAGGCTATCATTGACAGACCCGTAATAAATCGTCATTTCGACTGGAGCCGGCCGGTTCTTCACCGGTGGCGCAATAGAGAAATCTATCAAGACAGATTTCTCGGCTACGTTGCACTCCGCTCGAAATGACGACCCCGGAAGGGCTCTCGTTCTTATTGATTTTTACACAATAAATTACCCCTCAGGATGACAACACTATATTTGTAATTAACCTAATTATTTAAAATGCGATGAAAATCGCTATGCTATTTATGCACTCGTTAGAAACGATTGCAAGCGCTGTGCTCGGTTGGACTCTGTGTAAAGCTCAGTGCACTCGGTGGTAAAATACTAGCTTAGCGTTTCTTCGCGTAAAAACTTAGCGTCCTTTGCGGTTAAAAACTTAGAAATTGATAAACTTATCAATCTGCTCGTTGGTAAACTTAATCGTATCTTCTTTGATTAAATTTCCCTCCGCATCCAGTTCGGTTTTGATATTAGGGATATGCAGTCGCAAGGGTAAGATGTTTAAATGAATGTAGTGACAAACACCTGTAAAATGATCAACGCCACGGATATTGCCATATTTACCGGATGAAATGCCCACTAAAGCCGCTTTTTTATCGTAAAAACTATCCGGGAAATTACAGGCATCTATCAGCACTTTTAGTACTCCAGGGTAGCTGCCGTTGTACTCGGGCATCACAAAAATGAATTTTTGGGTCTCATTAATCATATCCTGGATTTTCTGGAAATCCCCCGATCTTTTGCCGTACATATCGGTATTCAGTACATCAATAGGCAGGTGCTCCAAACTGAAAACAGTGGCTTCAATACTTTTTTCTTTTAGTTGCTTTTGGTAATATTTGGCAACTTTTAACGTATTGCTATTGTACCTGTTGGTAGCGGCTATTATTGTAATCATGGATAATTGTTAATAAGATGTTCAAAACCCGAATGCGCTTGTTGCTAAAATTACCATATAGTTTGTATCTTAGCTGATTGTGAAAAAGGCCGTAAACAACGCAAAAATAGAACTTTTTGCCAAATAATAGCACTGCCCCTTAAACGTTAAGTAAATTTCTGATACATAGATGAGCAAAATTATTGCATTAGCAAATCAAAAAGGTGGCGTTGGTAAAACAACTTCATCAATAAACCTGGCTGCGAGTTTAGCCGTACTAGAATATAAAACTTTATTAGTTGATGCCGATCCACAGGCAAACTCAACATCCGGTATCGGTTTCGATCCACGGAATATAAAAGATAGTATTTACGAGTGTATTATTAACGATATCGATCCTTTACAGGCGATACAAAAAACCGATACACCAAATTTAGATTTATTACCTGCACACATCGATTTAGTGGGTGCGGAGATTGAAATGATTAACCTGAATAACCGCGAGTATAAAATGAAAGCGGTATTGGAGAAAATTAAAGATCAGTACGATTTTATCATTATCGATTGTTCTCCTTCATTGGGTTTAATTACCATTAATGCTTTAACAGCTGCCGATTCGGTAATTATTCCTGTTCAGTGCGAGTATTTCGCCCTTGAAGGTTTAGGTAAATTGTTAAATACCATTAAAATTGTACAGAACCGTTTAAATACTGATCTGGAAATTGAAGGTATTTTATTAACCATGTACGATGTACGTTTACGTTTATCGAACCAGGTGGTAGAAGAAGTTAAAACACACTTCAACGAACTGGTTTTCGAAACCATTATTCAGCGTAACACCCGTTTAAGTGAGGCACCAAGCTATGGCGTTTCGGTAATTATGCACGATGCAAATTGTAAAGGTGCCATTAACTACCTTAACCTTGCCCGCGAAATTGTAAAAAAGAACGGCTTGTTAAGAGAAGAAGAAAATATTGGAACAGCAACTTTATAAATTATAGATGACATCTTTTCAGCGAAAAACAGGTTTAGGAAGAGGGCTAAGTGCGCTTTTAGATGATAGCGAAGCTGCTCATCCACCCAAACAGCAGGTAAATGCTGTGAGCGAAACCGAGCAGGTTGGCAATATCAGTCATGTAAGTTTAACCGAAGTTGAAACCAATCCCTATCAGCCACGTACCGAGTTTGATCAGGTTGCCTTAAATGAGCTGGCCGATTCGATCAAAGTACAAGGCTTGATTCAGCCGATTACCGTTAGGAAACTTGGCGCAAATAAATACCAGTTAATTTCGGGCGAACGCAGGTTCAGGGCTTCGAAACTGGCTGGTTTAACCCAGGTTCCGGCTTATATCCGCAGTGCCAACGATCAGCAGATGCTGGAAATGGCATTGATCGAAAATATCCAGCGCGAAAATTTAAACGCCATTGAGGTGGCTTTAAGTTTCCAAAGGATGATTGATGAAGTAGGTTTAAAGCAAGAGCAATTGGGCGAGCGTGTAGGTAAAAATCGTACCACGGTAACCAATTATCTGCGTTTGTTAAAACTCCCGCCAGCAATTCAAGCTTCTATCCGCGATCAGCGAATTTCGATGGGTCATGCCCGGGCATTAATCAATGTTGATGGGGTTGACAGGCAATTATACATTCATCAGGAAATCCTCGAAAAAGGCCTTTCCGTACGTAAGGTTGAAGAACTGGTGCGTAACCTGCAGCATGTGCCTTTAAAAGCAACCGATAAACCAAAAGTTAAGGCGGTTTCTTTCCAATATCAAAAACTACAGGACGATCTGGCTTCTAAATTTGCCACCCGGGTAAAATTAAAAGTAGCCCAGAATGGTAAAGGCGCAATAGAAATTCCATTTATGAGCGACGACGACCTGAACCGGATTTTAGAATTATTAGACTGGTAATGCAAAAAACGAAGCTTTTAATACTGGTTTCTTTATTTACATTTTTAATTGTAAACCTGGCTACAGCGCAGGTGAAGGATACTGTATTAAAACCAGCCGATACCACCAAAACCAAATTGGTTACGCCAACGCCAATAGGTAAGGGAGGGGTAAAGCAGCCGGTAACCCGCCAGGATTCGATGAAAGCCAAGTATGTTAACCCGGGTAAAGTTGCCGGTAGAAAGGCGATTTTCAGATCGATGATTATACCGGGCTGGGGGCAGTTGTATAACATGCAGTTACTGAGCGATGGTTACGGAACCCGTGCCGGCAAAAGCCAATTTTGGCAAAAAATCTATACGGGTGGTAAAATAGCAGCCATTTATGGTGGTATTACCGTGCTTACCATGTCGTACATAGAAAGTAGCAAGCAATACGATTTATCGCTAAAAGAACTGCAGTATCGCGATTCGCATAATGGCGAATTTGATCCAACAGGGCCTTTTGGTGCCAGATATTCTACCTCAGGCATCACCTTACGAAAAGATACTTATAGAAGAAACAGGCAAATTGTGCTTTTTTCTTATGGTTTGGTGTATTTTGCCAATATTGTTGATGCTTATGTTGCCGCACGACTGCATTTCTTTAACATCGACGATAATCTGGGAACGGTTAAGATCATGCCAACTATGATCAATACCAACAGCGTGTATGGTTTTAATGCCACACCAGCAGTAAAATTATCACTTACCTTTTAATCTCAACAAAAACGATCATGATATTACCAATAATAAATCACTTCTAAATCATGATCTTTCAATCACCTTTAATATAAATATACAGATGAAAATTGCGCTTTTAGGTTACGGCAAAATGGGGCAGATTATAGAAAAATTTGCACTCGAACGCGGTCACGAAATCGTTTTAAAAATAACTATTGATAATCAGGAAGATTTAACCCGTGAAAATTTAAAGGCTGCCGATGTAGCCATCGATTTTAGCACACCCGATTCGGTTTTAAAAAATATTGATGCCTGTTTTGATGCCAACGTGCCGGTAGTTGTAGGTACAACGGGTTGGTATGGTAAATTGCAGGAAGTAAAAGATGATTGCGATAAAAGTAACAATACCTTGCTTTATGGGTCTAACTTCAGTATTGGCGTAAATCTGTTCTTTAAGCTGAACCAAACGCTGGCAAAACTGATGAATAATTATCCGGCCTACGAGGTACAGGTAGAAGAAATTCACCATACCCAGAAACTGGATTCGCCGAGCGGAACAGCCATTACATTGGCTGAAGGTATTGTAGAAAACCTGGAACGCAAACAAGAGTGGTTAAACGAAGTAGTAGGTACAGATGTAGAGCTGTTTCCGAAAGCTGAGCAATTGCTGATCGAATCGCACAGGATTGAAAATATACCGGGTACGCATACGGTAATTTACAGTAGTGAGGTTGATGAAATAGAAATTAAGCATACTGCACATAATCGGGCAGGTTTTGCTTTGGGTGCAGTAGTGGCAGCAGAATGGGTAAGCGATAAAAAAGGTTTTTTTAATATTACTGATATTTTTGAATAGACGAAAGTTTTCAGTTAAGGGTTGAAAATTATCAGTTAATCTATTTATACAGTTAACCGATTAGCCAAACAGGAAATAAAGCTGCGAAATCACTTAATCAGTGAAATCACGTCAATGGATTACAGATAACAGGTAGCCGATTAAATAAAATCGCGAACCAAAATTAAGATATATGAATTATAAATTCTGGCAGAGAAAAAAAGATGCCACAAAGAAAAAGAAAACCAAAACCCGTGAGTGGGTAGATGCCATTGTTTTTGCTGTGGTGGCTGCAACCATCATCCGTGTATTCTTTATCGAAGCTTATACCATTCCGTCGGGATCGATGGAACGTTCGTTATTAATTGGCGATTTTCTTTTCGTAAGTAAAGTAAATTACGGTGCACGTATCCCGATGACGCCGGTTGCTTTCCCTTTTGCGCACCACACCATGCCTTTAACAACTTCAACCAAAGCTTATTGGGATGGCGTTCAGTGGAAATACCACCGTTTACCGGGTTTATCCAAAATTAAAAGAAATGATGTGGTGGTTTTCAACTTCCCGGAAGGCGATACCGTTGCGGTAGAAAATCAGGTGGCCAGTTATTATGAACTGGTTAGAAGCATGGGGCGCGAGCAGGTACGCAGCACTTATACCATTGTTGATAGACCTGTTGATAAACGTGAGAACTTTATTAAACGTTGTATTGGTATTCCGGGCGATGTAATTGCGATGAGCAACGGCATTGCCAGTATAAATGGTAAAGCCGAGCCATTAAAAAATACAGGTATGATGCCATACCGTATCGAATTTAAAACCATGGATTTTAATTATTCTGCATTGGATGAATTTAAGCTAAATCTGGGTAGTTCGCCTGCTGTGGCAGCCAATACTTATATTGTAGATGCAACATCAGAAATTGCCGATAAACTGAAGGCACTGGATTTTGTTAAATCGGTAACTTTAAGTCCTGATGCGCCTGGGGCTGTTCAGGGTGGCGTTTTCCCCAATGATCCAAACCGGGTTTGGAACCGTGATAATTTCGGTCCGGTTAAAATCCCTTCAAAAGGATGGACGGTTCAGATTGACAGCAATACGATGCCGCTTTATTATCGTGCCATCAGAACTTACGAAGGCAATAAAGTAGAGCAAAAAGATGGCAAGTGGTTTATTAACGATAAGCTGGCTACCAACTATACCTTTAAAATGGATTATTATTGGATGATGGGCGATAATCGCCATAACTCAGCCGATTCGCGCTATTGGGGATTTGTACCCGAAGATCACATTGTGGGTAAAGCCCTTTTTGTTTGGATGAGCTGGGATAGCACCGCTTCTTTCTTACATAAAATAAGGTGGAGCCGATTGTTTATGGGTATTCATTAAATTAATTTCTACTAAACTGATATAAGGCTTGCACATTTCTGCAGGCCTTTTTTGCGTAAAAGGAATCTTTTTAAAAAAATTAAAAAGTTTTTTCTTGTTTTTATTTTTTTTTATTACGTTTGTTATGTCGTCCATCAGTGGATTATTAAGTGTTTGTATTAAAGGTTTTTATGGAGTTAAATGCCTTTTCAAAAGTGTAGCTGACGACGACAGCCGATTTATAGTATTTTATAAATCATCCCAAAATTATTGGTTTTCCCCCTGAATTCACTTTCGGAAAATCAGCATACTTGTTCGGTTTTATTGCAGGTTTGGTTACTAATTTTTGCTATGCGTAGTTCAGCTACGTGTCTTAAAATTATTAAAAGTAAATTCAGTTGTGTTTGTTGCTAAACTTTAATGTAGCTGCAGATCTTTTTGCTAAGCCAAACTCCTATAGTTATTTATTTTTTTTGAAAAAATGTTGAAAGCATGCTTTTAACGCTTTTTCAGTAACAGCTATAATAATTTAACTTTTAACACGATATGCCAATGGAGTAAGCAATTTTCTAACCTTTTACCAGCTCAAAAACAAGGATTTTTGAAGGTAACTCAATCATGTAAACGACAGCGATATCATTAACATCGCTTGATTTGACTAAAAATATCTATAAAAAACAATTTTCTAACCTAATTTACCGATTATGAAAAAAAGTATGCTTGTTTTCTCTGCAGTAATTGTACTGCTGACATCATGCAAAAGAAATGAAAGTACACCACTTCCTGCTAGCGAAGAAATATCACTTTCTAAAAACGCAACCCTGGGCCTGGCCAATACACCAGCCGCGGCACCTAATACCTTTAAGGTTTTCGATCAGATTTTGTTCTACGATGGTTATGCCGCAACTGTAAGTAATCCGGTGCCAACAGGAGTAACACGCTTATCAAACTCCGAGTATATTAAAAAGTTAACTGCTACTGACCTATCCAAACTTTCGAATAGTTTAGATATTAAGGTGAGCATTACGCCCTATTGCGATAACTATGACCGGATAGGGTATGTTGGGTTAAGTTTTATTCCAAAGAATACAGCTTTTAGTAAAACTACAGGTAAGCATATTGAAGTTGTCCGTTTCATTACACCTTTTATGGATAAAAATAAAACCCCAAGTGTGGTGCCTTATCTTTTTAGTGTAGATAATGTGGCCAATCTGTTAAGAGATGCAACCTGGCGAACCAGTTACGACATTTATGTTTTATTTAATGTATTTGGAGTGCCTTACGCTGCACAAAATGAAATATCGGGATGTGGTGGCCACATCGAAACCTTTTACGGTACAGTCGAATTTATCAATAAATCTGGAGGTACCGATCCGGCAACAACAGTACAAATGCTCCCTATTGCTACCAGTAAAGATTTAGATAATTATACAGCCGCTAATACGGATCAGGTTGGTAGCAGTAAAAAAACATACACGGTTAATTTACCCTCAGCAATTACCGATGCTAAACTTTATCTGATTACTTCGAGCCATGGTGCCAATGCCGGAGGCGAAGAATATAACAGACGAGACCATAACATTTATTTCGATAATGTTTTAAAACTTACCTATAAACCAGGTGGTAAATCTTGTGAGCCTTACAGGCAATATAATACACAAGGTAATGGTATATACGGACCTACACCTAAAACAACCGCACAATGGTCATCATGGAGCAATTGGTGCCCTGGTGATGCCATCCCTATTCGGGTAATAAGTTTGGGTAATTTAGCTGCAGGTAGCCACAGTTTTAAAATTGATGTGCCCACTGCCGTATTTAATAATAGCCAGGGTAGCATCAGGCATTCTGTGTATTTGCAGGGCCGCTAAGAAAATTAATATATAAAGCAATTTTTGCTTTGCAACTGAAGGATGCTGATTATTAATGATCCTAAGTTTATACAAAAATTCACAAAAAAGCCTGCGGAAGCAGGCTTTTTTGTGCTAAAATCACCTTTTTAAAAAAATTAAAAAGTTTGCGTTGTTTTTATTTTTTTTTCATAAGTTTGTTATGTCAGTAACTGGTAAAAAGAATGTAAAAATCATCCTGCAGTTTTTTTGCTTCCTTATGACAATACAGGTTTTCAGTTTTTCCTGATTAGCTAGCTCATCCCATTAACGCGGGCTACTAATTAAATAAAGCTGAGTGAATTAACTAATCAATTATCTAACCATTACCAAACAATTATGAAAAAAATTTACTTAACTAGCTTAAGTATTTTGTTGCTATGCATGGTAACAATTTCTGCTTTTGCGCAAAAAACCGTTTCTGGTACGGTAAAAGATCCTGATGGTAGTCCCATTCCCAGCGTTAGCGTTAGGGAAAAAGGAACTCAAAACGGAACTTCCACCAGTCCTGATGGTACTTTCCGTTTAACTGTAAAGAACGGCGCTGTGCTTGTTCTTCAGTCGATAGGTTTCAAAACCCAGGAAATTTCGTCAGACAGAAACCTGTCGAATATTGTGTTACTTGAAGATCAGCAGGCACTTAAAGAGGTTGTTGTTACCGGACTTGGTATTAAACAAGAGAAAAGGGCTTTAGGTTACTCTGTATCTAGTATTAAAACAGAAGATTTAGCGAACGATGGTTCTCCCTTAAACAGTTTAAGCGCATTGTATGGACAGGCACCAGGCTTACGTTTAAATGCAACTGCTTTAGGCCCATCGGGTGGAATGAATGTTAACATCCGTAATACGGTTGCTTTATTTTCTGGTTCAAACATCAGGCCGCTTTTCGTTATCGATGGTGTACCCATGTTAGATGGTCCAACTGATATTAACAGAAGTACAGGTAACGGTTTAAACGATTTGAACATGAATGATGTTGAATCGTTTGAAGTTTTAAAAGGTGCTAAGGCTGCCTTGCTTTACGGATCAGACGGTGCGAATGGTGTTATTTTAATTACTACTAAAGCTGGAACTAAGAAAAATGGCTTAGGCATTGAAGCTAACTACAGTCGCTCTGTAGATAACCCATGGGTAATGCAGAAATTTCAAAACGAGTTTGGTTCTGGTTTTCCAGCAGCATGGAATAATCCTGGAGTTGTAGATGCTCAAGGTTTTTATTTAAGAAATGGACAGCAGGCCTACTATCCTACCAACTATAATTTTGGTCCGCGTTTAGATGGACGTGAAATTCTTTGGTATGATAATGTTAAAAGACCATACGTTGCTCAACCTGATAATATAAAAGCTTTATATCAGGATGGATTTACCGGCAATACAAACGTTTCTGTTCAAGGAGGTGGCCCTCAGGGTGGTTTTAGGGTATCTTACACTAATAATGATTATAAAGGAATTTTTAAAGGATACACCCTTCAGGATAATAAATTCCTTTTTAATGGTAATATCAACATCACAGATCGTGTTAAATTTAAACTAACCAGTACCTATGTAAACAGCTTTAGCCACAATTCGCCGGCAACTAACCAGGATGCGTTTGTTACTTATGGTATTCCAAGACAGTTAGATGTAGCCAGGTTAGAGCAAGAACAGGTAGTCGATCCGGAAACAGGTTACTTTTGGTGGTATGTTCAGAACAGACAGGCTCAAAATCCTACAGGCGGTATTGTAAGAGATGGTCTAGCCAGAAACTACTTCTGGAATCAAACCCAAAATACCTATAATAATACCCGTGATCACTATATTAATTCTGCTACGCTTACTGTGAACTTTACACCAAATCTCTATTTAGAAACACTTGGAGGTTTTGATTTAATTACCAATAGAGGTGAAACAGGAGAAAGATTGACTCGTCCGTTGTCAGACGGTTCAGGTGGGAATTACAGCTTATCAAACTCTAGAGAAGTTCGTTATAATGGTCAGTCGTTGTTGCATTTTGATAAGAAATTAGGTAAAGATTTTCAATTAAATACCTTTGTTGGAGGGATTATTCAGCGTTATACGTTCGATAATATGTCGAGAAGTACCAATGGTGGTTTTATTACCCGCGACTGGTTTTCACTTAACAACTCTGTAAACGATCAAAGGTTTAGTAATTCGTCAAGGACCTTAACCAGACTTTATGCGGTTGTAGGTTCGGCACAATTGGCTTATAAAAACTGGTTGTACTTCGATTTGCAAGCCAGAAATGACTGGGCATCACAATTGCCTACTAAAAACAATTCATACTTTTATCCAGGTGCCAGTACATCCTTTATTTACACTGATGCATTTAAGTTACCTAAATGGCTTTCTTACGGAAAGTTTAGAGTTTCACTAGCGGATGTAGGTAGACCAGGTACGCCTTATTTTGCTAATACCACTTATGGAATAGGTAACTATGCTTCTGTTATTTACTATACTCCGCCATCAGACTTACCTCCTTTGGATTTGAAAAATGAGCGTAAACGTGAGTTGGAATTTGGTTTAGAAAACAGGTTCCTGAATAACAGATTAGGCTTCGAATTTAATGTGTTCTTTGCAAAAATGTATGATCAAATCATGCCGTTAACTGTAGCTCCATCAGCAGGTGTAAACTCTATCAGGGTAAATGCAGGCCAGATAAACAATACTGGTTTTGAGCTTAATGTATATGGAACACCAATTCAAACCGAAAACTTTAAATGGAATGTGGTATTCAATGCATCACAATCTAAACCAAAAATTATTAAGCTAGCTGGTGGTATTAAACAGCAAGATGTTGGCGGAGGTTCTGGAGCTTTGGTTACAGCAAGAGAAGGAGAACCTTATGGACAAATTGTTGTAAGCGATTATGTGCGCGATGCAAATGGAACTTTAGTAGTAGGAGCTGATGGTTTTTACACAACTGATGCGACTAAGCCTGTGGTAGTAGGTAACGTAATTCCTAAAGCCGTTGGCGGTTTAAATAATAGTTTAAACTACAAAGGTTTAAGCTTAGACTTTAATATTGACTTTTCATTTGGTAGTAAGCTGATATCACAAACCAATATGTATATGGTTGGTAATGGATCAGCAGAAAATACGGTAGCTGGAAGGGATGAGAAAAGTGGTGGTCTACCATATTATATCAATAATAGTGGTGATTTTAAAGGCTTGCCTAACCACAATGCGGCTGTTCCGGCAGATTCTCGTTATCCATTTATTATGCATAACGGTGTAGTTCTGCCAGGCGTTAAAGCGAATGGCCAGCCAAACGATGTAATTATTACTGCGGAAGATAAATATTCATACTATTGGAGAAGTTTTATGGATATTCAACCGGATGTGGTATATAAAAATGACTATATTAAATTAAGGAACGTTAGCGTGTCTTATACATTGCCTACTAAATTGGTAAACAGGATGAAATTGCAAAGATTAACTTTATCAGCATTTGCAAATAATCTTGCTTATTTGCATAAAACTATGCCAAACGTAGATGCTGAAGCACTTAACGGAACTAATGTTTACTTCGAAAATAACGCTTGGCCAGCTATCAGAAGTTATGGCATGAGTATTAAAGCGGTATTTTAATCAATTTATATGATCATGAAAAGATATTTTAATTCAATAAATAAAGTTGTTGCTGCTTTCTTATTAGTGGCAGTAACAGGAACATCTTGTCAAAAGAAACTGGAAAAGGATTTCTATAATCCAGATGCATTTACAGATCCGACAATTGAGGGTTTTTATGCAGGTGCTCAACAACAGTTAGGGATTTTTAGGAATTCGTATGGTGAATTTTATCATACTTTTAGAGCATTCAATCCTATGTTGGGAAGTGGTGGATTTGTTAATGATGGGGTAGCTAATACTTTTGGGTGGGGGCATAGTCCATACGGTGATATTTATGGTAAACTTAGGCCTATTAAATCACTTCAGGATTTATATGCTAATCTTCCGGAGAATCAGAAAACTGACTATCAGATCTATGTACAAACAAGTAATGTAATTAAAGATTATTTATTTGGTCAGTTAGCTGATGCCTATGATGATGTTCCTTACACGGAAGCAATGATGGCTGCCAATGGCAGTTTTTTTCCGAAATTTGATAAACAGCAAGCGATTTATAGTAGCTTATTAGGAGACTTGAAATCAATTTCAGGCTTTTTGAAAACTTTTACTTTAGGTTCAAGCGCAATTCAGCAAAACTTTAAGAAGTTTGATATTTATTTTGCTGGTGATATAAACATGTGGAGGGCATTTACAAATAGTCTTAGGGTCAGATTAGCCATGCGTCTTACCAATACAGATCCAAATTTGGCTAAATCAGTTATTCAGGAAGTAATGGCTGACGGAGTTTACAGCAAGGATCGGGCATCATCTGTAACCCTGGTTGATAAACAACAAGATCGTGCATATGAGTTTTTATTGAATCGTTCGATGCAGGAAACACGTGATTTACTTTGGGCGCCAGAGAATATGGTTAAAGTTTTACGTAAAGCTGGGCAACCAGATGACCCTCGTTTGGTGGTGTTGTTTCAGCCTGACAAAGATGGAAATTATACTCCAATGCCAACCGAAGCAACTGCGGTTTCAGCTATCAGGGCCAGTATCACTTCTACAGATTTGTCAAAAACCTTCCCTTCAATGTATAATAGATCTTCATTTGAACGTAATACGGGTATGTTGTCGATGGTACTTACCTCTACTGAAATTCATTTGTTATTAGCTGAAGCAGGGTTAAGATGGCCTGATTTGGGAATTAATGTTGCGAATGAGTATAGTGCGGCAATTAAACAATCGATAGATATATACTATGAAAATAATGCATTAAATAAAGATCTCACTTATTCTGGATTTATTGCTGCATCGATGCCTGCAAAACCATCAACTGCTATTATTGATGCCTTTATTGCGGTAAAAACAGTAGAGTTTGCTGCTGCTAATGATACTGAGAAAAAAGGTTTAATTTTCGATCAGCGTTACGTGCACTTTAATGTGTTAAAACCTTACGAGTTATGGGCCGAGGTTCGCAGGTTAAAGAAAGAATTAGGTGATCGGGTAAATAAAGCCCCAAGCAATGTAAAATTAATGGAGAGGACAGTTTATCCAAGTAGCGAAGAAGTAAATAATAATGCTAACTTCTTGCAGGTAAAAGCAAAAAATAACTACACAACCCCAGTATGGTGGAGCGGTAGGTAAGAAAAAAGTGGTGTAAGTATAATTTAGTACATCACAATTTTTCAGACTTAATTAAAAATTTAAAAGCAAATGGTTAATCGCCATTTGCTTTTTTCGTTTAGGTCAATGGTCTTAAAATTTCGATTAACATTTTGGTTCTTCAACTTTTAATGAAAGGTATTTAAACACTCCGTTCTTATCACAATCTTAAAAAAATACAAAAGAATATCTAAGGAGTGCCATAAATTTATTTTCTTTTTAATTTTTTTAAAAAGATTTGATTTCTTTTGTTTTTTTTATATATTTATATAAACCAAACGAAAAATGTCAGCAACAATTAAGAAAGCCCAGAAGTTACGAGCCGACATCATTAAGCTGCTTTACTATAAAAAAAAATCGTCCCTAACTGATTTAAGTAAACGCACAAAAAAAAGCTTGCCCCTAATTACCTCCACTGTTAATGCTTTAATGGAGGATGGTTTAATTATCGAGCAGGGATTAGCCCCCTCTACAGGAGGCCGTCGCGCATTGAATTTTTTATTGAACCCCAATTATAAAAGGTACATAATCGCTGTAGCCATGGATCAGTTAACCACGCAGTTAACCATATACGATTTGTCAAACCACCAGGTTTTACCTACTCAGACTATTGATTTAGATATGGCTGAGGGTAAAAGCGTTGACAGGCTAATTGCTTTTATCGACGACTGCATCAGGAAATCAAATATTAATAAGGCCTATTTGTTAGGTGTGGGTATTGGTATGCCAGGTTTTGTTAATGTAGAACGTGGTGTAAACTATTCGTTTATGCAGGTTGAAGGCGATATCAGTCTTCAGGATTATTTATCTAAACAATTAAGCTTACCTGTTTATATCGATAACGATTCGAGTCTGATTGCCCTTGCCGAATTAAATTTTGGCGAAGCCAGAAATTTGAAAGATGTGCTGGTGGTTAATATTGGCCTGGGTACGGGCTTAGGTTTAATCATTAACGGCAAATTATATAGGGGTAGTAGCGGCTACGCTGGCGAATTTAGCCATATTCCTTTATCTGATTCAAATGCTTTGTGCTCCTGCGGTAAGCGAGGCTGTTTAGAAGTAGAAACATCCCTTTTGGTAATGGTGCAAAAAGCTGAAGCCGCTGTAAAAAATGGCGAAGAAACCAGCTTAAAGGCCTTGTTTAAAGATGAAAGTAAAAGCCATGTAGATCATTTTTTACATGCAGTAATTAAACAAGATCCCGTGGCTATTTCTATTTTGGCCGATGCTGCCTTTCAGATAGGTAAAGGATTGGCTACTTTAATCCATATTTTAAATCCCGAGCGCATTGTTTTAAGTGGACAAGGAGCTAAGGCAGGGAAAATGCTTCTTCCGCCAATACAACAAGCCCTGAACGAATTTTGTATTCCCCGTATAGCCGAACAAACAGATATTAAGTTTTCTACATTAACCAACGAAGCCGAACTATTGGCTGCAGCCAGTTTAATGGTAGAAAATAGTTTATTCGAATAGTTAAAACCAAACAAATAAAGAGACATTAATTTTTAACCAACAACAGTAATATATGAGAAAATAAAAAAAAGCATTACCCCAATCAAGTTACGAACCACATTAACTAATCTAAACCAAACCATTATGAAAAAAATGTACTTAGCGTGCCTAAGTATCTTGTTGTTAAGCTTTTTAACAATAAATGCTTTTGCACAAAAAACCATTACCGGGACGGTGGTGGAGGCGTCTGGTCCAATGCCAGGCGTAAGTGTCTCAATAAAGGGCACCACAAAAGCCACGCAGACCGATGCTGGTGGTAAATATTCTATTGCAGCTACAGAAGGCAATATCCTCGTTTTCAGATCTGTTGGCTATATTTCAAAAGAAGTTACAGTAGGAGCATCTTCAACTATCAATGTCAGGCTCGAATCTTCTTCAAATAGTCTGGATGATGTTCAGGTAACAACTGCTTTCGGTATTAAAAAAGAAAAAAGGGCTTTAGGCTATTCTACACAAGAGGTAGCTGGTAAAGACTTAACTATTGGCCAGGCACCAACCATAGCTCAGGGTTTAATGGGTAAAGTAGCTGGTTTGCAGATCTCGCAATCAGGAGGCGGTGTAGAGGGCGGATCATCGAGAATCGTAGTCCGTGGAAATACCTCTTTAACCGGAGATAACCGGGCTTTGATTATTGTTGATGGTGTGGCTATTAATAACGATCCGGCCAATGTGAACGGCAACAGTGGCTCATCTGTTGCTGGGAATACTGGTGCCGATGTTTCATCAAACAATGACTGGGGTACGGGTATGAATTTCATCAATCAGGATGATATTGAAAATATTACAGTACTTAAAGGACCAGCTGCAGCTGCATTATATGGTGCAAGGGGCGGTAATGGTGTGATTTTAATTACGCGTAAAAAAGGGAGCAATCGCCCAGGCTTAGGTGTTGATTACAATTACTCTTACCGACATACCAATCCATATGAAATTCAGAATTTTCAAAACGAGTATGGTCAGGGCGGTGTTGCTTCAATGTTAACAGCAGATAACAATAAAATGTTTCCAACTAACGGAGCTGGTCAACGCTATCAGATTGGAAATAGTTATAATCCAACAGGAACCTATTTAAGCAATTCTTTTGGTACAGTTCCTTATCCAAATGGTAAACTAACTGATGCTTATTTCAGTTACCCTGGAAGCCAATCGTGGGGCCCAAGGTTCGATAATCAGCCTATCCTAAATTATGATGGCGTATTAAGACCCTATTCTGCACAGCCTGACAATTGGAAAGCATTTTTTCCTGATGGTTCCGTAGTGACTCATAATGTGGCTATTTCAGGAGGAAGTGAAAATGCTACCGGCCGTCTTTCATATACCAGAAACGATACTAAAGCCAACATACTCAATAGTAATATGCAGTCTAATACTTTTAATTTAGGTTCTACATTAAAAGTATCTAAAAAATTAAGTGCAGAGGTTACTGCCAGCTATGTAAATTTCACGCGTTTAAATGCTCCATCTGTGGGTGCAGGTTATTTGGGAGGTGTAATTTATTCCATGCCTAGAGATTATAATCCGTATGTTGATTTTGATAATACTTATGGTCCTAACAACACGCGCAAAGATGTACTTACTCCTAGTAATTTTCCGGCAGGTTCACCAGCTTATCCCTTCAGTGGTGGTTATTTAGGCAACCAGTATTGGAATGCATTTAATAACAATACCGTGTTTAACAGAAATGGCTTAACAGGTGGAATGAAGTTAATGGCCGATTTAACTGATTTCTTAAATGTAACTGCACAGGGTGGTGTAGATAATTCGAATGATGTAACTACTGTAAAAAATCAACCTACTGATATATTGGGGCAGGCGAATGGCGCTTACAAATTGGCACAGGCAAAAAATTTATCAACCAATTTACAAGCCTTTGCCCGTTTACATAAAGATAATCTTTTTGGCAAAGAAATTAATGCAAGCCTAACTGCGGGTGTAGAAAGGTATTACAGAAATGATTATACTTCAAGTAATAGAACTGACGGTAACTTAGTGAAACCATTCGTTTTTGCTTTAAATAACGGTGCAAATCCGGTTCCTCAACCAGAAGAAACCAAATACGCTAAAAAGATCAACTCAGCATACAGTTTCTTAAACCTATCTTATAAAAATTACCTGTTTTTAGAAGCTACAGCCCGTAACGACTGGTCGAGTACATTAGCAAATGGTTCTAATTCATATTTTTACCCGGCAGCTAATTTAAGTTATGTGTTTACAGATGGGATTAAAGGTGTTCAAAACAGTTTACCCTGGTTAAGCTTTGGTAAACTGAAATTCTCTTATGCAGAAACAGGCTCTGATACTGATCCATATACTATTTTTAATGTTTTAGATGTATCTACTAATAATGGCCAGCAAGCACAGAGTTTACCTGGAACATTAAAATTTGAAGGGGTACAACCTCAACGAAGCAGATCTTACGAAGGTGGTTTATCCCTGGGTTTCTTTAAAAACAGATTGAATGTAGATTTAACTGCTTATTCGATGAAAACCTTTAATCAGATTTTAGATAATCCGTTGGCTTTATCGTCTGGTTTTAGCAATGTTAAAATTAATACTGGCTCATTGGGTAATACCGGTTTTGAATTTATCGTTAGCGGATCTCCAATCAAAACAAAAGATTTTAGCTGGGATGTATCAATTAGCGGCTCACACGCCCGAACCAAAGTTTTAGCCTTACAAGATGGTGTAAATACCTTAACCTTAGGTAACTTTTTTGGTGGTAATGGTATCTCCCAACGCGTTACTGTTGGCGATTATTATGGAACACTTTATGGCAGAGATTTTACCTATTACAACGGCGAAAAGGTAGTGATGCGTGCTGAAGGAACAGATGGACAACCAATGCAATATACTGTTAACGGAAAAACATATTATGCGGGCACTCAATGGGTAAAAACGGCCGGTGAAGTACCTATCGGGAATTCTCAGCCATTCTTAACAGGAGGTATTACCAACACCTTTAAGTATAAAGCATTTTCGTTATATGTTTTGGCTGATGCAAAAATTGGAGGTGATACTTTTTTTGGTTCTTACGCAGCTGGTATGGGTAGTGGTAACTTAGAAGAAACCTTAAAGGAACGTAATGGCGGAGGTTTACCTCTGGTTTACCCTGATGGAACAACAGCAAATACCGGGGTTAATTTTGGTGGTGTTTTCGTAACCCGAGATGCTCAGGGCAATGTTACAAGCGCCACTCCAAATAATGATGTTGTGAACTACCAATGGTATTATCAGGGTACTTTTTCTGCCTGGAATCACATCGGTACACCGCGTTCGGCATCGGTATTTAAAAACTCATGGATGAAATTAAGAGAGGTTGCCCTAACTTATCAGGTGCCAGCAAAATTCATTCAGAAAACCAAATTTATTCAAAACCTGTCGCTTTCATTAGTAGGAAGAGATCTCTTCTATATTTTTACCACTATACCTAAAGGCCTAAATCCAGAGGGGGTAAACAGTATAGGTAATATGCAGGGAATTGAATACGATTCATTACCAAAAACAAGATCGTTTGGTTTCACGATACGTTCTTCATTTTAATAATTTAAAACATTAAGACATGAAAATTCAACATAAAATAATCCACACGGTACTTGGCATATCGCTAATGGCTGGTATGGTATCGTGTAAAAAGGGTTTCGAAGAATTAAACAAACCATATAAAGATGCAACTGTTTCTACAGCAACTCCTGCAGGCTTTTTTAATAACCTGGCTAAACGGGCAACACAAGAGGATTATACATTATATACCGGTTTGTTTATGCCAATTACAAACCAGCAAGGTGTTCAAAACAGAAATCTGCCATACACCAACTATATTACTTCCTTTTGGAGTACCTATTATTCAGATTTGGCAGATTATAAACAACTGTTAAAGTTGATCAGTTCTTCGGCAAACCCGACTGTATATAATGATGTAAAGTATATAGCTAACATTTTAATGGCTCAGAAAACGTTATCCATGTTAGATCGTTATGGAGATATACCCTATAGTAAAGCTGGCATAGCTACCGAAGGTTCAGCAAATTACCAGCCAACATACGATAAAGAAGAATCTGTTTATAGCAGTGTTTTAGATGATTTAAAGGCTGCTGTTGAGGGAGTTGGAGGAGCAAATCAGAGCTCTATCGGTACTTACGAATCTTTTTTAGCGAATGATTTTGTTGCCTGGAAAAAATTTGGCAATGCGCTTAGGTTACGCTATGCAGTTCGTTTAAGTAAAACCAATCTGCAAACCAAAGCTAAAGCCGCTATTGTAGAAATTCTGGGTAACCCTGCCACTTACCCATTACCAAACGATCAGGATCTTACGGCATTATATAAAAGTAACTATGGTAGCTATCCATTGGTTGTAGTACCAAATTCCCCGAATTATGGCGATCGTTTTTGGTATGCATTTCGCGAACTTTCAGTTTCTAATATCAGGATGAGTTCTAATGTGTTTACCAAGATGTCGTCAACCAATGCTGATGATGGTTCAGGTTTCTTCGATCCACGTTATAAAGTATGGTTTATGCCGAATAATGCTGGTAAATGGGTACCTCAGCCACAGAATGGAACTGTTGCTGATGGTGGTACACCATATCCAAATACATCAGCCAATGCTCCAATGGCTCCAGGTACCGATCCTGATAATAAGTTTGCATCCTTTAACTATTACCTGGTTCGTGATTTTCAGAGCTTTCCGTATGTAATTATTTCTGAAGCCGATGTACACTTCTTAAAAGCAGAAGCTTATAATCAGGGCATTGGTGTAGCTGCAAACCAGGCTTTGGCAGAAACAGAATACAATTTGGGTATGCGGGCCTCGGTTAATTTTTGGTATACTACTGTAAACAGCAATACCACATCTATTTGGCCAACTGCTGCTAAACCAGGGCCAATTACGCAGGCACAAATTGATGTATTTACCAACAACCCTGCTGTGAAGTTTACTGCGGGCGATGTGGCTGGAAATTATAAAAAGATAATTACCCAGTCATGGTTGGCAAGTATGTTTAATGCTGTAGAAACCTGGTGTACAGTTAGGCGTACAGGATTAACTCCAAAGGATGCAAGTTATAACCCTACAACCTACAACAGATTGCCTTATCCTGATGATGAAAAAACCAATAATTCGGCAAATTTATCTGCTATTGGTGGTAATGTAGGTCCTGAAGTTCAGATTCAAAAGAAAGTTTATTGGATGCCTTAATTGCACCCTAATTCGATTAATAAATATCCCGGCCAATAATATGGCCGGGATATTTATACTTAATGATGGTTTCATTGCCATTGAAAAACAAATACACAAATGAAAATAAAAAATTACTTCCTCTTCTGTTTTGGTCTTATTGCACTAAATGTTTCTGCCCAGCAGAACGATATTATGCCACAATCGGAAATTTACGAGTGGCCTAAAGATGCTGCCGTTAAGCAAAAACTCGAATCGTGGCAGGATAAAAAATTTGGTATGATCATTCACTGGGGGCTTTATGCCGTTCCGGGTATTATCGAATCGTGGTCGATCTGCTCTGAGGACTGGATAGAACGCGATAGTACCATTAAATACGAAGACTATAAAAAATGGTATTGGGGTTTTAGCGAAAAGTTTAACCCAACCAAATTTAATCCCGAGCAATGGGCCAAAGCCGGTAAAAGTGCAGGCATGAAATACCTGGTTTTTACCACCAAACACCACGATGGTTTTGCCATGTTTGATACCAAACAATCTGATTTTAGCATTGCCAAAGGGCCTTTTGCCAATAACCCTAAAAAGGATGTGGCTAAATATGTGTTCGATGCTTTCCGCAAAGAAAACTTTATGATTGGTGCTTATTTTTCTAAGCCCGACTGGCATTCGCAATATTATTGGTGGGATAAATACGCCACTGCCAATAGAAATAACAATTACGATATTAGAAAGAACCCATGGCGCTGGAATCAGTTTAAAAGCTTTACGCAGAACCAGATTGGCGAGTTGATGAATAATTATGGAAGTATTGATATTTTATGGCTTGATGGCGGCTGGGTACGTCCACGGGCAAGTGTAAACAAAGAAGTACTTTCGTGGGGAGCACCCATTCCCGATTGGAGCCAAGACATCGATATGCCGAAGATCGCTGCCGATGCCAGAAAAACACAACCAGGATTAATTGTGGTAGACCGTACCGTGCATGGTCAGTACGAAAATTACCAGACACCCGAGCAGAAAATCCCGGAAACACAGTTAGATTACCCCTGGGAAAGTTGCATGACTTTAGGTGGTGCCTGGGGTTTTGTTGCTAACGACAGGTATAAACCGGCGCGCGAAGTGGTGCACAAACTGGTCGAAATTGTGGCCAAAGGTGGTAGTTTACTCTTGGGTATTGGCCCCAAAGCAGATGGAACTTTACCCGATAATGTAATTGCCAGGCTAGGTGAAGTAGGGCAGTGGACAGCAAAAAATGGTGGTGCTATTTATGGTACAAGGATCACCAAAAACTATCACGACGGGCAAAACTGGTTTACTCAGAGTAAAGATGGTAAAACTGTTTATGGCATTAGCTTATTGGATAATAATCCTGTTAAAGAAATTTCGTGGACAGGTAGTGTCCCTAAAAAAGGAACAGCCATTACACTTTTAAACAATAACCAAAAAATAAAATGGAAGCTGGTAGATGGTAAAGTACATTTCGATTTCCCAAAAACCGACGAGAAAATTGCGCTGGCTTTTTCATTTATACCCGAAAACTAATAATGATGTTTAACCTTAAAAGAAATACCTTTTTACTTTCAGCATTATTACTTTCGGCTGGTGTTTGTGCGCAAAATAAAAGTGTACAAAATTTGCCTTACAAAAATCCTAAACTCAGCATCGATTTAAGGGTGAAAGACCTGGTGTCTAAAATGACACCCGAAGAAAAATTCTGGCAGTTATTTATGGTGCCGGGCGATATAGACGGAATTGAAAAAGGCCACTACAAAAATGGAATTTTTGGCTTACAGATTAGCGCCCAACCAGGGGGTGCGGGTGAAGCCCAGCAGTTGCTAAGCTACAATACCACCGAGAATGCTTTTACCCTGGCAAAAAAGGTTAACCAGCTGCAACGTTATCTGGTTAACAATACCCGATTGGGTATTCCGATGCTGGTATTTGATGAAGCTTTACATGGTTTGGTGCGCAAAAATGCAACGGCTTTTCCACAATCGATTGGCTTAGCGGCTACATTTGATACACTAACCATGGCACAAATTGGTAAAAGAATTGCCCATGAGGCTAAGGTGCGAGGCATCAGAGATGTATTGGCACCTGTAATTAATATGGCCGATGATGTGCGTTGGGGGCGTGTGGAAGAAACCTATGGTGAAGATCCCTACCTAACCAAAGTGATGGGCATAGCGTTTATGAACGCAATAGAGCGGGAAAACGTTGTGGTTACACCAAAACACCTGATCGCCAATGTTGGCGATGGTGGCAGAGATAGTTACCCCATACAAAAAACAGAACGATTTTTACGCGAAATACACTTCCCTGCTTTTGAGGAAGGAGTGAAAAAAGCAGGTATCCGTTCGGTAATGACCTCTTATAATAGTGTTGATGGAACGCCTGCAACTTCTAATTACTGGCTTTTAACCAAAACCCTAAAGCACGATTGGGGCTTCAAAGGCTTTGTCATTTCTGATGCCGGTGCGGTAGGAGGGGCAAATGTACTGCACAATACCTCAAAAAGCTATGCGCAATCTACCGTTCAGGCTTTAAATGGAGGGCTTGATGTTATTTTTCAGGTAGAGTACGAACATTACAAGCTTTTTAAACCGCCGTTTTTAGATGGAAGTATTCCGAAGGCACGCATTGATGATGCCGTTTCGAGGGTTCTAAGGGCCAAGTTCGAGTTGGGTTTGTTCGAAAATCCTTATGTTTCAGAAAAGGATGCAGAAGCTTCGCTTACTGATTTATCGGCTAAAGCTTTGGCCAAAAAATCTGCTTTAGAATCATTCGTGTTGTTAAAAAACAATCAAAATGTATTGCCGTTAAAACAACCCAAAAATATCCTGGTATTGGGGCAAGATGCTGTCGAAGCCCGTTTAGGGGGATATAGTGGAACTGGAATAGGTAAAATCAGCATTTTGGATGGTATAAAATCCAGGGCTGGTGATTTAACTAAAGTAAATTATGCTCAGGGAAGTTTTAGGGAAAGTAAAAAGTATACCGTAATCGATTCTACATTTCTGAGTTCGAAAAACGGCAAAGGATTAACCGGCGAATATTTTAGCACTACTGATCTTTCTGGCAATGCAGCATTAACGCGAACCGATAAACAAATCGATTTCATGTGGACGCTTTACTCGCCAAACGAAAAACTGGCAACCGATAATTATTCGGTAAGGTGGCAGGGAGAAATTAAAGCACAAAAAACCGGCACTTACCAAATCGGTCTGGCCGGTAACGATGGTTACCGTTTATATTTGGATGGGAAGCTTATTATAGATCAGTGGGACAAAGCTTCGTACCATACCCGTACTGAAGGTTTTAAGTTTGAAGCTGGTAAAGCTTATCCCATTAAAATAGAGTTTAAAGAACCAAAAGGTAATGCCTACATCAAGTTAATCTGGAATTATGGCATAGCAGATCAGGAAACACAGGTGCTGGAAGAAGCCAAAACAATGGCTAAAAATGCGGATGTTATTGTAGTTGCTGCAGGTATAAAAGAAGGAGAGTTTTTAGACCGTGCTATGCTTAATTTACCGGGTAATCAGGAATTATTGATTCAGGAAATGGCCAAAACAGGTAAACCAGTAGTGGTGTTATTGGTTGGTGGCAGTGCCATAACCATGGGTAACTGGATCAACGATGCTTCGGCAATTTTAAATGTATGGTACCCGGGTGAAGAAGGCGGAACTGCTGTAGCCGAGACCTTATTTGGCGATTATAATCCTGCTGGCAGACTGCCAATTACTTACCCCGTTCATGAAGCGCAATTGCCACTGGTTTACAACCATAAGCCAACCGGCAGGGGTGATGATTACAATAATTTAAGTGGTGAGCCACTATTTCCTTTTGGTTATGGCTTGAGTTATACCACTTTTGAATACAGTAATATCGCATTAGCTAAGAAAGAAATTAAGGTAAATGAAGGTACTACAGTAAGTTTTACCCTTAAAAATACGGGTACTAAGGATGGTGAGGAAGTTGCACAATTGTATTTACGTGATATGCTGGCAAGTGTGGTACGTCCGGTTTTGGAGCTTAAAGGATTTGAGCGCGTTAAGCTTAAAGCAGGTGAAAGCAAAACCATCAGCTTTAAAATTACAGCCGAAATGTTGCAGATGCTGAATGCCAATTTGAAAACAGTTATTGAACCCGGCGATTTCAGGGTGATGATCGGATCCTCAAGCCGCGAACTGCAATTAAAAGAAACACTAACAGTAAAGCCATAAAGATAATTCTCAGCCCTTGTATGGTGGGTTATAATCATACGTATTGCCGCAAGACCTGGTTAGTTTTGCGGCTTTTTTGTATCTTAATCTGTAGCCGATCGATTGGAAAAGGTTTCTGTCCGTAGAGTTAAGCGTAGCGTCTCTACGGATTGTGAATAAGATTGAGTTTCTAACTCAATAATTACGAGCGAGTCACAGACTCTTTTCTATTCTTTAGTCGGTAGAGCCCTGCGGAACTCTACGGACAGTGTAAGTAAATACAGCGGAATTATTTCAGCCCTTCAATCCCTAATTTCTCTGCCAGTTCATTCAGGTCGTTAACAACCACATCAATCAGCGGAATACCGCTGATTTTCCTTTCCTGCTCAAACTCGTGTTCAGGTTCGCCCGGAATAATTACTTTTTTATCCGGATCGATTGTTTTTGCACTTTTAAAGCGTTCTACCCAATTGTCCAGGTGGCTTTTAAAATCCTCAGCCGGCCTGAAACCATCTACCCGCATGGCACCTAAAAAGTGACCCAGGCCTTCACCTACCGGATTAGCAGAAGGCTCTAAAAAGGCAACAAATGGCGGTACCCATGGACCGTAATTGGCACCCGAAAGCACGGCCGATAAAATATCAACTGTTGCACTTAAACCATAGCCTTTATGACTGCCGTGGTCTTTATCGCTACCCAATGGTAATAGCGAACCGCCATTTTTCAATTCGTTTGGATTAGTTGAACTTTCGCCCGCTTTATCCTGTACCCAACCATCCGGAATGCTTTTGTTGGCGCGCTGCGCAATTTCAAGTTTACCGTTGGCCGCTGCCGCTGTAGCCATATCAACAATAACCGGAGGATATTTGCCCGCCGGGAAAGCATAACACATGGGGTTGGTGCCCAACAAACGTTCGTTGGCGTATGTGGGAGCAACCAGCGGGCTGGCGTTAGTCATGCTGATGCCGATCATATCTTTTTCTACCGCCATTAAAGCATGGTAACCGGCAATGCCGTAGTGATTTGAGTTTTTAACTGATACCCAGCCACTACCATATTTTTCGGCCTTTTCTATTGCTACCTGCATGGCGAAAGGTGCAACTACCAAACCCAATCCGGCATCGCCATCAATGGTTGCCGTAGTTGGTGTTTCGTGCACAATTTTAATATCAGGAGTAGCATTAATGCGTTTCTTTTCCCAAAGCCTTACATAACCGCTTAAACGGGCAACACCATGCGAATCGATACCGCGCAAATCAGAACGGATCAAAACATCAGTAGCTAATTCAGCGTGTGCATCCGAGCAGCCCATTTTTTTAAAAACGCTGTATGTAAATGCGCGCAGGTTGGTTTCAGAAAAGGTGATGAAGTTCATTATTTTTTAAGTATCAAGAATCAGGTATCAAGTATGGGCATCAAGTACGCCGGACTTCGGACTAATTTTATGGTAAGAGCACGGTAAAATCGCCGCCCAAAGGTTCAAAATTTTCAATGCACGACGATAGAAAATCTTCTCCATAGTTTACATACATTGGGGCAATATTTAAAATGCGTTCCTGCAGTGTACCATTTGGGAAAAGTCGTTTTTTAACATTGTCTATCTGCAACAAGGCCATTTCGTGTTTGCGTTTTTCGGCCCTGAAGAGTTTCTTTTCCAGGTTAGCCAGCAAATGGTTGGTTCGTTGTTTGGCCGTATCTGTCGATACCGATAAAGTTTTGTCTATTTTGTAGGCATTCAGTTTAATCTGATCGAAAATGCTGTTAATGGCCCGCGTTTCATCTGCTAAACTGAGTTGAGCAGTGGTATTCCGCTTCACCCAAATATTTTTAAGTTCTTCAACCGGCAGGAAAATATCTTCTAAAGAAAAGCCCAGTTTATACAAATTCTCTGCACTGCGTTTATCAATCAGTAAAGCCGAATTACGCAACAATAAAACCGGGAAATCTACTTTATAGTAATCGAAATTTGCTTTTAACTGCATCCAGTAAGCTACCTCGGCACCACCACCTATGTAGGCAATGTTCGGTAAAATTACTTCCTGGTACATTGGGCGCATCACCACATTCGGACTAAACCGCTCGGGGTGAGATTCAATTTCTGCTAAAAGTTCAGCTTCAGTAAAACTGATATCGGTATGGTTAACCAGGTATTTACCTTGTTCAAAAATCAGGCGTTCGCGCAGGTTATCGTTCAGGTAAAAGAAATTAATATCACGGCCGTTTACCTGGGTTTTATAACCCAAATCCTCCAGGTTTTGAGAACTCGTATCAATATTAAGGGCACTGTTGTGGTGTACAATATCTTCGGCAATGATGTTGGCAAATTGTTTTTTCAGGCGCGCATCATCAGCATTCACAATAACCAATCCGTATTTTTCGAACAGGTTATTCACCAAAAAGCGGGTGGCATCGGCCAGGTTATCGTGTTGCAGGTAGGCTTGCTCAACCAGTTTGGCAATGCGCTTTCCGTTTCTCGAAATACCCAGATAACCTTTGTATGCAGTTACTGCTGCGGCCACGGTTTTAGTGCTTAACCGGCCCGTTGCACCATTGGTTTGCTGTATCCAGCTGATGTTTTTCTCATCAACACTTACATGGTTAATCTCGTCAAAATCATGATCTTCGGTGGCCATCCAGTAAACAGGCACAAAGTTTTTATCCGGATGCGCAATTTGCAGCTCAATGGCTAAATTTATAGTAGTTACAATTTTGTAAATAAAATAAAGTGGCCCCGTAAACAAGTTTAACTGGTGACCAGTAGTTACCGTAAAAGTATTATCGAGCCCTAAAAGTTCGATATTTTTAGTAACCGATTTATTGGGCTGTAAATGCTGGTACTGATTTTGTAAAACCTCAACCAGAGTACCCCGGTTTCCGAGGAAATTTCTATGCTCAATTGCGCTGGCTAAACCCGCCATATCGGGGCGGTAACTGTAAAAAGCTTTAAGCTGTTCTTCGTTGTTAATATAATCTAAAACCAGCTTTGAAAACGATCCGGTTTCATGATATGAGATATATTTTGCCTGCATGATGTGCGAAAGTAATGCAATTTAAGGATAATCGTAAAGTGCGCTAACTATTTTACATTCGTTAAATAATTAGAGATTGCTTTCTATTGCCCCAACTTTTTCGCGGTACAAATCAATCGGGCCATCTAAAAGTACTGCAATTACGGTTAGTTCGTTGTCTAATTTATCTTCCGGTATCGGGATATACACAATGCCGGGTATCTTGCTCCAGTACAGTTTGTTGTAAATTTCGTGGTTAAGCATGGTACCTTCGCCAACCACACGGATGCGGCTGATGGTATTTTTTAAACCTTTAATGGCAATAGGGCCTGTTGGTTTCCCTTCAACAAAAAGATAAAGCGTTTGCTTATCAGCAGAAAGGGCAGTGTTCCCTTGATAATGACCAGCCGGTATGCCTTTGCCGGTTTTGTAAAGCGCCTCCGCATTTTTAATTACCCAGTTGCTGATTTTTTGATCCACATTATTAATTCCCGGATTAAAGTCTAAGCCATCAGCAGGTAAACTGGTATTTTGAAATACATTGATGCCCGCATTTAAATTGCTAGCCAGCTTGCTCAGGTTTAAATTGGTTAAGCCACGTTGTTTTGGTGCAGCATATAGGTTTGCCAGCGAAAGGGTTTCTGGCTTTTCTTCTGCCAGCTGTATTGGGCCATTTAACGATACTTTTACAACAGTTACATCACTGTCGAAATCTGCTTCCTTAAAATTAAGGAGGTAATCTGTCTCATTTAATTTAATAGAATAAGGTTGTGCTTTGCTACCAACTACTTCAATTTTGTTGATTTTAGATTTGATTCCCGATAGTAAAATGCCATTTTTGGTTTTATAATCGAGATACAGGTACAATACATCTTTATTTTTAGATAAAGTAGTTTTTCCGTTAATGTGTCCCTGAGGAATCCCAGCCTGTGTACCATAAATCGCTTCTGCATGTTTTTGGGTCCAGCGGCCTAAGCCTTTTAAAATTTTAACCTGCTCTGGTGCTATGGTTCCATCAGCTTTGGGGCCAATATCGAGCAATAAATTACCACCCATGCTGATACAATCAACCAGGGTGCGGATAATCATATTCGGCGATTTGTAGTGGTTATCGTAAGGCTGGTATCCCCACGAATCGTTCATGGTGTAACACAATTCCCACTCTGGCGAAGCTGGCCTTACTACCGGCACCCCTTGTTCGGGCGTATCGTAATCGCCGTGACCATTTAAACGCGAATTAATAATAACGTTGGAATTTACTTTACGCAGGTTTTCCAATATGTTTTTAGCCTGCCATTCTTCACCACTATGTTCCCAGTCGCCATCAAACCATACTAAATCGGGATTGTACTGATTGGAAAGTTCGTTTAACTGACCTTGGAAATAGTTCTGAAATTTTTTAAAGCGGGCAGGGTCTTGTTTGTAATCGTAACGTTTACGGTCGCGCGTAAAACCATCATAATCCGTATAACTCCAATCGGGCAAAGAAAAATATAAACCAGTTTTCAATCCCGATTTTTTAAGATTGGCAACAAATGGTGTAATTAAATCTTTTTTAGCTGCACTATGTTTTATTGTTGTGGTAGCATTTGGCATTTTACTGTCCCAAAGTGACACACCATCGTGATGTTTCGTTGTAATTACCGCATATTTCGCTCCGCTTTCTTTAATCAGATTTACCCATTCTGCAGGCTGGTATTTGGCCGCATTAAAACCATCAAGCTGTTTCATATACGCATCGTGGTTAATGTAGTTGTTAAAAAACGACCACGATTCGGAAATACCATTAACCGAATAAATACCCCAGTGAATAAAAATACCCAGTTTGGCATCTGCAAACCATTGCATTTTTGGGTTTGAAGCTGCCTGTTGGGCAGATAAATTGAAGCCTGATGATAACAGGAAAAAGATAATGAAAAGCTTTAAATAACGCATAATATTTGGTTGTACATTAAACGTTAAATATAATGCTTTGTGGGCTGATTTTGTAAGGAAAATGGGGTTTATTTACAGCTTAATCAAGATTTTATATTCGTTTAGCAGCCTAGTTTGAAATGAAAAAGCAGGATAAGGATAGAAAAGGATTTTGGTTAGCTCATAATGTCTTTAATTATTATTTTTATTCAAGCAAGATAGAACGCTTTAATTTGTATGCAATCTTTTTTCCTGCTCGTGAAATCGTCACGTTTGCAGAATCTTTTCCTTTTAAAATATGATTAAAAGTGAAATTACATGCATCCTTTTCACTGAAATTGGCAATGATATGACTGTCAATTTGTACTATTTCATCATTAACCTGTATCCCCGAAATAGCCGCATCAGTATTGCTAAAAATTGAACTTACAAAAGCTTTATTTTCTGAATAGGTAATGGCAATGCCGAATCGGTTTAGTTTTGAAAGATTATAATGATTTTCGCCGGTTAGGTATATTTTATTGGTTTGCCAATTGATGATTACTTTATAATGTTGCAAAAAGTCATTGCCAATATTGCTTGATTTACCATCTGCAAACATAATAATTTGGTTTTTTAACCCAAATGTACCAATACTTACATCGGGGATTTTTGCGTAAATAGTGGTCGATGGTTTTGCTGCACCATAAATACCAATTCCGCCCATCCCGGTAGAATTTACTTGTTTAAAATTTTTAATCAGGTCAGCGTATTTAAGTAATGATAAATCTAAACTTCCGTTTGAACCCGTGTCAAACGTAACCATGCTGGTTTTTGAGTCGATTCGAACCTGAATAAGTGGTGTTTTTTGAATTTTAACTGGCGAAAAGCTAATAGTTTTTGTTCCGGCAGCAGTATCCAAATTCGTCATGTTATTGGTTATTGAAGCTACTTTATTTGCATAATCGAGTTGCCATATCGCTTTTGCCATTTGGTTAGCCCCGATAATGCCGTCCACGTTTAAACATTTCATTTGAAAAACTTTTTTCATGTCGACTATCAAAGCGCCAGTATTTTCAAATAAGAGCTTACCAATTTTAATTTCAGGAATAACTACTACAATTTCTTTTTTCTGATAACCCTGTGAATCAGAACTTCGTGAGTTTGTTGCGGTATTTAAATTTAAAGTTTGAGCCAAAGCTGGCGAAATGGCCGTTGGGGCACCAGTATCCAGTAAAAAATGATATCTTTTACCTGCAATGTTTACTTCAATTATGGGTACGCCCGTATCGAAATTAAAGGGGATTTTTTCTATAAACTCTGTTTGTTTTAGCTTCCCGGCATTTAATACTTTTTTTACAGGACTACATGAAATTATTATTGGGATGAGGATAGTGATGAAAAGGAATTTCTTCATAAATGGAGTTTAGATCAGCAATATAAATCAATTTTGTATATGTAGAAAATTAACCCTGATGTTGGTATTAATCAATTAAACCGGGTTGTGAGGGACAAAAAAAAGCCGCTCCGAAAAATCGGAACGGCTTGTAAAAATATTTGGTTTAGTGATTTACCATTTTTTACGGCGCTCACCGCTTCCGCCTTCTCTGCGTCCGCTGCCACCTTTATCTTCACGGCTACGGCCAGAAAAATCTCTGAAACCACCACCGTCACGGCTTCCACCTTCTCTACGTCCGCTACCGCCAGAACTTCTTCTGTCGCCTCCGCCGTTTCCACCACGGTAACCACCGCCACCGCCGCTTCTGCGTTCGCCGCCGAAACCACCGCTACGTCTTTCACCGCCACCGCGTCTTTCGCCAGCACCTTCACCACGACCACCATCTCCGCTTTTTTCGATGCGTACCTGGCGACCGTTAAATTCAACTGATTTAAAGCCTTCAAAAACTTTGTCGGCAACTGCATCTTCTACTTCAAAGAAAGAGAAAACACCTTTTAAATCAATTTTACCAACGCTTTTGCCACCAATTTTTCCGTTGTTACAGATAAATGATAACATATCGCCGCGGGTAAATTCATCTACCGAACCTAAGTTGATAAACAAACGGGTGTAACCTTCGCTACCACGTCCGCGTCTTTCACCACGCTCACCTCTTTCACCACGCTCATCACCTACAGCAGCATTCAAATCAGGTGCTTTCGAATAATAATCTAAGAAACGGTTAAATTCTAATGATGCAAAACGTTTAATCACATCCTCTTTAGATAAATCTTTAAATTCATCCATGATACGAGGAATGTATTGGTCAATTTGCTCAACATTAACTTCTACATTGTGTACTTTATGTACCAAAGAGAACAATTGTTTTTCGCAAACATCAAAACCGGTAGGTAGCTCAGCTTTGGTAAATTGTTTACCAATAATGCGCTCTAACTGACGGATTTTGCCAAGTTCTTTAGAGTTGATGATACAGATCGAGATACCAGTTTTACCTGCACGGCCAGTACGGCCAGAACGGTGGGTATAACTTTCAATCTCGTCAGGTAACGAATAGTTAACTACGTGCGTTACATTGTTTACATCGATACCACGCGCAGCAACATCAGTAGCAATTAACAATTGCATGTTACGCTCGCGGAAACGTTGCATTACCTTATCACGTTGTTGTTGCGATAAATCGCCGTGTAAAGCATCAGCATTGTAACCATCTTTAATTAAATGCTCAGCAATATCCTGAGTATCTAATTTCGTTTTACAGAAAACAACACCGAAAATATCAGGGTTAAAATCTACAATACGTTTTAAGGCTGCATATTTATCGCGGGCACGAACAATATAATATTCGTGTTCGATATTTACGTTACCAGTGTTTTTGGTGCCCATGGTTAATTCTACCGGGTTGTCCATATAGTTTTTTGCTATACGGCGAACCTCAGACGGCATAGTAGCCGAAAATAACCAGGTTTTTTTGTCATCAGGAGTAGTTGATAAGATGTCGTTGATATCGTCCTGGAAACCCATGTTCAACATCTCGTCAGCTTCATCAAGCACAACATATTTAACGTTTGAAAAATCAATGGCTTTACGGCCAATGATATCCAACATACGGCCGGGCGTGGCCACTACGATTTGAACGCCTTGGCGTATTTCACGTAGTTGTTGCATAATGTTCGCACCACCGTAAACGGCAACTACGTGGGCATTAGCAACGTTTTTAGAAAAGTTTTTAAGGTCGTTAGCGATTTGTAAACATAACTCACGGGTAGGGCATAAAATTAATGCCTGTGGTTTATTTACTTTAAAATCGATTAGTTCTAACAGCGGCAAACCAAATGCGGCTGTTTTTCCTGTTCCTGTTTGGGCCAAACCAACAAAATCATTAGTGCCTTCTAACAGTACAGGAATACTTTGCTCCTGAATAGGCGTTGGATTTTCGAATCCAAGGTCCTTTACGGCATTAACGACGTCATCACTTATCCCCAATAATTGAAATGGGTTTGTCATTCGTCTTTTTATTTTTAATTGAGCCGCAAAGGTACGGTTAATATTCCGTATTTTACAGATAATCAAGTAAATAGTTTTTAAGCTTAATTATTTGGTAATAAGGAGGTAATGAATAAGAGGTGATGGAAGAGGGAAAATAGGAGAGGAAAGGTGTGGCAAAAACGGCGCATTCCAGATTTTGATTTAGAAAACAGAGGGTTTGCGACATAGCTTTCCTTTAATATCGTCATTTCGAGAAGTCAGTTTTAGAAAAACAAAGGAATTGGAATGGTTTACTAGTGAAGCCCACGCCAAACCCGTCATTTCGAGCGGAGCGCAGCGAGTCGAGAAATCTAACTTGAAAAGATTTCTCCGTTTCGCCACCGGTGAAAAACGGTTGGCTTCAGTCGAAATGACGATCCTGTTTAGGGAGTTATCAACTGGTTGCGTTGAGCCGTATTCAATTATAGCTAACTATCTCAGTCTTTCAGCCGAACGGATTAATCTTTCATCTTTATTAATCCCGAAAATGGCCAATACAATGAATAGAATAGCCAGAGCTGGTAAATAAGCACCAATACCAAAATTAGCGCCTTCAATCCCGCCAGGTAATTTTTTAGCATAAACGCTGCACCAAAAAGCAAAGCCCCCAATTAACACAATGGAAAGGATGGCGAAACGCTTTTGAAAACTGCGCTTTCTGAAATTGAAGATATTGATAAAACAAATGATTGCAATGGCAATATTGGTGATAAGTAAAGGTAAAAATGATATGATTTTGAAAGGTGAGCCCACTTTTCCTTCAATAATCTGAAATAAACCACTCGAATATACTGCTGATTCTGTTCCCGCAATTTCTTTGCTGGCAATAGGTAAAAACAACATTAAAATCAGGGTAAAAGCGGCTAAGAAAAGCCATATCGATTGTATTCTTTGTATCATGTTAATTTTAAATAATAAGCAATTATAGGGATTCTATTTCAACCTTGAAAAAACATTTTTTTGATACCTGCAGATTTTGTTAAAACCTGCAAGTTTTAATACATTTGGTTATACACCACAAATCCTAACTGATAAACCAAATTTATTGCCTTTTATTTTTCTGACAGGCTAACTATAGCCTTTGGGATTATTTAAAAGAAATTGAATTTACCAGACCTATTTTATAAAACGATTTATGTTAAAAAATTTACTCCTTTTAACCAGCCTTTTTATTGCAACAAGTGCTTTTGCACAAGATACCCTTAAATTCGAAAAAGCCTTAACTGTAGCCAGCGGGAGCCGCTATGGTCGCGAAGCAGTTTATACCGATTTGCTGGCCTGGAAAATGGCTAACAACCAGTTGCAAACACCGGCAGAAAACGTTGAGTTTTCAACCAATAAAAATGGCGAAAAAGTATTGTGGAAAGCAATTAAAGCAGATACTAAAGGACGTTTTAGTGCTTTTTCCAGGAGGGCGTTTCAAACTACCAATAACCCTTTTCTTAATCCGGGTGGGGTAGATCGGGGCTCCGATTATATTTACCTTACTTATACTTCCGCTAAGGCAGAGACTGCAATTCTGAATGTAATTGGCGGCAACAGTTTATTCTTCAATGGCATTCCGCACATGGGCGATCCTTATGCCTCGGGCTACATGAATATTCCCGTTCAGTTAAAAAAAGGTGTAAACGAGCTTTATGTTCGGGGTGCCAGCATAGTACCGATGATTATTGTCAATGCTAAAAAATTATTCATCCATACCGATGATGTGACTTCGCCCAGCATTGTGCTCAACGAGGCAAATGGTATATTGAAAGGCGCATTAACAGTAAGCAATTCATCATTAAAAGATTGCAACGATTTACGTTTTAAAACTACCTTGAATGGTAAACAACGCGAGATAGCCGTTGCGCGTATTGCGAAATTGAGCATGCGTAAAGTGATTTTTGAATTCGATGCCAGTGCTGTAGTCACACCCGGCAATTACAATGTCGAATTGCAATTGTTGCAGGGCAATAAAAAGGTTGATGAGAAAGTGATTGTAATTGAGGCTTTAAATAGTGCATCAACCCATAAACAAACCTTTGTGAGCAATATGGATGGCAGTTTGCAATATTTCGCCGTAACCCCACAACTCAACGGCTGGAAACCCAATTCGGCCTTGTTTCTTTCTGTACATGGTGCAGGTGTTGAGGCAATTGGTCAGGCAAAGGCTTATAAATCTAAAGATTGGGGCACATTGGTTGCTGCTACCAACCGCAGGCCACGTGGCTTTAACTGGGAAGATTGGGGCCGTAAAGATGCTTTGGAAGTATTGGCATTGGCAAAAAATCAGTTTAAACCCGATGAGAAACAAATTTATTTAACAGGTCACTCAATGGGTGGACATGGTACCTGGTTTTTAGGTGCCACTTATCCCGATAAATGGGCGGCCATTGCGCCGGCTGCAGGTTATGCTTCACTTAAAGATTATGGCTCGGCTGATGGGAAAATTCCTGATAGCAGTCAAAATAGTGTAGAGCGGATATTGTTGCGAGCGGGGAACCAAAGCGATGTGCCGAAACTTGCGACCAATTATACGTCGCTAGGCGTGTATATTTTGCATGGCGATGCCGATAAAGTAGTACCGGTTAGCTATGCCCGGCAAATGAAGAAACTCCTGGCTGGCTTTCATACCGATTTTAGCTATTATGAATATCCCGGTGGCGAACACTGGTTTGGCGATCAAAGTGTAGATTGGCCGGCAATTTTCAGCTTTTTTAAATGGCATACCATTCCGGTAGATTCGGCTGTAAACCATATCGATTTTATGACCTCCAGTCCAGGCATTTCGGCTACTTACCGTTGGGCTACCATTGAGCAGCAGGAGCAACCTTTGCTGTACAGTCGCATTATTTTAAACCGCGATAAAAAGCAGGCAGCCATTACAGGTAAAACTGAAAATATAGCAACTTTAAAACTGGCCTTGACAGATTTTGGTGCAAAAGCTACCATTAAAATTACTTTAGATAGTTTAACAGCTATTGATTATACTACACGGAGTGCCAATGATACTGTCGTCTTAGCTAAAAGTAATACGGCCTGGCAAGTGCTTACTCAGGTTAACCCACGGGATAAAAATCCCGCACGATCGGGCACATTTAAAGAAGCCTTTAACCATAAAATGGTTTTTGTAGTGGGAACAAGTGGTTCAGCTGATGCTAGCGATGCCAATTTAAACAAAGCAAAATATGATGCCGAAAGCTGGTATTACCGGGGCAATGGTGCAGTTGATATCGTTACCGATAAGGAATTTTCGATGTCAAAATATCAGGAACGCAACATCATTTTATATGGCAATGCCGAAAATAATGCAGCCTGGAAGGTTCTACTAAAAGATTGCCCTATACAGGTAAACAACTCGCAAATTACAGCAGACCAGCAAACCTGGAAAGGTAACGATCTGGCAGCCTATTACATTTGGCCGCAACAAGATAACCGGTTGTTGGTGGGGGTAGTAGCCAGTACTGGTGTTGCCGGTATGAGGGCAGCCTATGCCAATCAGTACTTTGCAGGTGGTAGTGGTTTCCCTGATTTTATGGTGTTTTCGGCTGATTTACCCAAATCGGGCAGCAAAGGCATTAAGTTGGCTGGCTTTTACAATAACAAATGGCAGTTTGACGAGAAAAACACAGCTAAGCCATAATTACGCAGTTTGCGAATAAATGTAAAACGCCTACCTGCTAAATAAAAGGAAAAAAGTACTTTTGCATCGCTTTGAGTAAAAAAAGATATTTCATCCAAATCGCTTACGATGGCAGCTTATACCATGGCTGGCAGGTTCAACCCAATGCCGTTACCGTGCAGGAGTTGTTGGATAAAGCCATGACCACCGTTTTAAGGCAAGCCATTGAAACACTGGGCTGTGGCCGTACCGATGCGGGTGTACATGCTAAAGATTTTTATGCGCATTTTGATGTTGAAGATCTGGACGAAAGTAAAATTTTAAACGCTGTTGGCGGCATTAATGCCCTTTTGCCTTATCAAATAGCGGTGAAACGGATTATTCCGGTGCATGATGATGCACATGCACGGTTTGATGCCACAGCCAGGGCTTACAAATACCATGTTCATTTCGAAAAAGATCCGTTTAAGCTAAATAGGTCGTGGTTGGTAAAAGATCGCCTGGATGTTCAGGCCATGAACGAAGCTGCAGCATTGCTTTTAAACTATACCGATTTCTCGTGCTTCAGCAAATCGAATACGCAAACCTTTACCAACAATTGTAAAATTGTAAAAGCTGCTTTCGAAGAACATGAAGATGGTTTGGTATTTACCATTGAAGCCGACCGTTTTTTAAGGAACATGGTACGGGCCATTATGGGTACGTTGGTACAAATTGGCAAAAAAGAGATAGATTTAGCCGCATTTAAAGCGGTAATAGAAAGTAAAAACCGCAGTAAGGCCGGTCAATCGGTACCTGCATGTGGTTTGTATTTGGTGAAGGTAGCATACGATTATATAAAATGATCGAATGAGAGAAGGATTGAATGAGGGAATGAAAAAGTATCCCTTAATATTCCTTAATTCGAAATTCTATCATTCAAAACTAAAAAAAATGGCAGTTACCGGCGATGTATACAACACAGGATTACTGAAACGTATTTTTAAATACGTAAGGCCTTACCGTGCTGTTTTTGTCTGGTCGGTTATTTTAACCATTCTGCTGGCCGCAATTTCGCCGGTGCGTCCGTTCCTGATTAAATACACGCTGGATCATTATATTTTAGCGGGCAATTATTCGGGTTTGGTGAATATGACCATGTTAATGGTTTTTATGCTGGTGCTGCAAACGCTCATCCAGTATAACCATACCCTTTTAACCAATACCCTGGGGCAGTCGGTGATCCGCGATCTACGCATCAATGTTTTTAATCACATTACTAAACTGCGGCTTAAGTTTTTCGATAAAACACCTATCGGACAATTAATTACACGTACTGTTTCTGATTTAGAAACCATTGCTGATATTTTTTCGGAAGGTTTAATATCGATGATTGGAGATAGTTTGCAGGTGGTGGTAATTGTTTGTGTAATGCTTTATACCGACTGGGAACTGAGTTTGGTGGTGCTTTTACCTATTCCGTTATTGATTATTGCCACACGGAAATTCCAACAGGCCATTAAAGTAGCTTTTCAGGAGGTTAGGAATGAGGTTTCTAACCTGAATACCTTTTTGCAGGAACACATTACCGGCGTGCCTATTGTACAGTATTTTGCCCGCGAAAAACAGGAATACCGGAAGTTTTATGCCATTAACAAGCGCTACCGCGATGCCAATATCCGCAGTAACTGGTATTATTCTATATTTTTTCCGGTTGTAGAGCTGATTTCGGCCATGTCGCTGGGTTTATTGGTATGGTATGGTGCAAAAAGCATCCTGGCTAAACCTTTAGATGTTACCCCTGGAACCATTACCCAATTTATTATGTACCTGGGTATGGTATTTACACCGATTCGCCAACTGGCTGATAAATTTAACACCCTGCAAATGGGGATGGTTGGTGCCGAACGTGTTTTTAAAGTTTTAGATACCGACGAAACTACCCCAAACACAGGTACGCAACAACCCGCTAAACTGGAAGGAAACATTAAGTTTGAAAAGGTTTGGTTTGCCTATAATGATGATAATTATGTTTTAAAAGATTTATCGTTTGAAGTAAAGGCAGGCGAAACTGTCGCACTCGTAGGGGCAACAGGTGCCGGCAAATCATCAACCATCAATATCCTGAACCGTTTTTATGAAGTTAAAAAAGGCGATATTACGGTTGATGGTATTCGTATTGAAGATTTTGGACTCGATTATCTGCGTAGCCATATCGCAACCGTGCTGCAGGATGTTTTCTTGTTTTCGGATACCATTTTAAACAACATCACGCTTAATAATCCGCAAATTACATTGGAGCAGGTGGTTAATGCCGCTAAAAAAGTGGGTGCCCACGAATTTATTGAGCGTTTACCCGGCGGTTATCAGTACAATGTGATGGAAAGAGGGGCAACGCTTTCAGCAGGTCAGGCGCAGCTTATTTCCTTTATCCGCGCACTGGTGCACAACCCGGCCATTCTGGTTTTAGATGAAGCAACTTCATCGGTTGATACCGAAACCGAATTACTGATTCAGAAAGCCATTGATAACCTGATGGAAGGCCGTACATCAATTGTAATTGCGCACCGTTTATCAACTATCCAAAAAGCCGATCAGATTATAGTGCTCGACAAGGGCGAGATCAAAGAAAAAGGCACGCACCAGCAATTGCTTAAATTAAACGGCTACTATAAAAAGCTTTACGATCTGCAGTTTTCTTCAAAAGGGATTGCTAAAGTTTAAACGCCGTTATTCCCCGTTATTTTCTTAATTTAACAGCTTCTTAAATCCGGTAAGAAGATGAAATTGTTCAAAATATTCAGCTTATTTATGCTTTTGGCCTCGGCAGTTAATGTTTCGGCACAGAAAAAATATGTAATGGTTATTCATGGCGGTGCCGGTACCATTTTAAAAAAGAACATGAGCCCTGAGCAGGAGGCAGCATATATTGCTGTTTTAACCCAGGCTTTGCAAGCTGGCTATGCGCAAATTAAAGCAGGCAAAACCAGTTTAGACGCAGTAGAAGCTACCATTCATGTGCTCGAAAACGATCCTCATTTTAATGCTGGTAAAGGTGCTGTTTTTACCCACGATGGCCGCAACGAACTCGACGCCGCCATTATGGATGGTAAAACCTTGATGGCTGGTGCTGTAGCTGGCGTTACCACCATTAAAAACCCCATTTCGGCAGCTCGTGCAGTAATGGAAAAATCGGAACATGTAATGCTGGTTGGTGCCGGTGCCGATCTGTTTGCCAAAGAAGTAGGCTTAGAAATCGTTGATCCCAAATATTTCTGGACAAAAGAGCGCTGGGAGGGTTTGCAAAAAGCAATTAAAGCCGATTCTACCAAGGCCGTTTTAGATCACAGCAGCAAAAAATCGGAACTGAAGGGTACAAAGAACCACGACTATAAATTTGGTACAGTGGGTTGTGTGGCATTGGATAAAGCCGGTAATCTGGCGGCTGGAACCTCAACCGGAGGTATGACCAATAAAAAATATGGTCGCGTGGGCGATGCACCGATTATTGGTGCTGGCACTTATTGTAACAACGAAACTGCCGGGATATCATGCACAGGCTGGGGCGAATTTTATATCCGTACTGTGGTGGCCAAAACAATTTCCGATTTGATGGAATATAAGGGATTATCAGTTGCCGAAGCCGCTAAAACAGCATTGGATAAAGTGGATAAAATGGGCGGCGATGGCGGTTTAATTGCTTTGGATAGGGAAGGGAATATGACCATGCCATTTAATACCGAAGGCATGTACCGTGGTGCCATTACTGCTGATGGAAAGGTTGAAGTAAGTATTTATAAGTAAGACCATTTTATGAAAATCTTTTCCAATGTAACCTTTCAGGTTATCAAAAAAATCTTCTCTAATTTAACCTTTCAGGTTTTACTTGCCATCATCATAGGCATGTATGTTGGTGCTTACTTTCCTGGTTTTGCGCCTACAGCGAAGCTGATCAGTCAGGGTTTTATTAACCTCATTAGCATGTTAATAGCCCCGATTATATTCTTTACCATTGTTTTGGGGATCGCGCACATGGGCGATATGAAAAAAGTAGGTCGCGTTGGTGGCAAAGCCTTGTTGTATTTCGAAATTGTAAGTACAGTGGCCATTGCCATTGGTTTGCTGGTGGCCAATATTTTAAAACCTGGTGCCAATATGGTGGCTAAAGCAGGCGATACCACCAAAATTGCAGGTTACGCAGAACAGGCTAAGGATATGAACTGGGCAGAGTTTTTCCTCCACATTATTCCACACAATATTATTGCCTCATTTGCCGAAGGCAATATTTTACAGATCTTGTTATTTGCCATACTTTTTGGCTATGGTTTAAATAAGTTAGGCGGTGAAGGTGCTGTGGTGCTCAATGCTTTTGATAAGATTTCGAAAGTGCTGTTTAAAATTATGAAAGTAATTATGCGTTTGGCACCAATTGGTGCTTTTGGCGGTATGGCTTTTAGCATTGGTACCCATGGTTTGCAAAGCATAATTGGTATGGCCAAATTGATGGGCTCGGTATATTTAACTTGTATTCTCTTCATTTTTATTGTGCTGAATGGAATCTGCAGGTATTATAAGTTCAGTTTATGGGCTTACCTCAAATACATCCGCCAGGAAATATTGATAGTACTCGGTACTTCCTCTTCCGAATCGGCCCTGCCCAGCATGATGCAGAAAATGGAAAGCATTGGCTGCGATAAATCTGTGGTGGGTTTGGTTATTCCAACGGGTTATTCTTTTAACCTCGATGGAACGGCTATTTACCTGGCTATGGCAGTGATATTTCTTTGTCAGGTTTTTCATGTCGATTTAACGCTGGGGCAGCAAATTACCATTTTAGGGGTGCTGATGGTTACCTCAAAAGGTGCTGCGGGCGTTACCGGAAGTGGTTTTATTGTACTCGTATCAACCCTCACCGCTTTAAAAATTATGCCCATCGAACACATCTCCATCTTAATTGGCGTAGATCGCTTTATGAGTGAGGCAAGGGCCATCACCAACGTAATTGGCAACGGTGTGGCTACCATTGTAATTGCGAAGAGCGAAAACCAGTTTGATCAGGAGAAATATTTAAAAGCTATCCAACCGGAAATGATCGAAAAAGAGGAGGAGGTTTAGTTGGAAGTTTGCAGTTGTCAGTTTGGAGTTTTCAGTTCTAGGGGCATGACCTAATCGCCTGGTATTGCTACTCCCAACCATTAGTGGGTATTTCAACCTTCCAACAGTGACCCTTCACGCCTTCAACCTTTTTTACCTATCTTTGCAGCAGAAACAGGCAACACAGCATGTTTAGTTAAACCAGATTACTTTGGCTCAAGAAGAACAAAACAACCGCAAAGAGAAAAGCGAGTTACACCCACGCAACAAACACCGTTCGCGTTACAATTTCAAACAACTTACTGCAGCATCAAAAGAGTTAAAACGTTTTGTTTTTAAAAACGAACATAACGACGATTCTATTGATTTTGCCGATCAAAATGCAGTTAAAGCCTTAAACAGGGCTTTATTGAAACAGTATTACGATGTTTCGCAATGGGATATTCCAAAAGATTACCTTTGTCCACCTATTCCGGGCAGGGCCGATTATATTCATTACGTTGCCGATCTATTAGGCTCGAGCAATAAGGGTAAAAATCCTAAAGGTGCTAATATTAATGTGCTCGACATTGGCATTGGCGCCAACTGTATTTACCCGATTATTGGACATAGAGAGTATGGCTGGCGCTTTGTTGGTTCGGATATAGATCCGCTTTCAGTTGAGGCTGCTAAAAGGATTGTGGATGCGAACAAATCGTTACAAGGCGCTATCGAGCCACGTTTGCAAGGTTCTAAAATGGGTATTTTTAGAGGGATTGTAGGTAGAAACGAACGTTTTGATGCCGTAGTTTGTAATCCCCCTTTCCACTCTTCGTTAAAAGAGGCTGAGCAAGGTACCCGCCAGAAGTGGCGCAACCTGGGTGGTGGCGAAAAGGAAGTAAAACATGTATTGAACTTTGGTGGTAACAAGGCCGAGCTTTGGTGCCCTGGAGGCGAGCGTGCCTTTGTAGAGCAAATGATTATTCAAAGCGAACAGACTAAAAACCAGGTTTTGTGGTTTACTTCGCTGGTTTCGAAAAGTGCCAACCTTAAAAGCATTTATAGCGCTTTAATTAAGGTAAATGCCTTCGAAGTAAGAACCGTTCAAATGAGCCAGGGGCAAAAAATCAGTCGCTTTGTAGCGTGGACATTCCAGGATGAAAAAGCACAAGAAGCCTGGGTTAAAGGATGGAAATAAGTTTGGATCTTTCGCAATAAAAATCAAAAGTTTAAGATAGCGTCTTGCTGAACTTCCGCCTGGCCAGGCGGAAGTTCAGCATCTATTTTTAGAGAGACCCTGAAATAAATTCAGGGTGACGATCTCTTTTGTGTTAGTCGGGGTTTGTAATCCCGACTCAAGAAATTGTTAACTGAAAACTGTCAACCGCCAACTGGTTATCACTTTTTCTCATAAGCAATCAAAATAACCAGATCATTGCCCGCATTGGGCTCAATACCATGCGAGCTGCCGGGACGGGTTAAAATCGCATCGCCGGGTTTAACAGCGAAAACCTTACCATTCATTTTCATTTTGCCATTACCGCTAATAACGTAATAAATTTCGTCTTCCTTTTGCAGGTGATACCCGATAGATGAGCCTGGTTTTAAAATTCGTTTTCTGAAAATGGTTTTGAGGTTTTTGGCCTGGGCAAAGAAATTAAAGCCGATGGTTTCGCCGCCACCATTGTGGGTGCCGGGTTCGGTTTTGGCCACTTCAACATCATTTTGCAAAATATATTTACTGGTATCGGCAGTTTGGGCCTTTGCAGTGATAGAAATGAAGAATGTAAAAAATATTACTGCTAGTGCATTGTTTCTCATGTGGCACGTTTTTTATGTCTGGTTATCGGCTTTAAGCTTTAGTCTTTCCGCTTTGGTCTTTAGTCTTTCCGCTTTGGTCTTTAGTCTTTCTGCTTTGGTCTTTAGTCTTTCCGCTTTGGCCTTTCAGCTTTAGTCTTTAAGCTTTGGTCTTCAATCGTAAATTTAGGCGTTTTGCATGGATGTTGCCAAAAGCATCTAAACTTTGTTACTAAACCCGATAGCAGCGGGCATGGAGTGCAACGGAGTAAAGCAGAGAGCGGGACTACAGCCCTCCAAAAGAACCGGACTGTTCATTTTCTAATCAAAGCGATAATTTTTTATTTGGAAATGAGTGGTTTGTGGTTTCTGGCAGGGGTAAAGGCTTGTGCCGAAATCCGATCAGAACTGTATAGCTCTTGTATTGGGATAAAATAGATAGCAGGCCTTTGGCAGCCATAACGCAATTCCTTACATTTTCCTGAAAAAACGGGGCAAATAATATGCTTTTCGGTTTGACTTTCCAGTCAATAATATTAGCTTTGCACAAAAAAAATTGATACATGAGCGTTTTAGTAAATAAAGATTCTAAGGTTATCGTTCAGGGTTTTACCGGAAACGAAGGAACTTACCACGCAGAACAGATGTTGGCGTATGGTACAAACGTAGTTGGTGGTGTAACCCCTGGCAAAGGCGGGCAATTACATTTAGATAAGCCTGTTTTTAATACTGTTAAAGATGCCGTTGATAAGACGGGAGCAAATGTATCGATCATTTTCGTACCACCGGCTTTTGCTGCTGATGCGATTATGGAAGCTGCCGAAGGTGGCATTAAAGTGATTGTTTGTATTACTGAAGGTATTCCAACTAAGGATATGATTCAGGTGAAAGAATATATCTCAGACCGTGATGTTACTTTGATTGGCCCTAACTGCCCGGGTATTATCACTGCTGATGAAGCTAAAATTGGTATCATGCCAGGTTTTATCTTCAAAAAAGGTAACGTAGGTGTGGTTTCTAAATCAGGAACTTTAACTTACGAAGCAGTAGATCAGGTTGTAAAAGCTGGTTTAGGTATTACTACAGCTATTGGTATTGGTGGCGACCCAATTATCGGAACTCCAACTGTTGAAGCTGTTAAGTTATTAATGAACGATCCTGAAACTCACGGTATCATCATGATTGGTGAAATTGGTGGTGGAATGGAAGCTGAGGCTGCCCGTTGGATTAAAGAACACGGTACTAAGCCTGTTGTTGGCTTTATTGCTGGTCAAACTGCGCCTGCAGGACGTAGAATGGGTCACGCTGGTGCTATTGTTGGCGGTGCTGATGATACTGCTGCGGCTAAAATGAAAATTATGGCTGAGTGTGGTATTCGCGTAGTAGAAAGTCCGGCTGAAATCGGTGCTGCAATGGCAGAAGAATTAGCTAAGTAAGATTTTTAAATTTACATAAGGCAAAGCGTTTCGATTAGGTTCGAAGCGCTTTTTGTTTTTGGTTACCCGCTGTTTAACCGCAAAGATTCTGTGTTAATTTCCAAGAAATATTTTAATTAATTACATTTGTTATCTAAGGCAGTCATAGAACTAGCCTGTAATAGCGTACGCACCTTGTGTCTGTACGCTATTCTCATTT
>Ga0308170_10000443_pt1 | contig 54622 bp, 79 predicted proteins | sample PhyBR2_2_FD_202136 | JGI IMG/M metagenome (GOLD analysis project Ga0308170, IMG submission 202136) | Phyllosphere microbial communities from UC Gill Tract Community Farm, Albany, California, United States - DLSLSB.R2 | ecosystem: Host-associated > Plants > Phyllosphere > Unclassified | place... | reverse complement strand
CTGACGCAACAGCTGCTGGCGTTTTCTCGCAAACAGAAGCTGCAAGGCCGCGTGGTGAATTTGAACGGCCTGATCGACAACTTCAAGGAAACCGCCGAGCGCACTCTGGCCGATACGCAGATCCGCTACAGCCTGGCCGAAGACCTGTGGAACTGCCGCCTGGACCCGACCCAGACCGAAGTCGCGTTGCTCAACGTGTTCATCAATGCCCGCGACGCCATGGAGGGCCGTTCCCGTCGCACCCTGGCCGTCGATACGCAGAATGTCACGCTCGATCGGCAGGTGTCCTACGACGGGCTGATGCCTGGCCGCTACGTCAGTATCGCGATCACCGACAGCGGTCGCGGCATGCCCGAATCGATCGTCAACCGGGTCATGGACCCCTTTTTCACCACCAAGGAAGAAGGCAAGGGCTCGGGACTGGGGCTCTCCATGGTGTACGGATTCGTCAAGCAATCCGGCGGCTCGGTGCGCATCTACTCCGAAGAGGGCATCGGCACCACCTTGCGCATGTACTTTCCTGCCGATGACAGCCAACCCCATGCCCTGACGCCAATCGAGGACACCCACGCCTATCCCGGTCACGAGAAAATCCTCATCGTCGAAGACCGGCCCGATGTCGCCGAACTGGCGCAGACCATTCTCGAGGAATACGGCTACAGCTGCGCCATTGCCTACAACGGCAAGGACGCCCTCGAGCAGCTGGAGAACGACGACTTCGACGTGGTGTTCACCGACCTGATCATGCCCGGCGGCATCAACGGCGTCATGCTCGCCCGCGAAGCCAAACGCATGCGCCCCAGCATCAAGATCCTGCTCACAACCGGCTACTCGGAAAACTCCCTGGAGCGCACCGACGTGGGCGGCACGGATTTCCAGGTGATTTCCAAGCCCTATATTCCCAGTGAACTGGCGAAGAAGATCCGCCGGGTGCTGGAAGGGCCCAATGGGGTTAGCTGATCAAGTTACTGCGCCGCACCCTGCAAGGTAGGACCAGGCGTCGAGCCTTTGCGGCGAGTCAGGCGCTTGCCCAGCTGCACGCCCGGCATCTCGACGTACTTGTAGGTCAAGGTCGAGACCAGCAGGACCGCCGCCAGTTGCAAGACGACGATGCCGTTGTCGAGCCAGACACTGTGGGTCGAAATGTACTTGACCATGTTGGGCATGTCATGGCCCTGCAAGGTCTCTGTCAGGTCTGTGTGCAGCACTTTCGACAGAACGATGATGGCGCTCTTGAACACAAACAGAATGGCCGCGTGCGTCAAATAGATCGAGAACGACAAGGCGCCCAGCCACACGAAGAAACGGTGGTGCAGCAGTCGCGAAACCACGCCGCGCTCGAACGAGAATGCCAGGATCAAGAGACAGAACAGCAGGCTGGCATACACGCCCTTGTGATCGATGTCCGATACCAGGAGGCGATAGCTGCCCAGGACCAGGGCAATTTCCAGCAGATTGAAGTCCACGGCGTCCAGGTCCAGATCCTTGATACGGTCGTAGAGCACGTACAGGCAGGCTCCAGCGAAGAAGCATGAAACACCGCGGAAGATCTCCAGCTTCAGCCAGGACTCACCGTTCCACAAGGTGATGAAGGCCGCCAGGGACATGACTGCGAAGATCTTGACCCTACGGGTGCGCGCCAGCACTGCAATGACGCCGAATACCAAGTACAGGTAGTACTCGATGCTGATGCTCCAAGCTGGGTAATTGAACGAGCCGGTCATGGCACTGTTCAGCCAGGATTGCAGCAGAAGCAGGTTGGGCAGGAATTCGTGCATCGAAGTGGCGCCACTGAATGCCGGTTCGTTGAAACTGAACCCTTTCTTCTCAGCCAATGAGCGGCCCAGTTCCAGTGCCAGATAAACGCCCAACATCGTCAGATGCAGGGGATAAAGGCGAGCCGTGCGACTGATGAAGAAATCCTTATAATCAGTCGCGTTGTTCAAACGCTGGCCGTAGGTGTGGAACAACACGAAACCGCTGAGGATAAAAAAGAACTCCACGAACAGAAACGCGTGCTTGAAAAACTCGAGCTCGGCAATGCTTTGAACCACGTAAGTGTGGAACAGCACGACAGCCACCGCACAGAGACCGCGGAAACTATCGAGCACGACGAATCTTTTCATGGTTGATCCCAGAGTGTTGTAACCGTTGCCATCCCGGTGTCATGCCAAGAGGCATGGCCCGTTGCCATTATTGGCGCAAAGCTAAACCAATCCTTTGGCAGGCACAACCGCAATCAGGCGCACGGTACCTCTGACGCGCAACTGCCATTGTCCAGACCAACAGACCACCACCGTAGAGGTACGTGCAGTTCGGGTACACAGGCTTTTTCGGTCGCACAAAGAAAAACCCCGCAGACGTTAATCTGCGGGGTTCTCAATGATGGAGGCCGAGGTCGGAATCGAACCGGCGTAGGCGGATTTGCAATCCGTTTTTATCTAATTATTTTATTGAGCAAAAAGCCTAGCACTCCCGTAATCATTGGCCCAAGCTGCATAGCCATGCATCTGCATTCATGGTTATTTGGGACATTCAGTGTCCCACAATTGTCCCACGCCTTCACTGCCCTCCCCCGGCGTCCTGCCGACCTTCAACACCCCTATTCTGCACCACCTATCGATCCACCCTTGAGCAAACAGCAACATCTCAAATACTGTACACACATACAGTATCAGCGAGCAGCAGTATGGAAATCGAAGACGAAGAGTTCGGGTGCCTCGGCATACCCACCGAAGCCCAAACATGGAAGCAGCAGGCCGAACTGGTCCAGGCAGAGTACGAGCAGGTGGCCGCCGACCTGCGCCAGGCCCGGGCGAATATCCTGAAGCTGGTCGACATCCACGCCGTCACTGCGCGCGAGCGCGACCAGGCGCTGCATCTGCTGGCGTCGTACAAGCGCGACCTCTCCGCCGCTCACGTCGAGCTATCAGCGCTCGGCAATCGGATGCGCGGGATGCAGATGGCAACGCGGCAGTCAGCCGAGAGCCCCTACCCTTTCCGCGAAACATTGGCGGCTCCAGATCCGCAGACAGCCGTGCCCGCGCATTGCCCCAGCGAAGAGCGGCAGAGCCTACTATGCTTGGACCAGGACAACGGAGGCGCAAATGGACACGCTGGACTGGCTGAACCTGAAACCCCACCTCAGCGACGTTGAAACATGGTCGAAGCTCTGGGCTGTTCACGATGAACCTTTTGCCCGCATTCGGTGCAGAATCTGCGACAGCCACCAGCGGCTCGAGGAGGCGCACAAGGCATTTTCGCACCATCCCTTGTGCAAACTTAGGGGCAGCCAAAGCCGATACCCGTGGCGCGATATCCTTTGGATAATGGAGCATGTCCAGCATCCCGGATAAGCGTTGCAGAACATCCGATGGCCATTCGGTAGCCCCAGATCGAAAAACTGCGACCGTGGCTATCGTTGAGCCAGGACACGGAGTCTCACATGGACACTGCAATGGCTGAGCCTGGCACCTAAGCTCAATGACATCGACACTTGGACCAGGCTCTGGTCCGTGCACGATGCACCCGTCTCTCATTCCGCTGCTAGACCTGCGGCGGCCACCATCAGCTGTGGTAATCCGCCACACGCTTTGCTCACAGCTAGGCCTGCAATATGATAGGTGCTGAGGTTGTGCCCAGTAGTTTAAGTTTCAGGAATCTACAGATCACTCAGCTAAGCTATTTCCACCTTTTGCATTTTGTTTCGACACTCTGCAAAAGCCGGTACTCCTCCTTCAAATCCATCACAAGCTGTGCTATTGCACGAGCTGAGTTGAGAGATGAAATGGCTACGCCTGTAACAGTCAATGGCCTGGAGGCACAGTCAGGGCCGGTAATAGCGATAGCCAAAGTCTGATCGGCGTCTATTCGGGCGCTGCACCGCAAAGGAAGAAAAGCCGACTCGATAACGTGCTGCAACTCCATAGGCGAAAGCATCATAAGCTCCAAAACCTAGATCAGATTATACAAGGCCGCGCTATCGCTGCGCAGAACGCTGAGCATAGACCATATCATCAAGCAGCGGACATATTCCTTTAAATATGCCTGGCATAGGCAGATGATCACGGTATTGACAAAAGTTATACCAGAACGATACAAAATCTACATTGAGAACAAGGATTAGCCTAAATGCGTAGATCACCTAGAGTTTATCAATGCTGCTGGGAGGGATACGAATGGGTGGTTGCCGCTTCTTCGAAATCGATCGCTGCTCAGCTGATAGGAATGCCCCTTCATCCGATGAAAGAATTCGGATAACTATCGACACATCAGGTTGCCAGAGCACTAGCGCTGAATGCTCCGGGATCAGTTTGGCGCAGACACAGCCCTATGGATCCCTGGTCATTAGCCATGCCGCCCTCAATGGATATTCAAGACGCGGGCTTGTATTACTGCGCCGACTCGGAGCGCCGAAGCAAGAAATGGGAGCGCTCGCAGGCCTGCCCCGCTATTCGGGCTCGGTCATAAGCCTTTGCGAGCTCTCCCGCTCGCGCATCAGCGCGCTCGAGCAGTTGGGAGAGGACCAGGGCGGCGCGCGTGGCTGACGCGCCTCGGTTGGCAGAGCCGGTATCAGTGGAGCAGGCGGCAGCGCAGGCGGCAAGCTTTCCGGCCGAAGCGTGCAGCCGGTCGCCAGCAGCGTCAAGGCCGCAGCCATCAGCATCGGCAGCAGCGTTTTTTCTCTCGCGTCGATTCCTACCTGGTTGGCCTCACGCTGAAGGCGTTGTTCTTCGTCGCGCACGGCTTGTACCGCCCGCGCAAGTTCGGACTTCTGTGTGGCCACCGCCTGCGACCACTCGGCGTCTCGCGCGGCATTGGTCACCGTCACGCCGTGGTTGTAGGCGGCGTACAACGCAGCGCCGCACAGGCCAATAAGCGCAAACACCGCGATCAGATAGGTCAGTGCCTTGCCTGGCGTCATGCTGCACCTAGAAACATGGCCCGCTCGGCGGCGCGGCCCTTGACCAGACCCGACAGCACCTTTCCGCTTGCATGCACCCAGCGGGAGAACTGTTCGGCGGCGCTGGCGGTATCACCGGCGTTCAGCTTACGCAGCAGCGTTGACTTGGGATTGCACTTACTGTCCAAGCTAATGTCCATCTTCCTCATCAGGCCGATACGAACAATAGATCCCCTCTAGAAATTCTGCGTACATCGAGCCGAATGCTAGCTATCAGCCAAACCGTATTTCTGCCAGACTGAAGTCGACGATATGCCGAGAGTCACATGATCTGGCAGGCCACAATATTGTCACTCTTCACGTGGATAGACTCTACGTCAATGCTTTGGAGGCCCATGTGCAGACAGTATCTACAGCTCCTAAAATTGATGATTTCACACACCCTGTACTCAACGTCGCTGAACGACTGATCCTAGCGAAATCGGTCGATGAGGTAGTCAGTGTGCTGCGTGACACAGTGCGGGCAATTATTGGGGCAGATGGCATTGCCATTGCCGTAGAAGCCAGCGGGTACTGCACCTATGTAGCCGAGGATGCTGTTTCTCCATTATGGCAAGGCCAGACATTCCCCATCGACCACTGTGTTTCAGGTCGGGCGATGCTGACCGACGAAACGATCGTCATTCCAGATGTTCGGCTGGACTCGCGTATCCCGCCAGAAGCCTACAATGCGACATTCGTTCGCAGCCTGGTTATGGTTCCGATCGGTAAGCCGGTGGCCATCGCCGCGCTCGGTGCGTATTGGTCTCAGGTGAGAACCCATGATCAAGAGACGATTGAGCGACTGGAGAGCCTGGCGCGCCTGGCCACCATTGCCATCGAAAACGCGCGCCTGACTCAGGCACGCAACCGCGGGGCGGCGATCAGCGCCGCACAGAACCGCATATTGGCGCTGGCAGTTGCCGAAGGCATCCTAGACGTCACGCTGGAAGCCATTGTGCGTGAGGTCGAATCCCTTTCCTCCTCTGGACTGATGGGCAACATTCTGTTGCTGGACGAACAAGGACGGTGCGTGCAGCGCTGCTTAGCTCCTAGCCTACCAAGCGAGTACACCAAGGCAGTTGAAGGCCTTTGCCTAGACCCGGGCACCGGTGCCTGCGGTATCTCTATGTTGAACGCTGGAACGGAGAGCGGCCGCGATACTTCGAGCGACGCTTTTGTAAAACAGCTGACAGCGCTTGCCAATCAGCATGGCTTGCAGGTGTGCTGGTCGATCCCGATCCGTTCGGTACAGGGCTTAGCGATAGGTACTTTTGTTCTATACCACCGAGAGGTGCGCAAGCCTATCCCGGCCGATATGGAAATCGTCGATTTCGTCATTCAAACTATCGGACTTATGTTGCGCCGTGCTCAGGTCGATGAGTCCGTACGCAATAGCGAGGCCCGGTTGCGCCTGGCGGTGGACCACGCCGATGTCGGGTTCTGGGACGTGGACCTGGTGCAGAACACGCTGGTGTGGCCACCACAGACCAAGGCGATGTTCGGCATCTCGGCCGATGTGTCGGTCACCCTTGAGAACTTCTATCAGGGTCTGCACCCTCACGATCGCCGGGCAACCCTGGAGGCCTTCAGCGCGGCTATGGATCCTGACCGCCGGGCTCTCTACGACGTGGACTACCGCACCATCGGCCGTGAGGATGGTGTGGTGCGTTGGGTAGCCGCCAAGGGACGGGCCGTGTTCGATGAGCACGGACGTTGTCTTCGCGTCACTGGCACGGCGATGGACATCACCGCCCGCAAGAATGCCGATGAAAAGCTGCGCGAGCTCAATGCGACCCTCGAAGGGCGCGTGGCACAAGCCATCGCCGAGCGTGAAGAAGTCCAGGTGGCTTTGCGGCAGAGCCAGAAGATGGAAGCCATGGGGCAGCTCACCGGTGGCGTGGCCCACGATTTCAACAACCTGCTCACCCCGATCGTCGGCACGCTGGACATGCTCCAGCGTCGAGGCGTGGGCGGCGAACGGGAACAACGGCTGATCGCCGGGGCGGTGCAATCGGCCGACCGTGCCAAGACGCTGGTACAGCGGCTACTGGCCTTTGCCCGGCGTCAGCCGCTGCAAGCGGTTGCCGTCAACGTCGGCAAGCTGGTCAGTGACATGGGCGACCTACTGGCCAGCACCACCGGCCCGCAGATCAAGGTCGTCGTTGATGCGCCGGAGCATCTGCCTGCGGCGATCGCCGACGTTAACCAGCTCGAAATGGCACTGCTGAACCTCTCCGTCAACGCCCGAGACGCGATGCTCGAGGGCGGAACACTGCGTATATCCGCCTGCACGGAATCGATCGAGGCAGGACATCGGTCGGGGCTTGCCGTGGGCAACTACCTCTGCCTGTCCGTCGCGGACACCGGCTCGGGCATGGACGCCACCACGCTGGCGCGCGCGGTGGAACCGTTCTTTTCCACCAAAGGCGTCGGCCAAGGCACCGGTCTGGGGCTGTCGATGGTGCACGGGCTGGCTTCGCAGTTGAACGGCGCGCTGACGATTCAAAGCTCACCGGGCATGGGGACCAACGTCGAGCTGTGGCTGCCGCGCAGCGTCGCCCTTCCCGCCGAGGCCCTGCGCTTGGTGGAAACGCCGGAGCTGTCCTCCAGCCGTGGCGTCGCGTTGCTGGTCGATGATGAAGAACTGGTACGGGCGAGTACCTCTTACATGCTGGCCGAGCTGGGCTATTGCGTCATCGAGGCCTCGTCCGGCGAGGAAGCCATCGCCCTGATGGACGCCGGCGAGGCCTTCGACCTGCTAATTACCGACCACCTCATGCCGGGCATCAGCGGGACCGATTTGGCCAAGCAGGTCCGCTGCTCCCGGCCGGGGATCGCGATCCTGCTGGTTTCGGGCTATGCCGAGCGCGAAGGCCTCGATCCGGACCTGCCGCGGTTGGGCAAGCCATTTCGGAAAAGTGATCTGTCGACAACTCTGGCGCGGCTGCACTACTAGCCAAAGCATCGTGATGTGCGGTCTAAGCGCGGACTAGAAAGATTTATGCTTACTGTGTAGAAGTGACCGAGACACACATGACCACACCGGACTGGCTTCAATGCATCAAACGTCCAATGGACCAAAGGCGATTTTGCAGATCCGTACTCAAAATCCCCTATCGTCCTCGAGGCCTTGGCTTAGCCTATCCTCTCTATGAAGTTTGTTCGCATACTGCGCTGCTTCTGCCCCTTTCTCAAAAATTGTGATGGTTCCATCGTAGCTCGTCACTTGATACGCGTAAGGCGCGCCCTTCTCTCTCAGATACTCAGGCACAGCGGACCCGCTTAAGGTCAGGACTTTCACAGCCATAATCAGCCTCCTATGTGACCTGACCAGTCTATATCGTGATCGTACGTGTATCCATTGCTTAAGCTACTTTCTCGGTTCCTCCGCGGGCTATGGCCGTACCAGACGGCATATCCGCGCGGGCACGCCTGCTTGGTATTCGAGCGGATTCATACACCAATGTCCAGTCTCACGCTCTCGCATGAGCCCGCTCGGACGCGGGCTGAGCCTCGTTGTCATGTTAAAAGAGCTGACCAAGATCCGATGGTTTCCAGTTCGTGATTACCAGCTCACCGACCAGATCGGACTGACCATTTCTCTGGTTGGCCGTCGTGTAGCGGATATCCAGTCTCTCGAAATGGAAGCCTTCAAACACCTTTCGGATGTCGGGATGATCATTGATGCTGACCATCACCTTTCCCTTGCACGTCCGCATGAAGTCAGCCATGCGAGTGTAGTTCTCAAACGGGAAGTCCACGCCGTAGCCGGCTGTTTCCCAGTATGGCGGATCCATGTAGTGAAAAGTGTGAGGTCGGTCATAACGCTGAACGCAGTCATGCCAGGGCAAGTGCTCGACATAGGTACCCGCCAGGCGCTGCCATGCGGCCGATAGGTTTTCTTCGATTCGCAGCAAGTTGATGGCTGGCCCAGTCGTGGCTGTACCAAAGGTCTGACCCGAAACCTTGCCACCAAACGCGTGGTGCTGCAGATAGAAAAAACGGGCTGCTCGCTGAATATCGGTCAGTATTTCGGGCCGGGTCATCTTCTGCCATTCGAACACCTGGCGCGAGCTGAGCGCCCATTTGAATTGGCGCACAAACTCTTCCAAGTGATTCTGAATAACTCGATACAGGGTGACCAAATCGCCGTTGATATCGTTGAGCACCTCGACGGGTGCCGGTTGTGGGCGCAGAAAAAACAACGCTGCTCCGCCCGCGAAGGCTTCGACGTAGCAGTCGTGTGGTGGGAACAGGGGGATGAGACGATCGGCCAGGCGGCGTTTGCCACCCATCCAAGGTATGACGGGATTCGACATGATTGAGCAAGCCTTTACTGTATGGATGAACAGGTGCTAGGCTCCCCCCGCTTTGTGCACGAAGCAGGAAGCCTTGGCTGGACTTGCAGGATTGGTCTGCGGTTTGGCGGCCGTCGGTCATGTTAGCGCATGACGGACGGCAGCTTCTTTTCACTCTTTCTATAACGCGTCGTGGACGTGGGAAGACGGTGTACTCCGAAGATCCCAGGTACACGGCGCCCACATCACTTGCCCCTGTTGAAATAGTCACGGTACGGCTGAACGACAGCATCCTTGGTCAGGTTGAGCTTCATCAGCCTCAACCGGCCAACACCACCCAGACCCTGGAATCGGATCCAGACCCTTTTCGTATCGGCGCCGGTGGTGAACTGCAGTGACCAACGAGTTTCAGCCGCCCCCGCAGTGAATCGCATGGACCCCAGGGTCGTGCCCGGGAAGGCATGGCCGGCGCCGTCATCTTCGCCGGTGTTGATCTGCACCTGCGGGTAGTTCCCAGTGAAGCTGGCGATTCGGGTTCCGCTGATCGTGTACGTCGTGGACGGCTCAACGAGCATCCCCGAACTGGCATCGTTCGAAGTGGTGAAGTTGTCGAAATTACCTGACACGCCGTTGTATTCAACAAACGGATCGCCGCCGTTGAACCCTGTCTCCGTCTTTCGAGCGTAGGCAGGGTCCGCCGCCCATCCGGCTAGATCGGTGGCGAACTTGTAGTTCTGGATCAACTGCAGCCCAGGGCGCCCGCCTTCGCTGGCCATGACGCCTTGAATCGACGCCTTGAGGCCTGCCCCTGCAATGACCCCATTGCCCACCGTGACCGTCATTGCTCATCGGTCTCATAGACGGCGTTCCCAGTGGGAGTGACTCGGAACAAACCGCGCCCCAGCCAAAGGGCCTGGCAGCCCGTTTCCGTGAATGTGAAGGCCGGAATCCACGTATCTCCGGCCGGCTTCTCGACGATAACCGTGCCGGTCTTGACTACAGCAGCTATCACGACAGGCGCATTTGACCAACGCCAGGGGAAGGTTTTTTGAACGGTGTATGCAGCCACGGTGATCACCTTTGGAAAGCCGCGCAGTGGAGCGCGTGATTGTTGTGTATTGCTGTTCAGGTCACGCGGTACCCAGAAACAACGCGCGCTCAGCGGCGCGGCGCGTTACCAGGCCCGGAAGCACCTTCCCGTCTGCATGGACCCAGCGGGAGAACTGCTCGGCGGCGCCAGCGGTATCACCGGCATTCAGCTTGCGCAGCAGCGTCGACTCAGTGAAATTGCCCTCCCCGACGTTGTAGGTGAACGACACCAGCGCATCGAACTGGCCCTGGTTGAGCGGAACCTGCACCTGACGCTCCACGATGCGCTCGAACCGCACCAGATCTTCCGCGAGCATCTGCTCGGCCTGGCTTTCGGTGATGACCATGTTCCGGGTGACGCCCGACGTGCTGCCGTAACCGATCGTCCAGGGCTCGCCGCCGGTACCGGGATCGGGGTATGCCTTGAGCCGCAGCCCTTCGGCGGATTTGATGAGGGCGATGCCCTTCGGTGAGGTCTTCATTCTTTTCTCCAGACGAAAAAAAACCCGCACAGGGCGGGCATCGGGTGAAGCGCCAGGTCAGGCCGGGACGGTAGGCCATTTCGGATCATCTACCGTCAAGTCGAGCAGTTTCAGATCCCTGACATAGGCTTGCCAGGCCTTCGCGCTCTTCGTCTCGGCAGGAGTTGCTTCGCCCAATTGAAGGGAGACCAGAAGTGGCGTCATGGCTTGAGAAGCAGAAGCCAGCAGGCTTTCCTTCATAGACGTGTTCCGAGCAAGCGTCTCTGCTGCCGTAGGCTTCGGCGGCACCGGCGCACTGAACGAACCGTCGACGAGCACCCAGCCACTTTCGGGCACGGGCGACACGCCTGTGATGTCCACCATCTGAGCGACCATTTCCTCGGTAAATCTTTCTTCGATGGGCCACTCGGACTCATCATCCTTCAGCAGCGGAAGGATGACTTCCTGCACAACACCTTCAGAAACACGTGCGTATACGGCCATCATGCGTATTCCTCGATAATTACAATGCCATCTGCCCCTTTAGCTCCGGACTGTCCTGCACCGCTGGGCGGAGTGAAGGCCCCAGCTGCGCCAGCGCCCCAGTTCAGGCCAGGAGAACCAGGGTAAATGGATGTTCCGATCGCTGATCGGCCTGAGCCGAATTGCGAATGGCCGCCAGTGCCTCCCCAACCAACCGCTGCAACGCCAGCCATTTGGTACCCATATACTCCGGGCGCTCCTCGAACTGAATAGATGATGTTGGAGCCGGAGGGCGCTGCTGTCTCCGAGGTGCCTCCACTGATTCCCGCCACCGATGACGGGCCGGGTGTATTTAAACTTCCCCCACCGCCCGGGCAAGACAGCAGGGAGCCGAAAGAGGACGCACCACCGGTGCCGCCACTGGATGCCGTGTTTGCTGGAGCTCCCGCGCCTCCGACACCGACTGTGACCGCAAGACTGACCGGCAAAGGCGTATACCAGCCTTCTGCGTAGGAGCCCCCCCCGCCACCGCCGCCTGCAGCGACCTGACTCGAATTGCAGGTCCATGTACCAGAACTGCCGCCACCCGCACCCTGCACCTTTGCTCTGACTGCTGTTGCAGTCGCCAACGGCGTGAAGGTAGTAGCACCAACGGCGGTAGGTGCAGCGCCATTAATGGAGACCATCTGTACGCCGGCAATCACCATGTAAACACTGGTGCGCAGTAGACGCCCCGGGGATTTTCGCAGCATGTCCTGCAGAGCCGCCAAGAGCTGGCCATTGTTGGCTTCATCGGGAGAAAGCCCGGCGGCCTTGATGACCGCCAACATTTCATCGGTGACGGCATTGCCCCACTGGGATGGAATGAGCGAACCAACGACACCGGTTGCCTGATTTTCGTCGACGAACTTCCCGCCCACCAACCCGACACTGGGCACACTTTTTGGGTAATCCACTTTATTTCCTCAGCTGTAATTGATGTGCACAAGCGTTTGGGCTGGAGCTGCCCGCCTGATCAGGCACTCCAGGGCGCTGCCAGGGTTAGCACCAAAGCGCTCACCCCAGTAGCTGACGCCGAAACGGCGGCCCAGCGTCTGGCGGCCGCCGGTGTTCAGCGTCCACATGAACTGAGCGTTCCAGGTCCCGAAATGCCCAGACCCCATTCGCGCACGGCCAAACCGCGGGGAGCGATGTTCAGTCAGCGTGGCGTTGGGATAGCCTTGTCCTTTGGCGATGTTGATGAAGAACGAGGCGGTCTGACCCCCTACCGCAATGAGGCGCTGCTGAACACCTAGCTGTCGATCAGCGAACGCCGGCGAACTACCCAGGCATTCGTCCGGCAAATTCATCACCGACTCCCAATCGGGGACCAGTTCGAAGACCAGTGCGGGATCCATCTCGCTTGCCAGCGCCCCAGCGCGCGCGTCGATGCGCGCCATCTCCTGGGCGATCCCGCGCAGGACCAGAGCAAGCTCAGGCAGCCGCTCCTTATCCCAAGCAGGTCCTTGCGGCAGCAGCGCAGAAAGCTGGGAAAGGTACTGGTCAGCCGTCCTCAAAGCCATGTGAAGGCCCCCACGGTGAGCAGCTCGTTCGCTTTGGCGGTGACGTCAGATGCCGGAGTGGAGACCAGATTGTCCATTTCGCCCTCGGCGCTGCTGATGGCTTCCCGGATGTGACTGATCAGCAAGGGCTCGCCCAAGCCTGCCTCCCGCTCGTGCAGGTCGGCCAGTTCAGCTGCAACGGCAGCCCGGACGACTGTGGTATCAGGTGTGATCTTGAGCGTGTAGTTGATGGGCTTGAGCACGGGCGCAAGCACATACACTTCGGCCGTTACGGGCGCTTTGGTGCTGATGTAGGCCTTGACCGTCGCCACCTCGTTGGCATTGGGGATGATCGAGGCGTCACCGTCGCGTACAAAAAAAACGCCTACCGTGCCGGGCCCCATGTAGTTCTTGACGACCCATGCGCGCGTTACGCCTGCGCACTCGAGCGCCCAGGTCACATAGTCCTCGGCGTTGCCACCGTGCGGGATCACTCGGTAGCTGCGGATGACGCGGCTGCGCAGGGACTCGATCGATTCCTGATCGCTGCCGCCAGTGATGCCAGGGGCCAGGACCGTGAACGTTTCATCGATGCCCGCCACCGGCTGTACCAGTTTCAGCGCCAGGCCGACTGACGCATTTCCAAGTGCCCCACCGTCGACCGCCTCGAGCTTTGCGGTGTTGGTACCTGACACCGGATTGACCGCCGTCACCACTCGATACTGGCGACCGTCGCCGGCCTGGACTACCAGGTTGGCATCCAGAATCGAACCTGCCGACGCCTGGAAGCTGGCCGTACCGGTAGCGCTCTTGGCAGCGATGCGAGGCGTTTCAAGTCGGAGCAGGGCCTGGCGCTCGAGCGTGGTGGCGTCGGCGGTGTCAGGCAGGATCTGCTTCGCGATCCAGTCGAGGTACCCGTAGAGTCCGTAGGCTGCGCCGCTGACAGCGCGGGCCAGCACTTGCGCGTCCGATTGGCGCAATGCATCGCTGGCCAGGTCGGCAGCGGTACGATTGATCAGCACGGGCAGGGTCGGAGTTTCAAACGGCATAGAGCACCTGCCAATGTTCGTTGGGGTAAATTTCGAGGGTTTCGCCCACTGGTAGCGTGAGGGTTACGCCCAGGTTCAAACGCGAATGGCCGGAGCGCTCAGTGAGCACCTGCACGTTGGTGACATGGCCGTCATCGAGCAGCCACTTCAGCGCCTCCTGCGCATACGTCACGGCAGCGCCGATGGTTTCAGTGGTCAGCTTGCGGCGCCGTAGCAGCCATAGACGCGAGCCGATGCGGTCATTGGCAACCAGAGGGAAGCTGTCGCCCCACCAGCCATAACGCTCATCGTCTTCCAACTGATCCGAGGCGTTCGCCCGGCGCCAGGTGAACAGGCTGATCTCCACTGCGCGGCGTAGGCTGACTTCTACGTTGTCGTCGATGAGCACGGTCATGGTGCACCGCCAGGAACGGGTGGGCCGCTCTGGTCGGTACCCTGTTTCACACCGGCGTGTGGGTGATTGATCTGGCTAACCCCGCCGGCAATCTGGTCACCCTGGCTGACAATCCTCCCGGACTGGGTAATCAGAGGCGTATCGAAATTGACTGCAGTGGTCGCGCTGACGTTGAGGGTGCCGGTTTTGATATCGATCACCCTGCCCCGCTTCAGGTGGATGTAATCCCCCTCGTCGGTGAAGATGGCCACCTCACCGGGCTTCAGGTTTTGAAATCGATGACGACGATCTGTAACCACGATGACTACCCCATGGGAGCGGTCGCCGCCCAGAAAAGCGGCCAGACCCTCAGCGCCCACATGTGGGCAACTGGTGAAACCGTAAGGCTCCAAGTGTTCCATACCGTCCTTGAGTTCGCCGTGAGTCAGGCGCATCTGTAGGCGCTGTATCTTGCCGGCGGAGTTGGCCAGAGCCACAACGCCGCGCGTCAGCATGTTCATCAGTCGGCTCATTTGTCCTCCCAGTCAGCAGGCAGCAGATACTCGACAGAGTCAGTTTTCTTTGCCTTGCGTTTCTTATGTGGGTCGTTGGGCTCTTGCAGATAACCCTCGGGCGGGCCAACGCGAATACGGCAGATCGTTCCTTGATCGCTGAGCGTGTAGGTCACCTCGGCGATGAGCATGTCGCGGTCGTAGCCGATCACTGGATCCACGACGCGCACGATGGTGTTGGGTAACCACAGCGCACCGTTGCTCTGCCGCCAGCCCTGCACCTCATAGGTCGTCTCAAGCGCCTTGCCCACCGCCGTGCCGCGCTCCCAATTCGCACGGTCGGCGGCCAGCTTTTCGTTCAGCTGTCCGCTTTCGTGAATGACCTTTACCCGCTTGCGGGTCATGCGTGGATCGGTGACGGAGCTGTTCACCTCGGTCGCCGCCTGGGCAGCTTCGTCATCACTAACCGATCGCTGTCCGACTACGCGGTACTCAGAAAACACGTGCGTGAAGTCCAAAGCGGCATCAGCTCTGAGTATGTTGCGGCCCAGCTCCAGGGATTCGGCTGAGCGGCCTGCACTGCCGACTTGGGCGAGCACGACATTGCCTTGGGCGTTGTCAGTGCTGAACACCCGGTACAAGGTGAGCAGGCGGTCTATGGATTCGAACGCCGTCTCACCCGGCTCGATTGTGTGGTCGGTCAAGCCGCTGGTAGCCGCGATCTCACTCTTGACCGTCAGCCCATAGGGGCTGGCCAGCGCCTGAACGATGGCCTGCACGCTCTGACCCTTCCACTGGCCGGGCTGGTTAATCGCGCCGCAGTCGATCAGATCGCCAGTGGATGAGCGGCCGGCAATGGATGTGGTGACCGTCTCATGGTCGTAGCTGATCGGCGTCGCATCGACCCAGCCGGTCACGACCAGGTCGCTGCCGATGCGCACTTCACAGCGGGCGCCTTGCTTGACCGGGCGCAATACGTTCTGGCCTGGCCACTTCCAGGTGATGCCAATGTTGAAACTGCGCGCCTGACGCTCAAGGCCCGCGCTGATCTCGACCGAGGTCCAGCCGGAATAATCCAGCCCGTCGACGGTCAGGGTCACGGCCGTCTTCGGGTCGGACATGCGGTTACTCCCTGGCTACCTGAATGGGTACGGCGGGCACGAAGCCTGGGTGGTTGATCTTGTTGCGCTGGACGATCTCGCCCTCGCGGGTGGCATCGCCGAATCGCCGATAGGCCAGCACCACCGCGGGCGTGGTTTCGGTTGGGGTGACATTGACGAGCTGCACACCGGAAGCAGCTACCTGCGTCAGGTGTCGAACCACCTGCTGTCGCGAGGCATTGATTGCCGGGTAGTAAGTGGCGTCCGCCTTGAGCGCGGCTTGCCAGAAGACAGCATCCAGCGCATCGCGCGCCGCAATGACTTCATCCGCCACCGGCACCTCAGCCCGCTCGACAGGTTCCACGACCTGCTGCTGTAGGGAAGCGGTGGTCTGCTCCGCCGCCGGCGGAGTTACCACCGGCATCTGCGCGGCCGTGGCCGTGGCCTGGACCAGCACCGCGTCCTGCACCAGGTTGGCCAGCGCCTGCGCTGCCGCCGTGGTGTCCGCGCCACTACCGACTGCTACCGTATCAATGCTCGCTGCGGCTTCTGCCTGCCTGGACACTGTGGCCACCGCATCGGTGTAGCTATTGAACATCGAGGCCCCGGCGCTGGTCGTGCTCGTGGCGTTGGCTACTGACGCCGAACTGGCCGAATCGCTACCACTGCTGCCCGATGACGAACCGGTGCTGCTCGAAGAGGTAACGCTCGAGCGCTTCGCCGAGGACTGACCCAGGTCGCTGAAATACCCACTGAACAGGCTCGACAGCGCGCCGGGTGAGTTGGTCAGCATCTGGGCCAAGGACCTTGCAGTTCCCACGGTGTTGCCCAAGGGGGAAAACTGACCGGCGATGACACCGAAGACCCCGGTGAGTCGATTCTGCAAGCCGATCAGGTTGATCCGAGAGGAGTCCACCTTGGCCATGGCTGCCTTGTACCGACCGACCGCTGCACTCCAGTGAGTGGCCGATGTCTGCGCCGCCATGCGTGCGGTGTTGGCACGCACCGACGAGTTGGTTTGTGCGTTGCCGGGATAGAACGTCAGGTCGAAAGTGACCATGCCGCCTTCGCGGCGGCTGTGGGCCATTTCGCATGCGCCCGGCACCACTGACAACTGCCCGAGCCAAGGATGAACTAGCGTGCCCTCCCCCTCGGTTTCAAGTGCCTTCAGCAGCTTGTCGCGCCGCTGAAAACAGTCGGCGCCGATGATGTAGGCCCTGACCTTATGCACACGGGCGACCTTGCCCATTTGCTCGGCGTACGCCTCGTCACGCTTGGGGTATTCGTGCAGCTGAACCTTGCGCCCCACGGGCACAGACGTGTCCTCGATGAGGAACGTCTCACCCCGAAACGACGCTGGTAGCAACTGCTCGCGCCAGGTATCGGCCATCTATTGTGCTCCTGAGAGGGATCGGTAGCCGACGTTGGTGCTGACCTTGAGACCCGGTTGGTCGGTTGTGGCAGGTTGCGGACGTACGCCGCGGGTGTCGCCCTCGAGGCGAATTACCAATTCGCCGTTGAGTTTTGTGGCACCCCCGCCCCTCGTGAGCAGGCTTCCCGGCGCAGGCAAAACACCACTCGACGCCGATGCCGATGGCACGGTCAGTGATGAGACAGGCGCCAAACTCCGGGGCGCCGCAAGAGGTGTAGCAGCTTGGCTTACCGCTGCAGCCAGACGGCGCGCCTCCTGCGCTGACCCTGTAGACCCTGCAATGGCATCGTTGGCCGAGTCCCTCTTCACGAAAGCGCCTGGCAATGGGCCGGTTTTGGTCCTGAGCAGCCACTCGTTGGAGCCTACGCCTGCCGCCCGCTTCATTTGCTCCTGCTGGATAGCGGCCGTGCGAACAGCATCGGACCGCAGGAACGCGCCAGTGCCGCCGCCGGTGCCGGCATTGCGCTGGTTTTGCGCTGCCGCAAGCTCGCCGACTTTCTCGGTCAGGTTCACACCGATATCCGGCCCATTGCCCAGGCTGAAGAACTTCATGATGGGTTCAAAGAATGGCTTGACCCGGTCCCAGATGCCTTTGAACACGCCGACGATGGGTTCCCAGTGCTTGATGATCAGGCCAACCGGCGACCAGTCGAACAGAGTTTTCATGAAATCGGAGAAGGGCACCGAGTACGCTTTGATCAAATCCCACAGCGCCGAGAAGAACGTGCCGATCGGCTGCCAGTTATCGATGATCAACCCCAGCGGCGTCCAACTGAAGGCCTCTTTCATCCAGCCCCATACCGCCATGGCCGGGCCCTGAATTCTTTGCCACAACTGTTCGAAGTAAGGCGCCAGCCTGTCCCAGTTCGCGACGATCAGCCCTGCCGCTGCGGCAATGGCAACCGCTGCAATACCGATCGGAGTGGCAGCAAAGGCGAGTCCGAGTAGGCGCGTGGCCACCATGGCGCCCAACACTGCCACGCGCACAGCCGTGAAGGCAACGCCGGCCACGGCCAGCCCCCGGACCAATGCAGGATTGGCTTGAATAAAATCTGAAACGCTACTGATGAAGGGTTGTACGGCGGTCACTACGGCGTTGAGCGCTGGAAGGAACGCGTTGCCCAGGGCAATACCTGCTCGGTTTACCGCGTTGCGCATAAGCGTCAGCGTGTTTTCAGTGGTCGCCGACCGCGATGCGTACTCTGCATCCATTGACCCGGCGTATTGCTCGGCATCGCCGGTCTTCCTCAGGTTGCTTTCGAGCAATCCGAGATTTGTGAGTAGTGGTGCAATCGCGCCGATCGACTCGGTACCAAAAAGGTTGCTGAGCAGCGCCGGCCGCTTGGTGGCATCGACAGCGGCTATGCGCTTGAGCACACCGACCATTGTGCCCTGGGCATCCTTCTGCATGCCGGCGGCTATAGCCTTCGAATCCAAGCGAAGCGCCTGGAAGGCTGTGGCCTGAGATTTCGTCGCCGCGCTGCCCTTGGTCAGCGCCAGCATGAAGTTCTTGATGCCCGTCGCAGCGACTTCCTGCTCGACACCCACGCCAGCCATCGTTGCGCCCATGGCCGCAATCTGGCCCGACGCAACGCCGGCCACTTCGCCCAGCGGTCCAACTCGCGTGACGATGTCGGAAATCTGCTTGGTGTTTGCCGGCCCCGTGTTGCCCAGATAGTTGATCTTGTCCGCAAGACCGACCACTTCGGCCTGCGTCATCTTGAACGACGTTCGCCACTTGGCCATCATGTCGCCGCTCTGCTCGGCTGTCTGGTCGAAGGCGATACCCATCTTCACGGCGTCTTCTGCAAATCCGAGCAGCTCACCGCGAGCGATTCCCGATTGGCCGCCAGCCGCCACGATCTTGGCGATATCGTTGGCAGCCATCGGCAGGCGCTCCGACATCCTCGTGATGTCATCGCCCATTTCCTTGAATTGGCTGGGTGCGTCAAAGTTCACGACCTTGCGCACGTCAGCCATGGCAGATTCAAACTGGATCGCCGCCCTTGTTCCCATCACAAACGGCGCGGCCAGCGCGCCCCCGGTGATCACATCCTTGAAACTCAGGTTGCCCAGGCCGGTGTTCTGCAATCCTTTGCGGAAGCTGGAGACGTTCTTGCGGATACCGGCCAGCGTTGGCGACAGCTTGTCGACGCCGGTGATCAGCGCCTTGAGCTGAAATTGATCGGCCATTATTCCTCCGGCGTAGCGCGGTTGATCCGCTGGGCCTGGGCCAGCGATTCAAGAAAGATATCCAGCGGTCTGGCCATCATCTGTTCAGGGTCAACCTTCCAGAAGTACGCCAGGTCGTAGACAAGCGCGATCAGGTGGTCGAGGGCTTCGATGCCGGCGTCATGAAAAAACCGGCCACCACCCAGGCCAGGCTGTTGAGGTCGGCCAGATCCAGCTGGTTGACGGACGAAGGCGGCACCGCGGCGCACACGGCGATGTACTTCGCCGCCACGTCCAGGTCCAGGCTCACGGCTTCGTCCGCGTCGATCTTGTAGGGCAGCGCCTTGATGGCCCGCGCTTCCTGGGTCGTGGGACGACGCAGGGTCAATTCGGTGACTTCTTCGCCGTGCGCCTGAATTGGCGAGCTCAGTTTGATCGGATCGCTCACAGCCATACCCCTTTGATGCCGTCGAATTGCAGTTCAATGGTGCCTTCCTCGCCGTTCGAACTTGGCTGATCAACCACGTAGGCGCCGGACAGCGTGTAGACCTTGCCGTTTTTGAGTTCGGCAGTGATGGTCATGTTGATGCCCTCGGTCAGTGCCTTGAGCGGGAAGTTTGGTGTGTGCACCGCCGAGAACTTGAGCCAGGGGGCCTTGTCCTCTTCCTTGAAATAGCCAGGCACCACGGTCTCCCGGGTCTTGTCCATCAGCGGCGCTTCCACACCGCCCTTGAGCGTTAACTGCGTGCCGTCAACCTTGACGTAGCAGGTACCAGCGACTTTCTGCCCCATGGGTGGGCCTCCAAATGAAAAAGCCCGCACTCGGCGGGCCTGGATGATGGGACAGCGTTACGCCGCTTCGGCGGTGTACTGCAGGCGGAACTGGTTGAGCAGCGCGAAGATGCGCAGACCGTTCACGTAGTCCGGCGGGTACAGCACGTTGATCCGAGTCGGGCTCCTGCTGTCGCGCTCCACGATCAGGTACTGGGCGAACAGCGCCGAATTCTCGACGTGGCCATCGCGCTCGAGGTTGCCGTATTCGCTGATGAGCTCGCCGCGGATCACGTTGGGCGTGACGATCGGCTGGCCATCGCCAAACTGGGTGCCATCGCTGGCCAGCTTGTGGCGACCGTACTTGCTGGTGATGATGCCCTTGAGGCGGCGCACGATGTATGCGCTCTGGTGCATCGTCTCGCTGTCCAGGTAAGAATCATCGGCTTGGCCGTAGGCGTTCTTCTGGTAGGTGGTGATCGCGCGCTGAATGCGCACATAGCCGCCTTCGTAGAACAAGGTCGCAATGCCGTACTGCAGCAGCGAATTGAACTCGGTCAGCGTGAAGCGCGCACCCTCCGGAGCCGGATCGATACCAACCAGCACACCAGTCTGGGTGGGGCGGCTGGCATCGGCCGAGATGAATACCGCCTGGCGGGCAGCACCTGCGGCCGCCACGCGCCAGAACGGCTGCGGTACACCGGCTTCGAAACCGAAGATGGTCATGTGTTGATCGTTGCGAGGCTGGCCAGCCGCGACCAGTGTGCCGAGCGTACCGCGCAACGCGCCGTAGACGTGGCCGTAGAGCTGCTTGGCCCACGACCAGCGGCCACTGGCGTCACCCATCGCGATCTTCCAGGCATCCAGAGTGGTGGTGTCCGCCCACGGCGCGCAGATGAACTCGAAGGGCGCATCACCGAGCGCCGCCAGTGCGGCGGTGGCATCAGGTGTGCCTGCCCCACCGGACATGGCCGCAGCCGCTACCGTCAGGCCTGCAGGGGTGAACTCGCCGTTGCTCTTGCCCAAGCGGTTAAGGCTCAGGCTGATGTCATTGCCCGAGTCGCCGAGCCACTTGCACGTCAGCGTCACCACACCAGCCGCCGCCACTGCGGTGACAGGCAGGTCAGCGGTGGCGTTGACTTTGGTGGCCAGCGCCGACGCTGCGACCGCAGCAGCAGAGCCCGAGGCTACCGTTGCCTGGATGCGGACGCCGGCCACATAGAGGTTGATCAGTCCAGTCTCCGTGGCGGTACCGGTGACGGTCACCTTTCCGGAGGCCGCCGCGCCGGCCGTGGCCTTGACCGGCAAGCACCAGATCTCGCCGACCGAGTCGTTCTGGCGCCAGGTTTCGTACATGGCCGCCAGCATCGAACCCTGGCCGGCGATGGTCTTGGCTTGGGCCAGACTTGACACCAGCACCAGCTTGCCGATTTCCTCGGCAGTGGACAGGTCATTGACTTGGCCCACGATCAGGCGGCGCAGGGCACTGGAGGCACTGTTGGCGTTCGAGTTGTCCATTTCCGCATAGAACAGCGGCACGCGGATATCCGCGGGGATCTGTTGAAATCCTACGCTCATTTGGTCGAGGCCTCTTTGACGGGCGGAGTGGGTACTGCAACGTCGCCATCGGCGAGACGGCGGCGCCAGTAGGCGTCATCGGGGACTTCCCGGCCCTCGGCCAGTAGCAGTTCCCCGGTTTCCGGATCGGGCACCGCGCGCCCCTTGGCCGGCACCACAGTGATGCGGTTCATGGCAGTTCCTCTTTGAGTTGAATTTCGATACGCCCATCCGGGCCGGGGTACTTCAGGTTGCGGTCTGCCGGGTCGATGCAGTCCACGTTGATGTCCATGCCCTGCAGCAAGGGCAGGCCGTCGAGTTCCAGTTCATGCCATGTCTCGGCCGGGTCGGATGGGTCATTGCGGCCCAGCTGAAAGGCGCTGACGAAGGAGTACCGGTAGATCACCAGCGCGCGGTCGATCTGCACCAGATTGCCGCCGTCGTAGGTGATCGCGTCGTACTCGATCGCCGGCTTCCAGCCCACCAGCGCGCGCCAGAGTTGGGTCCGGATATCATGCAGAACGTCAACCGCCAGTTGCCCGCGGCTGTCCTTGGTGTCGAGGATGACCACAACGTCGAAGGAGTCGGTGATGTTCTGCCGGATGCCGTTCTCGATATCGTTTTCGGTGGCGTCGTCACCAGTAGCGATGACGAAAGCGCCAGGCCGGTCTACCTGCTGGCTGGCTTTGACGGCATCGAAATCAATGCCGCCAGCAATCCGCCCAGCGAACAACGGGCAGTACTGCCGCAGTTGCAGAACCACAGGCGTAATTTTCATGCGCTACCCCGGATGTAATCAGCCACCAAGGGCGCGATTGAAGGCGTCGGAAAGAATCCGGCGAATGTCGTTTTCCGAATCCTGCAGAGCATCGGCCATGTAGTTTGCTCGAGGCGCAATACGCCAGGAGCCCGTGGCAGCCTGTTTGCGGTGTGACTTGCCACGCTTGGCGCCTCGACGCACGCCGTACCATAGGTACGCCGGATAGAACTCCTTCATACCGGCCGTTTTTACCGGGGCGATACGCACCAAAAAGCCCGAGCGAGAAACTCTGAATTTGATGGCGTGTAACAACTCGCCCGTCCGATTGACCGGATAGTTGCCTTGGCCTCTAGCCAGCGCGATGGACAGCTGGGCCCGGCCTTCGACTATTCGGCCTGCCTTGCGCATGCCCGCGCGAATCATTCGCTTGTTGAAAAAGTCGCGGGGCAATGCATCGAATCCATCGATGTGCAGATAGGACTCGACACCTACTGACTTAGGCATACAAACCTCCATCAGCCTGAAGAAGGCCGAGCTCTTCAACCTCGAGCATGGTAAAACGGCGTCTTCCATTCACGTCAGTGGCTCGCTTCACGCGGTAAATCACACCGACATGCAGCACCTCGAAATCAATCGGGATCACACCCAAATAGCGCAGGGTGATGCGATGAGTGATCGTGTCGTCGGCCTGAACACTGCCGCTGTAGATCGCTGTTCCGACAGGCTCGATACGCGCCCAGCGCTTTCTCTCATCGGAGAACAGGGAGGAGAGACCGCCATCCGGCGCCGGCAAGTCATCACGACGCCGCAGGGTAATACGCCGGTTCAATTCGCCGGCGCCAGGTTCTTTAAGTGCCATCAGACCCCCATCTGTACGCGGTACGGCGCGAGCAGGTACTTGGAGCCCATCGGCAGCTCCATGGCACTGTCAGTGGACGAACCGGCGATGACATCCTCGCGGTTTGTGTAGAGGTGCCCGAGTATCAGCAGGCAGGCCGCTTCGATGGTTTTGTTCAGCACCACCCCACGGACCATGGCGTCTGCCATGTTCAGCGACTCACTGAGCACGTGATCGGCGTCCGAACGGATTGATTCGCGGGTCTCGAAGTCCTGAACCAGATCCACTGAACCAATGGCCACCGCGTAGCTTGCACGCGCCTGGCCTCTCAGCGTGGGTGCCAACACCCGAGCGGCATTCAGGGCCTCTTGGGTGATGTAAATGGACCGAGCCATGTATGCACTGGCCACACCCTCAGAAGTATCCAGCAGTCCCTGAATCAAGGCGCGATCGTCATCCTCGGCCCGCAGATGCTCAATGGCCGTCTCGATGTTGATCACGGACATTGCTTACTCCTGGGGCGGCGTTACAGGCGGCTCGGCAACCGGTGGCTGATCAGCCGGCGGTTCCACTGCAGTCGGAGGGCTGTCAACAGTACTTGGGACAGATGTTGCAGGCGGATTAGCAGCCAGCAGCTTCGCCAATTCGACTTCAGCTTCTTCGCGCCTGCCGATGAACTCACCGACCTGTGTAGCTGCTGCATCCACGATGATCCACTTTTGGCCTTTCTTCTGGAGCTTGAAGCCGAGCTCCTTGCCATCGCCTACAGCTTTGCCTTTCTCGTCGCCCACTCCGCCAACGATCTCGCACAGCTTCAACTGCTGGAGCTCCTTGGCCAGCCAGACCGGGGCCGCATACGGCTCATTGTCGGCGTCACGAATGATGCCGCGGTCCTCATAGGCACGCAGCGGTTTGATCAGTAAATCGGACATGGCTCACCTCTGAAGGGCAGCGGTGCCGCCCTTCGTTCGGGGGTGGAAAGTTTAAGCCGCAGCAGCGAGCTTACCGGTCACGAAGGCTTCGGTACGGTAGATGGCGAAGGCCAAGCGCTCTTCAGCGCGCAGGCTCACCATGTTGTTCTCGAAGTCCTTATCGTTCTCGGTCGAAATCAGCACTTCAATTTCCATGCGGTCCAGGATCTGCGCGCCCAGCTTGAAAGCGCCGACCAAGAAGTCGTTCTGCTTCATTGCCTGGGTACCAACCACCGGGCGGTTCCAAAGGCGTGCAGCAGTGCCTTCCTGTGGCTGACCGATTATGTAGCGGCCGACGTTGTCCTTGATCAACTCGATCAGGGCCCAGTCAATTGGGTTGAGCACGATGCCGTCCGAGGGGAATTCGGCCAATTCGGCCTGCAGCAGGGCCAGGCGCAAGCGATCGATGCGTTGCTCACCGGTCACGGCCACGCCACCTGGCGCTGCATACTGGGCAGCTACCGGCACCAAGCCTTGCAGGCTTGCACCTGCACCGCTGCCGTACAACAGCTGCGCCTCTTCGGCCAGTAGCAGACCATAGCGGGCCCGAGCATCGATGTAGCTCTGCAGCGCCTTGGCATCGTCCAGAATCTGGCGCGAGGCCTTGAACAGGTGGGCGATGGTGCGCACGGGAGCGGTGATCAGCGCGGTGGTGATGTCGGAGTAAGGCTTGGCGCCGCCTTCGGCAACAATTGCTGCGTTGTTGGTGAAGCCGGTCTCGCGGACGTACTCGTAGGAGCCCGCCTCAGTCTGACCGGGGGCAACCAGGTCACGGATGGTGGCGCGACGCAGACCCGGCAGCGCGACGACGTCGCTGCGCTCGGAAGGAGCCAGGCCCCCTGCCGAGGTAGTGGTGATCGCGGCGCGGGGCACCGACACACGACGCGAGCCGCGGAACGAGGAGTTGACACCTTCCATCTGCTCGCTGGCAACGAACAGTTCGCCCGCGGACTTGGGCGCTTCGCTGTGCTGGAGGTCGCGGTTGGCATTGACCAGCTTTTGCTCGGCCTCGAGCACCCGCGCCTGCAGCTCGCCTTGCTTCATCAGCAACTCGTCGACCTTCGCCGAGGTTTCGCGACTCAAGCCTTCATGGCGATCGACATTCTTCTGTGCCTGCTCAGCATGCGCCTTGAGCTGGTCGCCGATGTCCTTGAGATTGGCCTGGGTCTGCTTGTACTGGGCCTCGATGTCATCTTCACCGATTTTACCCATTTGGGCATTCCAGCCACGGTAGTGAGAGGTGCCGCGTTTGACGAGCGCAGTGGATAGGCCCACCAGGAACAACGAGCCGAAGAAGGCCTCGGGTGTAGCGCCAAAGGTCAGCGGAATCATGGCAGCGATGGACAGCACAGCCATCAAGAATGCCGGGGACAAGCGAAATTTCATCATGGTGTGAAGCCTCATGCAGGGACAGAGAAAGAGAGTTTTGGCAGGGGTGCCAGGTCCAGCTCGACAGCGCGAGGCTTATCGGTCGGGGCAGCGTTGCGCTTGCCCTCGCCAGCAGCGCGCGGCGTGCTGGACTTGAAAGTGGCGAAAAGCTCGCGCCGTTCGCTGCGGGTCATGCCCGCCTTCGCCAAGGCTACGTCCATCGCTTTGAGGGCGTTGCTCTGCTGAGCCTGCTCGTCCTGACGCTCGGTGATCTCGTCGGAAGACAGCAGGCCGGTGGCGAAGCCCAGCTCCAAGGCGCGCTTGCCGCGGATGAAGGTCTCGTCGTCCATCATTTCGGCGACGTCGGTAACCGGCTGGCCGCTGCCCTCGGCGTAGAGGTCGGCCATGGCGGCGTCGAACTCTTCCATGGTATCGGCGATGTCGCGCAGGCCATGCCGGTTGCCTACAGCCAGCGTCCAGCAGTTGTGGATCATCAGGAAGGCGCTACTGGCGACCTCCCGCTTGGCGCCGGCCATGTAGATGACCGATGCCGCTGAGGCGGCAAGGCCGAGCACCTTGGTGGTGACTTCCTGGCTGTGCTCGCGCAGACGGTTGTAGATGGCCAGGCCTTCGAACATGTCGCCGCCGGGCGAGTTGATGTAGACGGTGACAGCCTTGTCGCCTATGGAGCGCAGGGCAGCATCGATGCGGGAAACAGTCACACCGTCGCCATACCAGTCCTCGCCGATCACCCCGTAGATGGTGATGGTGTCGCCGGTGGACTCCACGGCCGCCTTGATGGCCGGGTTCCATTTGTCGAGCGCGCGCGGGCTCAGCTCGCAGTTGAAACTGCCAGCCTTGGATTTGGGTTGCATGATTTATTCCTTCGAGTTGGCCGGCTGGTCGAGCCAGTTCTGCAGAGCAGCCCTTGCGGCCTGCCCGTCATCGCCACGACCGAGTTGATCGATCGGGGAAAGGTTGGTTTGCACTGTGAGCACCCCGGCATTGCCACCCATCCTGGGTAGGTTCTCCTTCATCCGGCATTCGTCACGCGTGTAAATGCCGTTCTGGACCATGCCTGAGTACAGCGTGGCCCGTGCCGCGCTGTCAGCACGCATCAAGCCTTCGATGGAAAACTCCGGGTAGATCTGCCGGCGCTGCGCTGGCGTCAGTAGCTTGCGACTGATCGCCTCCTCAATGCGGCGCATGTAACTGCGCAGCGTGAAGGTCAAAAAACGAAGCAGCTTTTGCTCGAGCCCGGTACCCCAGTTTGATGCTTTGTCGCTGTAGCCGACCAAGGTCGGATCCACCATGTAGAAACGACAGATTTCCTCGGCGCTGTACTCTCGCGATTCCAGCAGCTGAGCATCGATGGGGTTGATGCCAATTACCTTGGCACTGACGCCCTTCTCCAGAACCGGTGACTTGCCAGCATTCATTGCGCCGCTGATGCGCCGGACATAATCCCGGAAGTCGTCTCGTTGCTGTTTGTTGAGCACCTGATCCACTTCGAAGGCTACGGTCTGGTGCATGCCGTTCTTGAAGGTGGCGCTGGCCACGTCCTCGGCCGACATTGCCGCACCAAACACATCGGCACCATAGGCAATGGGTGAAAGCCCAACCTGTCCATCCAGGGAGAATGCCGGGATGTGCATCATGTCGCTGCCGGCAATGTCGCGCGGCCGACCGGTCTTTTCGCGGTACCGGTAAATGAGCTCGCCGTTATCGGCTACGTCCATCTCCACGCGGTTGGGCAGCAAGAACTCAAGCGCGACGATTCGACCGTTGATGCGGATGATCTCGACGAACGCGTTCCCCTTCAGCAGCATTGAGGCCACTACCGCTTCCCAGAACTGCACGGCGGTCATGCGGCTGTTGGGGTTGGTGTTCAGGATCCAGTGCAAATCGTTGTCACTGGCTACCTCTCGGCCACCATCAGGCATCCGCCGGTACAGACCAAGTGGCAGGGTCGCTATTGTTTCGGAGATCAGGCGCACACACGACCAGCAGGCGGCAAGACGCATGGCCTTGTTGATCGTCACGGTCTTGCCGTTGGCGGATGTACTGCCCACGGTCTGCGACCAGATACCGGAAGCCCCTCCGGAAATCGAGCGACCTACCCAATCAATAATCGAAGACCGGGGCGCCATGACAGCGCTGCTCAGGACAGACTTCAGGGATTTAGCCACTGGTCAGCCCCTTGCGAATGAACGCTGCTACCACGAAGCACGAGACAGCAGCGGCAAGAAACGCCCACCCCACCCCCAACAGGACGTAAACGCCTGTCACCGCGAAGCCGAAGCCCAGTACTGCGGTCAGCAGGTAAATGATCGATGCTGTGTTCATTCGAATATAGGGTCCCGGATTGAATCCATGAATCGGTCAATGCCGCCATCGCTCACCACGACCTGCGTCATTGCTCGACCGACAGCCATGATCAGCGCAACCGCGCCATCGATTTTGTTGTCATCGCCTTGCTTGATGGGCCGGACCACGTCGTCGTTGCCCGGCAGGTGCTTGCCGATCACATTGCCGATACACCAGGTCATGATCGGATTGCCGTCGTGGTGGAACCGGCCAGCCTCAATGGCAGCCTCGAGTTCTTTCATGGGGTCTGACATGTTGGTGTAGTTCTGGATGATGGTGATGGGGCAGAACCCCTCGTCATCCAAATCGTGGCTCAGCCCTGTAGCGCCATGCGGGTCAATGGGCGATTCCCGCAACGGCGCCTGATGATTGGCATCCTTGGTGTCTTCCAGGATTTCGCGGTAATCGATCTCGGCCCCTGGCGTAACTTCCAAATGCTGGGAATTGATCCAAGCCTGAAACCGTTCGGACATGCGCTTGTTGTCGCTGTTGAAAACGGTGTCTTCGGGCACCCAGAACTTGGGAGCGATGCTGTAGTAGTGGATCCGACCATCGATGACACGCCAGAACAGACGCGCCCTTGAGTTCATATCGAGCTTGCGCGCCAGGTCGAACGCGCCGATCCACTCTTGCCCTTCGAACTGGTCCAGGGTCAGCGATGTGTCTTCACACGCCTTCCACTTGGCCATGTTGTAAAAGCCGGATTTGGCGCTCACCCACAGATTGAGGTGCTTCGTCTTGAAGGTGTTGGTGAACCGAGCAGAGCGAATGGCCCTTGCCTGCTGGCTTTCCAGGTACTCCTGGAACACCGAAACCCCGTGATTGGGATTGGCCTTCGCGAGCATCTTGGGGTCGGTCCAGTCGTCGCCTTCGTCCAGTGTCCAGATGTAGCCGAACAGTTCATCGTCAGGGACCGTCCCCTCGAGCATTTCGATGACCTGACGGCGCTTGTCGTAGCATGGGCCTTCGATATCGGCGCCGGACGTTGTGATGATGAACATCAGCGGCTGCCGCCGGGCGCCCATACCAGTGAGCATGGTGTCGTACTGGGCAGCGGTGCGGTGCTCGTGGTACTCGTCGACGATCGCGCAACTGGGCGAAGCGCCGTCCCCTGGGTCGCCGATCAAAGGCTCGAAGCGGCTGAAGTCCGATGGAATGTTCATGTTCGAGGCGTTGACCTCGATGCCTGCAGCCTTGATCAGCATGGGTGACTTGCTAACCATCAGCTTTGCTGGCCTGAACACCTCCCACGCCTGCTTCTCGGTAGTCGCCCCTGAATAGACCTCGGCGCCGAATTCGCCATCAGCGACAAACATGCTGATGCCCACACCGGCGGCAATCACCGACTTGCCGTTTTTCCTGGGCACTTCCCAGTAGCTCTCACGAAACCTGCGATGACCGCCCTTTTTCTTGACCCACCCGAAGGTCACGGCCATGCCGAACATCTGCCAAGGCTCGAGGGTGATCAGCTGACGCTTGAATGCCCACTCGCCCTTGGTGTGTGGCAGGAGCTGGATCAGCTTCAGCTTCTTTTCTGCTTTGGCCGGGTCGAACTTGTACTTGAAGGACCGCTTTCTGCTCGCCGCCAGGTCGTCGAAGTGACGCTGTACCGCGAGGTGAATGAACCGGCAGGCCGGCACCTTGCCGCGCAATAGAGACCTGGCCCACACCATCGCTTTATCGACATTGGGATGGGCGGACTTGGCCATTCAGGATCTCAATAGGTCAGCGAAAGCGTTGGTTTCCTTCTCCTTGTTGCCACCGATGAGGCGGGTTCGGCTGGCGGGGTCAAGGCCCAGCATTGATCCGAACGTCACCATCTGCCGCATCGTCTCGTTGGCAGCTGTCAAAGCCGGGTTTTTCATCGGTCCACCGGTAGCGCCCGTGACAACGATGCCGGATGACTGAATCGACTCCTGCGCCATGCGCCAGTTGTCGTAGGCCACGCAGAAGGCTTCGACGTTGTGCAGATCGGTGAGCGCCACGACGTTCTCGCGTAGCAGCTCGGGCACAATCATTTTCCACATGGTCGCCGCGCGATCGCTAAGCCAGTCCGGTGGATCGACATTGGTTATCTGCGAGAACTGAGGCTCTGCCTTATTCAGCGCACGCTTGCCAGGGTTTCCAGCCAGCTCTTTCTTGGCCGTCGGCTTGGGTTTGCGACCACGGCCGGCGACCGTGGCGGTGCCTCCCATCGCGCAACTCCTGAATTTTTAATTTCGCGGGTGTAGAAAAAAGACGGGCAGGCGGTGTCCGCATCGGTAGGTCCTGGGGTTTTGACCCTCCCCCTGCCCCATGACGGTGCATAGCCGACTAACTGTCGGGGCAATGGCGTGCCTCAAGCCTGCCGCCGCTTTCACGCTGGGGCACTGGCGTGCTTCAGCGATCCAGCCGGGCCGCTCGGCTTTCCACCTGGGTCTTCGCCAGGTGGCAGACATGGTTGATGGCTCGCAGGTTACTCATGCTATCCGTACCGCCATGGGCCAGGGCGAGGATGTGGTCCACCTCGTCAGCAGGCCTTATACGACCCAGGCGGGTGCATTCGGCACAGCGGCACAGGTACATGTCACGCTTCAGCACCTGCTCGCGAAGCCTGCGCCATGGTCGGCCACCACGACCTGAGCCTTGACGCGTTCCCCATGGCTTGGCCAGATGAGCATGCTCGTCACAATATTTCGGATTACGGCTCAGCACCTGGCAGCCCGGGGCGGCGCACGGCTTCATTGTTCGGGGGGGCATGCTTCACATCCTCGGTAGGTATCTCTGGCGATATGAGCCCCTTCAATCGGCGATAGGCCAACTTGGCGGCCTTGCTCATATGCTGACGCCGGAGGGTACAGCCGCTACAGACCATTACCACCTCTCAGCGCTTGTACCAGGTCAGTTGGTAGCACCGGGCATCAGCCGGCATTTCGCCGATGGGCCAGCGCAGGCATTCCATGTGCTTGCGCTCGGGCCGGGCGCGGCTCACCCGCAGCGTCTGCACCAAGTACGCCGAACCAGCGGCCGTAGTGATGAAGTCACCGACTGCGATGCCATCGGCACCGTCCACGTATAGCTTGCAGGGTGTATAGGGCTGACGAGATCTGCCCACGCATACCTCCAGCTATTTGCTCTGGCTGCGCTTGATCTGCGCATCAACTTGATCAGCGCAGGTATCAAGCAGGTTGATGGCCCGATCCTTCAGTGCCCAAAGGTCGCCGTTCAGCGCCAGGTTGTCATCGCTATCGCTGACCCGTTCGCACGGCACCATTTCCGGCGCTTCCAGCCTTACCGCCGATGTCTTTCCCGGGGCTGGCTGCGGGCTTGCCGCGCAGGCCGTCAGGCAAAGGCTGATCAGCCCACTTGCGAACAGCCGGGCTCTTACGCTTGAGGTCTTCAAAGTCCTTCCTCGCTTGGCGGGCCTTGTCTTCGCTGGCCTTGAGGCGCTGCTGCAGATCGGCCAGGTAGTTGGCGTTACGCTTGGCTTCAGCCTGGAGTGTGGTGATGGTCTTCAGGCTTTCGGTGTTGGCTTCGGTTGCATCCTTCGCCGCCCGTGTCTGCACCGTCACCTGCCCTTCCAGCGCGATCACGCGATACTGCTGGATGGCAATGAGCAATGCGGCCACCAAAGCGATGATCAGTGCAGCGGCAATGCTTTTGAGCAGGTTCATAGGCTGTCCGCCTTGCGGCCGAGAAACTTCACGATCATTTCGCGGATGACGGTCACACCGACAAAGCCGATCGCACCGCCGGCGGCAACGGACAAGCTCGACGGCCACTCCATCCACTCGATGACGCTGCTCGCGGACAGGCTCAGCCCACCACAGATCAGCGACTCCAGCAGGATGCGGCGCTTGCTGGTCTCTTTGGCCTCGTACAACACCCGAAGCCCAGAAATAACCGTTGCCATGATCGCTCCTTGCCAGAGAGGGTTGCTAAGGTACAGGCGCAGGTGCAGCCATATCTGGGCCCAGAGGTCAGGGTCTTTCTCTGGCATGATTGAAATCCAAATGCCTCCCCGGATCGGGGAGATAGATACGGAAGCCCCAGCGGTTGCCAAAGCGTAAGATTGGTATCAATACTCGCTGATGCTCAATAGGCAGGGAGCTTCAAGTTTTTGAACTGCTTTATGCACCGTTTCAATAGGAAAAAACTACTGAAGTTTCGGCACCGCAAGACGATAGCCCTAGGAAAGCGAGCGACAGACCCGCTCTTGACGGATCTGTGATGAAGCCCACACCAACAAGCTTTGGAGCATCGAATGCCTACTACTCATCTCAAAGATATGCAGCAAGACATAAACGATGCGACTTTGCAGCTGGAGACGATGGTGCAGATGCTACGAAGCCATGCGCTCTACCTTAGAAGTCAAAAAATCGAACACCTTATGATGGATATTTTATTGATTGAGAACCAGATAAAATCACTCGTATTGTCCATTCAGGACTTGAAAAAAACCACCATGAGAATTACGGAATCAGAGCAACAAAAGATTTTACCACTTACAACTTAAGAGCTCCACACTACAGTTTTACAGGACAGGGCACGTAGAGGCCGCCGGGTATTTGGTCATGGAAACTCAATTAGCAGCACCCGCGAGACTTACCGAATTCTATGAAATTCATTACATTTTCAATGAATCCAAAGAAGTCCTAGTTATTGAAAAAGCCAACATGTCAGAGCTGGATTCTTGGCTGTGTATGCTCATATTTCTAAGCCCCAAGCATGATCCATTTGACATAAGGCTTATTGGCAATGTTACAGAAGCCCAAATCGCAGCGTCGAAAAAAGGGCTGTCATGCGTGCGCTGGAATAAAGCTGGGAAATTTGATCGCAGGCGTGCCTCAATATTTTTCTACGGGGATACATTGGCCGAGGGCCTGTTCCTGAAAATTACCGAAAACAAAAGATTTGATGTATAGCGTGGACAAAAAAGCCCGACACAATCGCCGGGCTTTTTTGGGGGGTGCCACGCTGGAACAGCTAACACCTTGCTATGAAAACAGATGCTTATCCGCGCGGAAAGCTATTTTTTCATTTTCCTTGGAAGGTCAAGCCCAACTGCTTCCTTACGAGCGACCAGAAGCCCTTTCACCTGTGCTACTAAATCGGCAATCGCTCGAGAAGAATCCAGGCTACGCAGACTAATCCCTGGAACCCGCACATAAACTGATGGGTCCTCAGCGCTGATGAGAGTCAGGTCCATGTTGTCACCGTCTCGTGAGATACAACGGCAGAGATCTGGTAAAAATACCCGCTCGAGTAACGCTTTGATTTCTAACGAAGACAGTCCATACCCTGCCATACGTCCTCCATATCTGCGAATAGGATCACAAATCGTTTGAGAGCCGGCCACAGGAAGTAGCTCGGCCCGCATATGTATAGCAGACGCTGAAACCAATTGCCACGCAGCGCCGTATGGTCAACAGGATACCTAGGCACTCCTTGAGGGGTCACGCTGCATAACGTACCTGCTCAAGCGCGCAGTCCACCCAAGCGACCCCAGCCTTGATGATCTCCCTAGCTTTGGCCTCTCCAATATTGAATTGGCGAGCGATTCGCAGAGCAGGCCATTTCGCCCCGTAGTAAAGCCATACAAAGAACCCCATTTGCTCGTTGCGAGTCGTCAAGCGCGAAACAGCTGCGTCAACGGCCAATGCCAGATCATCAGTAATGACGTAGCTCTTCGTACCTGACTCACAAGGGGTGTGCTGTCGCATCAACGCATACAGTGGCGAGATGTACCGTGGAATTCCCATTCCGTCCATTCGCCACCAACCCCATTGTTCAAGCATGTACTCAGTGTCACCCAGCGGGCGCTCCAGCGGCTTACGAGTATTCATGATCAATCTCCTGTGTAATTCGAGCCGCCGGCGCCGCGACGGTTGTTGTGTTCGTACTGCACGGCGGGGCCATTCATCAGCACCGGACGCCTTAAATGTTTGATCTGGTGCTGGGTGGCCTGCAGCCTAAAGCTAAGCTGGGTCACCAGCACATCGAGCGGGAGCGCCTGGCCGGTTTCAGCCGAAACCCAGCCAGATGCATTGCACTGCGCGCATGGAAGCTCGTGGAAAACGCCCTGCACCACAGCTCGCCCACGGCAGGCAGAGCACATGGCGAGCTCAATGCGAGCAGAACGGAAAGCGGGTCCGTGGCTCTTTTTCATGGTTTTAAAACCTCGCCATTCACAATTTCCGAAAGTGCCTCACAGCCCACGTCATTCGTGGGTTCCAGCGGTTTATCCGATTCTTCGTATTGGGCGCCTGTCAGGTTGTGAATCGCACGAAAGCCGCGTTCATCTAACCAGCCATGCCACTTTTCCAAGGCCAGCAGGCGTTGCGCCCGGGCCTGCGTGTTGATGTAGGTGGAGGCGATCTTGCCCAGGGAATGGTTCAGCAGCATCTCGCCGATGTGCCCGTCGATGCCCAGGTCGGTCCACGCGGTGCGCGCCACCTTTCGCAGGTCGTGGCTGGTCCACTCGCCCTTCCCCATCCGGGTGAATATGGCGCTGGCCTGGCCTTCGCTGAGGGACCGCCCACGGCGCGATGGGAACAGGTAGGTGCCGTCGTAGCCCTGGGCGATCTGGATCGCGCGATAGCGCGCCAGCAGGGCCTGTGCCTGTGCAGTCAGAGGCAGGCGATGCTCGGTGCGGGTCTTCGTATTCTGCGCAGGGATGAACCATTCCCCGTCGGCCAGGCTGATATCGGGCCAGCGGGCCAGCCGCGTTTCGCCGACGCGGGTACCGTGACACAGCATCATCAACGCCAGCATGGCCTCGGCCGGTTCGGTATCGAACAGCTCTGCCAGCATGGGCACCACGGTTGCCAAGTGCACACCGCGCAGCCGGGCTGCCTTGGGCATGATGCGCGCCTTGGTGAAGTCGACGAATTTGAGGCCTGCCACCGGGTTCGATTCGATCATGCCCAGCTTGTGCGCCTGGCGGAACGCGAGCACCAACAGGGTGAACAGTTGGTGGACGTAGGACAGCGACAGGTCTTCCTGAGCGGGCCACATGAGGCGCTTGTCCAGCACCGGCGCCGTCACCTCGCGCACGGGCACGTCCTCCAAACGCGGCTTGAGGTGGCAGGCAATGGCTGACTTGGCGCCGGCCTTGCGCTTGTCTGAAAGGGAGCGATCGCGGCTCACGCGGTCGCCATACCAGTCGAGCAGCTGACCGACCGTGGCCAGGCCGCCCAGGGCAACAACCGCGGCAGGGTCGCGGAGCAGGCGCTGACGCAGGGCTGGCAGCTCGGCCAGCACCGCAGCGGCGCCGAGGTCGGGGTAGCGCGCTATCTGGTTCCACGCCTTGCCCTTGACCAGGTACCACGACCCGCGCTGCCGATCCTGACCGAAGCGCAGGTATAGGCCAGGGTGCCGGGGGTCGCGCAGGTCCCGAACCGAGAGGTCGGAGACCTGGCGGCGGATCTCGGCATCGGAAAGTTTCACCGCGCGGGTCCTGCTCATGCTGCAGGCCTCGTCGGTGGGAGCATCAGGTAAGCCCGCAGCTGCTCCATGGCATCGAAGTGCCCGCGGCAGACGATGGCGAGATAACCCTGCAGGTTGAGGCGACCAATGTAGGCGTGCTGACTTGCCGAGACGGGCGCGGGATCGACGGTGGCTTTGAACTCGATGTACAGACCGAAGAAACCACCGCGCGCCATGGGCAGGACCAGGTCCGGCACCCCAGCCTTCACGCCCTGCCCTTTCAGCTTGGCGGCGACAGCCTTGTGCCGGTGACCGCCGTTAGGAACGTGGTAGATCAGCACGAACACCCCGGGGTAGCGCAATTCGATCTCGCGCATCAGGGCGGCCTGCTCCTGGCCTTCGCGGTCCATGGGCTTGGCGCGGGCCGTGGTAGGGCTGAATGGCTTGGCGGTGAATGGCTTCATGGCTTGACCTGCAGGCCGGCGGCCTCGATGGCCGCTCGGGTGGCCTGCGTGTAAACGCGCGGAAGCTCCACAACCACCCAGGCACGCGAAGCCATCCAGCAGTCCATATAGTTCTGGGTGACCGGGCTCACATACAGCCCGGACTTACCACGAGCCAGGTGCAATCCCATTCCCTTGGTTGCAGCCCAAGCTTCGAATTCGATTCGTAATTGGTTGGTCATGGCTTCACCCCGCGATAGGCACGTACGCCGGCAGAGATGGTTTCGCCGAACACTATCCAGGCGACCCAAGCGGTAAACAGAGACCACAGAGCCCAATCGGGCAAGAAGGAAATACCCAAAATGAACGGCACAGCTATCACCGCCCCGACCAGCCCCAAGATGACCATGACGAGCAGAATGCCCAACTCACGCTTGGCGTTTTTCTTCACAGCAGCCCACCCAGCCTGTCTCTTGGCTTTACTCACGATGCCACCTTCCCTTCACGGATCAGAATGTCCTGAGTGCGCATGACTCCCTCAGCGTGAAGCTGGCGAGCCACAAGCCGATCATCAGCGCGACGGCTACCGCGACGGCCGTCGACGTAGTCGTGGCAGGCCGAGCAGGCCCAGGCGTCTTGGAAGTCGTTCGGCTTGCAGCCCATGCCGCTGGTACCGGCCAGGCGGTAGTGCGCAAGCACGGTAGTTTCAGGGTTGCCGTTGCACACGCCGGGCACACGCACCTGGCAGTCACGGCCGCGGGCGGCCTTGGTCAATTTGGTTTGGCGGATGCTCATGGGCGTGCTCCCGATACTTTCGAACGAAGGTTTGCCAGGGCAGCACGGGCCACCTCTGGGTTGCGCGGCGCGGCCGGCGCGGCGATCTCCGCCACCGGGACAGCACCCAGTTGCTCGCCTTTCCAGATCTTCCGGCACTGCTCCAGGTAGTGCTTTTCGAACGAGGCCATGCCCAGTTCGCGCGTGAGCAGCGGCAGGCTATGGAAACCGGCGGCGGCCGTGGCGTGGTAGACGGCCGGGTGCATCCACTTGGCATCGGCGCGCACGGCTGGATGGCAGTTGCGCAGGCCTTGGGCATAGGCCTTCTCGACACTGGGCAGACCCAGACCTTCAGGCGCAAAACACCAGCTCACGAACTCGCCGGGGGTGGGCACGAACGCCCGCTTGCTTGCGCTCACGACGCGCATTCCGTGGTCGATCTGCTCCATGCGGTTGATGCCCGCGCGCATGAACTCAGCCAGCCATTCCAGTTTGGAAGCGTTCATAACAGCCTCAGTCGGCCACGACTGGCGCCAGGCGCCACAAGCGCCGCGCAGGCGTAGGAACAGGTCGTCGATCACTCGCTGGGTGGCTGGGGCCACTGCGACGGCCCCGGGCTCGGCAGGTGCTTGGTACGCTGGTTCGGTACGGCGAGTCGCGATGAGTTCGCGGACGCTAGCTGGCTTGTTCATAGGCGAACCCCCTTGGCTGCCCAGTTGGTCGATTCTTCGCCCGTGGTGGCGCTTTCGGTGGCCTGACGCTTGATCCACTTGGCGAGGCGATGAGCCCAGCCGCCGGTTGTGTCGCGGATGTCGCTCTTGGCCAGGTAGTAACCCTTGAAGGTGTTGATGACGCCGGGATCAGGGACATGGCGCGTTAGGCCGATCAGGAAGAGCTGGCTTCCAAGTTGGTTGGCGTCCGGTGTCCACTCGGCGAACATGCCGAAGCGCTGGCGGTCTTCAGCGGGCAGTTCCGACTCGTCCAGTGCGTGGCGGTCCTGCTCCGAGATCACGTCCGCAATCTCGCGCTGCTGCAGCTGTTCGGTTACTTGATGGTTAAGTGACGGATTGGGTGCAGTGGCTGCACCCCGTTCTGTCGTAGGTTGCACCCCGTTCTGTTGCTGGCTGCACCCCGTTACCTCTTCACGGGGTGCATCTACTGCACCCCGCTTGAGCATCAAGTCGTAGACCACCGGGCGGCGGTCATGGCGATCGATATACACGGCGGCCAGGGCCTGGTTGCCACGAACGATGAGGCCTTGGGCTTCGAGCAGATCCAGCTTCGAGCGCACGGTGCGCTCGGACAGGCCGGTGTCTTCGGTCAGGGTCTTGGCCGATGGGAAAGCGCCACGGCCGTCGGCGGCGGCATAGTTGGCCAGGCACAGCAGCACATGGCGCGCGCTCGAGTCTTTGCCGAGGTCGCGGCGGGACAGTGCCCAGGACATTGCTTGAACACTCACAGCGAGGCTCCAATATTTTTCTCGGCCAAGCATGCGAGGCCTTTCGGGGTGATGAGGGGCTGGTAGGCAGCACGATCGGCGCCAGTCTCAGCGTCAGGCTTGAGCTGGGTGACCTTGTGCACCATGAAGCCGGCGGTAATGCGCGGCTGATAGGCGACCCACCGAGTGGAGCTGCCGCGGTGGAAGATCCAGCGATTGGTCTGTAGCCAGCTGAACAGCTTCGAAGGAGTGATCTGCAGCTGCTTGGCCGCGTCGGTGATGCAGATAGCACCTTCGGCGGCAGCCAGGCGCTTGATCGCGGCCACCTTCGGTGCTTGCAACTGGATCACACCGAGCAGTCGCTCGTTCTCTTCGGCCTTGTCGGCGGCGAGACGCAAGGCCTCGACGTAGGTCGCAGGAATCGCCTGGGCCGGGACCTCAAGTTCGCGCCAGCGGCGGATAACCTTCATCCGCAGTTCGGCGCTGTAACCGGTCAGCAGGCAGTCGGTATGCTCGCGGTCGAGCAGGTACTCGGTCTGGTTGCGGTTTTGTGCGTCCATATAGATGCGCTCAAAACTGAGCGCATCTTTTTTCAGCTCGGCAAGCATGGCGGTAATGTCGCGCTTGACGTTCTTGTGAAGCTTGCCGGTTAGATCGGCGATCTCGCGCGAAGACATGACATGACGCGTCACGGTTTGGTGATTCTGAATCGATGACGAATCATCGAGGGTATTGCGGGGGGTGATATGAGTGTGCATAATCGGTCCCACGTTTTGTTGTTGAAGAAGCCGCCCTGCCAGGCGGTTTTTTTGTGCCTGAAATTCAGGCGGCATAGGCGTCCGGCGCATCCGTGGTAACTTTTTGCTTCCACACGAAAAGGCCTGGGAGGCCGGACATGACTGATGAACTCGCGCTAAACCCCGTATCTGGTTGGGACATACGGACTGTCGAAGCAATGCAGCTGGTGCTTGTTGAGCTGGGGTTCATTTCGACCCCTTTTCAGCGTGTGTCTGAGGCTCACAAAAGTCCGATTTATTCCCTGACGCTTCAACAGACGAGACAGCTGATCGAGGTACTTCAAAGATCTGCGGATGCGGTAGAGAGTGCCGGGATAACGTCTCCCCCAGGGCCTCGCCATTAACAGAGAAAACCTCAGGCGTCTCATTCAGCTGGGCGCCTGAGTCCGAATCAGGCTGGTTCATACCGTTGGTGAGAAGCTTGCTGTAGAAAGCGTCTCGGCTTTTCCTATCGCTCTTGAGCAACGTTTTGTGCTTGTGGAAACCTGAAACCCGTTTTGCTCGCATTCTTCTTACCTACTGGTTAAATCAACAGCCCCTTAGAGCGACTGGTGACTCGGCCATCTCACGCGCAGAATTCACCTATTGCTCAAGCGGCAGTCACATGAGCTACAGCTTGTGCGACCGCGCTACGGCCTTGAGTGGCTCATACGTTTCGTCGTCGTAGCGAGACTCGATCTTCCGGTCTCTCAGGTGGCGTGGCTCGTCGTACATGTGCTGCTCCTTGTGGTTGATGAAGTGGTTTAAGCGGCGGATTTGGTGGGCTCGGTGCTGCGCAGGTAGCCCCAATCGATGTCAGGGCGCATGTCTTCGCAGGTGACGGCACGAGCAGATTCGCGCTCGATGCAGATCGCGAGAGCTGCACCTGGGCGGCGATAGCCGTAGGCAACTTGCTTGAGCTGGCCAGCCGTGGTGCCGCAGCTCGTAGCGAAGCTGTCCAGTTTCTGTTTATCGAATGGCTTGATGTATTCGTGCAGATTCATGAGCGCACCTCCGTATTGCTCGCAGATTAGCAACTGCTAATCTGACAATCAATAGCAAACCGTAATTTACGGAATGCTAACTGGAAGCGATGATTGCTGGATGGATACCAATAAGCTGAGGGTGGATGCGCTTAAAGCCGTAATGGCTGGCACGTCCCAGAAAGATTTCGCGAATTTGCACGGCCTTGACGCCTCATACCTTTCCCAAATTCTCAATGGGCATAGGAATCTGGGCGAAAAAGCCGCGACGACGCTCGAGCAAAAGATCGGTCTCGCCCCAGGAACACTTGTAACCCCCAAGGGAGCTATCGCCCCTCAGGCGATTGCGCCTGCCGCCGTGGCCAAATCGGCTACAGATCTCGTCAAGGAGATGCTTGCCAAGGCCGGCAAAGGGGTCAGTCCGGAAACGCGCAAGCGCCTACTGGCAGCTGCTGAGGAAAAGCCGAGCAACGTCGTCACGGTCGACTTCTCCCGCCCAGGCCAGGTCGGCGATGAAGTATGGATCGCACACTACGACGTACGCGCGGCAATGGGCGCCGGGCAGATTCCGCACGAATACCCCGAGATGCTCCAGGACATCAGGGTCAGCCCGAGCCACCTCCGCGAAATTGGCGTCAGGTTCGAAGAGCACTTCCATCTCAAGATGATCACCGGCTGGGGCCAGTCGATGGCGCCAACGATCAAGGACCGCGATCCCCTGCTGGTCGATGTGACGATCAGGGAGTTCACCGGTGACGGGATCTACCTCTTCTCGCATGACGAGATGCTGTACGTGAAGCGTCTGCAGAAGAAGGGTAAGGAGCGCTTCAAGATGATCTCGGACAACGAGCGTCATGATCCCGAGGAGATCAGGGTGGACGACACGCACATCCTGGCGCGGGTGCTGTACGTGTGGAATGGTCAGCCGGTCTGACAGTCCTGCAGACGCAGATTCTTATCGATCAACCCGGTGCAGCCTTTAACCGCCGAGCATGGAATGCATTTGATGAGTGATGTAGTTGTAGTTGATAGCCCTGAATCCTTTTTGGAGGCCTTAGACCGAATAGAATTCCTCGGCGAAGACCCTCCGGTATTCGATGGTTGGCCGAGATTCGACGTTAAGGTCGACGGAGATCGCTATAACGGCACCCTTACACCCAAGCTGATGGGGGGGCTCATTGAATTTCAGGACCAGCTGCTGCGGGCGTACGCAGAAATTCGCTACGGCTCCTCGTCTATTGGTAAGCTGAGCGTTGCTGATAAAGCAGATCTTGAGATAGTTTTTGCGATCACGAAAGGAAGCACCAATGGGCAAGGTCTGCTTGATGAAGTGCTCAACAAAATCATTTCGGCACTCCCTATGAATAAGATGACAGGCGGTAACGTAACGGCCCTGCTCATCATTGCCGTGCTCTGCTTGGCGGGCTATATGGTCTTCTCTGGCTGGAACCAAGCAGACTTGGAGAAGGCCAAAATTGCCAGCTCCGACCGCCAATCCAACACGCAAGCGGTGCTCATTGCCAAGTTAGCTGACGCGCTCGCTTCAAAGAGTTTGCCGCCAGAAGCCGTGGCTATTAAGGATAGGGCCGCAGAGGGTTACAGAGCTATTGTGGCCGGGGCACCTGATGCGACATCTATGGACATTCAAGGCGAGCATTTCAACGCTGATGAACTGGAAAAGATAAGAACGCAAGAACCGCTCCCAAAAAGTCGCAAGGAGCGCAGGGAGGATGTCTACATCGATATGGTGAAGCGTCATCCAGATTATCTATCTTTAACCTTGAGGCTACCCGGTTCGGATTACACCTTCCCCGGCCGGGTAGACTTGTCCAAATTCGATCAGGCCAATGTGAACCGGCTATTCGACTCACTCCGCGACTCGAGCCCTATCCGCCTGTTCCACTACTCGTCCGAGCAGAAGGATCGCATTCTGAGAACGGATGTGATTGCCGTAGATGACATCACAGCGGCAAGGTGAAAGTCGCTCAGTAACGAAACTGCCCGTAATAAAACAGCGCGCCATCGAGCGGGCTTTTTTGTGTCCATCAGAAAGCGCCCTCCTCGCGACCTCCCGCGCCCCACCTGAACAAGCCCGGCCCAGCGCCGGGCTTTTTGTTCCTGCCTCCCCATGCCCAACCGCTCCCTCCCCTGCACACCTATCACCTGAAACCGTAGCGCGCCGCTGATCGAGCCTGCCCTGTCACGAGCAAATAAATTAGCATCTGCTATTGACGCGTAATTTAGCACTTGCTAATTTGCATCCATCGAGTCGCGAAGCAGCCCCACACGAGGCCCTCAGCGGATCGGTCCGCTCTTTAACAATCCGCGCAACACGAACAAAGACGGCACCGCCTCTACGGCGACCGGAGATCAGATAGCCCCGAAAGGCTACCAACGCGAGGCGCACCTCGACGACTGACTAGAGCGAAAGGCTCGAACCGAGTGAATGACCCGCTATGCGGTGCCAGCGGAAACCAGATTTCACTGGCAGCCCTTCTCGCGAGGGGCTGACGGGAAATCAACCAAAGCAGAAAGGAGCTCCTCATGAGCGGATTCACCAAAGGCCAGGCTGTGATCTACACCAACCCGCGCGGCGCCGAAAAGTCCGGCAAATTCGTTCGAGCCGTCAATCTGGGCCATGGCCGAGGCGGCGGAGAATATTTGGTGGTCGATGTCGACGGCAAAGAACTGAGGGGCCGGGCCAGCAAGGTTCGCGCCGCCTGACGATTTACTGAAGCGCCCGGGCGAGCGGGCGTTTTGGAAATACGACGGAGAGCAAGACGATGAGCCTGAAAGATCAAGGTTTCAAATTCTGCATAAGTCCTGACAAAAGCACTGGTCGCTGGCTTCATCCTGCAGAACGACTGTCGCTTTATGCAGGCTGGACCGATGTGACTGACTGGCCTGAGGCGAGGCTGCTGACATTCGTACTTTCCGCGCCGAAACAACAAGAGTTGTTCGCGGCCTGACCCACCCGTTGGCATTCGCAAGAGTGCCCATCGGGGTGTGATCTGAAGCTAAGACTCGAGCAGCGGTCGTGCCAGCCGGCGGCCTGTAGGGCCGCCCCTTCCGCCCAAAGCCGGTTGAGCCCCGGCCAGATAACACCACCGATGCGGAGGATTCTGCACCGCGCAACGCGGCCCCCTGCATCAACCCACCCCCAATCCATACGACCGCATCAGCAGATGCCAGGCCACCATTCACGGTGGGTCTGGTCGCCCGCGCCTGGCATCTGACTAATGCGTTTGCACTACCGAGGACGCCAGCATGGCCAAGCGAATGGAGCAACAGCCGCGCCGCGGTTCAAGCCACGCCTGGCCACGGTCTGCTGTTCGGTATTGTTTCAGCTTGGCCCACGGCCATATCGCGGACGCAAGGTGGTTCAGGGAGCGGCGTAACCACAAGTACGCGGAGATGTCGCTGGCTGATGCCGCACACGCTCACGAACTGGCGCGCCAGCTGATTCGCAGCATCCGCTCATAACACCACTTCCCACTCAACATATCGCCGCGGCGTGCACCGCCCAGGCCCAGTCACATCAGAGGCATCAGCATGGACACCATCATCAGCGGCGAATGGAAAGGCCACCTCGGGCGCGGCCTGGCGCCGAAAGAACTGCAGTACTGCATGTCAGTCGCCGCCGGCATGACAGCCAAGGAGATCGCCAAGCTGTTCGGCATTTCGCCGGGCACGGTGAAGAAGCGCCTGGACGTGGCCATGTTCAAGCTCGGTGTGCACCGCCGGGCAGCGCTGGTGGCCGAGGCCATGAAGCGTCAGATCATCTCGCCGGTGTGCATCATGCTCGCCGCGCTCATCGCCATGCATGCGGTGGCTGATGACCATTCAATGCGCCGCGACCGCCGCGCGCCGGAACGCCGTACCGCCGAGGTGCGTGTAATGCGCAAGGCCGAGGCCTTCGAATACTGCGCTTGACGGGTGCCGCTGCCATACCAGCGGCGTACTGATGGAGGGTTGAGCCATGAAGCCATAGACCAGCGCCCGCCCAGGGCAGCACGCACCGCTCTCGTAGGGTGGTACCACTTGAGCGAAAAGCCCGGCATGTCCGGGCTTTTCTTTGGCCGTCGATATTAGCCAGCACCCTGCCCCAGGGTCCTGACCAATGCCTTCAGACAAGGAGAAAGACATGCACGCAGCCATGCATCAGCGCGTAACCGTCCTTGAGGCGTTTCGCGCTCGAATGAACACCACCACCGTCGACCTCTTCACCCGCATCGGGAGACGCTCACCAGTGCAGCAGTTTCGCTATCAGATCGTGGGCAAGGGCCCAGGCGCCTACCAAGTCACCGAGCGCTCGACCGGCCATGTAGTTGGCGAGCGGGACACTTGGAAGGAAGCGAGCAAATTCGCTCAGGAGATGGAATTGAAAGCCGACGCCAGGGCGCTGATAGAAGGCTCAGGGTTCGAATCTTGAAGCGCCTCATCAAAAGAGTTAGTCAGCGCCGGCGTCTGGCCTGGCTGGATATACCTGCGAGCAGACTGCATGCAAAAGATCACTCGAAACCACACGAATCATCGCTGCGGTGCCAGCCACCAGCGGGCAAAGCTCACCACTGAACAAGTATCCGCCATGCGCGCCGAGTACGAAGCGGGCGTTGGTGGTTACGAATATCTGGCGGCCAAGTACGGCTGCGGTGTTTCCACTGCTCGGGACATCGTGAAGTACCGCACCCGCTGGGCTAGCTGAACATCATCGCTTGGAGACACGTAATGCCTACACCCACAGATACAGCCGAGTTCCTCGAAGAGTTGAACGGCGGTGCTTTCGCCAGCCAGATCGGCCATGCCCTGTCCGAAGTCGCCTCGGGCGTCGTTGACCACGGCAAGGCCGGGAAATTGGTCATCACCTTGGACTTCAGCCAGATCGGCGAATCCCACCAGGTGAAGATCAAGCACAAGCTCGACTACAAGGTGCCCACCAAGCGGGGCACGCGCAGTGAGAACACCAGTCTGGATACCCCAATGCACGTCGGCGCCGGCGGCCGCATCAGTCTCTTCCAAGAGAAGCACGACCAGTTGTTCAGTCGTGAAGACGCCCCGATCAAGCCTCGCACCTGATTTCGATCCCCACCACCAGGAATAGAAGAATGTCCCTGACCAAAGATGCAATTCAGCAGATCACCGAGACCGCACTGTCGGCCGCTGGCAAGATGCTGCCCACCAACACACCTGTCGCGCTGATACCAGACGCCGTGAGCGTAGCCGACCTTGAGCGCTACATGGCCGGACGTAGCCGCTTCCGCGGCACCTTCTCTACCCATTCGCTGGCTGACTTCGTTGTCCATGTGATCAAGCGCAACATGCCCGGCGCGAAGGGCTTTATCGACCAGGACGAGATGTCCTGCTCTCTTTTCTTCAACATCGGTGACGAGATCAGCCCGGGTCACGCTGATGACCGTGCCTTGCTCAAGCTGAAGCCATCGGCAGGCTACAAGGCCGCTCAGTTGGTCAACGGCAAAGCGATGACCCAGAAGGATATGAGCGACTGGATCGAGGACTGGCACCAGTACCTGACCCCGGTCGACGAGAACGAAACGGCCATCCCGATCGCCAAGGCTATCGCCGCGGTGCGCACCATCACTGTGAAGGCCACCAGCGAATCGGAAACAACGGTCGGGGATACCAGCGCCAGCCGCAGCGCCATGGACCAGATCGAGGCGCGCAGCAAGGAAACCTTGCCGGTGGCACTGCTGTTTAATGTCATCCCGTTCGAGGGCCTGACTGAGCAGCAGATCAAATTCCGCCTTTCGGTCATCACCAGCGGCCAACAGCCGGTGCTGAAGTTGCGCTGGATCGGTGAAGAGGTCCAGCGCGAGGACATCGCCCAGGAATTCAAAGCGGTCCTCGAGGACAAGATTGGCGAGGCGGCGACCCTCGCCTTGGGTTCGTTCGACCCACGTTAACGGGACGGGGGCCTGGAGACGGGCCCGCCATCCTGCAGGCTACGGAGGTACCAATGCCCGCAAGTAAAAAGCCCAGCAAACCCCAGCTCAAAACGCTCGAGCACATCCGCCAGTACATCGCAAAGCACGGTTACTCGCCTACCCTGGCCGACCTCGCCGAACTCGCCGGCGTCCGCCAGAACTGCATCGCCGAACGCCTGGGTGCCTTGGTCAAGTTCAAGCTGATCACCAAGACCCCGGGCATCGCCCGCAGCATTCGCCCGGTAGAGCATGCTGATGATTCAGCAGGATCTGGGGAATGAGGTTACTACTCCAGACTTTAGGGGTTGGCGTCGCCCTTTCTCATGGCGTACCAGTCCTTGGCTAACTTAGCGCCTTGCTCGTTCGCTGCTTCACGGCGAATAGGTCCCTTGATGCTCCCTATCTCCTCCACAATGTCACCCTGTCGAACTACGACTGTGACCCCACTCGCCACATGACCTGGCTCGTGGTCAATCCAGTCGCAATGAACATAGGCGGTCACACCTTGTTCGAGTTCAATCTCATGGCTGTAGTACCTGTCCTGCATCGTTGACATAGAAGCTCCTTGATCCGGCCGCACGCCGGTCACCATCTGTACTCCAAACCCACCTTTCTTTGCCACCCACCAAGATATCGTAAGACTGGACACGGCGTGAGGTCAGGCGTCGAGAATTTCGTCGGCTGCTTTCAGCACTGCCTCTATAGCAGCCTCGTTGGATTCCCAAGGCCCATAGATGACCTTGGTCTTCATACCAACAACCACATTGATGATGCGCAGCGGATGCGATTCACCAGATCCACTCGTCCAGTGAGCGAAGGCTCTGACTGTATGCCCTTTGTAGCTCAGGGGCTTTGCCTCATTTGTCCTTGTGTCCATGTCTGTGCAATCCAGACCAAAAAACTCATTTTAATCAGGATTGCCTCCTGCCAGATACGGCGGGCGCCGCCTGCAATGGAGATTGCCATGAGCGAGTCTCTTGAGTTCGACCAACGCAACGACCTGGCCGCTGGTTCGGCCTCAGCTACGCCAGCTTCTTGGTGCTTCCGCGCGTGTTGATGTAAGAGATGCCAGAGAATTGGCAAGAGCGGATAGCCGTACTGCTCAACGAGTACGATGATGCCTTCCCAAACCACCCCGATATCGGTACCACCGTCCGAGCTACACACAATGGCAAGCTGATCAAGATGCCGCCGTGGCTCCTGAACTACCGCTATCCTGCGCGCGCTGAGATTGCAAAGCGCAGCGTCTGAACCTACACAGCCCTACTTAAGACGCTGAACACACAGGCATGCGGGCACTGTCCGGTGCATCCGCTAATTCCTTACAGATCAGCTAAGGCAGCGTGATGGCTTCCACTATTTGATCGACAGCATCCTGAGAGGCAATTACCAACTCAGGACCTACCCAACTATAAACAGCACCGGACTTGATACCGCGCTTCGCGAGATCAGCACTCAGAACTAAATCGCCTCCTGACATGTGCAATTCAGTGAGCAGAGCAACGGTCGCCTGCTCAATAGCTATGACGTTTTCGACAGGACTAAACATTGACATTTCCTTTGTCCGGCCGAATGCCGGGGCCCATCTATACGCTAACGCACCCCCATTGAACACCCATTGAATGAGCACAGGCCGCACACATTAGGATCGAATGCGCGGCTCCATGATGACTGTGAAGCTGCCTGAGAGATGCTTCCTGAGCAATGCGGGCATGTCGTAGCTGAAATTTATGACCTAAAACCCGTCTACTCGTCGTGATGAAGACTGACGGTAGAGGGCCACTTCTTTCTCTGAGATTCCGATACGTGCAGAAACCTCCGTATTGGTCGGCATGCTTTTCATTGGCGTAACGCTCGCCGACGGGATGCCGGGCCACACTCTTACTTCTTGAAACATTAAATAGCTACCTCCGAGCGACGGAGGGTAGCGCCTGCAATGGAGATTGCCATGACCCACAAGTGCTACCGGCGCGACCACGACGTGAGGGCTATCACCGACCTTGTGTCTGATGAGCAGATGCACGCCGTTTTCGACGGTACCAATTTCGGCCATACCGACTTTCGCGGACTGCTCGCCCAAGGCTGCATCAAGGCGCTGGCAGGCTGGCACCAGGGTCACACGAACACCAGCATCCTCGAAGAGCTGCGACTGATCACTTGGAACAGGCACGCCGACAAAATCAAGGTAACGGCCAAGGGCCGGCACTATATCTGGCTCGCCTTCAAACGCCGCCCAGGCGCCTAACCCTTCCCCCCATTCACCTACCACGCTGAACGCCTCGGCAGGCAGCCAATAGAATTCATGCCTGCAGAATGAGCTTATCGTTCTCATAGCTGATTTGTTTATAGGATCTGAGGCGCTTCAGCGCGGTAGGACTGCCATACGCCCGAGCAATACCGGCTGCGGCAACTGATGCAGATACCCCCAAGATCGTCATGGCAGCCGCCCCACTGCCGGCGCCCGCCAATGCAAAGCCAGCCTTCGCTTGAGGTACGGGCGCGGCGACTGTCATCTTTAGGAACATGAAGCCTCCAGCGAGAGATGCCGCGACGATCCCCCAAGCGACGGGACCAGTTGCGCGAATCCTCACGACTTTCTTAGAAAGGTCACCTTCAATTTCGATGGTGCTCGCACCAGCCTTCATAGCCTCTGCGAGTTCCTCTTCTGTCTTCACCTGACGAGTAGCCATATCACCGACACCAATAAATGAGTTCCTGAGGTATATCGGCAATAGCGCTAACAACTTGAACCCCATCATTTGCAGCCGCGCCTCGGCAGGCGGGCGGCTGTCTGGAGTATCCATGAACCCCTACTACATCACCGGGCCGGCGCAGATCGGCATCAGCGGTGGCCGCACATCCGGGCACATGGTCTACAAGATCCTTGAAGCCCATGGCGGCCAGCTGCCAGCAGACGTACATCTCTGCTTCCAGAACACCGGCAAAGAGCGCGAGGAAACGCTGAATTTCATTGAGGAAATTTCCAAACGCTGGGACGTGCACGTTACCTGGATGGAGTGGTGCCGTGTCTATGGCCAGGACGAGGACGCCCCGTGGTACCGCCTGGTGGACTTCGAGACGGCGAGCCGAAACGGTGAGCCTTTCGTGAAGATGCTGGACTACTTCGCACAGTACCGAGAGCAGGAAAAAGGGCTGCCAATGTGGCTTCCTAACTTCTCCAACAATGCCTGCACTGCCTACCTGAAGATCAAGGTCGGTGAAAAGCACATGCGCGCGCTGGGCTACGACGAGTGGGATTGCGTGGTCGGCATCCGCAAGGACGAACCTGGCAGATATCACCGCATGATGGCCGCCAATGCCAAGGGCGGCTCGCGGTGGGAAAGCGTCTGCCCGTCCTATACCGCCGGAATCATCAAAGAAGATGTGGCCGACTTCTGGCAATCGCAGGACTTCGATCTGGGCATCGATTCCGACCTGGGCAACTGTGACCTGTGCTGGAAGAAAGGCGAAGACAAGCTGTTCAAGGCCATCCAGGCGGAACCAGAGCGCGTGATCTTCTGGTCTGGCTTGGAGGAGAAATTCAACCAGGTGTTCCGTATGGATCGCCCGAAGTACTCCCACTTGGCGTGGTACGCAGAGAACTACAAGGGCCAGATGGATGCATTTGGCTATTCCGAAGATAATAACTGCTTTTGCGGCGACTGAAACTTCAGCCAGCCAGAGGTAGTGAACCCCTACCTACAAACAACTTACTACTCAGTGCCCTCTCAACACCTGCACATCTAGAATCAAAAAACGCCTTGATAGATTCATCATCTGTTACGCCATTTTCTTTAAACTCTCCCCAACTTTTGAGAGAGCTCTCGACAGTCGCAAATGCTCTATCATCATAATTGCCTCTGATCAATAGAAGCAAGTAGGACTCAATACAGTTGCAACACTTCTGGTCAATCTGATAAACGCGATCAAATCCGGTCTCGAATATTCCGCGCCAGATCGCCGCAGCCTCCAGTGCAACAGACTCCAAATCAGCTCGGGCTTGGTCCACTGCGTCGACTTTTGCTTGGTAGATAGACACCACGAAATTGTCACGCCCACCTTTCCCGATCCACGTTTCACTCTGGATCTGAACTGCCGATGATTCCGCCGCGTGCCAAGCAGCGACAACTGCCACTCGGTATCTCCGAAGGCTTACGGCTACTCTTCGCGCAAGATCGTGATCGGACGCTGCGCCTATTTGTACTTTCCAAGAATTAAAGCCATAGATCGCCAAGCCTACAGCGAAAGTCGTGGCTGCGGCCCCAATTATCTCCCAAAGCTCGTGAATATCTTTGATCTCAAAGAAACCGCGACTTAGATATTCTGCTGGTATCACTAGTCCAATGCCGCCCAGAAGAAAAGCTAACAACCAAACAAAAATAACATTCTTCAATTTATCCGTCTCACAAGAACTCCCTTTTCTATTATGCCGAAGCCAAGTGCTCCGCGCGAGGACTCCCCATGCCTGCACACCAGAAGAAACACCCGCTCGACTTCAAAACGCAGTACGGCCTTGGCTTCAACCCGCAAGACGATGAGATCGTGGTGGATTTCTTCTGTGGCGGCGGCGGCGCCGGTACCGGGTTGGAGATAGGTCTGGGCCGCGCGGTAATGGTAGCCAAGAACCATAACCCCGCGGCCATCAGCATGCACACCGCCAACCACCCGGCGGCCACACACTACACCACCGACGTGTTCGAGGGTGACCCCGACCAGGAATGCGGCGGGCGCGCAGTCGGCTGGTTCCACATGAGCCCTGATTGCACGCACCACAGCCAAGCCGCCGGCGGCCAGCCGCGCAAGCGCGAGATCCGCAACCTGTCATGGATCGGCCTGAAATGGGCCGGCAAGAAGCGGCCGCGGGTCATCAGCCTGGAGAACGTCAAGCAGATCCTGCAGTGGGGCCCGCTGATCGCCAAGCGCGACAAGGTCACCGGACGGGTGATGAAGCTGGGCGGCCAGGTCGCCGCGCCGGGCGAGGTCGTTCCTGTGCACCAGCAGTTCCTGGTGCCTGACCCAAAGCGCCGCGGCACCACTTGGCGCCGGTTCGTGGCGCTGCTGGAAGGCATGGGCTATGCGGTCGAGTGGCGGGTGATCAAAGCCTGCGACTTCGGCGCGCCCACCAGCCGCGAGCGGCTGTTCATGATCGCCCGGTGCGATGGCCAGCCCATCGTGTGGCCAGAGCCAACCCACGCCCGTAAGCCCGCCAAGGGCCAACAGAAGTGGCGCACTGCCGCCGACTGCATCGACTGGTCAGTGCCGAGCAAAAGCATCTTCGGCCGCAAGAAGGACCTAGCCCCGGCCACCCTGCGCCGGGTTGCCAAGGGAATGAAAAAGTTCGTCATCGACAGCTCCAACCCGTTCATCGTGCCGATCGCGAACTGGTCCGGCGAGCTCGCCCAGTCTGCTCATGAACCGCTGCGCACGGTGACGTCGTGGCCACGCGGCGGATCGTTCGCCGTGGCCAGTCCTATCATCGCGCCGGCCACCCACCAGGGTAGCGACCGGGTCAACGATCCAGACCTGACGCTGCCAACCGTGACATGCGCCAACCGCGGAGAGCTGACCTTGATCAGCCCTACGCTAGTTCAGACCGGTTACGGAGAGCGTCAGGGACAACAGCCGCGAGTGCCTGGGCTCGACATCCCGCTGGGGACCGTCGTTGCAGGCGGCGTGAAGCATGCGCTGTCGAGCGCTGTACTTGTCGGCGCCGGCGGGCCGGAATATGCCGGGAAGCCGGTCGGCGCTGATCAGCCAGTGGGAACGCTGATGACGCAGAGTCACCGCGCTATCGCGGCAGCGGCATTGGTTCAACTGGGAAACGGGGATAAACCAGGTTCGGCGCCGCGCACCGCCGACCACAATCAGCCTCTCGGAACCATCATGGCATCCGGCGGCAAACACGGCGTGGCCACCGCCCTCATGGCCCAAATGAACGGCGGATTCAACACCACCGACGCCAAATCCCTGGACGAGCCCATGACCACAGTCACCAATACCGGAAGCCAGCAACAGCTGGTAACCGCCAACCTGGTGCACCTGCGCGGCAACTGCGATGCGCGGAACGCCGCAGACCCACTGCACACGATCAGCGCCGGTGGAAACCACCACGGCCTGGTCACCGCTTTCATGGAGCGCCAGTTCGGCGCCAGCGTCGGCCAAGCTATCGACGAACCGGCACCGACAATCACGGCCGGCGGTGGCGGCAAGAGCTCGCTGGTGGAGCTGAAGCTGTCGCCCGAGCATGAAGAAGGCGCGCTGCGCGTTGCGGCGTTCCTGATCAGCTACTACGGCACGGAGATCGTCAGCGGCTGCAGCAGCCCGGCGCCGACGATCACGACCAAGGATCGGCTGGCGCTGGTAACCGTCATGGTCAAAGGCACCCCCTATGTGATCGTCGACATCTGCCTGCGCATGCTGCAGCCACATGAGCTGTACCGCGCCCAGGGCTTCCCCTCCGACTACATCATCGACAAAGGCGCAGACGGCCGGAAGTTCACGAAGACCGAGCAGGTGCACATGTGCGGCAACAGCGTGAGCCCTCCGCCAATGGCGGCGCTGGCCCGGGCGAATGATCCGTGGCGCGCTGCGGCGCGGGAGGCGGTAGCAGCATGACCACCATCATTGCCCAGTGCGTCATCGTGTGGCTCTGCCTGCAACTTCCTGCAGGCATGATCCTCGGCCGCTTCCTCGCACGCGCCGACGTCATCGCCAAGTAACCCCTTCCCTCCCATCTATGCAGCCTGCCGGTGACCGGCGGGCGGAGTATTGCCATGTCCGCACTTGATCGATTCCACGAAGCAGCAAACGACGCGCTCGAGCAGATCGCCGCGCGCCTCCCGGCCGAGGCAGAAATCTGCCTGGCCATCTACATGCCCGATAAACCTGAATCGGACATCGTCTTGAAAGGCCCTTCCACGTCGCTCGATGAGGTGGTCTCAACGCTACGGCGGCTCGTCCTGACTATTGACGGTGACAACGCCTACAAGCGCGATCTGCTCGACGCCGTTGTGGGCGCCTTGGCGGTCGGAGCTCAGAACCGCAATCCGCCTCCGCCAGGTCATTGGGGTCAGCGATTCTGGGACATTGGCCGTGAAGAGCGGGCGCTTACAGATGAACTGGTCGAAGCGTTGAAGCTCACTCGCGAAAATCTCCGAGCTTGCCAAGCCACCATTCACCTCTGTGGTGGCTTCGATCCGGCGTACGTCAACGACGCCCAGGCGGCTATGAAGGTAGCCGATGCAGTGCTGGCGAAGACTTCCGAATAACCCCTTCAGCCAAGCGCGGAACGGAGCATCCTATGGAACCAGAAATCATCCACATCCCCGAGCTGGCCAAGATGCTCGGGCGTACTGAGTCATCCATCCGCAGCGCGCGGCAGGCCGGTGCATCCTGGCTGCCGCCCTACTTCAAGCAGGGCAGCCGGATTTGCTGGCGGATCGACACAGTCCGGCGTTTTTTGAGGGAGTGCGAGGAAGGCCGGCATGTGCCGGTCCGGCCAGGACGGAAGCGCCAAACGCCCCCAACCCTTGCCAGCGTCAGTTAGCCGAGCTTATCGGCGAGAGCATCCGGGCAAAGGTGCGTGTAACGCTTGAGCATGCTCAGTGTCTTGTGCCCGGTAATGGACGCTACCTCCATCATCGAAAGTCCCTTCTCGAACAGCCTGGAGGTTCCTTCATGGCGCAAATCATGAAAATGCAGGTCGTCGGCCTGCGCCGCGCGGCAGGCCTTGCCGAAGTAGAGCGTTACCGAGTGAGGCGCAAGGGAGAACACGTTGCCGTCCAGTCGGGCGGGCAGCGACTCAAGCAGGGCTCGGGCGCGAACGGAAAGCGGGACCATCCTTCGCGAGCCATTCTTGGTGTCTTCGAGCAGCGCGTGCTTGCCCCGGACATGTTCGCGACGAAGCATCAGCAGTTCGCTGCGCCGCATAGCAGTCTCGACCGCGAGCTCAATCACCGCGGGCATTTCAGCGTGGATTTCTCCAGCAGCTTTGATGACTGCGGACAGCTCCGCCTTTGTTGGCCGGCGATCCCGCTCTCTGCTGCCCTTCGGCATGCGCAGCTTTGTCACAGGGTTGCTCAGCCCCTCTATCCCCCAGTCCTTGATCGCGACCGTGTAGAGATGGCTGATCAGGGCTAGCCCCAGGCGAACGGTGTTCGTGGAAGCGCCCTCTGCCAGCCGCGCATCGCGGTATGCAGCCAAATCGGATGAGCGAATTTCGGCCAGCGACTTGTTCCCGTACTTGCTCTCCGACCAAGTCTTGATCCTGGTCTTCTCCTGAACAGCACCTTTCTTGTGCACGGTCACTTCGCGCTGATAGCGGCCGAGCGCATCAGCAAGCGTGGTCGACTCGGCCTCACGGGTATCGACAAATCGCTTGCGTGACATATCACCTTCGATTTCGGCTGCCCAGCGCTGAGCATCCGCCTTCGTGTCGAACGAGGCAGAAAGCGCGGGATAGCCTTTTTTGCGGATCTCCGTCCGCCAGGTGCCATTGGGGCGCTGTTCGATAGTAGCCATGTTGCGGATTTTGCAGGGACACCGTGGGACATGCAAATGATCTGAGTGTCCCAGAATTGTCCCCAATGTCCCCGCCTACAAAATCCGCAGGCACAAAAAAACCCCCGCAGCCCAATGGCTACGGGGGTTCAATGATGGAGGCCGAGGTCGGAATCGAACCGGCGTAGGCGGATTTGCAATCCGCAGCATAACCACTTTGCTACTCGGCCCCAAACGTGAAGCAAGAAACTGCTGCACGCAAACAAACTGGAGCGG
>Ga0308170_10000440_pt1 | contig 54879 bp, 52 predicted proteins | sample PhyBR2_2_FD_202136 | JGI IMG/M metagenome (GOLD analysis project Ga0308170, IMG submission 202136) | Phyllosphere microbial communities from UC Gill Tract Community Farm, Albany, California, United States - DLSLSB.R2 | ecosystem: Host-associated > Plants > Phyllosphere > Unclassified | place... | reverse complement strand
ACGATTACATCCATTACTACAATCATGACCGAATCAAGGCAAAGCTCGGCGGGCTAAGCCCGGTGGAGTTCAGAGCCCAATCCGTAGGGGTTTGGCAATAATCGTCCAAGTTTTTGGGGTCAGTTCAAACTTTGCATTTCCCAGCAAGCCGGCGCTTGCAGAATTTGCGTTCGCCGATGGTTGCGGGTGTTTCCCGGATCAATTGTAGGAGCGCGCTTGCCCGCGAATGGCGATTTAGCTGCGGCGCACTTGTTGCCTGATCCACCGCGTTCGCCAGCAAGCCGGCTCCTACAGATTTTTTGCTTCGGCAGATCAAGCCGGCGCCTACAGATTTTGCTTCCGCCAGATCAAGCCGGCGCCTGCAGACTTTGCGTTCACCGTAGGTTGCCGGTGATGCCCGGATCGGCTGTAGCAGTGCGCGGCGTGATGGCTGTGCGTAATAGCGCGAAAAACCGGCCGTTATGGCAAACTTCGCGGCTAAACTTCAAAGTGTCATCAATATCCGTCGTCCGCCAAGCGAGTCGCTGCATCGTTGCATTGGGACTGTAGTTCCAGATCAATCGCCGCCCATGCTTGTGCTGGCTGTTCAGCTGCTGCCGTCAACCAGCCGCTTTTATCTCAAGAGGAACGACCGTGTACGAAGTCGTGATCAGTGGCACCGGGCTTTTTACTCCCGCCAACAGTATTTCCAACGATGAGCTGGTGCAGTCTTTCAACACCTACGTGGCCCGGTTCAACGCCGACAATGCCGCCACTATCGAAGCCGGAGACGTCACGGCCCTGACGGAATCCAACGCAGCGTTCATTGAGAAAGCCAGCGGCATCAAGAGCCGCTTCGTCATGGACAAAGACGGCATCCTCGACCCTCAACGCATGAAGCCGCGCCTGCCCGAACGCTCCAATGACGAGTGGTCGATCCTCTGCGAAATGGGCGTAGCGGCAGCTCACCAGGCCCTCCAGCGCGCCGGCAAGACAGCCGCCGACATCGACGGCGTCATCGTCGCGTGCTCCAACCTGCAGCGCGCGTATCCTGCCATCTCCATCGAAATCCAGGCGGCACTGGGGGTTCAAGGCTTCGGCTTCGACATGAACGTGGCCTGCTCGTCGGCAACGTTCGGCATCCAGACCGCCGCCAACAGTGTCAAGCTGGGCCAGGCCCGCGCTCTGCTGGTGATCAGCCCCGAAATTTGCACCGCGCACCTCAATTTCCGCGACCGAGACAGTCACTTCATCTTCGGCGATGCTGCCACGGCCGTGGTGGTTGAGCGTGCCGATCTTGCCACTTCAGCGCACCAGTTCGACATCGTCGGCACCAAGCTGCTGACGACCTTCTCCAACAACATCCGCAACAACTTCGGTTTCCTCAACCGCACCGCGGAAGAGGGCGAAGGCAAGCCGGACAAGCTGTTCGTGCAGGAAGGTCGCAAGGTGTTCCGCGACGTGTGCCCGATGGTTGCCGAGTTGGTGGCCGCGCATCTGGACGAAAATCAGCTGAACATCGCCGACGTGCAACGGTTCTGGCTGCATCAGGCCAACCTGAGCATGAACCACCTGATCGTGAAGAAGCTGCTGGGCCGCGATGCCACCGTTGAAGAAGCGCCGGTCATCCTCGACCGCTACGCCAACACCAGCTCGGCAGGTTCGGTCATCGCCTTCCACGAATACCAGGACGACCTGCCAAGCGGCGCGCTGGGCGTGCTCAGCTCGTTTGGCGCGGGGTATTCGATTGGCAGCGTGATTTTGCGCAAGAAGTGATCTGACAGGCTCCGCTGTAAATTGTGGGAGTGAGCTTGCTCGCGAAGTTCTTTCAGCCCCCAGAGATGTGGTAGTCGGACTGGCCCCTTCGTGAGCAAGCTCACTCACACAAGAACTGCGCCAACTGCAAGAGAGGGAATATCTCGTGCAGTGGAGGGATCAGCACAAGATTCGCAGAGTCCACAAAAAAAGCCCGGCGCTGCTCTGTCGGAACGGATGATGGGGATCCGGCAGGGCAACGGCGGGCTTTAGTGTTAGCGGCTTCAAACGGCAGAAGCACGCCGCTTGAAGCTTTTAACTTGTCGCTTGCAACTTGTGGCTTGAAGCTCGCTTTCTTAGAATTTCGCCAGCACGTCCAGTTGCAGCGTATTGGCATCCTGGTCGCGCGGCAGCGCCGACGTCGCAAAGTCTGCCTTGGTCAGGAAGTACGTCGCGCCGACGGCGAAATTCTTGTCGATGTCGTAGGAAACGCTCAGCTTGTGACCACGCGAACCGGTCGTGCCGTTGGCGAAGTCAGAATCCGTGAACGCACCGACCACCGCATTACGCTGCGTGTCGCGGTAGTTGTAGTCCAGGCCGAAACCGAACACCTTGGTTTTCACACCCGCGAGCCAGGCGGTGTCTTCGTCGCTGTTCGTCGCGCTGTTGACCACGTACTGACCGTACAGACCGACCGGCACGGCGAACCCGGTCAGGTCCAATTGACCGAAGCCTTCGTACAGGCGGAAGTCCGTGGTGTTGTTGCCGTTGATGCTCAAGCCACAGAACGTCGTGCTGGTGCTCGCAGCGGCCGGATTACAGTCGTTGGAGTTTTCGTAGTTGTAGACCGAACCACCGACCGTCATTTTCACGTTATCGGTGATGGCAACGCGTGTGCCCAACTGCGCAGCGTTGAGGCGCAGGTCATTCTTGAACTGCGTACCTTCGCCGCTGATGTTGTCCTTGAGGGTGTAGGTACCGGCGCTGCCGAACAGCTCGAACCCTTTATTGATCGGCAGGCTGTAGGTGGCCGCCAGACCTTCAGGGTTGATGTCGTTGTCCCAGATGACGTCGCCTTCGCTGACCCACGGCTGGGCCATTTTGCCGCCAATCACGTGCAGGTTCTGGATGGCAGTCGGGTGGTAGTCGATAAAGCCCTGATCCAGCCACAGGTCTTTCTTGGTGAAGTAATCGTTCTGGTCAACGTTGGTGGAGTTGGCCTTGTTGTCGCCACCGGTGGCGATGCGAATGCCGGTGCTGACTTGCGGGTTGATATCGGTGTAAGCGCCCAGTCGCACTCGAATGCGCTGACGGTTTTTGTCCTGGCTGTTGTTCTGGTCGTCGATCTTGACCGTCTCTTGCCGAACGCGAACGTCACCTTTGAACTGAGTCTTGGCGGCCCACGCGACTTTTTGCTCGAAGGCCGAGAGCTCGGAGGACTTGGCGGCAGTGGCGGCGGCGATCTGGTCAGAGGTGGCTTTCTGGGCCTGCTGCTGAGCCAACTGATCTTTCGTCAGCTCGGTTTGCAACTCGGCATACTGGGCCGGGGAAATCGAGCCGTTGGCCTTGAGCATGTCGAGCAGTTTCGCGTCGACTGCGGCACTGGCCGGAACGCTCATGGCCAGCAGCACACCACCACACAGGGCTGCCGCAGTTTTCGTGGAAGCAAGACGCATATCAATCTCCGTAACTGAGAGGGATGACCGAATCATCCAGGGAACAACCGACCAAATTCGGGCGGGAACAAATCGGAGTTTTTAGAACGTCTGGCTCTAAAAACAGGCGCCAGTATTGCCAGCGTTTATGACGAAACAGTGGCTAAGTGATGTCATGTCGATGACATGTGAAAATTTCGTTGGAGCTGCGGGCTAGAGCGGTGCCATGAGTAATTTCATGTGCAGAACGGATGAATAGGTGATACTGCGCCCACGTTGGCGGGACCTGGAGTGGCGGGATGTCGTTACACCGATTGGATAAGCTCTCTGACCTTGCGCCTGAACAGTGGGACGCCCTGATACCTGGCGATTCACCGTTTCTGCGCCATGCCTTTCTCAGCTCGCTGGAAGACAGCGGCAGCCTCGGGCCGCGCTCCGGCTGGCGCGCCGAACATTTGCTGCGTTACGAGGGCGAGCAGCTGATCGCTGCGCTGCCGGCATACCGCAAATGGCACTCTTACGGCGAATACGTCTTCGATCACGCCTGGGCGGACGCCTGCCGTCGCGCCGGTCTGGCCTATTACCCCAAGCTGCTGGTGGCCGTGCCGTTCAGTCCGGTAAGCGGGCCACGCCTGCTGGCGAAGACACCCGAAGATGGCCGCGAACTGCTCGCGTGCCTGCCGGGGTATGCCCAGAGCGAGGAGCTGTCCAGCGTCCACGTCAACTTCACCGATCCGGTCGCCGACGCACTGCTCGCCGAACAGTCCGGCTGGCTGCAACGCATCGGCTGCCAGTACCATTGGCAGAACCGCGGTTACCGTGACTTTCAGGATTTTCTCGACGCGCTGAGTTCACGCAAGCGCAAGCAAATGCGCAAGGAGCGCGAGCAAGTGGCGGGGCAGGGCTTTGATTTCGACTGGCTCGAAGGGCAAGAGCTGAGCGAGGCGCATTGGGATTTCGTCTACGCCTGCTATTCAAATACCTATGAAGTGCGTGGGCAAACGCCGTACCTGACGCGAGAATTCTTTAGCCTCGTCGCCGAGCGGATGCCCGAGGCCATTCGTGTCGTACTCGCCCGGCAAGGTTCACGGCCGGTGGCGATGGCGTTCAGCCTGACGGGTGGCGACAGCTTTTACGGTCGCTATTGGGGCTGCCTGGCCGAGTTTGATCGGCTGCACTTCGAGACGTGTTTCTATCAGGGGATGGATTACGCCATCGCCCACGGTTTCAAGCGCTTCGACGCGGGCGCCCAAGGGGAGCACAAGTTGATTCGCGGCTTCGAGCCGGTGATCACCCATTCGTGGCATTACCTGGCCCACCCGGGATTGCGCGAAGCCGTGGCAGACTTTCTCACCCAGGAGCGCGCGGGGGTTCTGGCCTATGCCGAAGAAGCGCGTGGGGCGTTGCCGTACCGGCAGGTTGAGTAGCTATACAGAGCTCGGCGCGTTTGCGTACCAAACAGCGCGCCGGCGAATGCGGTCTGTCATTCACCACCAACGCAACTGAACAGACGTATTCCCCTGTAGGAGCCGGCTTGCTGGCGAACCGATTTATTCAGCCACATCAATGGTGAATCACGGACCGGGTTCGCCAGCAAGCCGGCTCCTACAATGTCGGTCACGATCACGGTCACGGTCACGGTCACGATCACGGCTACGGCTACGGTTACGGTTACGGTCACCAAGACCATGACCATGACCATGACCATGACCATGACCATGACCATGACCATCACCATCACCATCACCATCACCTTCACCATCACCGTGCCGGCCACAGCCACAGCCACTGCCACAGCCACCATCACCGTCCGATCAATCCACCCCGACGAACCCGCCTGTCTGATGCGCCCACAACCGTGCGTACAGACCCTTGTGCGCAAGCAGCTCGGTGTGGGTCCCGCTTTCGGCAATGCGGCCGTTTTCAAGGACAATCAAGCGGTCCATCCGCGCAATGGTTGACAGCCGGTGCGCAATGGCAATAACGGTCTTGCCCTGCATCAACGTTTCCAGACTCTCCTGAATCGCCGCTTCGACCTCGGAGTCCAGTGCAGAAGTGGCCTCGTCCATGATCAGAATCGGTGCGTCTTTGAGCAGCACACGAGTGATGGCGATGCGCTGACGCTGGCCGCCGGACAGCTTGACGCCGCGCTCGCCGACGTGAGCATCCAGCCCGCTGCGGCCCGCGGAATCAGTGAGCAGCGGAATGAATTCATCCGCGCGGGCCTTGCGCATGGCTTCCCAAAGCTCCGCGTCGGTGGCGTCGGGTTTGCCGTACAGCAAGTTGTCGCGGATCGAGCGGTGCAACAGCGAGGTGTCCTGCGTGATCATGCCGATGTGCGAGCGCAGACTTTCCTGCGTTACGTGAGCAATGTCCTGATCGTCAATCAGGATTCGCCCGCCCTGAACGTCATACAAGCGCAGCAGCAGATTAACCAGCGTCGATTTGCCTGCGCCCGACGGCCCGATCAGGCCGATTTTCTCCCCCGGCTTAATGTCCAGGCTAAGCCCATGAATCACACCCTTGCTTGTGCCGTACTGAAAGTTGAGGTCCTGGAACTTCACCCCGCCGCGGTTGACGGCCAGCTTGGGCGCGGCGTCGCGATCCGTGATGCCGACGGGCTGAGCAATGCTCTGCAGACCGTCCTGAACCATGCCGATGTTCTCGAAAATGCCATTGACCACCCACATGATCCAGCCGGACATGTTGACGATCCTGATGGCCAGTCCAGTCGCCAGCGCGATCGCACCCACCGATATCAACGACTGGGTCCACAGCCACAAGGCCAGGCCTGTGGTGGTGACAATCAGAATCCCGTTGAGGGTGGTGATGACCGTGTCCATCTCAGTAATGACACGGCCGGCCAGCTGGGTCTTTTCGGTCTGCTCGCTGATGGCTTCGCGCGCATATTGCTGCTCGGACTGAGTGTGAGCGAACAACTTGAGCGTGGTGATGTTGGTGTAGCCGTCAACGATGCGCCCCATCAGTTTCGAACGCGCATCGGAAGAAATAACCGAGCGTGCCTTCACCCGCGGGACGAAGTACCACAGGGAAAGGACGAACGCGATGATCCAGCTCAACAGCGGGAGCATGAGGCGCCAGTCTGCCTCGGCGAACAGCACCAGGGCGCTGATCGAATAGATCAGCACGTGCCACAGCGCGTCCACCGATTGCACGGCCGATTCACGCAACGCATTGCCGGTCTGAACGATGCGCTGGGCGATGCGCCCGGCGAAGTCGTTCTGAAAGAAATTCACGCTCTGCTTGAGCACGTAACTGTGGTTTTGCCAGTTGATCATGCTGGTCATGCCGGGGCTGATGGTCTGGTGAACCAGCAGGTCATGCAGGGCGACGAAGATGGGCCGCAGAATGAGAGCGACGATGAGCATCCACGTCAGCTCGAATGCGTGCTCGCGGAAGAAGTCCGGGTTGGGCGTACCCTGGGCCAGATCGATGATGCGGCTCAGGTAACTGAACAGCGACACTTCGATCAGCGCGCCAATCAGGCCAACCACCAGCAATGCAGCGAATGTCGGCCACACCTGACGCAGGTAATACAGGTAGAACGAGGAGACGGTATTGGGCGGGGCGGCGCTGGGGGCTTCGCGGAAGATATCGATCAACTGTTCAAAACGGCGATAGAGCATTGGCAATGACGCCCACGCTTGAGCGGGCTCTCCTTTCGATAGGGTTTGTATGCAGCGGCATGAGAGCAGCTTGAGGACAGTCCCCGAGTCAGACCGCGCGAAACCGCGATTGCTCAGGTTGATTCAAACGGCCAGGCGCTGAAATACAAAAGCCGGGCAGAGGCCCGGCTTTTGCGCTCAAGGCAGAGCTTAGTTCACGCGCTTGGCCGTCTTGATGTAGATCGGGTCCACGGGCACGTTGGCCATGCCGCCTTTGGTGCTGGTCTGGACGTTGACGATCTGGTCAACCACGTCCATGCCTTTCACCACCTTGCCGAATACTGCGTACCCGTAGTCGCGGGCGCCGTGGTCGAGCATCGCGTTGTCGACGACGTTGATGAAGAACTGGCTGGTCGCCGAATTGACGTCCGAGGTCCGTGCCATGGCAACGGTACCGCGCACGTTGTGCAGGCCGTTGTCGGCTTCGTTCTTGATCGGGTCGTTGGTGGTCTTCTGTTGCATCTGCGCAGTGAAACCACCGCCCTGAACCATGAACCCCGGGATAACGCGGTGGAAAATGGTGTTGTTGTAGAAGCTGCTGTCGACGTATTTCAGAAAGTTCTGAGTGCTGACAGGCGCCTTGTCCTGATTCAGCTCGATTTCGACATCGCCGAAACTGGTGGTGAGCACGACATGAGGCGCCGGAGCGGCCATCAGATTTCCTGCGAACAACATGGCAGTGGCGCAGAGGGCGAGTTTCTTCAGCATGGGCAGTGTCCTGAAAGTAATTTCGACGGCGATAAAACAGGACGTAAGGGAACCACGTTTGCGCGGATTTGGACAGTGGGGACCTGCTAGTGGGACCGGCTTCAGTCGGGAAGAGGCCAACAATACGGCGTCCTTGTGGGACCGGCTTCAGTCGGGAAGAGGCCAACAATACGGCGTCCTTGTGGGACCGGCTTCAGCCGGGAAGAGGCCAACAATACGGCGTCCTTGTGGGACCGGCTTCAGCCGGGAAGAGGCCAGCGTGAACGCCGTCAATCTCGCGGTGTAACCCCTGGCGCATTCCCGGCTAAAGCCGGTCCCACAGAATAATACGGCGCATTCGTTGACCAGCTAAAGCCAGTCCCACTAGAAAGCGAGCGTTTCGCCAATGACACTTTCTTCAGAGCATCTGCTTGGGCCCTGGAAAGGGGGCGTCCAGCGGCGCAGTGTCAAAGCTCTGGATCAGATCGATAAGGATCTGCGTCGCAGGACCCAGCGGCTTGTCTTTGCTGGAATAAAGGTAAAACGTCGGATGCCGGCTGCCGCCTTTGTCCAGCGGCAGAATCTTCAGCTCGCCTTCGTGGATTTCTCGCTCGATGATGTGGCGCGGCAGCCACGCAAAGCCCAATCCGCTGCTGACGAACGCAGCGGCCGTCGCCAGGCTGCCCACGGTCCAGCGCTGTTCGGCACCGAGCCAGCCCACATCCCGGGGCTGATTACGCCCCGAGTCACGGATCACCACCTGCAACTGGCTTTCCAGATCCTGGAAGTTAAGCTCGCGCTGCAACTGGTGCAGTGCATGCCCGGGGTGCGCCACCGCAACGAACTCCACCTTGCTCATCTCATTGCCAAGGTAGCCCGGAATGCTGAAGCCACTGATGGCGAGATCGGCTACACCCTCCAGCAAGACTTCCTCCACCCCTGACAGCACCTCCTCACGCAAGCGCACGCGACAGCCGCGGCTCTGCGGCATAAAAGCGGTCAATGCCCGCACCAGCCGAGCGTTGGGGTAAGCGGCATCCACCACCAGACGCACCTCCGCCTCCCAGCCTTGTTCCATGTGGTGCGCCAGATCTTCCAGCTGGCTGGCGTTCTTCACCAGTTGCCGCGAGCGCCGCAGCAGCACCTCACCCGCCTCGGTCAGCACCGCTTTGCGGCCGTCAATGCGCAGCAGCGGCACACCGAGCTGATCCTGCATCCTGGCCACGGTGTAGCTGACCGAGGACTGCGAACGGTGCAGGGCCTCGGCGGCCTGAGCAAAACCACCGTGGTCGACAACGGCCTGCAGAGTGCGCCATTGATCAAGGGTCACGCGGGGCGCTTTCATCTGTCGCTCCTGTTGTCCTAAGCTGGCCGTCCCTGCATGGAGACTGCCGCATGAAAATAATCAGTTGTGTGCTGCTGGCGATGTTGCCGCTGAGCGCGTTTGCCTACCCGATCGATGTCGAAAAGAACATCAAGGGCGTGCAGGTCGACTACAACAGCCATGACGTCGCCTACGACATCGGCAATATCACCCTGAACAACTTTGGCGACGTGCCTGCCAAGTGCAGCGTGGTCTTTCGAAACGGCCCGGAAGCGCCGCGTACGCGCCGGGTTCAGGTCGCGCCCAGGAGCAGCACCGAAGTCACCGCGAAATTCACCCGCGACATCGTCAAACTGCGTATCTCTCTGAACTGCGAGCCGTTGTAAGGCCATGCCCGGCGTCGACGGAGCGTACTGCGCCGTCGTCGATAAAACAAATTCTTGAATGGGTTAGGGGTGATATCCGTGCGCATTGATCGAGAGCGCTGCCACAACCTGCCATCCGTTGGCTGACGGCACTTCCCGCCAAAGCGTCATTCAATCGTTAATCGCCCGTTAATCCTGCCGCGTGATCATCCTCTCGTTCATCGACACTCCATTGGCACTCGTTCGCTCCTGAGTGCATTGCCCGATCGACCCACAGGATTGCGCCGGGTCATCGGGTTTTTTCTTTTACGGTCGCTGCTGCCGCTTTCACCGGCAGGCAACGCAGGCATCGCTATGCAATGGACACGTCATGGGCCAAACGGCTAAGGTCGCCGCCTTCAAAAAAGGGGCAACCATGGGCTATCTACTTTTCGTGACGCTGATCCAGGCGTTTTCCTTCAGCCTGATCGGCGTTTATCTGGCGGGGCACGTCGACAGCTACTTTGCCGTGCTGTTTCGGGTGCTGGTGGCGGGGCTGGTCTTTATCCCTCTGACCCGCTGGCGTCGAGTAGAGGCGCCGTTCATGCGCGGCATGCTGCTGATCGGCGCGCTGCAGTTCGGCGTGACTTACGTCTGCCTCTACCTGAGCTTCCGGGTGCTGACGGTGCCGGAAGTCCTGCTGTTCACCATCCTCACGCCGCTCCACGTCACCCTGATTGAAGATGCCCTCAATCGACGCTTCAACCCGTGGGGTCTGCTGGCGGCACTGGTCGCCGTGCTCGGCGCGGTCATCATCCGTTACGACCGGGTCGATCCGGATTTCCTGGGCGGCTTCCTGTTGCTGCAGCTGGCAAACTTTACCTACGCCGCAGGGCAAGTCCTCTACAAACATCTGGTGGCCCGCTATCCCGGCGATGTGCCGCATTACCGCCGCTTCGGCTATTTCTACCTCGGCGCGCTGGCGGTGGCGTTGCCGGCGTTTCTGCTATTCGGCAACGCCCAGCGCCTGCCGGATGCGCCTGAGCAGTGGGGGGTTCTGCTGTTCCTCGGCCTGTGCTCAACCGCGCTCGGCATGTACTGGTGGAACAAAGGCGCCTGCCTGGTCAACGGTGCGACGTTGGCGGTGATGAACAACCTGCACGTGCCCGTCGGGCTGCTGATCAATCTGCTGATCTGGGGGCAAAACGAAGACCTGGGCAAGCTGTTTTCCGGCGCGCTGGTGATTGTTTTGTCGGTCTGGATCAGTCGGCGCGGTCTTGTCGAACGCCGGGCGGCAGTCTGAAACATCCGGGTTAGACACGCGCGTCAACGACATCAGCGACGGTGATGTTAGCTATCTTCACGCTTGGTTTTTCATGTTGGGGTCGACCCATTAGATTGGCCCCAACGAAACGAGTTAACCAACTTACTACCCACTAAGCGGAGATTTAAAACATGAGAAAGTCCATCGCCTTCGGTTTCGCATTGTCCATCCTGGCCGCCGGTTCTGCCTTCGCCAGCCCTGAGCAGATCAGCCAACGCGCCATCGTTGACGCTTCCAGCGCCACGCTGCTGGACAGCAAAGTAGCCAGCAAAGACGCGGTCAAGCCGTTCGCCGCTCAGACTTCGGGCACATTGACCGTCGCTGAAAACCGCAAGGAATTCGGCTCCAGCTACCAGCGTGACCGTTAATACTCTGATGTTTAAATATCCAAAACATAAAAGCCCGGCAAACGCCGGGCTTTTTGTTGTTCGCTTGAAAGTTCCAATCGCCAAACAGTCTCTCTCCAACAGACGAAGCAAAGACTACGTTACAGCTGCACTTACATCGGTTCATCTTCCTTTAAAGACCTGCCCGACAATCCTGCCAATCCGGTGCGCAAGTCCGACCCGCTCGGCTGTTGATAAACCCCCAGCCCGAACTCCGGCAGTACCGCCAGCAGGTAATCGAAGATATCGCCCTGAATCCTCTCGTAGTCAGCCCAACTGGTGGTGCGGGTAAAGCAGTAGATCTCCAGCGGCACACCCTGCGCCGTGGCTTCCATCTGGCGGACCATGCAGGTCATGTCCGGGTGAATGTCGGCGTGGCTTTTCAGGTACGCCAGTGCGTAGGCGCGAAACGTGCCGATGTTGGTGATGCGTCGGCGGTTGGCAGCCATTTCGCTGACATTGCCCTGCGCCTGGTTCCAGGCTTGGAGCTCGGCCTTTTTGCGGCCCATGTAGTCGGTCAGCAGACGCACCTGCGTCAGTTTCTGCTCCTCATCATCAGAGACAAACCGCACGCCACTGGCGTCGATAAACAGGCTGCGCTTGATCCGGCGTCCGCCTGATTGCTGCATGCCGCGCCAGTTCTTGAACGACTCCGACATCAGTCGCCAGGTCGGAATCGAGACGATCGTCTTGTCGAAATTCTGCACCTTAACGGTGTGCAGGGTGATGTCCACCACGTCGCCGTCGGCGCCGACCTGGGGCATTTCGATCCAGTCGCCTACGCGCAACATGTCGTTGCTGGTCAGCTGCACGCTGGCAACGAACGACAGCAGGGTGTCTTTGTAGACCAGCAGAATCACCGCCGACATCGCGCCAAGGCCGGACAGCAGCAGTAGCGGCGATCGGTCGATCAACGTGGCAACGATGATTATCGCGGCAAACACGTACAGGATCATCTTCGTCAGCTGCACGTAGCCCTTGATCGAGCGGGTACGGGCGTGCTCGGTGCGCGCGTAGATGTCCAGCAACGCGTTGAGCAACGCGCCGATGGTGAGCATCAGGAAGAGAATGGTGAACGCCAGGGCGATGTTGCCCAGCACATGGTTGGCGGCGGGGCTAAGGTTGGGAACCAGGTTGAGACCGAACTGGATCACCAGCGACGGGGTGACCTGGGCCAGCCGATGGAAGACTTTGGTGTGCAGAAAATCGTTGAGCCAGAACAGCGCCGGCTGACGGCTGAGTGCCTTCATGGCATAGAGGATGATCCAGCGTGCCAGCCGCCCGAGGGCGAAGGCGGCGACGAGCAAGAGCAGCAAGCCGACGATGGTGCGCAGCATTGGCTGGTTCTCCAGCAGCGTCCAGATTTCCTGGGCGCGTAGCCAAAGCGAAGAGGTGTCCATGGGCGCTGCATCTCCTGATCAAAAAAGCGGGGCGCGATTAGAGCATTGTTGGGAAAGGGAGGGCAGTGCGGGGCAAATCCGGTAACAAAATAGGCCCTTTGAGCTAAAGACGCTCGGCGAATCGGGCTTAAACCGGTACCCTATGCGACTGTTTTTTTGTATTCCGCCGAGGTAACACCCGTGTTCTCCCAATTCGCCCTGCACGAACGCCTGCTAAAAGCCGTGGCCGAACTCAATTTCGTCGAGCCTACGCCTGTGCAAACAGCGGCCATTCCGCTGGCGCTGGAAGGGCACGATCTACGGGTGACGGCGCAGACCGGCAGCGGCAAGACTGCCGCGTTCGTATTACCGATGCTCAATCGTCTGATGGGTCCGGCCAAGGTGCGTGTGGACATCCGCGCAGTGATCCTGTTGCCGACCCGCGAGCTGGCGCAGCAGACCCTCAAGGAAGTCGAGCGTTTCTCCCAGTTCACCTTCATCAAAGCCGGGCTGATTACCGGTGGCGAAGACTTCAAGGTTCAGGCCGCCATGCTGCGCAAGGTGCCGGACATCCTCATCGGCACGCCGGGCCGCTTGCTGGAGCAACTCAACGCAGGCAACCTCGACCTAAAGCAGGTTGAACTGCTGGTGCTCGATGAAGCCGACCGCATGCTCGACATGGGCTTTGCCGAAGACGTCGAGCGTCTGGCTGGCGAATGCGCCAATCGTCAACAGACCATGCTGTTCTCGGCCACCACCGGCGGTTCGGGTCTGCGCGAAATGATCGGCAAAGTGCTGAAGGACCCGCAGCACTTGCAGGTCAACAGCGTGAGCGAACTGGCTCCGGGCACCCGCCAGCAAATCATCACCGCCGACCACAACGTTCACAAAGAGCAGGTGCTCAACTGGCTGCTGGCCAACGAGACCTATCAGAAAGCCATCATCTTCACCAACACCCGCGCCATGGCCGACCGCATCTATGGGCGTCTGGTGGCGCTCGAATACAAAGCGTTCGTGTTGCACGGCGACAAGGACCAGAAGGACCGCAAGCTGGCGATCGATCGTCTGAAGCAGGGCGGGGTGAAGATTCTGGTGGCCACCGACGTCGCGGCCCGTGGTCTGGACGTCGACGGCCTGGACATGGTCATCAACTTCGACATGCCGCGCACCGGTGATGACTACGTTCACCGTATCGGCCGTACTGGCCGGGCGGGCGGCGAAGGTCTGGCGATCTCGCTGATCACCCACGGTGACTGGAACCTCATGTCCAGCATCGAGCGCTACCTCAAGCAGAAATTCGAGCGCCGCACGATCAAGGAAGTCAAAGGCACCTACACCGGACCGAAGAAGGTCAAGGCGTCGGGCAAGGCTGTTGGCGTGAAGAAGAAAAAAACAGATGGCAAAGGTGACAAGAAGGGCGACAAAAAGAAGGCCGTCGCCAAGGGGCCGACCAAGCGCAAGTCGGTGAATCGCCCGAAAGCCGAGTCTTTGGTTAGTCAGGACGGGATGGCGCCGCTGAAAAAGCGCGTCACGCGCCCGCCGGTCGCTGAATAACGCCGGTTTCTGCCACCGCCAGCCTGCTGAACGGCTGGCGCTCCGCTGGGTCACATCCACAGAGCATCAAGCCCGATGACCGGATGTCACGGGTATTGCCCTGTTGGCCCACTGGAGGTTGAGATATGTCCAAACGATACGACTGGGACGTGATCGAGCGTCTGTTGCACGACGTTCAAAACAGCGTCGCGAGCGCCGATGCATCAGAGGCGTCTGCCACCGAATTGAAAGCATTGTTGCTTGAACGTGGGTTCATTGCCGCTCACACCAGTGGTGCAGGCGGGAATGGCCAAGGCGCCAGCCTTACCCCCCGAGGCGCAAGCTTGCTGGCGATGATCGACAGCAGCATCCCGGGCAATGACCATCCGCGTCAGGTGCTGGATGAACAGGGCGATGCGCTGGATACGGCGACCTTTGATGAAGTGGCCTCCAAGGCGCAGATCGCCTGACTTTCAAAGCGTCCTGATCAGGACGCTTTTTTCATGCTCTTGTAGCAACTCAAATCTGTGAAATCCTTGCGCACGTCGGCGATCTTGGCCAGCAGCTTCTGCCGCTGATCGTCGGTGCTCTGCGCCATCAAGTCGGTGATCAGCGAGATGGCCGCCTGCTCGGTGTGGTCGTAGGCCGTGCGGTATTCGGGCGTCCAGAAGGTCTGCCGGTCCTGCAACAGGCTGGCGATCTTCTGATCGAAGCCAGGAGCATTGCGCTGTTTGACTGCGGTCAGTAGCAGCGACTGCCAGTGCGCGCGGTTGTCGATCCATACGCGGTTTTGTTCGCCCAGGGAGGTCGACCACTGCACCACTCGCGCATGCTGCGCGGCGTTCAGTTTGCCTATCCAGGGTGTCAGCCTTTTCTCCATGCGTTCGGCACGATCGCGAATCTGCCGATCCAGTGGCTGGTCCACGTATTCGTCCTCATGCTTGCGCAGGTCCTTGGCGAACGCGGCCTGCATTTCGCCCACTTGCTGGTCGTCCAGCTGGCGAAGCAGCTCGACCGCCGATGGTGTGATTTCCTTGGAAAGGGTGGCGATGGCTTGCCGCGCTTCGGCGGTGCGCGCCTTGAGCTGGTCTTCGTTGACCTGGTTGTCCCGGACCATCGCTTCCAGGCGGTCCAGCCAGTCAAGGTAGCCGGGAATCTGGGTGGTGCAGTGCCAGCTCAGGTGCTCCTTCAGGCGCTCATCGAGCCAGTCTTTCTGCGAAGCGTTCATGTCCAGGTAGTCGTTGAGCGACCAGGGAATGATGAAGTCCAGATGCCGATACGTCAGACCGATCTGACTGCACCCCGCCAACAGCGCCAGGCTCAGCCACAGCGTAAAACAGGTCTTCAACACAATGCCCATGACAGCTCCTTGCCGGTTCGTCTCCCAGTTATAGAGCAAGTCAGGTCATGGCGGTTCAGCCGATCAGAAAAACGAGCGCACAACCTTGAGCGTGACCGTGCTTTCGCATTGGGTGTTGTGCCCGCTGTAGGCGCTGCAATCGGCGCCGGTCAGGCTTGAGCCGCTGTACATCAGGTTCATGTCCATGCCCAGCACAGGGCGCGACACGTTGAACGACCAGTCGCTGTAGGCGTTGACCACGCCGCCGCCGTCAATGACCGAAGGGGAGTCGAGCTGGTGATTGCCGTACTGCATGCGCAGGTCAAGGCCCAACGGAATCACGCTGCCAAGGTCCAGGAACAACGTGCTGTCCTGGCGCCCGGCGTCGGTGCTGAAAGCGGTGCCGATGCGGCTGTCGAAGATGCGGAAGCCGGCATACAGCTCGTGGCTGTCGAGCTGATCGGTATTCGGGTAGCTGTAGCGGATGACGCCCAACTCATAACCGAGGGTTTTGTCGAACGGCTTTTTGAACCCCATGTAGGAGTCGACTTCCAGCGAAGTATCTGGCGCCAGTCCTGTGCTGGGTGACCATTGGCCGAAGTAGAAACCGCTTTCGTGAGTCAGGTCGAGCCCACCATGGAATTTTGAATCGCCACCACTCGGGGTGACCAGGCCCTGGGCCATGGTCCGGCTTGGCGTTGTGCCGAGCTTGAGGCTGAAGTCGCCCAGCTCGCGCTCGATCACCTGAGCGCTGGCGGTGTGGTGCATAAGGGTGGCGCAGGCGAACACCGCACCGGTCCAACGGGTAAAACAGCGAGCATGGGGCATGCTTCACTCCTTTCAGGTTCAGAGGAGTGGGTCGGAGGTCTTTATCCAGAAGCCGGAAGGCCAGACAAGAACCGCGAGCTAGAGCGTCGCAAGGATACCGCTGATTGACGATCTCTCGCGACCATTGGTCGATTCAATGCAGATGCATCGGATTTAGCGATCAGTTTCCGGGGGAAACCAGCTGATTGACGACGATCAGCGCCTGGGGGAACGAGGGATAGCCACTTGTGGCCACGTCCAGCTTGTCGTACCTGGCACGGTAAGCGCTGGCCTTGTCCGGGTCTTGCGTTCCAGCGCGTTGCGCCAGGAGCGCGATGGCCAGCGGGTAATTGTCATCGGCAGCATCGTTGAGCTTGTCGTCCACCAACGCCGGGCTGGCATTCTGGCGCACCAGCAAGATCGCCTGATAAAACGCCGCTTCGCCCGTTGTGTCATCCCGGGCTGCCCGCTCAAGCAAGGCGCTGGCGAGCTCGTCATTCTCCGGGCGACGCTCGTTGAGCAGCAGCTTGGCCTGGAGCATGTCGTTCTGATACAGCAGATAGTCAACACGACAGGCACTGCCCGCCTGGCTGGTGTCACAACCGTGAGTCGCACAGCCCGCCAGCCCGACGCTTAACAAGGCACCGATGATCATCCGTTTGTTCATGACTGTTTTCCGCAGAGACGTCAGCAGATCAGCGCATCGTCCGTTCATTCGCCATGGTCGTGCACAGTGCTGCGAAGAGGCAACAAGGTGCGCCGTGTGACGAAAGAGTAAAGCAGAGCTTTGTGAAGCGAGGAGCGATGGACCTGGCGCCTTGTGATCAAAGCGCCTGGATGTCGACCGCGGAGGCGGGAGAAAATTTACTTTTTGCCGAGGGAGATCTGCTTGGACGGGCCGAAGGTCTGGCCGCTGACACCTTTGGCGATTTGCTGGATCTCGCCGCCGGATTTCAGAAAAGCTGCAATTTGTGCGTTGATCGAATCGCTGGTTTCAACGGCAGGAGCTGGTTTGGCTTTCGAATTGGATGCTTTTACACGCATGGCTGCAATTGACCTATATAAATTTAATACGGCCGGCCATCCTATCGGAATCAGGCACAAATTGCTTGGTAATTATCGGGCGACCGGACAGTGGGGAATGAATAATTCCCGGGCAATCCGGTTGTGATCACACGACTAAATGCCTGTTTTAATTGCATTGTTTGACTTTGGAGTCAGGCGGAAGCGCACAGGCGCTCACCTTCTGAGCAGATTCGATAACCTGACGAATGGCCTTGGCCAGCCTTGGTCACGGCAAGCGGCATGAGCGGCGCTTCATTTATTGTGGTCTGGCCGAAGGGACCGCACAGCCATGTCAAAGGGCGAAGCCAAATGCAGGCGGGAATTCGGGTAGAATGCCGCCGACGTAACGAGGGTATCTGCACATGGCTTTAGTCGGGCGCTACAACAGTTTGCAAGTGGTTAAACACACCAACTTCGGTTTATATCTGGACGGGGCACAGGACGGCGAGATATTGCTGCCCAATCGATATATTCCCAAAGACATTCCCAGCGAAGATGAAGACTGGCTCAACGTTTTCATTTATCTGGACAGCGATGACAAATTGATCGCTACCACCGAGAAGCCAAAAGTTCAGGTGGGCGAATTTGCCAGCCTCAAAGTGGTTGAGGTCAACAGCATTGGTATCTTTCTGGACTGGGGTTTGCCCAAGGATCTGCTGCTGCCGTATTCGGAAGAAAAGCGACCGTTGAAGGCTGGTGATTACTGTGTCGTGCACGTCTATCTCGACAAGCACACTCGGCGGATCACGGCGACCACGCGTCTGGATCGTTACCTGGATAAAACGCCGGCCAACTACACAGTCGGTCAGGAAGTCGATTTGCTGGTGGCCGAAGAGACCGCGATGGGCTTCAAGGCGATTATCAATAACAAGCACTGGGGCCTGATTCACAAGAACGAGGTGTTCAAGTTCCTGCGTCCGGGTAAACAGGAAAAAGGCTTCATCAAGGAAGTGCGCAGCGACGGCAATATCAGCCTGAGTCTGCAGCCGGTGGGCGAGCAGCTTGCCAGCAGCCTGAACGCGCAGATCCTCGGCAAGTTGCGCGACAACAACGGTGTGTTGCCGGTCAGTGACAAGAGCGATCCACAGGTCATCAGCAACCTGTTCGGGGTCAGCAAAGGCAACTTCAAGAAAGCGATCGGCGCGCTGTACAAACAGGGCCAGATTGTCATTCACGCTGACCGCATCGAGCTCGTCTGACGTCAGAGCAAGCCGCAGCGCCGGTGAGCCGGGCTGCGGTTTTTACATCATTTCCCGCTGATTAATTCTGCACGAAAGCCGCGAAGCTCAGGTTCGCGCCGTTCGGGCGCATGTCCTTCAAGTACGAATCCTTGTCTGCCGAGAGCTCCAGGCTCACGGTGGATTTGCGCTTGCCTTCGTTGCGGATGACCACGCCGTCTTTCTGTTCGCGCAGGAACTTGGTCGTCACTTTGAGGTGAATCAACTCGTCGGTAGCCGGTGTGTGCAACAGCAGGTGCAGCCACTCGTACTGACCCACTGCCAGGCGGCTCATGGGCAAGTCGAACCACCAGATATTGCGCTTGGGGTCGAGAACCGCGAAATGCGTGTTGTTGGTGCCGAGCACGGCGCCGCCGAGCTGTTCGTTACGGCGGGCAATGGCCTGCTGCTTGTCGAGTTTCATAACATTCCTGGATCGCTGTCTCGTCAACCGGGGCCAGCGCCATTGAGCGCGTCCGGTTCGGTCGGGCATTCTCCGAGGTTCCGGGGCAAACATAAAGTCAAAATTGGTGCAGGTCGCCGTCTTGTCTCCAGCTATCACCCGACCGTTGCAGTGCCCGCAATGTTCACGGCAGGCAGTGAGATGCAGGAACACGCTTGCCCGCGAATGCTTCATTTCAGGCGATACATGCGCTGGGCCTGGAACGCCTTCGCGGAAAACCGCGCTCCTGCAGGGCCCGGATCAATAGGCGGACATTCATAATGGGAGTCGCCGGATTCGCGGGCTGAGCAACCCGCCGTGACCTCCAATCAATACGTTTGAGAATTCATTGAACCTCTGATCGCAGGCTTCGGTCAGTTCTAGTGTCGAGACAATGACATCCTATTCTCACCCTGGAGTGAACCCTATGAGCAGCACCGGCGATAAAGTCAAAGGCATGGCTAACGAAGCAGTGGGCAACATCAAGCAGGGCGTCGGTAAAGCCACCGACAACGACAAACTGCGCGCAGAAGGCAAGGCGCAGGAAGTCAAAGGCGAAGCCCAGCAGACTGTTGGCGACGCAAAAGACGCCGTGAAGAAAGGCGTAGACAAGGTCTAAATCCCTTGCGCCGGTGGCTGTAGCGCTCCCGGCGAGCTGATTTGAGTCACCATAACGGCCATCCTTTGATGGCCGTTATTGTTTGTGTCATCGGTAGCTGGAAACACAACAACGCTGGCCAACCGGGAAGGCTAAGGGTAAAAAGCCGGGCACTGCGGGCGGCCGACGGAATTTCAACGCGTTTGCCTGCTCGTATGCTTAGCGCCTGTAGATGCGTTCGAATTGAAAAATAGGCTTGGGCTACATCTGTGTCGCGAAGGAGACGCCATGATATTCCCGGAATTGCGCCAGCTCAGTGTCAAAACAGTGTTGGTCAGAACGGTCAAAGAGTTTCTCGATGACGAGATGTCGACGTACGCCTCGGCACTGGCCTACCAGATGCTGTTTTCGTTGTTCCCCTTCCTGCTGTTCCTCATCGCCCTGATCGGCTTCCTGCACCTGCCGGACTTTTTCAGCTGGTTGCGACTGCAATCCGAGCTCGTGCTTCCGCCGCAGGCGCTGGACCAAGTGAACCCGGTCATTGACCAGCTGCAGCAGTCCAAAGGCGGCTTGCTGTCGATCGGTATCGTCATCGCCCTCTGGACAGCCTCCGCCGGCGTCAGGCTGATGATGAGCGCGATGAATGCTGCGTATGACGTGGTGGAAGCCCGTCCAGCCTGGAAGCGCATTCCTCTGTCGGTGTTCTACACCATCGGCATCGCCGGCATGCTGCTGACCGTGGCGGCGTTGATGGTGACAGGCCCGCAGGTCATGAACTGGCTCGCTGCACAGATCGGCATGGAAGACTTCATCGTCACCTTGTGGACGATCCTGCGCTGGCCGCTGATCATCATGCTGCTGATGGTGGCAGTTGCAATCATGTATTACGTGATGCCGGACGTTAAGCAGAGCTTCCGGTTCATCACCCCGGGCTCGGTCCTGGCGGTGGTGGTGTGGATCCTCGCGTCGCTGGGTTTTGCCTATTACGTGAAGACGTTCGCCGATTACAACGCGATGTACGGCAGCATCGGGGCGATTATCGTCTTGCTGTTGTATTTCTACATCTCGGCAGCGGTATTGCTGCTGGGCGCAGAAATGAATGCGGTGATCGAGCACATGTCAGCCGAAGGCAAGGACAAGGGCGAGAAGGAAGAAGGCGAGCGTGACACCGTGGCCAATGTAGAGACGGTGCACATCAAGCAGCACGTATCCGGGCTTGGCCGTGACCATAGCCATGATCACGATTACACGCCTGTGCCGCCGACGCTGAAGACCGATAAATTCTGATAACGCTGGCGGCAAGGGTTCCGCTTCGGGGCCCTTGCTCCTTGTCGGTTACCCCTTGCTCCTTGCCCGTTACATAGGTGCCGCAATGATTCGTGAAATTCTGAAAATGGGTGACGAGCGTTTATTGCGTATCGCACCGCCTGTCCCTGAATCGATGTTTGGCTCCCAGGAGTTGAAAACCCTCATCGAGGACATGTTTGAAACAATGGAGAGTGTCGGCGGCGTGGGTCTGGCCGCCCCGCAAATCGGCATTGATCTGCAGTTGGTCATCTTCGGCTTCGAGCGCAGTGAGCGTTACCCCGATGCAGAGGCGGTGCCGCAGACCATTCTGCTCAACCCGTTGATTACGCCGCTGGAGCAGACGCTGGAGGAGGGTTGGGAAGGCTGCCTGTCAGTGCCCGGCCTGCGCGGTGTGGTGGATCGATACGAGCACATTCGCTACGAAGGCTTCGACCCTGACGGTCATCGTATCCAGCGCGAAGCCCGAGGGTTCCATGCGCGCGTTGTTCAGCACGAATGCGATCACCTGATCGGTCGCTTGTACCCTTCGAGGATCACCGACTTCAGCCGGTTCGGGTTTATCGAAGTGTTGTTCCCGGGGATGGACCCGAACAGCGACGAATGAAGTCCAAAAAGATGCAGAGCTCTACCAGGACGCAGACCCCTTGTAGGAGCGCGCTTGCCCGCGAATGCGGTGGGTCAGCCGCCATTGATGCCAATGCCCCACCGCGTTCGCCAGCAAGCCGGCTCCTACGGATCTGACCTGACCTCAAAAATTTGAGTGATTGTTGCCAATTCGTGCACTGCCCGCACCCTCTCAAAAGTGACGCAAACTGGTGTAGGAGCGCGCTTGCCCGCGAATGCGGAGTGCCAGCCGCCATTGATGCCAATGACCCACCGCGTTCGCCAGCAAGCCGGCTCCTACGGATCTGACCTGACTTCAAAAATTTGAATAATCATTGCCAAATCCTGGACCGGCTGCACCCTCTCAAAAACGACGCAAAACCGGTGTAGGAGCGCGCTTGCCCGCGAATGCGGGGTGCCAGCCGCCATTGATGCCAATGACCCACCGCGTTCGCCAGCAAGCCGCCCCCTACGGATCTGGGGCAGCTGCAATTTCTAAAAACGACGCAGAGCCTTACACGACGCAGACCCCTTGTAGGAGCGCGCTTGCCCGCGAATGCGGTGGGTCAGCCGCCATTGATGCCAATGACCCACCGCGTTCGCCAGCAAGCCGGCTCCTACGGATCTGACCTGACTTCAAAAATTTGAATAATCATTGCCAAATCTTGGACCGGCTGCACCTCTCAAAAATGACGCAAAACCGGTGTAGGAGCGCGCTTGCCCGCGAATGCGGAGTGCCAGCCGCCATTGATGCCAATGACCCACCGCGTTCGCCAGCAAGCGGCCTCCTACAGTCGACACTTATTCAAGCGCGTTACTGCCGTGATCTTCATTCAAGCGCGCTCCTGCAGGTGATCTATTTAAACCGCACCCACAGGTCAAACGCGGACGAAGGCAATCAGCTGTTTGCTCTGTCGGTAGCGGGCGAGTCTTTCAGCGAGCGTTGGTGGCAGGTCGGTTGCCTCAGCAAAGCCAAGCCGCTGATAAAATCCGCCAAGTTCGGGTTCGCAAAATAACCAGATATCGCCATTCGTTGCTGCCAGGGCCGCCGCCACCAGGCCCGCGGCGACGCCGCGTCCGCGCTCGGTCGGTGCGACGAAGAGCCCGGTCAGCCAGTGCCCATCAGCAGCAGGTGTCAGGCACAGGCCGCCGACAATCTCGGAAGTCCGCGCAACCCACAGCTGCGCCTCGCCTCTGGCGCGCATGGGCGAGCGATGTGCTCGGTAGAATTTCGCCAGCATCGGGCGCTGCAAGTCGGGAAGTGGCAGAAACAACATGGCGGGCATGTGCTGTATCAGCGGAGGATGGCGCATGGTTCTACCGTCATAACCATTTGGTCTACAAGTTTTTTCCGAGCCGTTGCACAAGGGTTTATCAGCCCGAATGCAGGAACCGGCAATGCCCAACTACCTGAACGACGCGCAGCGCGAAGAAATCGTGCGCTTGCGTGCAAGCTTTACAGGCCGCACGGAATGGCCGACATGGTTGTTGCTGGTCGGCGTGTACACAGGCTGGCCAGCGTTGCTGCTTGCCAGCCCACACTTGGGGGCGTGGCTGAGCACGCTGTTGATGATTCCCCTGCTCGTGCTGTGGATGTCGGTGCAGCATGAGGTCCTGCACGGCCATCCGACGCGCTCGCTGAGATTGAACAAAGCGCTGGGCTACGCGCCGTTGGCGGTCTGGTACCCGTACACCCTTTACCGTGACACGCACATGCAGCATCACCGTGATGAAGACCTGACTGTGCCCGGTCGCGACCCGGAAAGCCGTTACCTGAGCGAGTTGCAGTGGAAGCAGACCGGCACCTTGATGCGCGTCCTCCGCTGGCTCGACAAGACCCCGCCGGGGCGTCTGGTGTTCGGCGTGCCATTGGCCCTGAGCAGCCTGTTCGTCGGCGAAACCCGGCGGTTGCTGCGAGGCGAGCGTCAGGCCTGGCTCATGTGGTCCACCCATGGCTTCTTCTTGATCCTGATGTTCACGTTCATCGAGCGTTACAGCGCGATGTCCGCAGTGCATTACCTGCTTTTCTGCAGCGTGCCGGCGCTGGCGGTATCGATGGTGCGTTCCTATTACGAGCATCGCCCTGGCGAACAACCTCAGGAGCGCACCGTGATCAACGAAGCGTCGTGGCCATGGGCGTGGCTGTTCCTCAATCTGAACCTGCATCTGGTGCATCACGATTTGCCCGGCTTGTCGTGGTATCACATGCCCCGCGTGTACCGGGCGCGGCGTGAGCAATGGCTGGCGCGCAGCGGCGGGTTTCTGGTGGCCGGTTACGCTGAACTCTTTCGTCACCACAGCTTCAATCCTATCGACAGTCCTCAACATCCCTACGTCTGAAGCGGAAACCAGAACATGCAAACGGGCTTTGCCGAACTCTTGATGTACGTGGCCCCGCAACGCATTCAGCAGGCGCAACACCAGTGGCTGCAGCAAATAACCCGAATCCTCGGGGTCGAGCGACTGGATGCGCAGGCTGCGGGGCTGGCGTCGGAGCTCATGGCGCTGTGGCTGTCTCCGCAACTGCTGCTGACGCAAACCTGTGGCTATCCGCTGATGACGGCGCTGCGCGGCAAGGTTCAGGTCGTTGGCCGTCCTGTTTACCAGTTGCCTCACAGTAACGAAGGCGCCCATTGCAGCCTGTTGGTCGCGCGCGCGGACGATTCTCGCCAGACCCTTGAGGCGTTCAGCGGCAGCCACGGCCTTGTTAATTCCCGGGACTCGAACTCCGGCATGAACCTGTTCCGTCACACCTTGGCGCCGCTCCAGCGAGAAGGGCGGTTCTTCGCCAATACCACGCTCACCGGTGGCCATCGCAACAGCCTCGTCCAGATCAAGGCGGGCGAGGGCGACCTTGCGGCCATCGACAGCGTCACGTTCGACTACCTGGCCCGCGACGAAAGCGATGAAGTCGCCGGCCTGAAAGTCGTTGCTCGCACGGCGCCCGGACCTTGCCTGCCCTACATCACCCGCCTGGGTGCCGACGCTGCGGCCATCCGTCTGGCAATGAATCAGGCATTGCTCGAACGCCCGGAGGTCGCGGCGGCATTGGCGATCAGGGAAGTGCTGCCTGCGAGTGAAGGCGACTACGAGGTGTTGCTCGATTACCAGCGCCAGGCGGCATCGCTCGGCCTGCATGAGGTCTGATTATTCCAGAACGGTCTATCAGTTCGCCTTTTAGGTATTTTTACTGCATAACTGCGCTTGCTAGGATGCCCCCAACAAACTCCCGACGACACGACTCAGGGCAGGGGATGTTCGATGACCGGTGCCGATCCTACGCATAGCAACTATGTAAGCGAGCTTTTTGCCCAGCACCACGGCTGGTTGTCTCTGCGCATTCGCCGTTGGGTGGACAGCGTGCAAACCGCCGAAGACATCGCGTCCGACACCTTCCTGCAAGTGCTCGCTGCACCCAACGTTGTGCCGATCCGTGATCCGCGTGCGTTGCTGACCACCATTGCTCAACGCCTGGTCTATGAGCACTGGCGGCGACGTGACCAGGAGCGCGGCTATCTGCAAGGAATGTTCGGCGAGGACTCGATTTCCTCCGCATCGATAGAAAGCCACGCGGCTACTCTGCAAATCCTCGACCGACTGGACCGCCGCCTCGACCGCCTGCCAGTGAAGATCAAATCGACCTTTGTGCTGTCACGGCGCGGCGGTCTGACCTACCCTGAAATTGCCGCGCACCTGGGCATTTCGCAGCGTTCGGTGAGCGACTACATGGATCAGGCTGAAACCTGTTGCCGCCGCGCTTGTCTGGAGTAAGGCGTGCGCTGTGCCCAACCGAACGAGCTTTTCCCATCCCTGAGCGACGAGAGACCTCATGACACCAATCAAAAAACTGCTGGGCGGCTCGCTGCTGGCACTGGCGGCCCTCACCGGCTCGGCGCACGGCGCAGACAAAACGGCGCCCATTCATTTCGGTGACATCACGTGGGAGAGTGGCAGCCTGATTACCGAAATCCTGCGCACCATCGTGGAAAAGGGCTACGGGTATCCCACTGACAAGCTGCCAGGCAGCACGGTCAGCCTGGAAGCGGCGCTGGCGAAAAACGACATTCAGGTGATCGGCGAAGAGTGGGCCGGTCGCAGCCCTGCGTGGGTCAAGGCCGAGGCGGAAGGCAAGGTGCACGGCCTGGGCGACATCGTCAAAGGCGCGACCGAAGGCTGGTGGGTGCCGGAATTCGTGATCAAGGGCGATCCGGAGCGCGGTATCAAGCCGCTGGCGCCGGACCTGAAATCGGTGGCGGACCTGCCCAAGTACAAAGACGTGTTCAAGGACCCTGAGTCCCCGGACAAAGGCCGCTTCCTCAACAGCCCGACCGGCTGGACCTCGGAGATCGTCAATACGCAGAAGCTCAAGGCGTACAAGCTCAACGACAGCTACGTGAACTTCCGCACCGGTTCCGGCGCGGCGCTGGATGCGGAGGTTGCGTCGTCGATTCGTCGCGGCAAGCCAGTGCTGTTTTACTACTGGTCACCGACGCCGCTGCTCGGTCGCTTCAAGCTGATCAAGCTTGAGGAGCCGCCGTTCAACGAAGCCGCCTGGAAAACCCTCGCCGACGCCAGCAACCCGAACCCCATCGGTTCGAGTTCTCTGGCTGCGCACCTGGCCATCGGCGTGTCGGAGCCGTTCCGCCAGCAGTACCCGGAACTGGTGAGCTTCTTTGAAAAAGTCGACCTGCCGATCGACCAGTTGAACAAGACCTTGGGCGAGATGAGCGAAAAGCGCCAGGAGCCATCCGTTGTGGCGAAAAGCTTCTTGAAAGACCACCCGGACGTCTGGTCCAAGTGGGTGCCTGCGGACGTCGCCAAGAAGGTGACGGCGGGCCTGTAAGCGGGGGCCGTTCAGGCTGAGAGGCGAGCGTTATGGTCACTGATTTGCCTGAACGCGCCAATGTGGTAGCGCCTGATACCTTGCTGGAAACCGAGCGGCTAATGCTGCGCCGGCTCATACCGGATGATCGTCCGGCGTTGGCGCAGATACTGGGCGATTCCGAGGTCATGCAGTATTCGGTGGCCGGGGTGTTGTCGGAAAAGGCCACGGGTGAGTTCATCGAGTGGTGTCAGTATTCCTACCAGCAACACGGCTTTGGTCCCTGGGCAGTGGTGGAGAAATCCAGCGCTGCGCTGGCCGGCTTCTGCGGTCTCAACGCCGAGCGCGTCGATGATGCCGATGAAGTCGAGCTTGGTTATCGGCTTGCGCCGGCATTTTGGGGCAGGGGATTGGGCACCGAAGCCGCCCGCGCCGCGCTTCGTCATGCTTTTGAACACCTCAACGTGGCGTCGGTGATCGCAATTGTCCAGCCGGGCAATGTGGCGTCGGTGGGGGTGATCAAGAAGCTGGGGTACAGTGGGTTTGTCTACAGCCAGTATCATCGCCGGGCAGTGAGGATTTACCGCATGACGGCGTTGCACTGAGCATCCGTGAGCAGCAAGCCGCTTTAACGATGCCACTTCAGCTTTCCCGGCTAAAGCCGGTCCTACAGTATGCAATCAGTGTGCAATCAGTGTGCAATGCACACGCTGCCGACTCCGCACAGCGCACTTTTGTGGGACCGGCTTCAGCCGGGAAGAGCTTTACGCGCCTCTGTGGGACCGGCTTTAGCCGGGAAGAGGCCGTTTCGTCCGATACATGACCCACGGCACTGACGTTAGCCGACAAAAGGCGGTCAGAGCGTTGATCACACTTAAAAGTCGCCGGGAGAGGACATGGAATATCGCAGATCGACAGCGCCGACGTTGCCACGCGCAACGCGGGCACTGGCGCTAATGGGCGCGATACTGCTGCCTTCAATCACCGTCGGCGCAGACATCACGCCGGCACCCGCAACGGATTCCGCGCTGACCTTCGTCCAGGACCGGCATTTGGGCGAAAGCCTGGGCTGGCTCGGCTACCAGGTCGCGTCGCACACCGTGACTTTCGCCACCATCGTCGAGGCCGTTGGCCGCACCAAGGCGCAGGAAATCGTGCAGGACGAATTGCAAAGCCTGCAGCCCAACTACCAGCAGGAGTGGGACCGCAACCTGGCGGCGGCCTACGCTTCATCGTTCAGCCCCGAAGAGCTGCAAGCGCTGGATGCCGCAGACCCGGCGCCGGACGTAGCGAGCAAATTCCGCAACAAACAGCGCGATGTCGGCGCGGACATGAAAGACCGCTCCAGCGAACTGCTCAAAGTTTACGTGTCCACCGCACTGGACAACGCGCTGAAAAAAGCCAAGCCTTGAGTGCGCGCCTTTCTCAGGCGTTGCATCGTCGAATACCCCCGTCACCCAGCAAGGAGAGACCATGGACCCATTTATGCAAGCGGCCATTGAAGAGGCGCAAAAAGGCCTGGCCGAAGGCGGCATTCCCATCGGCTCGGTCATCGTCCACGACGGCAAGATCATCGGCCGCGGCCACAACCGCCGGGTTCAGGAAGGCAGTGCCATCAAGCATGGCGAAATGGACGCGTTTGAAAACGCCGGCCGCCAGCCTGCCCGGGTTTACCGCGAGGCAACGCTTTACACAACGCTCTCGCCCTGCGCCATGTGCAGCGGTGCCATCCTGTTGTACGGCATCCGCAAGATCATCGTCGGCGAGCACGAAACGTTCATGGGGGAAGAGGAGCTGCTCAAGTCTCGCGGCGTTGAGGTGGACGTGCTGCATGACCCGGTTTGCGTCGGACTGATGCAGCAGTTCATCGCCGACAAGCCCGAGCTGTGGAACGAGGACATCGGCGAGTAGGCTACGGCTCAGGCTTCAACTGCGCCGCGCCGAACAACTGCACCTGCTGCAACTGGCCGTCGCGCTCGATCAGGCGCAACGGCGCGGTGCCGCCGGGCATGACCACCTCGACCAATCCCGCTTGCACCCACCCGCACAACCACGCGGCTGACGCGACAGCGCTGGCGCTGGTACCCGAAGATGCCGTCGGGCCTTCGCCTCGCTCGAACACCCGCGCGGTGATGCGGTTTGAGCTCGATTGCGCGGCCCATTGCAAGTTGATTCCGCCGGGGCAGGGGTCGCCGTTGCCTGACGCACCGGCGACGAAGGCAATTCGCGTCAGTGCTGCATTCAGCTCAGCTTCGTGCAGATCCTCGAAGCCTGGCAGGTCGCTGGTCTGACTGACCAGCGTGACGCAATGGGGATTGCCGACCCGCACAAACACGCTGCTGTGCCAGGCCGGGTTCAGGGCGGCCAGCCGTTCGACCCGATTGACCTCGCGCGTGTTGAACGTCGCGGTGCCAACCCCATCTCCAGTGGCGCCCACGGCGTGTGCGCCAAAATCCGGTGCGCCGATGTCCAGCCAGAAGCCGCTAGCTCCGTCGAGCAGTGCAGGGGTCACCTGGGTAGGGACGGGGCTGACCGATCCTGCGTTGTCGTGATGCACATTCAAAATGAACGGCTCGGTGCCGGTGATTCGGGCTGCATCCGTCAGCGATTGCGCGAAGATGGTCAGCCCGTTGCCGCTGCGCTCGGCAAACGTGCCATCGGTGTTGACGATCAGCACGTCATACGACGCGGACGGTGCGGACATTTCACACGGCGCAGGCATTCCACCCGGCGCAGCCGCTTCAAACGGTCCCACCAGCAACCCGTCCGAGCGATGGGGTTTGCTGGCGCGCGGCCGGGTGCCTGGCGGCCAGTCACAGATCGCGGCGATGGCCTGAGCTGTCCAGTTATGACGCTGGGCAGCAGCCTCTGCGGCTGATAAGGGCAAAGCAACGCCGAGCCCGCGCAGGGCTTCAGGGGTAATCACCGCGTAGAGGTTGCCGCGTGCGTCGTAGAGGCGAGCCATGGTCGGTCCGAATCAGGGATCAGCGGGCATTAAATCACGGCCCGACGCAGCCTGCCGACGGAGGATTCAGACCACCAGCGTCAGCCACGCCGACACCAGCAGCAGCACTGCCATCGCCTGGTTGAAGCGCTTCATGCTCTGCGCCGACCGGCAGAATCTGGCGGCACTGACGCCCAGATACGCCCAGGCGCTCATGCACGGGATCGACACCAGAAAGAACGCTAGCGACAGCCAGATCACCCGCATCATGCGGTCCGCGTCGGTGCCGGCGAACACGCTGACCACGGCCAGCGCCATCATCCAGGTTTTCGGGTTGACCAGTTGCAGGCTCGCGGCGCCCCAAAGCCCTAGTGTCGGGCCACCGCGCGGTTGCGTCGGGTCGATCGCCTCGGCCGGCGCGCTGAAAATCTGCCAGGCCAGCCAGGTCAGCCAGCCGATCCCGACCCAGGACATTACCGTTTGCACCTGCTGGTGCCGAGCCAATACGTCGCCCAGCCCGGTGCCCACCATCAGCACCAGCAACGCGGCACCGGCACAGGCGCCGAAGACTATTGGGAGCGTGCGCAGCAAGCCGTAACGCGAGCTATTGGTCAGCACCAGGATGTTGGTTGGGCCCGGCGTAATGGAGGCGACGAAGGCGAAGAGCAAAAAAGGCAGCAGCGTTTGCATGGGGCAACTCGACGGTCGTTGATCGTCTGGCCATGGTCGACGTGCGGTGCGCTGTCAGTCTGGAACAATTGAGCAGCGCCGCCGGTAATCGGCGGGCGTCATGCGGTAGGCGCGCTGGAACCAGCGGCCCAAGTGGCTTTGATCGGCGAAGCCCAGCGCTGCGGCGACGTTGACCGGCAACTCGCCCCGCGCCAGCAGCAGCCGGGCACGGGTCAGGCGCAGCTGAATCAGGTAGGCGTGGGGTGCCATACCGAATGCAGCCTTGAACGCGCGGCTCAGGCGAAAGCGATCAACGCCCGTTACCTTGGCCAGGTCGTCCAGACCAATGTCCTGATGCAAATGGCTGTGCAGGTAGTCCCGCGCGCGTTGCGCCACCAGCGGTAGACGTGGATCGGGATTGAGCACGGTGCGCCAGCGCAGGTGGCTGGTCAGGTTGGCGAGCAGGTGATCCAGAGCGGTCTGGCGGACGATGCGCAGCTCGTCGTGGTGCATCGCTTCAAAGGCACTGGCGGTGGCGATTGCCAGTTGCGGGTCTTCGGCCAGGGTGGCGGCGAAGCTTAACTGGGTGTTGTCAGGGGTGTCCTCAAACTGCGCACGCAGTTCGCGGTCCAGCCAGTTCGGGTCCAGGTACAAGGTGCGGTAGGTAAAGCCGCCCGCTTGTGGGGCCGTGCCGTCGTGGATATCGCCGGGCTCAAGCAGAAACACCTTGCCCGGCGTGCTGTTGTGCTGCTGCCGTCGGCAGTTGAACTGCTGCAGACCCTGTTCGGTAATGCCCACCAGATAACTGTCGTGCCAGTGCGGGTCGTAGGCATGGCCCTCGAAATGCGCGCGCACTGTCTCGATGCCGGACGTGGGGTCCTGCTTGAGCTCGATCCAGTTACGGTCGGACATTGCGGCCTCGGGGCGGGTGGCGTGGCGGGTGTGGGTCGTCAGTCAAGTCGGATACGTTACCGCGCTGATTACGGCAGGTCTGGAAGAATTGTGCAGAAGCCGACGAGGCGTCGTGGGTGGGTGTGCATCTGTCGCCGCGCCGCCGATCTGAGGAACGCGGTCTGCCATTCAGCCTGAAGAGGCTGGACTCATGCGTTCGCCAGCACGCCGGCTCCTACAGATGTGTGATCCCGAAATATGGACGTTGTCTCCGTGACGTCTGCTCATTCAGTCCCAGCCAGATGACCGCCGACTATTCTTGTTACAAAGCGAATCGTCCTACACGTTGCCGATCCATCCGTCCGGCGCGAACCTACGCGCTTGAGCGCCATCAAAGACCGGAATCGTTACCCATCCCACAGAAGGTAAATGATGAACAGTTTTTCGCGACACCTTGCCGTTGTCCTGCTCGGCGGGCTCATGTCTGTAGGGCTCCTGCCCGCCGGTGTGGTGCAGGCCGATGAGCACACCGCGCCAGCACCGCAGTTGCTGGCCGCCGCCGGCTACCCCAACCGCTCGATCAATGTGCCCGACAACGGCGCCATTCGCCGCGCCAACCCCAACAGCCGTCAGGGCACCGACTCCATCGCGCCGCGCGTCGATGGTCCGCGTCTCGGGCCTGCCCAGCCGCGGCCGCCCACGCTCGAAAACGGCGGCATCGGCAACGGCTATCCCACTCGGCAAGCACCCGCTCGGCCTTCCGGCGATGCCCAGCGTCGCAGCAATTGAGGCCGGCTGTTGATCGTCCAACCGATTCATCGCATCTCCTTCGATCTCACAAGGAACCGTCCATGTTGCGCACCACTTTCCTTCGCAAGACCTTGCTGGCGACCTTATGCGCTTCCGCGTTGCTGGGCGTCTCGGTACAGGCGACCGCCGCAACGTACCAGAGCGAAAACGGCACGCTGACCGTCGATGAAGTGGTCGGCGGGCTGCAGCATCCATGGGCGGTGGCGTTTTTGCCGGATGCCCAGGGCATGCTGGTCACCGAACGTGCGGGCAATCTGCGTCGGGTCACGCCGGACGGCAAACTCTCGGCGCCGATCTCGGGCGTGCCGAAGGTCTGGGCGCAGGGGCAGGGCGGTTTGCTCGATGTCGTGCTGTCCCCCGATTTTGCCAAGGACCGCATGGTGTACCTGACCTACGCCGAAGCGGCCAATGACGGCAAAACCGGTGGCACGGCAGCGGGCCGCGCGAGACTCTCGGACGACATGACCCGACTGGAGGGCTTCACCCGCATCTTCCAGCAGCAGCCCAAGCTGTCTGTGGGCAACCACTTCGGTTCGCGCATGGTGTTTGATCGAGACGGCTACCTCTTTATCGCCCTGGGCGAGAACAACGAGCGGGCCACGGCTCAGGACCTCGACAAGCTTCAGGGCAAAGTCGTGCGCCTTTATCCCGACGGCACTGTGCCCAAGGACAACCCTTTTGTGGGCCAGAAGAACGTGCGCCCGGAGATCTGGAGTTACGGCCACCGCAATCAGCAAGGCGCCGCGCTCAACCCATGGACCGGCACGCTGTGGACCAATGAACACGGTCCGCGCGGCGGCGATGAGATCAACATCATCGAACGCGCCGGCAATTATGGCTGGCCCATTTCGACCTTCGGCATCAATTACAGCGGCGAGGCGATCCCTGAATCCAAAGGCAAGATCGTCGAGGGCGTGAAAAACCCGTTTCATGTGTGGGAGAAATCACCAGGCATCAGCGGCATGGCGTTCTATGACTCGAGCACCTTCAAGGCGTGGGACCACAATATTTTCATCGGCGCGCTCGCGTCGGATGACCTGATCCGTCTGGAGCTCAAGGACGACAAGGTCGTGCACGAAGAGCGGTTGCTCGGCGAACTCAAATCACGCATCCGCGATGTACGCCAGGGCCCGGACGGTTATGTGTATGTGTTGACGGACGAGGATGACGGCAAGTTGTTGAAGGTGGGTTTGAAGGTCGAGAACTGATTGGAATTCCCGGTCCTGGGATAGCGGTGTGGGGCTGGGTTTAGGCGGGAAGAGGCCGGTGCAGTTCATCTGGATGCACGCGATACGTTCTGTGGGACCAGGCACGCTGGGTCGATGGATTCATTGCAGTTGTAAAAAGTCGGCGCAGAACGTACAAGATGCGCCGCCGAACTGGCCTGCGTTTTTGCTGCCCGACTGCTCATTCCAGGAATTGCCCGCCGATGATCATCTCTTCCCGTCCTGCTGCCGGTTTCACGCGTCGGCTGTTGCCGCTGAGTATCGCCTTCGCTTCGCCGTGGCTGGCGGCCCAAGAAGCTGAACCGGTGACGCTGGACGCGCTCAGGGTGACGGGTGAGCAGGAATCGGTTTATCAGGCCGGCAGCGCATCGGTTGGCGGTTTCAGCGAGGCGCCTCTGCGCGACACGCCAGCATCGATCTCGGTATTCAGCGCCGAACGGCTGCAAAACCAGCAAGCCAAACTGCTCAGCGACGTATTGCGCAATGACGCCTCGGTGGGCGACAGCTATGCGCCGGTGGGGTATTACGAGAATTTCGTTGTGCGTGGCTTCTCCCTCAACGCCGCCAACAGTTATCGCATCAACGGCCGCAGCATCACCGGCGAGCAGAACGTGGCGCTGGAAAACAAAGAACAGGTCGAATTGCTCAAAGGCCTCTCGGGGCTGCAAAGCGGGGTGTCGGAGCCGGCGGGCGTGGTCAATTACAAAACCAAGCGCCCGGAAGACGTGCGGTCGGTGACGGTCTCGACCAACGAGCATGGCGAGCGCTACATCGCCACCGACGTCGGCGGCTGGTTTGGCAGCGAGAAACAATTCGGGCTGCGCGCCAACGTCGCCCACGAGGACATTCGTTCCTACGTCGAACACGCCAATGGCCAGCGCGATTTCGCCTCGCTGGCGTTCGACTGGAACATCAACGATCAGTCCACCCTGCAACTTGACGTCGAATACCAGACCAAAGAGCAGCGCTCGGTCCCGGGCTACCAACTGCTGGGCGGCACCGAACTGCCCCATGACGCCTCGCCACGCAAACTGCTGGGCTATCAAAGCGGCTCGAACCCGGTGGGCATCGATTCGCTGAACATGAACGGCCGTTATGAATACCGTCTCACCGATCACTGGAAAGCCAGCCTCAGCGCCTCCCGCAGTCGCGTGGTCATCGACGACTACAGCGCCTTCGCCTATGGCTGTTATTTCCAGAGCGACTGCCCCGCAGAGCCGCTGACGGGGCACTTCACGCCGAGCGGCGGCTACGACATCTACGATTTCCGCAGCCCCGATGACACCCGGCGCAACGACGAAGTCGAGGCCACGATGACCGGTCTGTTCGCCACCGGCGCGCTCAATCACGAGCTGACCTTTGGCACCAGCGCGTTCCGCCGCACCGTGGACACCCGGCCGTATTTCAGCGAATACGTCGGCTCCGGGAACATCCACGAGACGCCCGACCAGTTCGCGCCGTCGGACCTCACCCCAGGCCACACCGAGCGCCGCCTCGACAGCCGGCAGTACGGACTGTTTGCCACGGACCGCATCAGTTTCAACGAACACTGGCAGATGGTGATTGGCGGGCGTCAGGTCAAGCTCGACGAAAAAGCCTACAACGAAGACGGCAGCGAAAATCGCCACACCGAGCGGTCGATCTTCCTGCCGCAGGCGGCGCTGATCTACAAGCCGATCGACGATGTCTCGCTGTACGCCAGCTACAGCAAAGGGCTGTCGCTGGGCGGCACGGCGTCGGTGTTCGACAGCAACGTCGGCGAGATCCTGGCGCCGACGATTTCTCGTCAGCTCGAAGCCGGGGTCAAATACGACTGGCGCCGCATGAGCTTTACCGCAGCGGTGTTTCAGACCCGCCAGGCCTATCAGTATTCAAGGCCCAACGACGACGGCAGCCTGACCTTCGTCCAGCAGGGTCAGCAGAAAAACACCGGCGTCGAGCTGGGCGCCAACGGCTACCTGACCTCGCAACTGCAACTGTCGGCCAGCGTCGCGGCCATCAAGGCAAGGGTCGAAGACAGCGGCACCACGGCCTATGAAGATCATCAGGCGATCAACGTGCCGAAATTCCGCGCCAGCCTGTCGGCCGACTACGCCTTGCCGATTCAGGGCCTGGCGCTGCTCGGCGGCGTGCAGTACAGCACAAGCAAATACGCCAACCGGGAAGGCTCGGTGAAAGTCGATGACTACGCCGTGTTCAACGCGGGCAGCCGCTACAGCACCAAAGTCGAGGGCTACGACACGGTGTTGCGCCTGACTGTCGACAACCTGTTCGACAAACGCTACTGGCGCGATGCGAGCGAATACCTGGGCGACGATTATCTGTTCCTCGGCGCACCGCGCACGGCACGGGTCTCGGCAACGGTGAGCTTCTGACCCGTCGGGTCAATAGCGCCAGCCGTCAGTGATCCGCCCTCAAATCGTCAGCTTTGTTATCCTGCGCGCCTTTGTCGCACCTAACTGCCGTTTCAACCTGTGATTTGGGGTCTTTCATGACAGCCATTCTTGGACCACGCCCACAACCGATCAGCCGGGGAGACTACAAAACCCTGGGCCTGGCGGCGTTGGGCGGGGCGCTGGAAATCTACGACTTCATCATTTTCGTATTTTTCGCCCTGACGCTCAGTCAGCTGTTCTTTCCGCCGGAAATGCCCGAGTGGCTGCGCCTGCTGCAAAGCTTCGGGATCTTCGTCACGGGCTACCTGGCGCGCCCGCTGGGCGGCATTCTGATGGCGCACTTTGCCGACAAGCTGGGCCGCAAACGTGTCTTCAGCCTCAGCATTCTGATGATGGCGCTGCCTTGCCTGCTCATCGGCATCATGCCGACGTACGCGGACATCGGCTATTGGGCGCCGTTGGTGCTGTTGGCGCTGCGGATCCTGCAAGGGGCCGCGGTCGGCGGGGAGGTGCCGAGCGCATGGGTGTTCGTTGCCGAGCACGCACCGAAAGGCCATCGCGGCTATGCGCTGGGCGTGTTGCAGGCGGGGCTTACCTTCGGCTACCTCATCGGCGCGCTGACCGCGACCTGGCTGGCGAAAGTCTTCAGCCACGCGGAAATCCTCGATTACGCGTGGCGCATCCCGTTTCTGCTGGGCGGTGTGTTCGGCGTCATTGGCGTGTGGTTACGCCGCTGGCTCAGTGAAACCCCTGTGTTCATGGCCCTGCATGCGCAGCGCGAAGGCATGACCGAACTGCCGCTGCGCGCGGTTCTGCGTCAGCATCGGCAATCGCTGTTGCCCGCAGCACTGCTGACCTGCGTGCTGACCTCCGCCGTCGTCACCCTGGTGGTCATCACGCCTACCGTGATGCAGCAACGATTCGGCATGAGCCCCAGCGACACCTTCGCCCTGAGCAGCGTCGGCATCGTCTTTCTCAACATTGGCTGTGTCCTGGCGGGCATGCTGGTGGACCGCATTGGCGCCTGGCGCGGGGTGGTCCTTTACAGCTTGCTGCTGCCTGTGGGCGTTGGTGTGCTTTATGCCAGTCTGGTTGGCCACTGGCTGCCCATGGGCCTGGCCTATGCCGTGGCGGGGCTGGCGTGCGGCATCGTCGGCGTTGTGCCGTCGGTCATGGTCGGACTGTTCCCGGCGAATATTCGCGTCTCCGGCATCTCACTGACCTACAACATCAGCTACGCCCTCTGGGCCAGCACTACGCCGCTGGCACTGATCGCCCTGATGCCATGGAGCCCGTGGGTGTGCGTGGGCTACTGCGTGATCATGGGGGCGGTGGGTCTGGCCACCGCGATGTTCTTTGGCATGCGCAAAGGCATGCAGGTGGATGACACCCGCGTGGTACACACCGGCGGTTGAGCAGAGCAGGGGCGCCGCAATGGCGCCCGTTGGTTTCTTCCAGCTGATTCCAGACCCCGGCAGCGCAACGCTTCACCCGCTCATTTGTAACAGATGATTGTAATTATCATTTGCAGCGTTTATTGTCCCTGTCTATACAACTTGCCCGACTTTATATATATCCCGCGGCCCCTCCAGAGGGTCATGCTCGACTGTATTGGTATGCAGTTGGCTTGAGATGTATCGCACTTGTTTGTAGGAAACTTTACTTATTTTGATTCGGCTGTCCAGAACCTGATCAAGCCAGCGCTGCTATTTCGGGCAGTTGCGAAAGTACCGCTGTCAAAGGTGGTTTAAACAATCAGCGCAACAAGCGGAGCCTGACGAGCATAAATGTCTGAAGAAGAACGCAAGCGAAAACGATTGAATCGAGCCACGCCGCGAGAACTGGAAGTCCTGCAGCTGGTATTGCAGGGGCAGACCAACAAGGACATCGCCCAGCGGCTGGGAATCAGTGATTACACGGCGCGGGACCACGTTTCAGCATTACTCAGGAAGCACGCCGTGAAGAGCCGAGGTCAGCTGATCGCACTGCATGCCGCCGCCCCTCGCACGAGAAAAACATCCCCACCCCTACATCTGTCGGATTGTTCCGCAGAACGGTAAGTGCATAATCACCCTGATTTGATAACAGTGCTGTTCCACGTTTTGCCTGATAAGTTGTGATGCTTTCTCGCGTCACTGTGTTCGCTTTTGAATATAACTCGCTGTGAGCGCTTTGGGCGGTCCGTCAAAGTGTGCACAGTGATGTACTTCAATAATCACCAATAATAAGGATGGAACCGAATGACCATTCAAATCACAACATCCGGGCCCCTCGAACACTGCCTGATCGACACCGGCACCCATATCGATGTCTCTGTGGCATTTCAACGATTGGTTGAAGAACAAAACACTTTCTCCAGAAAACAGTTAAGCGAACTCCATGGGCAATGGCTTGGGCCGCATGGTGTCTTCGCAGCCTTCAGTGCGGAAGTCGAGCGCCTTGGGCGTCAGGCCCCGGTACTGGATGATCTTGCTTCGCTCGGCAGCACAGCCCGCATCAACGAGGCCGAGCAGGCAGTCGCCTTCGCTTTGGCGCAGTGCAACCGACGTCATGCGGCGATCAACCCTTTTGGTGGCCGCTCGCGCCAGGAGTTGTGCTGCGTGGTGTTCGACGCGTCCGGGACGTACAGCCTGGCGGAGCGTTACGCCGCCTTCGAAGCCATGCGTCAGAGCGACTCGGACTTTTTCATCAAACTGATTGCCACCACACGCGGCGTGACCGAGCGACGCATTGTCTTTCTTGGCCTGCTCGAACACTACGACCGGCTTTTGCCGGTGGAAAAAAGCATCTACCCCGAGGCGTATCGCGAGGTGCAGCAAACGCATCTGGAGCGGGAAGAGGGGTTGTACGGGCCGTTGGTGCTGAGTGACAGCCTGCAGACACTGCTGACGCGCATGACGCCACTTGAACTGCTGAAACAGATTGATACGCCAACTGACGCCATGGCGTGCGCCGATTAGGTACCGCTTACTGCTGGCACCTATCCAGCAGTTGTCTCACCCAAACGCCGCCCCTTCTCGGACGCAGCCTTTGCCGGACGGGCGCGCCGAGGTCACGCGGTTACGCCCGGCGCTTTTGGCCTCATACAGCGCCATGTCTGCTTCATGCAGCCACATGCCGGCGTCGGTCAGGTGCGGGCCGTACGCGGCGACGCCAATGCTCAGGCTCAGTGTCAGGTCGGGGAGGGCGGAATGGGCATGGTCGTGCACCGTGCGGCGCAGCCGTTCGAGTATCTCGGTGGCCTGGGCGAGAGTGGTGTCGGGCAGGATGACGCAGAATTCATCGCCGCCGTACCGGCCGGGCAGATCCGTCTGACGCAGGCCAGCGCACAGTGCGTTGCTCAGCTGCTTGAGCACGTTGTCGCCAGTGATGTGTCCGTAGGTGTCGTTGATGGTTTTGAAGTGGTCGATGTCAATCAACGCCACACTGTGCTGACGATCCTGGTTCTGGCACTGATCGAATTCCAGCGCCAGCCGATCCTTCCACGCGCCGTGATTCATCAGGCCGGTGAGGCTGTCGGTGGTGCTGAGCTTTTCCAGGGTCTTCTTGCTTTTTGACAGCTGCACGGCGACGCGGTAACAGACCAGGCCGATTGCCATGGGGTAGATCACCAGCATTGGTAAACAGGCGTAGAGCTGCAGCTCGTTGACGTGGGGAAACATTGGCGGCAGAAAGAGCTTGTAGGCGACCAGCGCGCCCGCGATCTGCGCGAGCGAACCCATGACGAACAAACGCATGCCACCGGCCGCGATGTTGTTCATCGCCATCATCGACAGCACCGTCACGGTCGGCAGCGGGCTGATCCCCATCGCACCCGCCCAGAAGCCTCCGCCCAGCGAGTCATAAATCAGGTTGCGGCGCTCGGCGGCGTAAGGTTGGCGTGAGCGCCTGGCCAGTTGGTAGGCAACATGTGGCCAGGCATAACCGTGGGCGATCATCGCGATCCACACCCAGAGCGGCGGCTGGGACGGTTGCAACGCTGCGGCCACCGCAAAGAAGCCAATGCCCATGCCAATGCTGCGCGGCAAGTACATGCGTCTGGCGAAGGAGAGACCTTTTTGGACCGAAGTGTTCATAGCGCTCACCGGGTTTCAACACAGCATCCCGACGGATACATCGGTCACGAGCAACGGCTCAGAGTGTGGGCCTACGGGTGTGGGGCTGGGAAGAGCGTTGTGCCACTATTCATCAAATAATTCACACCGGCTGTCGGCCGGCCGCCCTGGCAAGCCGTATGCGATCTGCATGAACGCCGACGGCATCTGTCATGGCCTGTTTTGCGGCCATCTGTGTATAGACCGTTCTGCGCAGGTTGGTTGAAATGTCCGCCAATAGGGCATCGTCCGCGACGCCTTCATCACGCGGCAGGAGCCCACGATGCCCGAACTCTCCAACCTTATCGCTTTCTCTCTCATTGCTCTGGGCATGGTGTTGACGCCGGGTCCCAACATGATTTACGTGATTTCGCGATCCCTCTCACAAGGGCGCAGGGCAGGGCTGATCTCTCTTGGTGGCGTCGCCGTCGGCTTTTTCTTTTATATGCTTTGCGCGGCCTTGGGCATCACCGGCCTGGTGATGGCCGTCCCTTATGCCTACGACACCCTGCGCATGGCAGGTGCCGCGTACTTGCTCTATCTCGCCTGGCAGGCGTTGAAACCGGGCGGCCGCTCGCCGTTTCAGATCAAGGCGCTGCCCAGGGACAGCCATCGACAGCTGTTTCTGATGGGGCTGATGACCAGCCTGTTCAATCCCAAAGTGGCCGTGCTTTACCTGTCTTTACTGCCCCAGTTCATCAGCGTCGACAACGACAGCAGCGTGCTGAGCCAGTCGCTGATTCTGGGCAGCGCGCAGATTCTGGTCAGCCTGACCGTCAACACGATAATCGTTATGGCCGCTGGCTCCATGGCGCTGTTCCTCACGCAAAAGCCCACTTGGGCGGCGGCGCAACGGTGGTTGATGGGCACGGTGCTGTTCGGCTTCGCGGTGAGGATGGCGGTGGACGGCCGGCGCTGAGTGGAAGCACCGTGGGGAATATTCCGCAAACCCTTGCCAGATGCTCGCCTATTCGCGAGATTGACGCCCCCGCTTCGTTAGCATCTTCACAAGGGACGTCTGATGCCTGTTTCGCTTTCCGTTGTGCGCACGGCCTGCCTCATTGCGCTGGTGGCGCCTTTTACCCTTCACGCCGAAAGCGCTGTCCATGTTCTTACGGGCACATTGGGCAAATCGCCGATTGTCGTTGAGCTGAATCTGACCAGTGCCGAGGAGGTGACCGGCCGCTATTTTTATGAGAAGTACCACAAGGACCTGCCGCTTTCGGGTAGCTCAAAGGGCAACGATCTCACGCTGACCGAAGGCCTCAGCTACGACGAACAAGCCGATCTGCCGAAACTGGTGCTGCACAAAAATCCGGACGCGACCTGGGCCGGTCAGTGGAGCAGCAAAGGCAAGACCTTCAAGGTGCAGCTGGAAGAGCGCGCTATTGCTGCGCCGGACCACGCCGCTGAACCGGGCTGGCAGGACATCTACAAGCAGTCGGCCTACGACTATTTAAGGCTGACCCAGCTGCCGCTCAAGGCGGATAAAAAGACCACGTTCATGGGCCATGCGTTGCAGTGGTGGGTCGAGCCTGCGTCGGGCGTCTCGATGTTTGAAATCACATCGGGCTACCCGACGGATCAGGCGGCTCGCATCAATGAGCAACTGCGCGCGCGATTGTGGCAAGAAGTGGTCAGCTACAACGAGTGCATGCTCAATGGCAGTCGCTCGGGTGGCGACTTTGCCCAGACCGTTACACCGCATTTGCTCACGCCGGGCATCGTCAGCCTCAACGTGTTTACCTCCTACGATTGCGGCGGCGCGCACCCGGATTTCGGCGACTCACCGCTTAATCTGGATGCCGGTACGGGGAAGGCTTTGACGCTGGAAGATGTGTTGTGGGTCGGCAAGGGCGCGCCGCTGCATTACGAGCGAGATGAGCAGGGTGACGGGAGTTTCGAGACTTATTCGGACTACCGCAGCAAACAATTCGCCCCGTGGCTCGTCGCCCAGTTGAAAACGACGCAGCCCGCCGACATGCAAGCGCCCGAGACCGAAGACGATTGCGACTACACCGACCCCTCGGTGTGGGAATTCCCTTCGTGGTACTTCACCGAAAAAGGCGTTTACTTCGGGCCCTATTTCGCCCGCGTTCAGCGCGCCTGCGAGGGCCCGGAGTGGTCAGTGGTGCCTTACAGCGTCGTCAAGGCGCATCCGGGCGGGACGAAATTGATGCTGCCGGAATGATTCAGGCTGCTGCCAGGGGCTGAGGGATCCGATGACGGTAAGTGGTGCTTTTCCGGCTGCAATCGCTGTCGGGACTGCAGCAACTTTACTTCCCTCCCGTCACGCCTTTCACCACGTCGGCATGGGCCTTGGCGTCTTTGGCCAGGGAAATCACGTTCACCATGGCCGTGCGTTTGCCGTAGGCGGCGGTGATCGTGGTGCTCAGCACGCGGCCGCCGTCGACGCTGCCAGCGATGTCCAGCTGACGCATGCCGAAGCCTTTTCGCACGATCTTCTTCTCGCCCAGTTTCTTGAAATCCCTGTAGCTCGTCTGCTGCTGTTGCAGCGTGTCCGCGATGATGCCGTCGAGGGTTTGTTTATCGTTGGCGCCGACCTTCTGATCATTCGGCAGCGGTGCTTCAGTGATGATCACCACGCGTTTGGCCGGCTTGTTCATGTACATCGAACCGGTCACACCCGCGGCCCTGGCCTTGGCATCGATCTCCTCCATCGGGCCTTTGACGTAATCCTTCGGCAGGGTGAACAGGAATTTGCCGCCGAGCATCGAGACCTTCTGTCCCGACGGTTTCGGCGCGGGTTTAGCCTTGGTGGCGCCCTCAGCGCCGACCATCCCCAGACAAGCAGCCAAAGCCGTACAGACCAGCAGGGTTTTCAAACTGAACAAGCGCATTCCGACCACTCCCGGGGATGATTCCTACAAAGGTCCGGCATTTTGCCTGAGGGTGTTTCCCAGTGGGACAAGAATGCGGAATATTCCCGCAGTCCTGCATCCCCCCACGAGGCAAGCGCATTTCAACAACGTGACCCCAACCGCCGAACCCGTGGGACCGGCTTCAGCCGCCAAACATGTAGGACCGGCTTTAGCCGCCAAACCTGTGGGACCGGCTTCAGCCGGGAAGAGGCCAGTGCGTGCAACGAGATATCAGTGTTCGCCGCCGATCGGTGTAGGAGCGCGCTTGCCCGCGAAGAGGCCGGTACATCCGACGCATAGGTGCAGCCCGTGCCCAAGCCTTCGCGGGCAAGCGCGCTCCTACACCCAGAACTGCGGCAGGTCATTGCCCCGTGTGACACCCGACGCCTCTTGGCTGAAGTCAGTCCCAGAGCCAGCACGCCATGAGATTTGAGGCGTGGCAACTGACGCCTTCCCGGCTAAAGCCGGTCCCACGACTGTCAGCGTTTCTCCGGCGGGGTCGTCATGCGCATACTTACTTGTGGGACCGGCTTCAGCCGGGAAGAGGCCAGTGCCTGCAACGAGATATCAGTGCTCGTTGCCAATCGGTGTAGGAGCGCGCTTGCCCGCGAAGAGGCCGGTACATTCGACGCATATGTGCAGTTCGTGCCCAAGCCTTCGCGGGCAAGCGCGCTCCTACACCCAGATCTGCGGCAGGTCATTGCTCCCGTGTGGCAACTGACGCCTTCCCGGCTAAAGCCGGTCCCACGACTGCCAGCGTTTATCCGGCTCGGTTGTCATGCGCGGTCCCACTGCTGCCAGCGTTTAGCTGGCTGGATCGCCAGGCGCAGTAATCCGAGACCCAGCCTCAGGCCAGTGTCAGCACGACGGTCGGCAGGCCGGTGATCTCGCCCTGTACTTCAGCCATCCCTTGGGCGAAAAACATGCCGGTGTAGGAACCCGTGGTGATCACAAAGTCTTCGGGCAAGATCAGGCCCTGGAGCGTGTGATGATTGACCAGCCACGGCAACAAACGGCGCGGATCGCCTGCGGGATTGGCCGCCTTTCCGGGGACGACGCTCTCACCGTTCACCGTGAACGACAGCGTCGGTTCGGCGAACGGAAAAGACGCGTCATACGGCACGAAATCACCTACCACCAAAGCGCCGTGGTTCAGCAGGTCGGCCAATTGCGTCAGCGGCTCGATTTTTGGCCACGCCGCAAATCGGCTTGACACCACCTCCACCGCCGCAGCCATTTCGCCGATGCCGGCCATGACCTCCTCGTCGCTGTATGCCTCTTCCCGAGGGCTAAAGGCGCGGTTGAAGCGAAAGGCGATTTCCAGCTCCAGACCGACCGGCGCGTACAGGCTGCGGTCCAGCGTGCCGGTGGACGGGAACAGGCAATCGCGGGGCAGGGGCGATCCCTGAATCGGCCCTGTCAGGGATTTCGAGCCGATCTTCCAGCCGCCTGCCTCCACCCCACGCAGGCGCAGGATTTTCTGCTGGGTCAGATAAGCCGCTTCGCGGTCCTTCGGGTTCAGATCGAAGTCAGGCGCGTCCAGAAGGCTGTGGGCGTTTTGCGCATCGACGATCAGCTGCGCCAGGCGCGAAGGTTGGGTCTCAGTGTCCAAAAATATTCTCCGTTCAAGTGCTTGTTGGAAGCTGCCGGATGAAGGCTTTAACGCATCCGCCGACGCTGGGTCTATTTACTAACGACAGGAGCGGGCGTCGCAGTGGCCGCCTGAGGCGATGCTGGCTTTACATACTCAAACTTGTTCTGCGGCTTCATGCGGAACGAAAGCACCACGCCGATCGCCAGCAGCACAATGCTGACCAGAAACGGCAGCTGCCAGTTGCCGAATTTGTCGATCAACAGACCGGCGGCCACAGGGCTGACGATGGCCGCCATGGCCGACCCGGTGTTCATCATGCCGCTCGCTGTACCGCAGTGGTCCGGCGCGATGTCCATGGGAATCGCCCACATCGGGCCAATGGTCATTTCCGAGAAGAAAAACCCGATCGCCAGGCAAGCCAGGGAGATGTGCATGTCCTTGGTGAACATCAACGGCACCAGCGAAATCAGCGTCAGCCCCAGACACACGGCGACCATCAGGCTGCGCGCCTTGTTCAGGTCCTTGGTGCGCGTATAGATGCGGTCGCTGACGATCCCGCCCAGGGTGTCGCCGACCACGCCACCGAAGAACACCGTGGACGCGAAAATCGCGGTGCCTTTCAAGTCCAGGCCCATGTTCATGAAGTACATCGGCACCCAACTCAGCAGCAGCCACAGCGTCCAGCCATAACAGAAGTAAACGATGGTGACCGGCGCCATGCGCTTGAACAGGCGACCCCACGGCAGCACGACGCTGGATTTCACTTTTGGCGGCGGCAGGGTGTCCAGCTCCTGTTTCGAGATACGCGGGTGGTCCTTCGGGTGCTCGGTGAACACCACCATCCACAGCAGGACCCACACGAAGCTGATGCCGGCGCAGACGTAAAACGATTCCCGCCAGCCATAGGTGGCCATGATGGCGATCATCGCGGCCGGGGCCAGTGCGTTGCCGAGGCGGGCGAACGCATGCGTGATGCCTTGGGCAAAGCCGCGTTTCTCCTTGGGGATCCATCGCGACATCGCCGCCGTTGCGGCCGGAAACGTAGCGCCTTCGCCCAGTCCGAGGAGGATTCGCGCAACGATCAACGAGGCGAAGCCACCCGCCAGGCCGGTCAGCACCGTGGCGCCGGCCCAGATCAGCCCGCACACCACCAGTGTTCGCTTGGCGCCGAACCGGTCGCTGACCCAGCCGCCAATAATTTGAAAGATCAGGTAGGGGTACGCGAAGGCCGAAAAGACGATGCCGATCTCGGTCTTGGTCAGATTGAATTCTTTACCGAAACCGACCGCGGCGGTGCTGACATTCACGCGGTCCAGGTACGTGATGAAATACATGGCGCACAGCATGAACAGCACCACCGCCGTGGGGCGCAGACGTAAAAACTTCATGTGCTATCTCCAGTTTCTTATTGTGTTCGCTGACAACGCGATGATTCGGGATAGTTCGGGACAGTTCTGATAGTCGGGACAGCTTTGGGTGATGCCGGGCAGATGGAAAAAAAGCGGAAGTCATCAGGCTGCGGGCGCCCCGCAGCCAGGTGTTGCATCACTCGCGCCGCAGCGGCACGGATTGCCCTCCCAGATAATCCATGGCCGCCAGCACGCCGCTGGAGTGCAATTTCACACCGGCCATTTGCAGGCCCATTTCGCAGCCGGTCAGCGTCGCCATCAGCATCAGATCGTTGCAGTCGCCCAAGTGGCCAATGCGGAACATACGGCCCTTCATCTTGCCCAGGCCGGTGCCCAGGGACATGTCAAAGCGCTCGTAAATGGTCTTGCGCACAAGGTCAGCGTCGATGCCGTCGGGCGTCATCACGCCGGTCAGCACCGGGCTGTACACGCTTGGGTCAGCGCACTGAATTTCCAGGCCCCAGGCATTGACGGCGGTGCGACAGGCCTTGGCCAGGCGGTTGTGGCGGATGAACACGTTTTCGAGGCCTTCGCCGAGGATCATGTCCAGCGCCTCGGACAAGCCGTACAGCAAATTGGTGTTGGGCGTGTAGGGCCAGTAACCGGTCTTGTTCATTTCGATGATTTCGTCCCACGCCCAGAAGCTGCGCGGCAGACCGCCACGCTTGCTGGCCTCGATGGCTTTGGGCGACAGGGCGTTGAAGCTAATGCCGGGCGGCAGCATCAGGCCCTTCTGCGAGCCGGAGACCGTCACGTCCACGCCCCACTCGTCGTGCCGGTAATCAGCGGAGGCCAGCCCCGAGATGGTGTCCACCAGCAACAGGGCAGGGTGGCCCGCTGCATCAATCGCCTTGCGCACCGACGCGATGTCCGAGGTCACGCCGGTGCTGGTTTCGTTGTGGACGACGCACACCGCCTTGATGCGATGGGCGCTGTCGGCACGCAGGTGGTCTTCGATCATTTGCGCGTCCACACCACCGCGCCAGCCTTCAATACCCGGCCGGCCAATGAACTGCGGTTTGAGGCCAAGGCTGAGGGCCATCTTCTGCCACAAGGTGGCGAAATGGCCGGTCTCGAACATCAGCACTTCGTCACCCGAACTCAACGTGTTGCACAGAGCGGCTTCCCAGGCCCCGGTCCCCGATGCCGGGTAAATCACCACCGGATGCACGGTTTTGAAAATTTGCTTGATGCCTTCCAGCACCTTCAGCCCCAGGGCGCCGAACTCGGGGCCGCGGTGATCGATGGTGGGGTAACTCATGGCACGCAGGATGCGATCGGGCACCGGGCTCGGCCCCGGGATCTGCAAAAAGTGGCGGCCGGCAGGGTGGAAGTCGAGCTTGAGCATCGGTGACTCCTTGTTATTTTGTATTTTGAATTCAAAATTACCGTAGCACAGGGCAGTGGTGTGTCAAACGAGCCGATTACGCTAATATTTCCTGCGAACTGGTGCGTTTTCGAATAAGGCGCGTGGCTCTCACACCGTCCTCAAGGATTTTTGAATGCAAAATACTGAAGACACCGGCCCGCTTCTTGGCGCCCCGCGGATCCCCAAAGTCGAACGCCAGCGATTGCACGACACCGTGATCGAGCACCTGCGCGGCTTCATCACCGAAGGCGTGCTCGCGCCGGGCACCAAGCTCAACGAGCGCGAGCTGTGCGAAACCCTCGGCATTTCGCGTACGCCGTTGCGCGAAGCGTTGAAGGTGCTGGCGGTGGAGGGCTTGATCGAGATCAACCCCAATCGTGGCGCGAGCGTCGCGCGTATGTCGGAACTGGAGATTCGCGAGACCTTCGAACTGATGAGCGGCATCGAAGCGTTCGCCGGCGAGCTGGCGTGCGAGCGCATCACCGACCAGGAAATCGAAGAGATTAAGGCTCTGCACTACGCCATGGTGGTCAGCAAAAATCAGAACGACCTGCCGGGTTACTACCAGCGCAACCGCGCCATCCACGACCTTATCAACCTCGCCGCGCGCAACTCGGCGCTGCGTCAGGTCTACCTGTCGCTGAACCGGCGTATCCACGCATTACGCTTTCTCTCCAATCATCAGGCCCCTAAATGGGACCGCGCGCTGCACGACCACGAAGAAATGATCGAGGCCTTGCAAGCCCGGGACGGCAAGCGCCTGAGCAGCATCCTGCGCCACCACCTGCTGGAAAAACGCGACGCCCTGATGCTGCTCGTCAGGGATGAGTCGGAGCACCCCAACTCGATTCGCCGCTAACTCCTCACTCAGGAAGCTGCCGACCATGCCCCGTGATCTCGATGCCTTGCTCTGCGCCTGTGCCGACCGGCTGCCGCAACTGCAGACGCAGCGGCTGATGTTGTATGCCGGCGCCAACCTGCCCAGCGCCCGCGCCATGGCCGCGTACAACCCGGCGCTCAGTGCTTACCCGGCCATGGGCCCGACTGGCCACAAGGAGCAGCCCGACACCGACCTGGTCAGCAAACTCGAAAGCTTCACAACCCAGGCCGCCATGACCTTGTTCAACGCCGCCTGGGCCGAAGTCCGGCTAGCCAGCTGCACCCTCGCCAACCTCGCCATCTTCCACGCCTACTGCCAACCGGGCGATACAGTGCTGGCACCCGCCGCCGAACACGGCGGGCACCTCAGCCAGCGCCGAGGCGGCACGCCACAACTGGCGGGCCTGGTGGTCGAAGACCTGCCGTACGACCGCCACAATTGCACGCTGGACACAGCGCGCGCGGCGGAAATGATCATGCGCATTCGCCCGAAGCTCGTCGTGCTGGGACGCAGCATCATGATCAAGGCTGACGACATCGCCGCAGTGGTCGAGGCGGCGCGCGCGGTCGGCGCCAAAACACTGTTCGACGCCTCCCATGTGCTCGGCCTGATCGCCGGCGGTACGTACCCCAACCCCTTCGACGCCGGCGTCGACCTCATCAGCAGCTCCACCTACAAAACCCTGCCCGGCCGCCCCCAAGGGCTGGTGCTCGGCCGGAACCCCGACGACGCACCGGCGCTGCGTAACCTGCTCGACACCCGCCTGCTCGCCAACTATGACGCCGGCCGGCTGCCGTCCCTGGCGGTCACCCTCACCGAAGCCCAGGCCAGTGGCCGTGAATACGCTGCCAGCATCGTCAGCAACAGCGCGGCTTTGCACCGATCGCTGCTCGACATCGGCTGGCCTGTCATCGGGGCCAACGACGGTGAAGTGCATACCCATCAATTACTGCTCCCGCTTTCCCTCGATGCCGACCCACGCGCGGTGATGCACTCGCTACAGGCGCAGGGAATTCTGATTGGCACCTGCGTCGATCCTTCCCGCGCCGGGCATCAGGCGTTGCGGCTGGGAACGCAGTTCATCACGCGGCAGGGGATGGATGTGCAGGACATGACAGTGGTTGCGCGATTGCTTGGCGATGTTTTACGGGTGGGTGCTTGCGGTCGGCTGCTTGCAAGCCCGGTCACTGACACGGTGCAGATAGCAGGCCGGATTCAACAAATCCTGAGCAAAAAAAAGCCGCTGGGGAGCGGCTGAAGTTTGGAGCTTGGAGGCACCACGTCGGGAGCAACGACGCAGCGAACGACAGAAACAAAATGCTACGTGCAGATCAGCTGTTTGACGTTTCTCCGGCTTGGGTGTGGACGTTCACCGTATCCGCGCTGGGCGGGTTCGATGGGGTGAAGCCACCTTACGAGGCATCGCGGGCAGGGGCAAATGAAACCCGGGTAACTATTTGTTAGCGAAATTGTTATGTGCGGGGACGGGCTTGGGCGGGAACTTTCAGGGCTTCGCGGCACGGCGCTTTGCATGAGGGCCATAAGCTAGTCCCTGCCAAGCACATCCACTGTAGGAGCGCGCTTGCCCGCGAAAATCGTGTCAGCACCTTATTCGTGACTGACACACCGCCATCTCATAACGCCGCTAGCGTGTTGCCACTGCGGGGGTTGGTGGTGCGAGATTTGTGCGAAGCGCGTCAGTGGAGGCGGACGTGCTCATCTGGTCTTTCGGCGTTACTTCACCGTCATCGGCGCGAAAATCGCCCGGATGCCACGGCATTTTGGATAAGCCACACAACCCCAGAAATTCCCGCCAGCGTTGGCGCCGGTTCTCGCGACACGTATCACCATGGTTTTGCGGCAGTGCGGGCACAGAGGCGCCGGGGGCAGGGCAGCAGGTTCAGGCTCGGCTTCACGTGTGACAGGTGGCGTCGCGGTTGGAGCGGGCGCTTGAACGGGAATCGGAGCTGGAGCGGGACTTGACGTAACGACCATCTCCGGCTCAACCATTGCTGGCTCGACACGCTCTGGTACGACCTCGACGGTCGGCTTTGGACCAGGTTTCTTCGCCTCGGCAATCCACTGCTTCAGCACCGCGCCATCGACCAGTTGCACGTTGCGGCCCGCCGCAAAATCTTTCGCTGGTTTGGTGAACGTTCCACTGGTGACGACGAACCCACCGACCGCGCCCTCAGCCGCCATCGCACCGTACAACTCCCGCACCACCGGTACACCCACCTGCACTGAACGCCATTGCTTGCACTGCACCACGTACGTCTCGCCGTCCTTGCGTGCGATTAGATCAATACCGCCGTCCGGGCCGTTCTTGCCTGTTTCTCGGACTGAGAAGCCACGGCGGCGGAGGGCTTCACCTACCAATAACTCGAATTCGTGCCAAGTGATGCTCAGCAGGGGATTGCCTTTGGTGGTGGCAGCGGATTCAAGGAGATTGCGGCGTTTGCGGCGTCCGATGATTGAGGCGATGGCGCCGGCGGTGAAGATGAGAGGCAGGAGGTATTGGCCGAACATCGCAAATGTGCGCCAGAAGGTGCCGAACACTACTGACTGCAAGTGTTGAGGGTCGGAATAGACGGGCATCGGCGCAGTTGCTACGGAGTGCAGGTAGAGGCCGGAGCTGATCGCGATCAGTGCGCTAAGCCACCAGGGCAGTTTGCTGGCGATGTGAAACAGGTCTTCGAAGAGAGAGGTTTTCTTGGCCATGTCCTTGGTCTTTCTTGAGTCCGTGAGGGTGGAGATTTGGTGAGCGCTGCTGCAACTGTAGGAGTGAGCTTGCTCGCGATGCGGTGAAGCGGGTTATCAGGGTATCGGCTAGTTAACTCGTTTCGATAGTGCGTTCACCTTTCCTTGCACGTGCCCAACCGGAACCAGTGTTTAGGTTTTGGTTGCGGGGCATTCGCTGTAGGAGCGTGGCGTGTACCGCGACCCGGCGCGAAGCGGCAGCAAATCCAAAACCGCACGCGTGATCACAAAGTTATTTCCGCATCATAGTCGTTAGCGCTTTACCGATAGTGGCCATATGGACAAAGATTGAGGAATTCTCCTACAAGGATGTTCTCCCATGGTGTCGCTCAATCAAATTTTCTTTGGCCCTCCTGGCACAGGGAAAACCTACGCGACTGTAGAAGCTGCATTGCAGATCCTGGATCCGGCGTTTCTTCAATCTAATAGCGGTAACAGGGAGGCCTTGAAGGCACGTTTCGATGCGCTGGTCGCTGCGGAGCACATCAAATTCGTCACCTTTCACCAAAGCTTCAGCTACGAAGACTTTGTGGAGGGGCTGCGGGCTGATACCGACGAAGACGGCCATATTACTTACGACGTGATTGATGGAATATTCAAAAGCTTGTGCAGCACCCCAGCCACCGCGAAAGTGACCCATAAAGAGTCCGCATCTGCCGACATCTCCAAGTCCAGAATCTGGAAGATGTCACTGGGCAACACCCAAGGGAGCGACGCCTACGTCTATCACGACTGCATAGAAGCCAATTTCGCATTGCTAGGTTATGGTGACAGAATTGATTTCGCCGGATGCAAAAGCCGCGAGGACGTCGCTGATCGTTTTGCGGCGGCCGGGCAGCCGATGCAGAGCGGCGCTTACGCTGTCAAAGCCGTAACGGATTTCGTAGTTCGGATGAGAAAGGGAGACCTGTTGGTAATCACCGACGGGAACGCCAAATTTCGAGCGATTGGTGAGGTCACCGGCGATTATCGTTGTCTCTCTGCCGAGGAACGCGACGCCGACTACGCACAATGCCGGCCTGTCAAATGGCTCCGTACGTATGGCTCTTCCTTGCCTCACCAGCAGCTCACAAACGTGAAGTTTACCCAGCGAACTTTGTATGAGTTGGCGCAAGCTGCAATTGATAAAACCAAGCTTAGCCAACTGCTTAACGCAGATTTGGGTTCAGAGGGGCCGTTGAGCAAAACCCTATTCCGGAAGGGCGAAAAGATTGGCGGTTACGTTGTGACCTACTGCTCGGGGGATGTGCTTGAGCTGAAAAAGCCCAAAGGTAATGAGCTTCCAATCGGCATGAGCATGCTCCGAAAACTGGCCGAGCATGTACGGCGTGGTGAGTTGACGCTTGAGGATATTGCCGAGAAGCGGGTATTTCCAAAACTCGCTGCGGTAGGAACGACACTCGAACCTAACCTCGTCAATGGTTACAACAACATCATCCCTGCACTTGTGGACCGCGTTCTGAAGGGGGCGCCGGTAAGCGAGACCAACGCACCTTCAGATAGCAGACGTGTACTCATCATTGATGAAATCAACAGAGGCAACATTTCTCGCATCTTTGGCGAACTGATCACTTTGATCGAGCCTTCCAAGCGAGCAGGCGCACCTGAGGCATTGGAAGTGACATTGCCTTACTCAAAGGATCGTTTCAGTGTACCGGCTGATGTTCATCTCATAGGCACTATGAATACCGCCGACCGCTCGTTGGCCGCACTTGATATCGCCCTTCGTCGACGCTTCACGTTCATTGAGGTAGCGCCCAACCCAGAGTTACTGGATGAGGTCGAGGTTGATGGCATACCCATTGATGAGCTCCTCAGCGTGATGAATAAACGCATTTCGGTTTTGCTTGATCGCGATCATTGCTTGGGGCACGCGTACTTCCTGCCACTGAAATCAGAGCCAACTGTGGAGCGGTTGGAGGGGATTTTTCGGGAACAGATCATCCCGTTGCTCCAGGAATATTTCTTCGAGGATTGGCAGCGGATTCAGTGGGTGCTGAATGATCATCGTAAGGAACCTACAAATCGTTTTCTGCTGCAGCCCGTTCAGAATATCAGCGAGCTATTCGGCGACGATGTCACGGTAAGTCAGAACGGCGAGCGCTGGGAGCTAAATCCTGCCGCGTTCAAAAAAGTCGACGCTTACTCCGGCATCATTGATCACACGCTCAAGGCAACACATCAGCCCCGTTACGATGCGATCGAAGCGACTACCGGCGATTTGACGGTCCGACAACTAGACTCCGGCTCTATCGAGGTTTTGCGGAACGGCATATTGGTAAAACCTTCAAAACCTGTACTTCGCGAGCTGGCTGAAACGCTTAACATCTCGACGCAGAACAGCACCGGTACTCAACTGAATACACGAATGCTCGGTCGTATGGTCATCAAATCGCTGGGTGAACAATCAGCGTGAAAGCCAATGTGACAGTTCGAGAGTATGCCCGGCTGACTACCTCTCCTGTTCCGAACCCAAGTTTGGACAGGGCACACGTCTCGGCCTCAGCGTTCGACTGGCTGTGCGAAATGAATTCGCGCTTTAGCAAAGCTGGCGCGGCGCTGGTTCAGGTCGAGGATCGGCGATGGCTAAAGCTTGATAATTACGTAGGGGTGCTGGAGACACCCTGCGGCACTCGTATCGAAATCCTCCCTAAGCATTTCGAGGACGGCGACTGCATTCAGCAGAGCCGGGCGTTGTTGAGGCGAATGATCCAAAAATCGTTAAAGCTGCCCACACGAGAAGTCGGCGCGACTGCATTGCAGCGCTTCGACACCCCACTGACGGAATGGGTGATGGGCAGTTTTCTGCAAACACTCGACCATTTGATCAAGCGCGGCCTGCGTTTTGATTACCAACGTGTGGAGGAGGAGCAGCGTTACCTGCGCGGCCAATTCAACACCGCTCGCCAGATGCGTCAGCCCCCTGGGCGCCAGCATCACTTTCAGATTCGACATGACCTGTTCCATCCTGACAGGGCTGAGAACCGATTGTTACGAACCGCTTTGGACATCGTGTGCAAGGCGACTAGAGACCCAAGCAACTGGCGTTTATCCCACGAACTCCGCTCAATGCTGCTGGAAATCCCCATCAGCCGTGACACTAAGCAGGATTTCAAGCAGTGGCGCAACGATCGGCTTATGGCTCATTACCAGCCTATTAAGCCTTGGTGTGAATTGATCATCCAGCAAACGACGCCTTTAGCGGTCGCTGGCGAATGGCAGGGCATGAGCTTGCTGTTTCCTATGGAAAAGCTGTTCGAACGCTACGTGGCAGCGTGTCTTCGCGACTCCCTTCCGCCGGATGCGACTCTGCATGTCGAGCGTCGTAGCGAATATCTCTGTGAGCACCAGGGGAGGAAGGTCTTTCAGCTACGGCCGGATCTGATGATCACCCAGGGTGATAAAAGCTGGGTTTTGGACACGAAGTGGAAGCGGCTAGACGCTGGAGCATTTGAACAAAATTATGGGCTAAGCCAATCGGACTTCTATCAGCTCTTCGCTTATGGACACAAATACCTGAGAGGGCAAGGGGATTTGATACTGATATACCCTAGGCGCGCCACATTTGAGCAGGCATTGCCATCTTTTGAATATTCGATGGATTTAAGAATGTGGGTGGTGCCGTTTGATTTAAGTTCTGGGAAGCTAGAGAATTGCAGCGTGTTCCGGCCATAGTCGACGGTGCTAATGATGCGCCTTAGGAAACTAAAGCTCTGCGAATATGCTTATCATATGCGCGTCACCCCGCCTATATCCGCTTCGGGGACCTATGAAGAATTTTTCGGTCACCTTAAGTTCCATTATCTTTTTTAGTTCGCATAGCACCCAGTCGTGATTCGGATTGATATGGCCACCGTCAATTTGATAGGCCCGCATCACCTCATTTCCTGCGCGTGACACGCCAACAGTATGAGGCTCAACCATCCGAGCAATCCCATCGTATTTAAAAGACAAAACTAATTTTCTGGCGATAGCATCAATGATTATTCTTTTCATAATTGCTCATTTGGGGTCGCGCTATGGCTTGCATCGCTGCCGCTATTACTGGTCGTGACTGAGTAACTCAGCAGCCGCGATAGTCGGTAGTTCGAGAAAATTATCCGGCTCGGTATTTCCATGTCTGGTCGGAGGGCGTGGGATCCTTATGCCACAACGCTTTCTTACACTGTAGTCACACCCATGCCTATTTCTATTCCTACCAGTCGTTTCACGCTTTTTTACGAGGACCGTTAAAATCCACGGTGGCTATTGAAATGGGCACCGTGGATTTATTTGTTCCGCCTAAATCAATCCCAGCTCAAAGCCCCACCGGTCTGATACTCAATAACCCGCGTCTCAAAGAAGTTCTTTTCTTTCTTCAAGTCCATGATTTCGCTCATCCACGGGAACGGGTTAGTGGTCCCTGGGTACTCTTCCTTCAAACCAATCTGGCTCAGGCGACGGTTTGCGATGAACTTGAGGTAGTCCTCCATCATCGCGGCGTTCATGCCCAGTACGCCGCGGGGCATGGTGTCGCGGGCGTATTCGATTTCCAGTTGGGTCCCTTGCAGGATCATTTGGGTGGCTTCTTCTTTCATTTCGGCATCCCACAGGTGTGGGTTTTCGATTTTGATCTGGTTGATCACGTCGATGCCGAAGTTCAGGTGCATGGACTCGTCACGCAGGATGTACTGGAACTGTTCTGCGACGCCGGTCATTTTGT
>Ga0308170_10000423_pt1 | contig 56858 bp, 54 predicted proteins | sample PhyBR2_2_FD_202136 | JGI IMG/M metagenome (GOLD analysis project Ga0308170, IMG submission 202136) | Phyllosphere microbial communities from UC Gill Tract Community Farm, Albany, California, United States - DLSLSB.R2 | ecosystem: Host-associated > Plants > Phyllosphere > Unclassified | place... | reverse complement strand
CGTCCACGTGGCAGATCTTCTGGCGGATCATCCTGCCGCTCCTCGGCCCGATGAACGCGACGGTCGGCATCTTCGCGTTCCTGGCATCGTGGAACGACTTCATGATGCCGTCGCTCATCACGGCGGACCCGGGGTTGCAGACCCTGCCCGTGGTGCAGAACATCTTCCAGAGTCAGTTCGGAACCGACTACAACGTCGCCTTCGCCTCGTACCTGATGGCGATGGCCCCCACGATCATCGTCTACCTGTTCGCGCAGCGCTGGGTCATCAGCGGCGTGACCCAGGGTGCGGTCAAGAGCTGAGAGGCACCACGTGAGCAGCAGCACCACCGGCACCACCGGCACCGTCCTCCCCACCATCCGTCCGTTCCCGGGTTCGGACCCGGTCGCCGACCCCGCAGCCGTCGTCACCGGCGACCGCTGGCGCATCACCGTGCTCGACGCCGGAGCGTTCCGAATCGAGTGGAGCGACGACGGCGGGTTCGAGGACCGCGCCTCGACCTTCGCGTTGCGCCGCCGCCTGCCCGTGCCGGCCTTCACCGTGGAGCAGACGGCCGCCACCGACGGCACCGGCACCGACGGCGTCGTCGTCACCACCGACCGCGCACGCCTGCGCTACGACGGCCGCCCCTTCAGCCCGAGCGGGCTGGTGGTCGAGACCACCGGACCGGACGCCAACCGCTGGCGGTGGGGGCAGGAGCCGCGTGACCTCGGTGGCACCGGCCGCACCCTCGACGACGTCGACGGCCGGATGCCGCTCGAGGCGGGGATCCTGGCCCGCGACGGCATCACCGCACTCGACGACAGCGAGTCGTTCCTGTTCGCCGACGACGGCTGGATCGGCACGCGGGTCCCCGGTCGCCGCGACGTCACGGTCTTCGCGTACGGCCGCGACTACGACGCTGCGCTCCGCACGTACCACGCCGTCTCCGGCCCGCCGTCACGGATGCCGCGGTGGGCACTCGGCAACTGGTGGAGCCGGTACCACCCGTACAGCGACACCTCGTACCTCGAGCTGCTGGACCGCTTCGCCGACGAACACCTGCCGTTCTCGGTCGCCGTCATCGACATGGACTGGCACCGGGTCGACTCGGTGCCGCCGCGCTTCGGCAACGGCTGGACGGGGTACTCGTGGGAGCCGTCGCTGTTCCCGGACCCCGAGGCGTTCCTGGCCGAACTCCACCGCCGGGGGATGCGCACGACGCTGAACCTGCACCCGGCCGACGGCGTGCGGGCGTTCGAGGATGCCTACCCCGCGGTGGCCCGGGCGATGGGCGTCGACCCGGAGACCGAGCAGCCGATCCCGTTCGACCCGACGGACCGCCGGTTCCTGCAGGCCTACTTCGAACAGCTGCACCGCCCGCTCGAGGAGCAGGGCGTCGACTTCTGGTGGATCGACTGGCAGCAGGGTCGCGAGACCGGGCTGCCCGGGGTGGACCCGCTGTGGCTGCTCAACCACTTCCACCTGCTCGACTCGGCACGACACGCGCCGTCCGGCGGCGCCGACGCGGGCCCGGACGCCGACGCAGCACCGGCCCCCGTCGACGGCATGACCTTCTCGCGCTACGCCGGCCCCGGCAGCCACCGGTACGCCGTCGGGTTCTCCGGCGACGCCGTCGTGTCCTGGGCGTCCCTGGCGTTCCAGCCCGAGTTCACCGCCACCGCCGCGAACATCGGCTACCCCTGGTGGAGCCACGACATCGGCGGCCACACCCGCGGCGTCCGCGACGACGAGCTCGCCACCCGCTGGGTGCAGTTCGGGGTGTTCTCGCCGATCATGCGCCTGCACTCGGCCAACAACCCGTTCATCCGCAAGGAGCCGTGGGTGTTCCCGGCCGAGGCCCGCGCCGCGATGGGCGAGGCGCTCCGCTTCCGCCACCGCCTGGTGCCGTACCTGCACACGATGAACCACGGCACGGCCGAGGGCACCGCGCTGGTCCGGCCGCTCTACCACCTGGAGCCGCGCCGCGACGAGGCGTACCGGGTGCCGAACACCTACGCGTTCGGTTCGGAGCTGCTCGTCGCCCCGATCGTGGCGCCGCGCGACCCGGTCAGCCGGCACGGGGTCGCCCGGGCCTGGCTGCCGCCGGGCACCTGGACCGACGTCTTCACCGGCACGGTGTACGCGGGTGACCGGTTCGTCGACCTGCACCGCACGCTCGACACGGTGCCGGCCCTGCTGCGCGACGGCGGGGTCCTGCCGCTCGCGGCGGCCGACCAGCTCGACGCCACCGTCAACCCGACGGCGTTCGAGGTCCTCGTCGCACCGGGTGCACCCGGCGAGTTCACCCTGGTCGAGGACCACGAGGGCGAGGGCAGCCGCACCGCCCGGACCCGTCTGACCTGGGATCCCGAACACGCCGAGTTCCGGGTGCACGGCACCACCGGAGCCCTCGACGTCGTCCCCGCCCACCGCGACTGGCGGATCACGTTCCTCGCCGCGCCGGCCGACGGGCAACCGACATCGGCTCGCTCGGTCGACCGGTTCTCCGTCGACCTGTCCGTCGATTCGGCGTCGGGCGGATCGATCACGCTGGTCGGTGCTCCGGTCGTCGGGGGCGACGCGCGGGACGCCGTCCGGCAGGTCCTCGAGGGCGCGCAGGCCGGCAACGCGGAGAAGCTCGAGGCGTGGGAGGTCGTGGCGAAGGATCTGCCGCGTGCGGACCGCATCGTCGAGCTCGGCACCGTCGGGCTGCCCGACGCCCTGCGGGACGTCGTCGTCGAACTGCTCGGCAGCGTGCACCCGGGGGAGTCGGCTCCCGCAGGTCGCTGACGGCACGCGACGGGGGAAAGGCGGACGGGCGCGGCTCGCTCAGCAGTGTCGCGCCAGCGGCACGCGGGCCGCGCCGACCGAGCCTGCGAGGGAGGGGTGGCGGCGCCGCCACGGGCCTCCAGTCCGCCGTTCACGCGCCCTGGTGCGCCGCCCGGTCGGACGTGCCGTCGGCGTACGGCGCGCTCTCGCCGACGAGCAGGCGGTGGCCGACCGTGACCAGCCGGCCGGGCACGTCGGAGCCGTCCATCCGCTCGACCAGCAGGTCGAGCGCGGTGTCGGCGAGGGCGACCGTGTCGGGCGCGACGGAGGTCAGGCTCGGCACCAGGCTCGAACCGAGGCCGACCGCGTCCCACCCGACGACGGCCACGTCGCGGGGCGCGTCCAGACCGCGCAGGCGCATGGCCCGGAGCGCCCCGAGCGCGGCCAGGTCGTCGCGGCAGAGCAGCCCGTCGACGCGGAGTCCGGCGTCGAGCGCGGTACCGAAGGCGACCTCGGCACCGGCGGCGTCGCCGACCTCGCGGGGGACCAGCAGCGCGTCGTCGAGCGGCAGACCCGCGGCGACGAGTCCGGCGCGGTAGCCGTCCAGGCGCAGTCCGGACGTGCGCGACGACGGGCCGGTCTCGTGCCCGAAGAACCCGATGCGGCGGCAGCCGAGCGCGACGAGGTGCGCGACGGCCTCGGCGGCGGCACCGGCGTTGTCGATGACGACCTGGTCGGCGTGCGGGGGCCGGACGTCCTCGCCGAGGAACACCACGGCGGTGTCGCCGCGGATCCGGTCGATGGCCTCGGGCGTGAGCACCTGCGGGTGGATCACGACCCCGTCGACCACCCCGGCCTCACGCCCGCGCACGGCGGAACGCTCACCGTCCGGGTCGCCGGCGGTCTCCTCGAGCAGGAGCTGGTAGCCGCGGTCGGCGCAGACCCGCGAGAAGACGTGGGCCAGTTCGGCGAAGTACGGGCGTCGGAGGTCGGGGAACGCGAAGGCGAGCATGTTCGAGCGTCCGGTCGCCAGGGACCGGCCCGAGACGTTCGGGCGGTACCCGAGTTCGTCGATCGCGGCCTGCACCCGGCTGCGCATCGGGTCGCTGACGTGCTGGTAGCCACGGACGACGTTGGACACGGTCTTCATCGAGACGCCGGCGTGCGCGGCGACGTCCTGCAGCGTGACCTTGCCCATCCGCTCACCGTAGCGGGCGGCGGGGGCCGTGGTTGCTCGCCCGTGGTCGTGCGTGCTCCCCCGCGGTCGGGGTTGCTCGCCCGCGGTCGTCAGGGGACGAGTCGGCGCTGCACGACCGCGCGGGCCACCTCGGAGAGCGGCTCGCGGTGCTCGAGCGCGTACCCGCGGATCACCGCGAAGGCCTCCTCGATCGAGACACCCCGCAGGTACGACACGACGCCCTTGGCCTGCTCGATGACCTCGCGCGAGCCGATGGTGCGCTGCAGCTGCGCGCGGACGACCTCGTGTTCGCGCAGGGACCGCTCGTGCAGGATGCCGATCGTCGCCACGTCGGCCAGGGCACGGGCGACGCGCAGGTCCGATTCCCCGAGGGCACCCACGGCGATGCCGAACAGGTTGAGTGTGCCGATGACGGTGCTGCCCAGCCGGAGCGGGACGGCGTGCACCGACCGGAACCCGAGTTCGACCGCGCCCGTGCGGAACATCGCCCACTCCGCCGGCGCTGACTCGATGTCCGGGCAGGCCACGACCCGTCCGGTCGCGAACGAGGTCATGCAGGGTCCGGCCTCGGCGTCGAGCTGCAGGACCTCGACGAGCCGGCTCGCTTCAGAGGTCGAGGCCACGACCTCGAGCTCTTGGTCGTCGTTGGCCAGCAGGATGCCCGCAGCATCGATGCCGAGTACCTCGGCGCAGGTCTCGACCAGGGTCTGCAGCAGTTCCACGACGTCGTAGGCGTCCACCAGGGTGTCGGCGAGCGACGTGAACGTCTCGAGGATCCGGGCTTCTCGGCCTACCGTCGTCACTGGACCTCCTCGATCAGGTCGCCTCGCTTCTCGAACCGGACCGTGCCGTCGAGGATCTCCTCCGCCACCCGGCGCATGGTCGTCCGGCGGGCGAAGGCATGGCCCTGCAACAGCAGGTAGGCGTCCTCGGGGCTGATGTCGAGCTGCGCGAGCACCACACCGGTGGCCTGGTGCACCACACGCCTGGACGACGGGCTCCGGTCGAGCAGGGCGTCGTCCTGGTCCGCGATGGAGCGGAGGGCTCGGCGGAGCACCCGGCGGCTGACTGCGGAGGCGAGGGTCATGGCCTGGCGCACGGTGTCGTCCTCGATCGTCGCGGGCTGCGGGACGTACACGTCGATCGCGCCGAGCGGGAACGGCCCGAAGGCGACAGGGAAGGCGAAGACCGCGCCGACGGGTTCGCTCCGGACGGCTTCGTTGAAGGCTGGCCACGCGGCGTTCGGACGCTCCACCAGATCCGTCTCCAGCACCGGGGCATCGGTCGAGAGCGCGGCCCAGCACGGTCCCTCGGACAGGTCGAGCTGGATCTCGTCGATCCGGGTGGCGACCTCGTCGGTCGCGGACACGGTCTCGCTCGGGCACAGCTCACCGAAGGTCGAGATCGAGACACCGCCCATCGGCAGCGCGAGCGCGAACGGCCGACTAAGTTGGTCGTCGGCGACGTCCGCCGACCGGAGCGCACGGAGTGCACGCTCGAATGCGTCATCCATGGGCGCCTTCCCTGCCGTCTCTCGATCCTACGCGCTGGGCGGTGTCGGACGATCCGGACGGCGCGGGCACGTTCGGCGGTGGGCCGGCACGCCAGGCCGGGAGCTCGGCGGGCGGGTACGTCCCCTGCTCGTCCTGCACCCGGAGCATCGCGTCCAGGGCCACCAGCGTCAGGCCGGAGGTCTCGCGCACCACCGTCCGCACCGCGTTGCCGAGCAGGAACGCCATCAGGTCCTCGCTGCCGCCGTCCGGCCGGTAGTCGCGCCATGGACCGGCCCCAGCACGCTGCAGCGCCCCGGCGAGCACCGTCTGGGGGTCGTCGACGTCCACCTCGCAGTCCAGCACCAGCCGGAAGCGCCGCTGGTTCCGGTCCGACAGGCTCGGCGCGCAGTCCTCGCCGTCCTCGGGCGCGAAGGAGCGCAGCGCCGACGAGGGCGCGATCCCGTAGGCCTCACGGAACGCCGCAGCCATCCGACCCGCGTTGCTGAACTGCCACCGCTGGGCGATCGCCGCGATGGTCCGCCGGTCGGGTGTGCCGGATGCCGCCTGCAGGTCACGACGCACCCCCTCGAGCCGCACTGCGCGCAGGAAGGCGCCCGGCGTCTGCCCGATCTCCGTCCGGAACCGCTTCTGCAGACTCCGCGGCGACAGCTGGACCGCCGCGGCGACGTCCGTGACGGTGATGTGGGTCGTCGCGTGCTCCTGGACGAACCGGAGCGCGTCCCGCACAGCACGTGAGAGCCGAGGCGGGACGTCCCGTGCCGCACCGCTCCCGTCGTTCATGGGCCGACCGTACGGGAACCGTCCACGGTGCGTTGCCAGGACCCCGATCCGGGCCGCGGATGATCCGCCAGACGCGGTCAGGTGTCAACCCCTGACGTGACGGGAAACGTCCTGTTGATACTGAAAGTGTCTCGTGCGCCGCTGGTCGAAGCAGTGCACCACATCGAACCGACAGGGAGGCGCGATGGGACACGCACAGGGAACCTCGACCATGGTCATCGACTCCGTCGTGCGACAGCAGGTCGTCCACACCGAACGGATCCGGGCACTCGCCCCGACGGACCCGACGGACATCCGGGTGCAGCCGGTCGACGCCGGGTGCTGGCGGGTCGTCGACGCTGCATCCGCCTGGGGGGACCCGGACATGCTCCTCGGCTGCGTCGAGCGCACTGTCGACGGGGTCGACTGCACGCTCATGGCGACACTGCACGAACAGGAACGGCTTGCGAGCCTGCGGGACGCCCGCTCCTGGTTCGAGCAGCGATGCGGACAGCACCTCGACGAGGCACCGTGTTGACCGCGGTCCACGGGGACGACGCGGCCCGGACCGTCACCGCGCGGATCGACACCCAGCGCCGCCACACCGAACGCTCCGGCACCGACCGGTCCTTCGCCGCGCGCGTGCTCGCCCAGGCCGGGCACGGTCGTGACGTCCGCTTCGACGTCGACGACGACAGTTCCCGGCTGCCCTTCCGGTTCCGGTACCGAACCCGCCGGGACGGATGCGTGAGCCTCGTCACGGCGTCGGCGACCTCCGGCTTCTCCGGGACCTTCGAACCCGTCGACCGCATCGTCGTCGGGTGGTCGAGTACCGGTGGCGTCCGGATCGCCGTCCAGGACGGTGCCGTCCTCGAGACCCGGCCCGGCACGCCCGTCCGGATGCCGACGTCGGGGGAGTTCTCCGTCCGCGCCCCGACGGGCACGCTGCAGCTGGTGAGCATCGACCGGTCACTCCTCGACCAGGTGCGCTCCTCGCTCGGAGCCGCGGCGCCGGAGCTGCCGGACCGAGGTGCCGAACCCGCCGCGGGGGTGCTCGAACACCTGCGCCGGTGCGTCGAACAGGTGGCGGTCACCGCGACGCGTGACGGCTTCACCCAGGGCGCCAGGACCAGCGCGCAGGTCGCGCTCGTCGAGGCCGTCCTCGGAGCGTTCGGGACGCGGGTGCCCGTGATCCTCCGGCGTGCCGTGACCCCGTCGACGGTCGAACTCGCCATGGCGTACCTCGAAGGACACTGCGATCAGCAGCTCTGCCTCGCCGACATCTGCGACGCGGTGGGTGTGAGCCCCCGCACGCTCCAGACGGCGTTCATGCGGGAACACGGCGTCTCGCCGATGACGTTCCTGCTGCGGATGCGGCTCGACCGGGTGCGCGCGGCGCTGGAGTCCGGCAGCCGGCAGGAGACCAGTGTGAGCGAGGCGGCCCTGACATGGGGCTTCCGTCACCTGGGGCGCTTCTCAGGCACCTACTTCCGCCGATTCGGCGAGTACCCGGGCCAGACGTTGCGCGCATCGTCCGGTGCGTGCGCAGCGGGTCCGGAGCGACACGCGGGGTGATCTCGAAGGTCGTGCGACGTGTTCCGGACACCACGGTGAACACGCAAGTTCGGCCCCTAGGGTCGCCGCAAGCGCAATCGCGTGAACTCTCTCGAACCGGTCGAAGGACCGATCCGTGACTGAAAGCGGTCCACATGACCACTACTCCGCTCGCTCCGGGTTACACCCGCACTCGCCCCGCTACGGGAGCCCGAAAGGGCACCTCGACCTACTCCGCGCTCCTGGCGCAGGTGAAGGAGAACGGCCTGCTCCGCCGTCGTACCGGTTTCTACTGGGCACTGTTCAGCGCACTCGTCGGCAGCCTTGCCCTCACCTGGGTCGCGTTCGCGTTCCTGGGTGACTCGTGGTTCCAGCTGATCGTGGCCGGTGCGCTGGGGGTGCTGTTCACGCAGTTCGCGTTCCTGTCGCACGAGGCTGCGCACCGTCAGGTGTTCGAGTCCCAGAAGTGGAACGACCGCGCGGGCCGCTGGCTCGGCACGTTCCTGGTGGGGCTGAGCTACTCGTGGTGGATGAACAAGCACACCCGGCACCACGGCAACCCGAACACCGTCGGCAAGGACCCGGACATCGCGCCGGACGCGATCCGCTTCCTGCCCGAGGACGCAGCGGCTGTCAAGAACGGGCCGCTCCGGGTGTTCGTGCAGAACCAGGGCTGGTTGTTCTTCCCGCTGCTCACGCTCGAGGGCATCAACCTGCACCGGGCCGCCGTCATGTCGGTGCTCCGCGGGACGGGCGGACGCAGCGACGTCCGGGGGCGCGTCCTCGAGGGCATCCTGCTGGTGGCGCGGTTCGCGATCTACCTGACGGTGGTGTTCTGGTTCCTGCCGTTCGGGATGGCGTGTGCGTTCCTCGGGGTGCAGCTGGCCGTGTTCGGCGTGATGATGGGTGCTTCGTTCGCTCCGAACCACAAGGGCATGCCGACCATCGCCCACGACGCGAAGGTCGACTTCTTCTCCCGCCAGGTGCGGACTTCGCGCAACATCCGTGGCGGCTGGTGGGTGTCGTTCCTGATGGGTGGGCTCAACTACCAGGTCGAGCACCACCTGTTCCCGTCGATGCCGCGTCCGGCGTTGAAGCAGGCCCGCCTGCTGGTGCGGGACCACTGCGACACCCTCGACGTGCCCTACACGGAGACCACGTTGCTGCGTTCGTACGGCATCGTCGTCCGGTACCTCAACCGCGTCGGCCTCGCCGCCCGCGACCCCTTCGCGTGCCCCATGGTCGCGCAGCTGCGCATCCACTGACGCCGTGCTGACCGCCATGCCCACGGGCACCGTGAAGTGGTTCGACCACAGCAAGGGGTTCGGATTCATCTACCCCGACGACGGGTCCGAGGACCTGTTCGCACACTTCTCCAGCATCGTCGCGGCGACCGGCTCCCGGCCGCTCGCCCAGGACGACCACGTGCAGTACGAGATCGGATCCGGCAAGAAGGGTCCGCAGGCGGACAACATCTCGATCATCCGCTGACGCGGACGACGGACGGGAGGCACGGTGCCAGCTGGCACCGTGCCTCCCGTCGTTCCTTTCCCATGGCCACTGCAGTGGTAGGCCCGGAACCGCCCGGCGCCCTACTTGATGCCGGTCGAGGCGATGCCCTGCACGAACTGCCGCTGGAACGCCAGGAAGACCACGAGCAACGGCAGCACCGTGACGGTCGCGATCGCCATCACGGCTCCCCACGGTGAGCTGAACGCCGGGTTGTTCGTCAGGGTCGACAGGGCCACCGGCACCGTCAGGTTCTCGTTTCCCTGCAGGACGACGAGCGGCCACAGGAAGTCGTTCCACCGCGTCATGAACCCGAGGATCACGAGCACCCCCACCAGGGGGCCGCACGAGGGCAGCACCACCCGGAAGAACGTCTGGAACTCCCCGGCACCGTCGAGTCGAGCGGCCTCCATCAGGGCGTCCGGCACCCCGAGCATGAACTGCCGCGCGATGAAGATCCCGACGACGTCGAACACGGTCGGCAGGATCACCGCCCAGGGGGAGTCGACCAGGCCGATCTTGGCGACCACCAGGAAGCTCGGCACCAGGGTGACCTGGATCGGGATCATGATCGTGACGAGGAACGCCGAGTACAGCAGCCCCCGGCCCATGAACCGGAACTTGGCGAGTGCGTACCCGGCCATCAGCGACACGACGACGCTCAAGGCGGTGCCGACGCTGGTGATGAGCGCGGAGTTGCCGAGCCACCGCCAGACCGGCTGCGTGCTGAACACCTGCGTGTAGTTCTCGAACGTCGGCCGGGTCGGGAACAGCGAGAACGTGCCACTCTGCGACTGCCCGCCGGGGGTGAGTGCCGAGACGACCATCCAGTACAGCGGGAACACCATCAGGATCGCCAGGGCGGTGAGCCCGGCGACGAGGACCCACCGACCGGGCCGACGCCGGGAGCGGACTCCAGCCGGACGGCGGCGGGGACCGCGGACATCGAGTACGGCCATCAGAGCATCTCCTCCGCCTTGCGGTTGGCGCGCTGCCGGAGCAGCGTGAACACGAGCAGGATCGCGACGAGCACCAGTCCGAGCGCCGCGGCGTAGCCCATCCGGGCATCGATGAACGCGGACCGGAACACGTACTGGATCAGCACGGTCGTCGAGAAGCCAGGGCCACCGCCGGTCATCACGTAGATGACGTCGAAGGCCTGCAACGAGAACACGACGTTCAGGATGAGCAGGATCGACGTCGTCGGGCGGAGCAGCGGCCACGTGATGGTCCGGAACCGCACCCAGCGCGAGGCGCCGTCGATCGCGGCGGCCTCCTTGAGCTCGGCGGGCACGGACTGCAGCGCGCCGAGGTAGATCACCATGCAGAAGCCGATCCGGGTCCAGACCACGACGACCACCAGGGTCGCCATCGCCCACCCCGGAGCGGTCAGCCAGGGCACGCGCCCCATCCCGAGCGCTTCGAGCAGGTTGTTCACGACGCCGTAGTCGCCGTTGAAGATCCACGACATGATGACGCCCACCACGACGCCGGCGGCGACCATCGGCACGAAGAACAGGGCGCGGAACACGGAGCGTCCGGGCAGCGGCCGGTTCAGGGCGACCGCCAGGGCGAGCCCGATCGCCATCGAGGTCGGCACGGTGCCGAGCGTGAACACGAGCGTGTTCCGCAGCGCCGTCCCGATGAGCGGGTCGGAGCCCATGTCGACGAAGTTCTTCCCGCCGACCCAGGTGCCGTCGCCGAGCGAGGTGCTGGAGTCCTGGAAGCTCAGCGCGATCGCCGTGATGATCGGGATGAGCGAGAAGCCGAGGAACAGCAGCGCCGCGGGGCCGATGAACACGTACGGGACGAAGCGGCCCCGGTTTCGGCGGGCACCGTCGCCAGCGGGGAGTCCGCCGGTCGGAGGGGCGGTGGACGCCGTCGTGCGGACCGGCGCGGTCTCAGTTCGCAGTGACACTGCGCATCGCCTCCATCATCTGGTTCGAGGCCTCTTTCGGGCTCAGCTGCCCGAGCAGGCAGAGGTCGAGGTAGTCGGCGAACACCGCGTTGAGCGAGCTGAAGTACTCGCCGCTCTCGGCCTTCACCATCGAGAGCGGGATCGTCGTCCCCTGGTCGATGAACCGCTGCATCGTGTCGGTGTTCGCGGCGTACCCGATGTCCTTCGCGTCGAGGGACTTCCGGGCGGGCAGCCAGTTGCCGTCGTGGCAGAACTGCTGCATCTTCGACCGTGACGTGATCATCGCCACGAGCTCGGCCGCGAGCTCCGGGTGCTTGCTCGACTTCGTGACGGCCAGGGCGTTGCCGCCCAGGTCGCTCGCCTCGCCGACGTTGCGGATCATCGGGGCAGTGCCCCAGTTGTCGGGCATGTCGGTGTCGAGCTGCGCGATCGACTCCGGGTTGTTGAGCATCATGCCGATCTGCCCGGTCAGGAACAGGTTCCGCGAGACGTCACCGCCGCCGCTCTTGCTGAGGTTGCCGGTCGTCGCGAGTCCTTCGGCGTACCACTTCCGGCCGAAGGCCAGGGCGTCGATCGCTTCGGGGGTGTCCATCGACGGGGTCGCGCCGTCCTCCCCGAGGAACGCGCCGCCGTTCTGGTGGACCAGCGGCAGCCACCGGTACGCGGTCTCGGGCGACGACCAGCCGTACCCGAACGCGTACTTGCCGGTGACCTGCTTGACCTCCTTCGCGACGTCGAGGAACGCATCCCACGTCCACGCGTCGCCGAGGGCCTGCGGTGGCGTGACACCGATCCGTTCCATGACGTCGCGGTTGTAGTAGGTGATGAAGTTGTCGGTGTGCTGGAAGACGCCGTACACACCGTCGTCCCGCGCGCCGATCGCCCAGAACGGGTCGCTGTAGTCCTGCCGGTAGTCCGCCGGGACGGCCCCCGAGATGTCGACCAGGCTGCCGTTCGCGGCGTACCGGCCGATCTGCTGCGGGGTGATCCGGATGACGTCCGGCGCCAGGTCGGCGGCGAGCCGCGTGATGAACCACTGGTGGAACTGGCCGGTCGTGACCTCGACGGAGACGCTCGTGCCCGGGTGCGCCGCGACGAACTCGTCGGCGATCACCTGGTAGCTCGTGATGTCCGTCGGGATGTTCCAGGTGGACAGGCGGATGTGCTTCGTGCCGCCGCGGGCAGCGGTTCCCTGGCCCGCGCAGGCGGCGAGGGCTCCGGCCATCGAGATACCGGCGAGTGCGAGGAACCCCCGTCTGGCGAGCAGGGGGGATGGTCTGGTCGGCATGGTCCTCTCCTTTGAGGTCGTGGTGCCGTGCAGGACGGACTGGAGGCGCGGCGCGCGGCTGCGCGTCGGCGCGAGCCGGACGTGGGGGCGCGGTTGCGGACCCGACCCCACGTCGGGCGCGACGGTGTCAGACCAGCGCTGGGCGGGCCTCCCGGTCGGCCGTGTGCGCGGCTGCACCCGCGTCCGCCGGACGCAGCGACTCGGGGAGCAGCGCCGCATGGGCGTGCAGGAGCTCGTCGGTCATCTCGGCGATGCGGTCCAGCGTGAGGTGCGCCGCCGTCAGCGGGTCGAGGGCGACCGCGTGGTGGACGTGCTCGACGTTGCCCGTCAGCGCTGCGCGCACCGCCAGGGTCTGCACGTTCGTGTTCGTGCGGTTGATCGCGGCGAGCTGGGGCGGGAGCTCGCCGAACGAGGTCGGTTGCACGCCCTTGCCGTCCACCAGGCAGGCCACCTCGACGCATGCGTCGGACGGCAGGTTCTGGATGACGCCGGTGCTGTTCGGGACGTTGCCGTAGACGACAGCGGGGACCCCCGTGACGATCGCGTTCACGATGCTCGCGCCGTACTCGACGCTCGGCGTCAGGTCGGCCTTGAGCTTCTCGAGCTGCGTGTCCACGTCGCCCTGCTCGTCGTGCGCCAGGCAGATCTCGTAGTAGTCCCAGCGTTCCGGGATGTACTCGAGCACCGTCTCCGGGTCCTTGCGGAAGTACGGCACGTACTCGCTGGCGTGGTGGCTGGACTCGGTCTCGAAGTACCCGAACGAGCGCATCAGCTGGGTGCGCACCTGCTCGTTGCCGCCCTCGTAGTTGCTCGCGGCGGCAGCCGCCTCGCTGTGGTCGCCGTCGTCGTCGTGTAGGTCGGACGCCGCGACGCCGCGCTGGTGCTTGGCCGCCATCACCTCGCGCAGACGCGGGTAGAGGTCCTCGCCGTTGCGACGCTTGAACTCGAGGATCCACGCCTGGTGGTTGATGCCGGCGCTGACGAACTCGACCTCGTCGTACGGCACGCCGAGCGTGCGGGCCAGCATGCGGGTGGTGCCCTGCACGCTGTGGCAGAGGCCGACGGTCCGCAGGCCCTTCGCGTTGAGGAACGCCGTGGCCATCGCCATCGGGTTCGCGTAGTTGATGAACTGGGCGTCCGGGCAGAGCTCGAGGGCGTCGCGGGCGATGTCCTCGTAGGCACGGACCGACCGCAGGAAGCGGAAGACGCCGCCGGGGCCGACGGTGTCGCCGACGGCCTGGTCGATGCCGTACTTGCGGGGGATCTCGACGTCCCACTTGTACGACTCGACGCCGCCGACCTGGAACGTGATGATGACGACGTCCGCACCCGCCAGGGCCTCGCGCCGGTCGGTGGTCTCGAGGACCTCGACGCCGAGGCCGTGGTGGGAGACGAGTTCGCGGGCTGCGGTCGCAGTGCGGGCGACCCGGCCCGCGTCGAGGTCCATGAGGTGCAACGTCGCGTCCTGCAGTGCGGGGAAGGAGACGAGGTCGCCGATGAGGCGGAAGGGGAAGACGAAGCCGCCGGCGCCGATGATGGTGATCTTGGTCATGTGACGACGGTAGGAAGCGCCGGGGCCCGGGGGCCTCCGGCTTCGGACGGCGGGGTTCCAGGATCCTCGGATCGGACTCCGGGTCGTCCACGCCGCTGACGTAGGCTCGGCACCGTGCTCGACGTGGAGACGGTGGAAGCGGCGTACTGGAGCCATCGCGGCCCGGCGCCGATGATGCCGTCCTCACACCGGCACGACGACCTCGAGATCAACCTCGTGCTCGAGGGACGGCTCGACTACCGGTTCGGCGGGGAGCCGGTGAGCGTCAACGCGGGGGAGATCGCGCTCTTCTGGGGATGGACACCCCACCAGCTCGTCGGTGACGCGACGGGGACCGGACAGTGCCGGTGGGTGCACATACCGCTCGGCGAGGTGCTGGCGTGGGGGCTTCCGGACCACGACCTCGGTGCCATGCTGCTGAACCGTCCCGTCGTGGTGCCGACCGGTGCGGCCGGGCGGGACGTCGAGTCGATGTTGTCGTCGTGGCAACGGGACTTCGCGGACGACGGAGCCGGAGTGATCGCGAACCTCGAAGCGCAGGCCCTGGTGCGCCGGTTGCTGCGGCACCACCGCGACGCCGTGGACCAGCGCGCGGAGGGCGGGCACGGCACCGCGGACGCGATGCACCGGGTGATCGACATGGTGCGGTTCGTCGTGGACCGGTTCCGCGAACCGATCGAGGTCGCCGACGTCGCCGCTGCGGCACACCTGCATCCGCACTACGCCATGACGGTGTTCCGGCAGGACGTCGGGACCACGATCGGGGAGTACCTGACTCGGTGCCGAGTGGCCGAAGCGCAGCGGTTGCTCGCGACCACGTCGATGACGACGTCGGAGATCGCGCACGCCGCGGGGTTCGGCTCGCAGTCGAGCTTCTACGCGCACTTCACCCGTGCTTGCGGGAGCGCGCCCGGGGCGTACCGAGCGCGGGCCCGCTGAGCTGTGGTTCCCACGACGCGAATCGGCCCGGACCGCGCTGCTGCGTGGTCCGGGCCGATCGTGGTGCTGGGGTGTTACTTGATCTGTGCGGTGATGGTGGCGGTGCCGACGAGGAGGCCGCGCTTGACGGCGTCGGTGCCGAAGGTCTTGTTCAGCAGGCCGGCGGCGTCTTCGCTGATGTGGACGGTGGTGCCGGTCAGGATGGCGTTGTCGCCCTCGAGCTGGAGGGGCTTGAGGGAGCCGCCGTGCAGCTCGAACAGGAACGCGTTGTTGACAGCGACCTTGCCGTTGACCAGGACGTCGCCGTAGAGCTTGGAGGAGCCGGGGTTGACGACGAAGTTCTCGAGGGTGACGGTGGTGTCGCCGCCCTTGAGGGTCAGGCCGGAGTCGTCGTGGTTGAGCAGGCCCTGGACGTAGGGGCGGTAGTTGCCGTCGGGGGACCAGTAGGTGACCGATCCGGCGGTGATCGGGAACGACACGGACCCGTCGGCGAGCTTGGCGGTGCCGGAGACGCCGGGGGTGAGCTTGAGGGAGGTGAGGGCGTCGGTGAAGCCGGAGTCGAGCTTCACGGCGGTGGAGCCACCGAGGACCTCGGGCACCGAAGCGACCGGTGCGGGGATCTTCGACGACGACGAGGACACCGTGTGGATGGCGGGGGTCGCGGCCTGGGCGGAGGAGATGCCGAACGCGGCACCGCCCAGGACGAGGGCGCCGGTGGTGGCGAGGGTGATGGAGGTCTTGAGGCTCTTACGCATCGTGATCAGTCCTTTGCTGTTGTCGCGCTCGGCGCGGCTGCTGTGTGCGCGCCGAACACACCCTGGTGCAGGGTGGAGAACCAGCGGTGTGCGGCTGGTGAGCGCTCCGGGTGGTTCCCGGTCGTTGCAGGTGATTCGGCACCCTCTGCCCGTCGGATTGGGACGACTTCTCCGGGCCCGTCGCCCCTAGGCTCGGGGCATGCGGGGAACGACGATCCGACCGACCACCGAGGACGACTGGGAGCGGGTCCGTGCGCTGCGGCTCGAGATGATCCAGGACACCCCGAAGGCCTACGGGGAGCGGCTCGCCGACGCCGAGCAGCTGCAGGAACGTGACTGGCGGCGCCGCGGTCGCCGTGAACACGACGTCGGCGGGACGACCCTCGCCGCGATCGACGCCGACGGCACGTGGGTCGGGACGATGGGGGTGTACGTCCCCGGTCCCCGTGTCGGACCGCTCCTGGTCGGCGTCTACGTCGCACCCTCGCACCGGGGTCGTGCCACTGGTGTCGCCGATGCGCTGCTCGACGAGATCGAGGTGTGGGCGGCGACGCACGGGTCGGCCCTGCGGCTGCACGTGCACGAGGGGAACACCCGCGCGCAGGCCTTCTACGCCCGGCGCGGCTACGAGCCGACGGGCGCGACCGAGGCGTACGTGCTCGACCCGAGTGAGCTCGAGGTCGAGATGATCCGACAGCTGCGGGGATCGCTGTGACCGCCGGGGCGGCCGGGGCGGCCGTGCCCGCTGTGCGGTGGCTGCTGCTCGACGTGGGCGGGGTCCTCGAACTCGTCGACGACGCCGCGTGGCCCGGACACTTCCGGGCGCGGTGGGCCGAGCGGCTCGGGATGACGACGGACGACTTCTCCGCTCGGCTCGTCGCAGCCGACCTGCCCGACGCCTCGCGGCAGACCGGCGTCGTCGACCGGTACTGGGGTGCGATCGGCACGGCGCTCGGGCTGTCGGCCGAGCAGCTCGCCGCCATGCGCGCCGACTTCTGGGATGCGTACTGCGGCACCCTGAACGAACCGCTGTACGACTTCCTCGCCGGACTCCGCGGCACGATCGGCCTGGCGATCCTGTCGAACTCGGGCGACGGCGCCCGCGAGGAAGAGGAGCGGCGCTTCCGGTTCTCGGCGGTGTTCGACCCGATCTGCTACTCCCACGAGATCGGCGTGAACAAGCCCGATGCCGAGGCGTTCCGGATCACGTTGGACCGCCTGCAGGCGACCCCGGCCGAGGTGCTCTTCATCGACGACGTCCCGGAGAACGTCGCGGCCGCCCGTGCACTCGGCATCGGGGCGCACCTGCACGTCGACACCGACGAGACGATCCGGGTGCTCGACGCGGTCGTGCGGGGGAGCGGCCGGCCGTGACCGTCGGCATCGTGTTCTTCGACGTCGACGGGACCCTCGTCACCCCCGGTTCCAGCAGCAGCTTCCTGGCAGCCCGGTTCGGGCACCAGCGAGCCCTCGACCAGGCAGAGGCCCGGTACGCCGACGGCGAGCTCACCAACCAGCAGGTGAGCGAGGTCGACGCCCTCGGGTGGCGCGGCACGGCCACTGCGACGGTCGAGCGGTGGCTCGACGACCTGCCGGTGTTGCCCGGCACCGACGCCGTCGTCGCCTGGTGTGCTGCACACGGCGTCGAACCCGTGCTCGCGTCGCTCGCCTGGCAGCCCGTGACCCGCTCCTTGGCGCGGCGGTTCGGGTTCGTCGCGAACGGAGGACCCCGGGTGGGGGAGCGCAGCGGCGTCCACGACGGCTCCGTCGCGGAGCACTTCGACGAGTTCGACAAGCGGGACCGGGCGCTCGCGCTCGCGCGCGACCGCGGTGTCCCGATCGAACGCTGCTGCGCCGTCGGGGACAGCCGCTCGGACATCCCGCTCTTCCGGGCGCTCCCGAGCGCGCTGGCGCTCAACGCGAGTCCGGCTGCACGTGCGGCTGCGAGTGACGCGATGGACGCGGACGACCTCTCGAGCATCGTCCCCTGGCTCGACCGCTGGCTCCGGGGGCGCGCCTGATCGATCCGCTCCGAGGCGGATGCGGCATGATCGGTCCGTGTCTTCTGTGAACCCGACCGACGCGTACCGTGCCGCCCGCGACCAACTCCTCGCTGCGGACTCTCCCGAAGCGGCACGCGCCGGGTTCCGGTGGCCCGACCTCGGCGAGACGTTCAACTGGGCGTCCGACTGGTTCGACGTCATCGCGACCGACAACGGCCGCACGGCGCTCTGGATCGTCGAGGAGGACGGCCGTGAACAGCGGCTGAGCTACGCCGAGATGGCCGCACGCTCCGATCGGCTCGCCGCACGCCTGCACGGCTTCGGCGTGCAGCAGGGCGATCACGTCCTCGTCATGCTCGGCAACCAGCTCGAGCTCTGGGAGACCATGCTCGCCGTGATCAAGCTCGGCGCGGTCATCCTGCCGACGTCGACGATGCTCGACACCGCCGACCTGCAGGACCGTGTCGACCGGGGTTCGGTGGCGCACGTCGTCACGAACCAGAGCGAGACACACAAGTACGACGACGTCCGAGGCGCCTTCACGCGCATCGTGATCGGCGGCCACTCCGACGGCTGGACGGAGTACCCGAGCGACCTGGGCGAGCCCGCCCCTGAAGGCGAGGCACGCCCGCGGGTCATCACCCGCACCACCGACCCGTGCCTGGTCTACTTCACGTCCGGCACCACGTCGAAGCCGAAGATGGTCGTGCACACCCAGACGTCCTACCCGGTCGGGCACCTCAGCACCATGTACTGGCTCGGCGTCCGCCCCGGTGACGTCCACCTGACGATCAGTTCGCCCGGCTGGGGCAAGCACGCCTGGAGCTGCTTCTTCGCGCCCTGGATCGCCGAGGCCACCGTCTTCATCCACAACACCGCACGCTTCGACCCGGCCGGCCTGCTCGCACAGCTCGAACGCGCCGAGGTCAACACGTTCTGCGCCCCGCCCACCGCCTGGCGGATGATGCTGCAGTCCGACCTCGGCGCGAAGCCGCGTGCACTCCGCGAGGTCATCTCGGCCGGCGAGCCGCTCAACCCCGAGGTCATCGGCCGGGTCGAGGGAGCGTGGGGGCTCACCATCCGCGACGGCTACGGGCAGACCGAGACCACCGCGATCGTCGGCAACGCCCCCGGAGCCCCCGTGACCCCCGGAGCCATGGGCAAGCCGCTGCCCGGCGTCACCGTCACGCTGCTCGACCCCGTCACCGGCGAACCGGGCGACGAGGGCGAGGTCTGCCTGGACCTGACCGAGCGGCCCGTCAACCTGATGGCCGAGTACCTGGGCGACCCCGATCGCACGGCGTCGTCGATGCGCGACGGCTTCTTCCACACCGGCGACATCGCCGTCCGTGACGCCGACGGCGAGCTGACGTTCATCGGTCGCACCGACGACGTGTTCAAGTCCTCCGACTACAAGGTGTCGCCCTTCGAGGTGGAGAGCGCGCTGCTCCAGCACCCGGCCGTGGCCGAGAGCGCGGTCGTCCCGGCTCCCGACGATGCCCGCCTCAACGTCGTCAAGGCGTACGTCACGTTGGCCACCGGATGGGAGGCGTCGGCCGACACCGCCAGACAGGTCCTGGAGTACGCACGCACGGCTCTTCCCGCCTACGCGCGTGTGCGCCGGGTCGAGTTCGCGGAGCTGCCGAAGACCATCTCGGGCAAGATCCGTCGCGTCGAGCTGCGGGATCGCGAGGAGCTGTCGGTGACCAATGGCACACGCGCCGAGGGGGAGTGGCGCGACGACGAGTTCCCCGGCCTCCGCGCGCCCCGCCCGCACGCCGGACCCGCTGCCGGCTGATCGACTGGCGGAGATCACCCATGGCCGTCGTACTGCGCCCGTGGTCGCTCGACGACGCGGCTGCGCTCTTCGTCACCAGCCGGTCGAACCCGGACCTCGCGACACAGTTCCCGGACGTCGGGCTCGATGACGAGGAGCAGGCCCGCGCGCACATCAGGAGCGCCCTGCGGTTCGACGACCATGCGAGGAACTGGGCGATCGTCGAGGACGGGGTCGCGATCGGCAACGTCGGTCTCTCGGCGATCGAGTTCCGGCACGGCACGGCGTGGGCCCACTACTGGGTGGCAGCCGATGCTCGTGGCCGAGGACTCGCCACTCGTGCGCTGACGAGTGTGTCGAGCTGGGCCTTCGACGCCGGTCTCTTCCGCCTCGAACTCGGACACCGGACGAACAACCCGGCGTCGTGTCGGGTCGCCGCCGCCGCGGGGTTCAGCGCGGAGGGCATCGAACGGCAGAAGCTCCGGTACGGCTCGGAGCGGTTCGACGTCGAGACGCACGCCCGCCTCGCGATCGACCCCGTGCCGGACCTGCCCGGGTTCGAGGTCAGGACGACGTCCTGACGGCTGCCCGGTCAGTCCCTAGGCTCGGCACGTGGAACTGATCACGGACGTCACGCGCGGCGACTGGCTGTTGGCCCGGGCCGGCGAGTTCGCCACGTTCGGCGGCGTCGCGGGCACCGGCTTCGAGGCGTACGCGCGGATCCTGCACCCGCTCCGCGCGGATCGCGAAGACCGCTCGACCGTGGACGAGTACGACGACCACCCGGTCATCGAATCGACCGAGTGGCGTTGGGCCGCCGTCGCCGAGCGCACCCGTCGGACGATCGATCCCCTCGTGTCGTGGCAGACGCTCAGCGGTCGGGACGACGAGTCCGACCTGTCCTTCGAGGACGGCTGGCTCGTCCACCCGCCCGAAACGGGCTGGTACGAGCCGACGCAGCTCGCCGTGCTCACCGGGCTCCTCGCCGACGCCACGTCGACGCCGGACGACCTGGTCGGGGCGGTCTGGGACGGATGGGGCGACCTCAACGCGTCGACGTTGGGCTTCGGGTGGCAGGGGAGCGGCGAGCCGACGGCGGCCGAGCGTGTGGAGATGCAGGCGCACATGGCCCGGGCCCAGGCGCAGCACCGGCGGGAGCAGGCTGCGCTCCGGGAGTCGCTCGCGGGTCCGCGCTTCCCGTGGCCAGCCCGGGACTGCTTGCTGCTCTCCATGTCGCTGCAGCAGCTCGGCGACCCGTCCTGGATGGACGACGCCCGCGTGGGCACGTACGTCGGCGTCGAGCACACCCCGCAGATGCTCTGGCCGGAAGGGCACGAGTGGGTGCTCGCCACCGAGATCGACTGGGACTCGACGATCGTCGCCGGGACGCGGTCGCTGGTCGACACGATCCTGGCCGATCACCGGTTCGAGGCGTACGAGGTCGATGCCGAAGCCTCGCCGGACTGATCAGACGGGCAGGGGCACCTCGGTGGTCACACGACGGACGCTCCGGGTCGACGCCGCGACCACGGTGGCGACGACGATGACGACGGCGCAGCCGATCAGCGTCGTGCTCGTCCCGACGGCGTGCGCCAGCGGTCCGACCAGGGCCTCGCCGAGCGGGACGGCGACGAACGATCCGACCATGTCGTACGAGTAGACCCGCGACAGCACGGCGCGGGGCACGTTCGACTGCAGTGCGTGGTCCCAGGCGATCGCGAACAGCTCGAGGGCGATCCCGCCCAGGGCGAACGCGACGAGCAGGGTCGGCAGGGCCGGGGCGACCCCGAGCGCCACGACGGGGAGCGCGGTCACCGCCATCAGGGCGACACCGATGCCGAGCGCACGCCGGGGCCGCCACCGCAGGGCGATCAGCGCACCGAGTGCCAGGCCGACGGTCTGCGCGGCGACGACGAGCCCCCAGGCCGCCCTGCCGAAGGAGTCGTCCGCGACGACCGGTCCGAGCACGGTCGTCGCGCCGACGAAGGCGGCGTTGAGCACTGTGAACTGGGCGACCACCGTCCAGACCCAGCGTCGTCCCGAGAACTCGACCCATCCCTCCCGGATGTCCGCGATCACCGACGGACGGTCGGCCGGTGCGATCGACGCGCGACGGGGCAGGCGTATCCGCGCGTACAGGGCTGCGGCGACGGCGAAGCCGGCGGCGTCGACCGCCAGCCCCCACCCGGCACCGACGAGCGCGACCATGCCGGCCCCGGCGGAGGCACCGACGATCGTCCCGGCGTTGATGCTCAACCGGATCACGGCGTTCGCCGGACGGAGGAGTGCCTCGGGCACGGTCTCGGGCACCATGGCCGCGGTCGTCGGCAGGCTCACCGCGGCGACCGCGCCGTTCAGGATGCTGAGCACGACCAGGAGCGGGACGGTCGCCGTGCCGGTCAGGACCAGCGCGGCGACAGCGGCCTGTGTCACCGCAGCGCCGAGCGACGTGGCGACGAGCACGACGTCGCGGGGCAGGCGGTCGGCGATGACCCCGCCGAACAGCAGGACCGCGACGTTCGCGACCGAGCGTGCGGCCACGACGAGACCCAGGTCGACGGGTGAGCCGGTGAGGTCGAGGACGGCGAACGCCAGGGCGATCGGCGCGACGGCGTTGCCGACGATGCTCACCGTGCGGGCTGCGAGCAGCCAACGGAACGGTGCGTGGGCGAGGACGCCCGGGGTCGGCGTGCTCACGGTCGCCGCATCGGGAACATCGAGACGGTCATCGACACCGGCACCGTGCCCGGGGTACGCGGGCGCTGTGCTGCTGCGTGGAGCAGGGCGGACGCCTGGCCGACGTGGTGCACCACGCGCCGCCACGTCTCGGGGCTGACCCACAGTTCGGCGTCGGTCGAGACGGCAGGGCCCGTGGTCCGCTGGTGCAGTCGTCGCCGGAGCTCTTCGACCTGCGCCTCGACGTAGACGAGCTGGTCCTCCACCGAGATGCGTTCCGGGTGCCCACCATCGGGGACGGCGTCGAGGTCGAACGGTTCGGACGACGACTCGTGCCGGTACCGCTTCGCCTCGCCGCCTCGGAGCCGCACGACCTCGACGACCGCGACCAGCCCCGCCCGTTCGAGAACCCGCAGGTGGTAGCTCGCGGTGGCCTGCGAGAGGCCGAGTTCCCGCGCGGCCTCGGCCGCGCTCATCGCGGTGCTCGTCACCAGCGACAGCAGGCGGAGCCGGATCGGGTGGGCGGTCGCCCGGAGGGACTGGAGGCTCGACATGCGCCCATCGTCGCCGCTGCGGTCGATACCGTCAAACGGCTCTTTGGGGGTTGTCGGATACTGTCGATGGATGATCAACACCGCCCGCCGCGGCGAACGACCAGCCGTGTCCGGAACTGGCCCCCAGCGTCAGCTCACCGACCGTGCCACACCGGAAGTGTGGGGAGCGTTGGTCGGGCGTGCTGTGGCCCTGCCCGGTGTGGAGGAAGGGCACAGTCAGGTGTCCCCGGCTTCGTCGCGCGCATTGTTCCTCCGTGATCAGCGCTCCCACGTCGTCCCGTGGACCTCGCTGGCCCCGGACGGGCGACTCGAACCCGTGCACCTGCACGGCGTCGAGGACACTTCAGTCCACCTCTGTCTCCCGGTCGCGCGGGGAACCGAGCTGACCGAGCTGGGGTGGGCGATCCCGCACCAGTACGAGGACCACGGGACCGAGTTCATGGTGTTCGGCCCGCGCGATGCCCAGGAACTCTCGGTCGTGCTGTCGATCATCGAGGAGAGCCTGGCCTTCGCTCGAGACCCGGGCGATGAGCGTCCGGCGCACGAGCCCGCCTGATCACCGCGCACCGGTCTTTCGCGCTCAGCGACACCTCACGGGCCGCCGCGCGCGTGAACTGTCGCCCAGCGCGAAACAGCGCGACCCCCCGCCCGCGTCACCCCGCCCCATCCGCGTCAGCCTGTGGGAGCACACATCTCCCCCCAACGGCGGACGCGGCGCCGACCACCGCTCCCGTAGCGTCGACGCCGTGATCGAAGTCAGCCATCTCACCAAACAGTACGGTCCGAAGACCGCCGTGGACGACGTCTCCTTCGTCGTGCGTCCCGGCAGTGTGACCGGCTTCCTCGGGCCCAACGGCGCCGGGAAGTCCACCACGATGCGCATGATCATGGGGCTCGACCAGCCCACGTCGGGCACAGCCACCGTGAACGGCCAGCCCTACACGAGCTTCCGCGACCCGCTCCGGCAGGTCGGCGCCCTGCTCGAGGCGAAGGCGGTCCACTCCGGACGCAGCGCCTACAACCACCTGCTCTCCCTCGCGGCGACCCACGGCATCCCGAAGTCCCGCGTGCACGAGGTCATCGACATGACCGGCCTCGACTCCGTCGCGAAGAAGCGCGTCGGCGGGTTCTCGCTCGGCATGGGGCAGCGCCTGGGAATCGCTGCCGCACTGCTCGGCGACCCGAAGACCCTGATCCTCGACGAGCCGGTCAACGGCCTCGACCCCGACGGCGTGCTCTGGGTCCGACAGCTCGCCCGCCGCATGGCCGCCGACGGCCGCACGGTGTTCCTCTCCAGCCACCTGATGAGCGAGATGGCACAGACCGCCGACCGCGTGGTCGTGCTCGGCCGGGGCAAGGTCCTGGCCGACGCCCCGATCGCGGAGTTCGTCGCCGGTGGCGGCGCCGCTGCCGGCACCGATGCCGCCGTCAGCCGTGTCATCGTCCGCACGCCGGACCCGAACGGCCTGTTCAACGCCATCGGCCCGAACGCCGCGGTCACCCAGCGCGAGGACGGCTCATTCCTCGTCGTCGGGCCCGACGCACCGACGGTCGGCAACATCGCCGCACAGGCAGGCGTCCCCCTGCACGAACTCACCCCGACCGGCGCGAGCCTGGAAGAGGCCTACATGGCCCTCACCCGCGACGACGTCGAGTACCGATCGGAGGGCACCCGATGAGCGCCACCACCTCGCCCACCACACCGTCGACCCGGATGAGCGGGTCGACCCGCCTGTCGTTCCCGCACCTGGTGCGGAGCGAGTGGATCAAGCTGCGCAGCATCCGGTCCACGTTCTGGTGCTACGCGATCCTGGTCGTCCTCACGATCGGCATGGCCGCGCTGATCGGGGCGAACACGAACAGCGGCGGCCAGGAGCTGCCGACGGACCTCGCCAACGGCACCTTCGTGAACGCCAACGCCGTGGGTGTCCTGCTCTCGTCGCTCGTCGTCGGCGTGCTCGGCGTCCTCATCATCACCGGTGAGTACGGCACGGGCCAGGTCCGCTCGACGTTCACCGCCGACCCGCGACGCACCGGCGTGATCCTGGCGAAGGCCACCGTCCTTGCCATCGCGACCTTCGTCGTCAGCGCCGTCGCCACCTGGATCGGCGTCCTCATCTCGCTGCCGCTGCTGGCCGGCAACGGCATCGAGCCGGAGGTCAGCGACCCGTCGGTGTTCCTGCCGATCCTCGGTTCGTCGGTCTTCCTGACCCTGCTGGCGCTCCTCGCGTACGGCATCGGTCTGCTCGTCCGGTCGAGCGCCGGCGGCATCGCGATCACGCTCGGCCTCCTGCTGGTCGTTCCGGGGGTGCTCGCACTCATGAGCGGACTGATGAAGGTCGACTGGCCGATGGACATCGCGGCGTTCCTGCCCGACTCAGCCGGCGGCCAGCTCTACGCCTACTCGTACGACGGCGCGAGCACGGTCGACAACAGCGGGGTCGTGCTGAACGGCTGGGGCGGCTTCGGCGTCCTCGCCGCCGAGGTGCTCGTCGTCGGTGGCCTCGCCCTGACGCTCGCGCGCCGTCGCGACGTCTGACGCGACCACCCCACGGCCGGGAGGCGCGGTGCCAGCTGGCACCGCGCCTCCCGTCGTCCGCGGTGTGGGTCCGCAGCGTCACTAGGCTCACAGCGTGCGCTCCGTCCCCGCCCTGCTCCTGCCCGCGATCGCGGGCGTGCTGCTGCTGGCCGGCTGCGCCGGGCCGCCCGTCGACGAGGCGGCGCTGCACGCCTGGGAGAAGCGGCAGATGGCCGCCGAGTCGGACCGGGACCTCGGCGCGATGTTCGCCGAAGAACCCGCCGGGCAGAGCGCGACGGGGAACGACGACGAGATCGACCGTGGCGTCACGATCACGTTCGCGCACCCGGAGACGGTCGACCACCTCGAGTTCTCGTGCTTCGGTGACGGGCACATGAGCGGTTCGGTCATGGTCGTCTCCCGGGAAACGTCGCGGAACCACATCATCGAGGCGATGCCCTGCGGCGACGGGGAGCAACGCATCGACCTGCGGCGAACCTGGCGTGCCGACGTCGACAGCATCTCCTTCAACGGGTTCGACAGTGACCGCGACAGTGCCTGGAACGTTCGCGTGATCGGCGCAACGCCCGGCGCGGACTGACCGCCCGAGCGTTCAGGACCGCCGGACGTCGTACCGGTGCAGGGTGACGCCGTTGTCGGAGCGCTGCTGCTCGAGCAGGTCGAGCTGCACGAGCGGACGGTGCCCCGAGAGCGGCGGATCGAACAGCGGCCGACCGGCACCGAGCACCGACGGGTGCGTGAAGAGCATGACCTCGTCGAGCATCCCGGCGTCGAGCAGCTGACTCGCGATGCTCGGCCCACCGACGCCGATGTCGCCCTCGCCTTCGGCACGGATCGCGGCCAGCTCGGCGATCGCGTCGCCGTCGCCTCCGATGACCCGGGTGTCGTGGTCGGCGGTGGTCCGCGTGCGGGACACCAGGATCTTCGGCTGCGCGGTCCAGATCTCGCCGTACTCGCGCAGGTACTCGGGCATCGACTCGTCGTGCCGGGCATCGGGCCAGAACGGGTCCATCATGTCGCGCACGACCCGGCCCTCGACGGACAGGGTCATCGCGGCGGCCCGGGCGTTGAACTCGCGGTGCAGTGGCTCGTCGATGCGCATCCAGTCGGGGCCGTCCAGGCCGTCGTGCTCGCCGGGTGCCCGTTCGACGAACCCGTCGACGGAGACGTTGATCCAGTAGACGAACCTCGCGGGCATGGCATGACTCCTTCGTCGGGCCGAGCGTACGCGCGCGTTGCCGACCAGCGCCACCGAGGGGCGCACGACACCGGTGTTGCCGAGGTGCACCGCGACGTGCGCGTGTTCGACCCGCGAACACCGGTGTTGTGGCGCCCCTGCGCACCGCGCCCCGATCCGGGAAACGCCGCTCGGCGACACGGATACCCGTCGGGATGCGAAGATGCATCGTTGGTGCCGGAGCCGAGGACGAGGGTTGGATGATCCCGACGGAAGAACACGACGCGAGCGCGCCGCTGCTCGACGGTCGGTACCGCCTGGAACAGGCGATCGGTCAGGGCGGCATGTCCGTCGTCTACCGCGGCGTGGACGAGAGCCTGCACCGCCCGGTCGCGATCAAGCTCTTCCACGCGGGCATCGTCGACATCGCCCGGCAAGAGGCCGAACTCGGCGTGCTGGCGTCGCTCGAGCACCACAACCTCGTCAGCCTGCTCGACGCCGGGGTCGTCACCAGCCAGGACGGCACCCAGCAGCGCTACATCGTGATGTCGCTCGTCGTCGGGCAGGACCTCGAGGAACGTCTGAGCGTCGGCCCGCTCGCCTCGCGCCACATCGCCGAGATCGGTTACGACATGGCCGAGGCGCTCGACTACATCCACGCCAACGCCGTCGTGCACCGCGACATCAAGCCGTCGAACATCCTGCTCGTCGACTACGGCAACGCCTCCGAGCGGGCCCGCGCACGCCTGACCGACTTCGGCATCGCGCTCGCCGCCGGCGTCGAACGCCTGACCGCCGACGGCGTGACCACCGGCACCGCCGCCTACCTCAGCCCCGAGCAGGCGCGCGGCGGCGAGGTCGGCCCGCCGAGCGACGTCTACTCGCTCGGCCTCGTGCTGCTGCAGTGCTTCACCCGCCGCCGGGAGTTCCCGGGCTCGCTCGTCGAGTCCGCCGTCGCGCGGCTGTCCCGCGACCCCGTGGTCCCCGAACCCCTGCCCGAGCACTGGAAGCACCTGCTCCGCGCCATGACTGCGCAGGACCCCGCAGCCCGTCCGCTCGGCCCCGAGCTGGTCACGATGCTCCGCGACGTCGTGATCGCCGAGACCGCCGCCCCCGACCACGTGGTCGAGCCGACGGACGAGACAGCCCCGGTGCCGACGCGACCCGAGACCGATCGCCCGGCGACCCTCGACACGCTGCCGAACGAGTCGCTGCAGCGCACCACGACCATGGCTGCTCGGCTCTTCGACGCACCGATCGCCCTGATCGAGGTGCTCGACGAGGACCGCGAGTGGTCCCAGTCGTACATCGCCGAGGGCATCGACGAGGCGGCCCGGAGCATCAGCTTCACCAACGGCTTCGCGCCCGTGCCCGTCCCCGTCGTGATCCCGGACGGTTCCGCACACCCCGAGATGCGCAACAGCCCCCTGGTCACCGGCCCGCTCGGCATCCGCTTCTACGTCAGCGTCCCGCTCGTCCGGCACGACGGCGCGCCGATCGGCACCCTCGCCGTGCTCGACACCCGCCCGCGGCAGGCCACCGAGGACGACCTCGCCAACCTCCGCGACCTGGCGGCGCTCGCCGTCTCGCAGCTCGAGATCCGGCAGGAGTCCCTGCGCACGACCAGCGACTCGCTGCCGGTCCCACGGGTGGGCGGCGACCACACCGCCTGACGGGAGGCCCGGTGCCACCCCGCACCGCGCCTCCCCTCCGCCGGTGGTGGCGTCCACCGCCGCGCCGTCGCCGTCCGCCGAGCGGTCACGATCCGTCGGCTGACGCGCTCCCGCCCGACCCTTCGTGACCGCTCGCCCGCCGGTCTGCGGGGTGTCGTGACCCCTCGCGATGGTGCGGGTTCGCGCGCGTCGGCTCGCACTGCCGAGCGGGCGGAATGCCGGGGTGCCTCCGCGGGCCGACGCGGGTGTTTTGCCCGCTCGCGGTGGTGGGGGTTCGCGTGCGTGGGTCGGGGTTGCCGAGCGGGCGGAATGCCCGGGTGCCTCCGGGAGCTGACCCGGGTGTTTCGCCCGCTCGCGGTGGTGGGGGTTCGTGCGCGTGGGTCGGGGTTGCCGAGCGGGCGGAATGCCGGGGTGTCTCCGCGCATGAACCCGGGTGTTTCGCCCGCTCGGCCGGGGGGGGGCCTCAGCCGAGGCGGGTCGCGGCGATGCCGCCGTCCACGTCGATGGTGGCGCCGTGCACGAAGGACGCCTCGTCGGAGGCCAACCAGCGCACGGCGAACGCGACGTCGACCGGCCGGACGGGTGCGCCGGCCGGTGTGCCCGCCGTCATCTGCGCGAGGACGTCGTGCGAGTCGGCGTTGCCCGGCGTGGCGGTGGCACCGGGGGAGACCGTCGACACCCGCACACCGTGCGGGCCGAACTCGGCGGCCCACGCCCGGGTCAGCTGCTCCACGGCCGCCTTCGTCGCCGGGTACAGCGCCGTGAAGGGGACGCCGACGCGGGACATCCACGAGCCGATGTTCACGATGACACCCGAGCCGCGCTCGACCATGCCCGGAGCCAGGGCGCCGACCAGGACGTGCGGTGCTCGGACGTTCGTGGCCCAGAGCGCTTCGGCGTCGTCGTCGGGGAGCAGCGCCGTCGGGCCGACCGGGTAGACGCCGGCGTTGTTGACGACGATGTCGACCCGGCCACCGAGGGCTGCCGTGGCACGGGCAGCGAGGTCGCGGACGGCGTCAGGGTGCGCGTTCAGCTCGCCGATGACGGCCACGGCGGAGCCACCTGAGGCGGTGATGGCGTCCACCACGGCCTGCGTGCGCTGTACGTCACGGCCGGCGACACCGACCGTCGCGCCGGAGGCGGCGAGGACCCTGGCGACGGCTTCACCGATGCCGCTCGAGGCGCCGGTCACCAGCGCGGTCCGGCCGGCCAGTCGGTCGTCGGAGGTCAAGGAGTCGAGGAGTGCTTCGTTGGTCTGCATGCTCCGATGCTCGGTCCGGCGAGGCGGTCGACGATTGCACAGGACTCCGGACTGCTTGCCGGATCCAGCACGGGCGTTCAGCGCATCGATCGGCTCGACAGAATGAGTACATGGACGACGTCACCTCGGACCGACTGGACCGCGCGCTGCAGAGCGTCCTGGCCCACGCCGACGACACGGAGCGCGCCGGACGGCTCGGACTCCGCCTGGCCCGGGTCGACGCGCCGACCGACCTCGGGTACCAGCGCTACACGCCGTCGGTGTCGGTGGTGCTCGCGGGCCAGAAGCGGTCCATCGTCGGGGACGACGACCAGCTCTGGGGTCGCGAGCGCTTCATCATCACACCCGTCGACCTGCCGGTGATCGCCGGTGTGGTCGCCGTGGAAGAACCGGCGGGATTCGTCGCGGTCGTCTGGCAGCTCGACCCCGCGGTGGTGGCCGAGGTCGCGACGGCGATGTCCCGCCCGCACCAGGACGAAGCGCCGCCGGCCCGACTCGGCAGCTGGACACCAGCGCTGGCGGACGCGTTCGCGCGACTCGTCGGATTGCTCGACACTCCGGAGGACATGGCGGTCCTCGCCCCGCTCGTCACCCGCGAGGTCGTGCTCCGGCTGCTGCAGACCGACCAGGCCCCGCGCATCCTGGCCGCGATCGGCAACCGGGACGGTGACGTGGTCGCGGCCGCCACGGGCCTGCTCACCGATCGGCTGGCGGACCCGTGGTCGGTCGCCGACCTGGCCGCGGCGGTCCGGACGAGCGAGTCGACCCTGTTCGCACGCTTCCGGCAGGTCACCGGGATGAGCCCGGTGCAGTACCTGCGGCGGCTGCGGCTCGGAGAGGCCCGGCGGCGGATGATCGTGCTCGGGGACACCGCTGCCCAGGCTGCTGCGGCGGTGGGGTACCGGAGCGCCTCGCACTTCTCGCGCGACTACCGCGCCCTGCACGGTCGTCCACCGGCTGCCGACGCCGGTCGGGCCCGTGAGCTCATGGCGCGGGGCGAGGTCGCGATCGCCTGACCCGTCAGCCCTCGGTGAGGGCTGACGCGTAGGCGCGGACGGAGCGGTGGTAGCGGGGGAGCGTCGGCTCGACGGTCTCGATCGCGACGCGCAGGGCCTCGGCCGAGCGTCCCGCGCTGTGCAGCGCGAGCGCGAGGAACACCCGCGGTGCCGCTCCCGTGGCGGGGTGCTCGGGGGCGTCGCGGAGCATCGCGATGGCGGCGTCGACCCGGCCGAGGTTCCGCAGCGTCGAGGCGTGCTGCACGACCATCCGCGCCGCGCGTTCGGGGTCGACGGTGTCGAGGCCCGCTGCGGTCGCGGCGGCGTACTGCACGTCGGCCTCGGCCTCGTGGCCGCCCGAGTCGAAGGCTCCGCCGAGCTCGAACGCGCCGAGGGCCGGGTGCGGGGCGTCCGCTGCGAGGCCACGCATCCGCTCGATCCGCTGGTGGTCGTCGATCGTCTCGTCGTCCCACAGCGTCGCGACGCGTGCTTCCCAGTCCCCGGTGCTCATCCGGCGAGCGTACCGCCGTCGGTGATCGTCGCGCGGAAGGAGCGGACGAGCGGTGCGCCCGGCTGCACGACCGCGGGGATGTCCCACGCCAGGGCCGAGCCGATCGCCGGGTACTCCTCGGCGCGGACGAACCAGGGGTCGTGGTGGTCGAGGGCCTCGATGCGGATCGTCGCCGGCCCGCCGTCGAACACCGCGGACCAGGAGATCCAGGGTGCGACCGAGCCGTGCACGGCGGTCTCGCCCTCGGCGTCGGCGGTCCGGACGACGACCCCGGTGCACTCCGGGAACCGCCAGGAGAAGCCGCCGTAGCCCGCGCCGACCCGGCCGTTGCTGCCCGGGCCGCCGAGGTGCACGGGGGAGTCGCCGGGGGCGCGGAACGACGACGACCAGGACAACTCCCACCCGGCTCCGACCGAGCGCCAGCGCAGGGTGCGGTCCTCGTGCAGGACCACCGCGCGGTCCGGACCCCGCCAGACCAGCTCCTCCGTCGACCCGAGTCCGTGCTGCGCGGTGTGCACGACCTCGACCGAACCGTGGTCGTCGCGCCAGACGTAGCCGGGGCCGTGGACGTAGGTCCGTCCGCCCCAGCAGTTCACGCCGTCGACGTCGGGGATCGCGACGCCGACCCCGCAGTGCCAGTCGTGGTCGCCCGGGTGGTGTGCGCTGACCACGGTGCCGCCGAGGGTCCGGACCGGGTGCAGGTACGGCCGAGGGGACGACGTGGCGATCGTGCCGGCCCCGTCGCGTTCGACGGCGACCGTGACGTCGTCCACGCGGAGCTCCTGCAGCGTCTGGTCGCGGGCCGTGTGCGCCCACGGTGCCCCGACCTCCGAGAACAGCGCGCGGGCGTCGGCGGCGCGCTCGATCGTGGCCTCGACACCGGTCACCACCGGGCGCCGGGCCGGGCCCTCACCCTCCCACGTCACCCAGGGGTGGTCGAGCTGCACGGGTTCGGTCGCGCGGACCGCCTCGAGCACCTCGACGAACGCTCCCGTCGAGACGAGCGGCACGAGCAGTTCGGCGCCGCGCAACCGGTGCGCCAGCAGGTTCTCGAGCAGGTCGGTGCGCTCCAGGCGTGTGGTCGTGCCGTCGATCGTGACGTCGTCCGTCGTGTAGTGCAGCACGCCGTCCCCCGTCGCGCCCCGCACCCGCACGGTCGGCGGGACCTCGGTCCTGGCGCAGAGCGTGAGCGCGGCAGTGGCTTCGAGGCCGGCGGTCGTGGTCACCCGGACGGCCGAGGTGTCGTCGCCCTCGATGGCGTTCGCGCGGTACAACTCGACCTCGACCCGCGCGACGTCGGCGGTCCGGCGGCACCCGACGAGCGCCAGGGCCGTCGCCACGGCGTGGGCGAGCGGATTGGTGACGACGCCGTCGAGCACGTCCACTCCGCCGACCCGACGGCACCCCGCCCAGGGGGAGCGGTCCCAGTACGCCCGGTCGCGGGTCCACGTGCCGACGGCGGCCGCAGACCGGACGGCACCGACGAGCGCCCCGTCACGGAACGCCGGCAGCGCGGCGGAACCGAGGCTCTGGAACCCCACCTGCACGACCCTGCCGGTCCGACGTTCGGCCTCGAGCAGCACGTCGAGGGCGTCGCGCGTGGTGACCGGGGGCTTCTCGAGCAGCACGTCGGCGCCGGCGTCGAGCGCATCGAGGGTGAGGGGCAGGTGCGCCGCGATCGGAGCCGCCACGACGACCACGTCCACCGGTCCGAGCCTGCGGGCCGCTGCCACGTCGGCCACGACGGGCACACCGGCGTCGGCGGTCGTGCCGAGCGCGGGGTCGACGACGGCGGTCACCGTGCAGACCCCTGCTGCCACGAGCCGGTCGATGTTCGCGCGGTGGTGCAGGCCGTAGCCGCGGGCTCCGACGAGCACCACGCCCGGCAGTGTCACCGGCCCGTCCCGATCACGATGCGTGCCGAGCCGGGGGCTCGCCCGGTGACGTGGACGTGCTCACCCGGTGGTCGGTCGGTCCCGCCGAGGAACGCGTAGTCCTGTCCCGGGGCGTAGCACGCCGGCTGGCCCGGACCGGCGCCGTTGCCCGGGCCGAACGTCACGACGTCGGAACCGACGCGGTAGCTGCCGGTCCCCTCCGCCAGGACCCGCTCCCCGGTGACGGCGTCGGTCTCGACGCCCGTGAGGGTCCCCCCGGTGCGGAACGTCAGCTGCAGGGACCACGGCACTTCGGCCCCCTCGGTCACGACGTCGAGGACGACGGCGTCCGGGGTCACCGCGACGTCGACGGTGGTGCTGAGGACCACCGTGTCGACGGACCGGGCGCCGAACGCCATGGCGGCGGAGAACCGACCTTCGTCGGCGAGCGGGTAGCGGCCGTCCGGCTGGCGAGCACTCGCGGGAAGCGGCTGGTGGTAGCCGGCGGACACGGTCTCGGTCAGCCGGAACCGTCCGTCGCCCAGGGACTCGAGCGCGGTCGGTCGGAACGGTCCGAGGCCGAAGAACTCCCGCGAGAGCCGCACGTCGGACAGCACGACCGACCCGACGACGACCCGCAGGAACGTCGGGCTGTTCGCCAGCCCCGACCGCACGTGGCCCTGGGCCGGGACGTCGGAACCGGCGAAGAGCACGACACTGCGGTCGGGCGCGCGGACGTGCACGAGCCGTGCGTCGGCGAAGGTGTGCACGGCCGGCGCCAGGGCGACGGGTTCCGGCAGCGGACGCCCGAGCAGTGGATCGGTCATCGACCGCGCGGCGACGGCGGCGGGCTGCCAGGTCTCGGCCACGGCGGCGCGGGCGGCGACCGCGGCCAGGTCGCCCCGGCCGTCGAGCACCGCGACGTGCCAGAGCAGCGGCGCGAACGGCCCGATCCCGAAGGGCTGTGACTGGTCCTGCCGTCGGGACTGCACGGTCTCGACGGTGTCGTCCGGCAGCAGGAGCGCGAGCGTGGCGTCGAGCGAGCGGCGCACCGGGTCGAGCAGGGCGGGGCGGTCGAGCACGGCGGCGAGCACCAGGAACGACGGCCCGGACACGGCGGACGCGTAGTTCGGGCTCCGCTCCGACCACAGACCGTCGGCGTCGATGTCCGGCCCTTCGGCCAGCCACGCGTCGATGCGGTCGAGCAGCGCCGCCGCCGGGTGGAGTCGGTGCACCCGGGCGAGGGCGGCTGAGATCTCCCACCGGTGGTTCGGGGTGTGCACCCCACCGGTGAGCAGTGCGGGGGTCGCCCGGTGCACGATCGCGTCGAGGTCGTCGGCCAGCGCGGCCGCTGCCGGCACCGTCGCCCGGTGCGGTGCGAGCAGTTCGAGGGCGTCGCAGACGTCGTTGACGGTGAACGCGGAGTCCGGCGGGGAGAGCACGTTGTCGCCGCCGACGAACGTGCCGCCGGGCGACTGCCGGGTCGCGAGGTGCCGGACCCAGCCGTGCGCGGTGGTGAGGTCGTCGTCTGCGGGGTGAGCCGGGCCTCCAGGCCGTTGCCGGACCCACGCACCGACCAACGCGAGCGCACGCGCCATCAGTTCCCGGTGCTGCAGCGTGGCCGGGTCGTCGTCGGCCAGCCGCAGGCGGGCGACCTCGGCGTCGGCGGCCGGGCCGGCCAGGTCGAGGAACCCCATCAGTCCTTCAGACCCGCGTTGAGGTCGGCGCCGTTCACGTACTTCTGGAACACCAGGTAGAGCAGCACGAGCGGGATGATCGAGATGACCGAGGCACCGAGCAGGACCGTCCAGTTCACGTTCTCGGCACCGACGATGCTCTGCAGGGCGATCTGGATCGTGAACTGCTTCGGGTCGTTGAGCACCAGGAGCGGCCAGATGTAGTCGTTCCACCGCCACTGGAACGAGAAGATCGCGAGCGTCAGCATGATCGGGCGGGAGATCGGCAGCATGATCCGCCAGAAGATCCCGAACTCGCTCGCACCGTCGATCCTGGCCGCTTCGACCAGGTCGTCCGGCACGGTGATGAAGAACTGCCGGAACATGAAGATGCCGGTGGCCGTGATCACCGACGGCACGATGATGCCGGCCAGCGAGTCGTACATGCCGAGGTCGCGGATGACGATGAACGTCGGAGCGAGGATCACCTCGGTGGGGAGCATCGTCGTGGCGAGGATGCAGACGAAGAACACCTTCAGCCACCGGTTGTCGTACTTCGCCAGCGCGTACCCGGTGGCCGCACTCGCCAGGACCGTCAGCACCGTGGTGACCAGGGCGACGATCACGGTGTTGCCGAAGTACTGGGCGAAGTCGTAGCTGGACCACGCCTCGGCGAAGCCCTCGACCGACCAGTTCTTCGGCAGCAGGGTGAGCGGGTACGAGAACAGCTCGCCGCCCGGCTTGAACGCGCTGAGCACGAACCACAGCACCGGGAACCCGAACGCGATGATGAACACCCAGAGCAGGGCCGTGGCGGCGATGGCCTGGGGCCGCGGCGTGGTGTCCACAGCCTTCGAGCGGCCAGAGCGGCCAGAGCGGCCGGAGCCGGAGCGACCGGCCCGACGGCCGCTTCCGGTCTTGTCGGTCTCGGTGGGGAGCGTGGCGGTCATCGACGGGACTCCGTCCGGCGGTTCACGGCCAGCTGGATCAGCGCGATGGCCATGAGGATGAGCATGAGGACCATCGACGCCGCGCTCGCGTAGCCGATGTGGGCGTTCTGGAACCCGTTCGTGTAGATGTACTGCACCAGCAGGTTGTTGTCGGTGCCGGGGCCGCCGCCGTTGAGCGCCTGCACGGTGGCGAACTCCTTGAACGCACTGAGCGACGACAGCAGGATGACGATGAACGACGTCGGCGCGATGCTCGGCAGGGTGATGTAGCGGAACTGGTGCCAGGCGCCGGCGCCGTCGAGCGATGCGGCCTCGTAGTACGACTGCGGGACGTTCCGGATCGCGGCGACGAACAGCAGCATGTTGAACGCCGCCCCGGCCCACGCGGTGGCGAAGACGACGACCAGCAGCGACAGGTCGGCGTTCGACTGCCACGGGACGGCCTTGCCGCCCAGGGACTCGATGACGAAGTTGGCCAGGCCGAAGTTCTCGCCGAACATCCACCGCCAGATCACACCGGTGACGATGGGGGAGATGAGCCACGGAACGAAGAACACGATGCGGGCGACGCTCCGTCCCTTCGCCGCGGGGCTCGTGAGCATGAGCGCCATCGAGAGCGACAGGACGAAGCCGAGCGGCACGGCGACGATCGCGTACAGGAAGGTGCGACCGAGGGCGGCGTAGAAGGTGTCGTCGGCGAACAGTTCGAAGTAGTTCGCCAGGCCGACGAACTTCGGGTCGACGACGCCGTTGTAGTCGGTGAACGAGTAGCCGAGGCCGATCACGGCGGGCCACACGAAGAACACCACGAACAGGACGGCGTTCACGCTGACGAACAGGATCGGGGCGAGGACGGGCTTGCTGACGCCGGAGCGGCGGCGCTTCGTCGTCTTCGCGGCTCCGGGCCGGCGGGGCGGCACCGGGGTGGGGACGGCGGTCTGCACGTCACCGGCTGCGGTGGGGATGCTCACGATGATCCTCTTCGTTCGACGTGGTGCTGCTGTGGAAGGAGAGACAACGGGGCCGGACGCATGCGCCCGGCCCCGTTCCGTCACCCCACGTGCTCCTCGTAGTACTTCGTGATCGTGTCGAGCGTCTCCTTGGCCGACTGCTGCCCGTTGATGAGCTTGCCGACCTCGGCCGTGGTCGGGTCGGTGCCGATCTCCTTGCCCTCGACCGCCCACTCCGACGCTGCCTTGGCGTACGAGCTCGAGATCGGGTCGGCCGCCTCGATCTCCTTCTGGTACAGCGCGAAGGAGTCCTTTGCTGCCTGCGACTTGAAGGGGTAGGTGATGTCCAGCCCGGACTCGACCGGCAGGAACCCGTTGGTGGTCACGAGCTTCGCGTAGTTCGTCGGGTCGTACATGTAGTCGATGAACTTCTTCGCCGCGGCGCCGCGGGTGTCGGAGTTCTCGAACCCGACGATGTTGCCGCCGTAGTTGATCTCGGTGGCGTGGGTCGGGTCGGCCGGGGTGGCGGCGCTGGCCCAGTCGAAGTCGGTGATGTTCGACGCGAAGTCCGACGACTGCCAGACACCGGAGAAGTACGCCACGACCTGGCCGCTCTTGAACAGGGCGTTCGGGTCCTGGCCGCTCGTCCACACCGACTTCGGCATGACCGAGTCGTCGTTCATGTCGGCGAAGTCCTGCAGGGCGTCGACGGTCTTCGCGTCGGTGGGGAAGGAACCGTCCTTCTCCTGCTGCATGAAGTCGGTGCCCTTGGTGAACATGTAGGCCCGCAGGCGCGACGGCGACGAGTCGAAGACCAGGTCGTACTTGGCGCCGGTGTCGGCCTTCACCTTGTCGGCGGCGTCGAGGAACTCGTTCCACGTCCACGCCTTCGCGGGGTCGGTCGGGTACGCGACGCCGGCCTTGTCGAACAGCGACTTGTTCACGAACAGTCCGGCCGCGGTGACGTCGGACGGGATCGAGGTGACCTTGCCGTCCTTGTCCTTCGCGATGAGGTCCTGGTCGATCCCGTTCGCCTTGTCGCTGACGATCGAGGCGAGGTCGACGGTCTTGCCGCTCCAGATCGGGTCGATGCCCGCGGCCCGCACCACGTCGGGCAGCGAGTTCGCCTGCGCCGACTCGCGCAGCTTGGTCTGCAGGCCGTCGTACGGCAGGTTCACGATCTTCACCGTGACGCCGGTCTGCTTCTCGTAGGCGGTCGCGAGGTCCTGGTAGCCCTTCTCCTGGGCGGACGAGGTGGAGAGCCAGAAGGTCAGCTCGTCCACCTTGCCGCCGTCCCCGGACCCGCCGGAGGCGCAGCCGCTCAGGAGCGCGAGCGCGGCGATCCCGCCGGCGAGTGCGAGCATTCTCTTGGATGACTTCATCGTCACTGCTTTCGTTCGGGACCACGTGCATGTGCCGTGGGCGAGCGTTCGGGGTGTCTCGGCCGAGGACCCCAGGTCTACACGACCCCCGCCGTTCTGGCAAGCGCTTTCCTGAGGGTTGTTCTGACAATGTGACCTGCGGTCTCGACGGCGTGACCGGCCGCTCGGAACCCCGCCCTGGTCGGCGGGGAATCGCTATCCTCGCCACAGGCCGCGCACGGCGCGGACCCTGACTGGAGGCACGACATGCCCGAGCGAGGCACCGTCACCCTGGCCGACGTGGCCGAGCGGGCAGGGGTGTCGCTCGCGACCGCCTCGCGGGCACTCAACGGCAGCACCCGCAAGGTCCGGCAGGAGTCGGTGGACCGGGTGCGCGCCGCCGCCCGGGCCCTGCGCTACACCGCCAACGTGCAGGCGCAGGCCGTCGCTCGGGGGTCGACCACGACCCTGGCGCTCGTCGTCGGCGACATCGCCGACCCGTACTTCGCCGCGATCGCCGCCGGCGCGATCCGCGCCGCCGACGACGCCGGGCTCGTCGTCACGATCACCTCCACCGGCGGCGACCCGTCGCGCGAAGTGGCGGTGCTCGACGTGGTCGCCGGACTCCGCCCGCGAGCCGTCGTGCTGGCGGTCAGCCGTCGGCTCGGGATCGGCTCCGGATCCGCGACGGGCTCCGGCCCGTCCGAAGTCGCGGCGGCGGTCGGTGGCCTCGTCGCCGCGGGGGCGGGGGTGTCGGCGCTCGTGTCCGACCTGGACGGTGCCGCAGCGGGCGTCCCGGGCGTGCACGGCGTCGTGATCCGCAACCTCGGCGGGGCTGCGGCGCTCGCCGGTGCGCTGGTCGAACAGGGGCACGACTCGTTCGCCGTGCTCGCCGGCGACCCGGACCTCGTCACCGCGCACGCCCGGGTCGAGGGGTTCGTCGCCGGCCTCGCGGCCCACGGTCTGCGGGTGCCCGACGACGACGTGGTGCCCTCCGAGTTCACGCGCGACGGCGGGTACCGGGCGATGGTGTCGCTGCTGGACCGAGCTGCCGAGGGTGGGGCGGCGGTGCCCCGGTGCGTCTTCGCGGTCACCGACCTGATGGCCGTCGGGGCGGTCGCGGCGATCCGGGAGCGCGGGCTCGTGCCCGGGGTGGACGTCGGCGTGGCGGGGTTCGACGACGTGTGGATGCTCGCCGACGTCGTGCCGGCGCTCAGCACGGTGCGGCTGCCGCTCGAGGAGATCGGCGAGCGGGCCGTCCGCCGTGCGCTCGGGCTCGAAGCCGACGGTGCCGTCGACGGCGAGGTCGTCCTGCGCGCCAGCACCGCCCGCTGACCTCGTCACCGCGCACCCGACGCACCCCGTGGTGTACGGTTCCGGCAAGCGCTTTCCACGACGACGGAGAGCGGGCCACAGCGAGCAAGGGAGCACGCGTTGACCACCACGCGCACCATCGGCATCATCATGAACGGCGTCACCGGGCGCATGGGCTACCGGCAGCACCTGGTGCGGTCGATCCTGGCGATCCGCGACGACGGCGGTCTGCGGCTGCCCGACGGCACGCGCGTGCAGCTCGAACCGATGCTCGTCGGTCGGAACGCCGCGAAGCTCGAGGAGATCGCGACCCGGCACGGCCTGCAGCACTGGACCACCGACCTCGACGCCGCCCTGGCGGATCCCCGCTGGCAGGTCTTCGCCGACTTCGCCGTGACGAGTGCCCGTGCCGACGCGCTCCGCCGCGCAATCGCCGCCGGCAAGGCCGTCTACACCGAGAAGCCGACGGCCGAGACCTCCGCCGAGGCCCTCGAACTCGCCCGGCTCGCGGCCGAGGCCGGCGTCCCGAACGGCGTCGTGCACGACAAGCTCTACCTGCCCGGGCTGCGGAAGCTCCGTCGCCTGCTCGACTCCGGGTTCTTCGGCCGGGTGCTGAGCGTCCGCGGCGAGTTCGGGTACTGGGTGTTCGAGGGGGACTGGCAGTCGGCGCAGCGCCCGAGCTGGAACTACCGCCGGCAGGACGGTGGCGGCATCGTCGTCGACATGTTCCCGCACTGGAACTACGTGCTCGAGCAGCTGTTCGGCCGCGTCGAGTCCGTCTACGCCCGCGCGGTCACGCACATCGAGCAGCGCACCGACGAGCAGGGTGTGCCGTACCCGGCGACCGCCGACGACGCCGCGTACGGCGTGTTCGACCTGGCCGGCGGCGTCACGGCGCAGATCAACTCGAGCTGGGCGGTCCGGGTGGACCGTGACGAGCTCGTCGAGTTCCAGGTCGACGGCACCGACGGCAGCGCGGTGGTGGGGTTGTTCGGGTGCCGCATCCAGCCCCGCACGGCGACGCCGAAGCCCGTCTGGAACCCCGATCTGCGCGACGACGCCGACTACCGCAGCCAGTGGCTCGAGGTCCCCGACAACGAGGTCTACGGCAACGGGTTCCGCGCCCAGTGGGAGGACTTCCTGCAGGACCTCGTCGCCGGGCGCCCGCACCCCTACGACCTGCTGTCCGGTGCCCGCGGCGTGGCGCTGGCGGAAGCCGGTCTGCGTTCCAGCGCCGAGGGCCGGCGTGTGGACCTGCCGGAGCTGACCCTGCCCGCCGGGGCCGATCCGCGCCTCCCGGTCGAGACGCCGGAGGTCGCCCAGCGCACCGAGACCGTCGGGGCGTCCGCATGACGGACCTGACCCTGCTGGCGCCCGACGGCACCACGAGCCGGACGCCGCTGGGCGCACCGGCCGTCGACGCCACTGCCGTGCCCGCGGCACCGCTCACCGAGCGCATCGTCTACGCGGCCGCCCACGTCGTCCCGCGTGTCGCGGCCGACAACACCCCCGGAGCCCCGGCCGACCTCGACTGGGACGCCACCCTGGCGTTCCGCCACCACCTGTGGTCGTGGGGGCTGGGTGTGGCGGACGCGATGGACACCGCGCAGCGGAACATGGGACTGGACCCGGCGGTGACCCGCGAGCTCGTGACGCGCTCCGCCCGCGAGGCGCAGTCGGTCGGCGGTCGCATCGTCGTCGGCGTGAACACCGACGACCTGCCCGACGAACCCGTCACCGAGCAGCAGGTCGTCGACGCCTACGCCCGGCAGCTCCACCACGCCGAGGACGCCGGGGCGGGCGTGGTCCTGATGGCCAGCCGCCACCTGGCACGACTCGCGCTGGACGATCCGGACACCTACCGCCGCGTCTACCGTGGGGTCGTCGAGCGGGCGAGCGCCCCCGTCGTCCTGCACTGGCTGGGGGAGGCGTTCGACCCCGCCCTCGCCGGGTACTTCGGCGGGCACCGGGGCCCCGACACGGTGCTCGACATCATGCGCGACGCCGGGCCGGGGATCTCCGGCATCAAGATGAGCCTGCTCGACGCGACGGCCGAGGTGGCACTCCGCGCCCGGCTGCCCGAGACCGCCCGGATGTTCACGGGTGACGACTTCCACTACGTCGACCTGATCGCGGACCGCGACGGCGTGCACTCCGACGCCCTGCTCGGGGCCTTCGCCGCGATCGCACCGCTCGCCTCGGCCGCTGTGCGTGCCCTGCCCGACGAGGCTGCCTACCGCTCGTTGCTCGGACCGACCGAGGCCCTGTCCCGACATCTCTTCAGTGCCCCCACCTGGCACTACAAGACCGGCATCGCGTTCCTCGCCTGGCTGAACGGGCACCAGCCGGCCTTCGCCATGGTCGGTGGCCAGCACGCCGGCCGCTCGCTGTCGCACCTGTCCGAGACGGTCCGGCTCGCGAACGCCTGCGGCGCCCTGCAGGCCCCGGACCTCGCCGCCGCGCGCTGGCACGCCCTGCTCGCGGTCAACGGGGTGGCGACGACGGCCGGGAGGCCCGCCCCACCCGCCGTCGACCGCACCGCAGCCGGGGTGGTCGCGTGAGCACGCCGTCCGGCACGGCCGCGCAGGTCGGTGCACCCGTGCCGGTGGCGCCGGGGTCGCCCGCGCCGCACCCGCGGCTGTCGGTCAACCAGGCGACGATCAAGTACGCGACCCTGCCCGAGGCGCTCGACACCGTCCGCCGTGCCGGGGTCGGGGCGATCGGCACCTGGCGCGAACCCGTCGCCGAGCTCGGGCTCGCCGAGGCCGTGCGCCGGGTGGCCGACTCCGGACTCCGGGTGTCGTCGCACTGCCGTGGCGGGTTCTTCACCCTGCCCGAGGGGACCGCACGGCAGCGGGCACTCGACGACAACCGCCGGGCGATCGACGAGACCGCCGCCCTGGCCGCCGCGGGTGCTCCGGGGTCGGCGCCCGTCCTCGTGCTCGTCGCGGGCGGCCTGCCAGCGGGCTCGCGCGACCTCGGCGGTGCGCGTGCGCGGGTGGCGGACGCCCTCGCCGCCCTCGTGCCGCACGCGCTCGGCACCGGCGTGCAGCTCGCCGTCGAACCCCTGCACCCGATGTACGCCGCCGACCGCGCCGTGGTGTCGACGCTCGCGCAGGCCCTCGACCTGGCGGCCCCGTTCCCGGCAGCGGCCGTGGGGGTCGTCGTCGACACCTTCCACGTCTGGTGGGACCCGGCGCTCGCGGCCTCGATCGCCCGGGCCGGTGCCGCCCGCCGGATCGCGTCGTACCAGGTGTGCGACTGGACCACCCCGATCGCGGCCGACCCGCTGCTCTCACGCGGCTACCCGGGCGACGGGCACGTCGACTTCGGGCCGGTGACCGATGCGGTGATGGGCGCCGGCTACTCCGGCGACGTCGAGGTCGAGCTCTTCAACCAGGCGATCTGGGACAGCCCGCCCGCCGAGGTCGTCGCCCGCGTCGTGGCGTCCTTCGCCGAAGCGGTCCCGCTCCCGCGCTGAGGCGGGCGCTGCCCCCCCCCGCACGGTGCGGGGCGGGCGCGCCCCGGGCCTCCCGTCCGCCCTGATCGTGAGCACAGGACGTCGGGTCGGCTCGACGGACCCGACCATTCCTGCTCACGAAGCGAGCGCGAGCGCGCGCGCGACCGCGCACGAGCCCTACTCGTCGGCGGGCAGCGGCTCCGCGTGCTCGATGCGGGCGCTCGCCGTGGCCATGTGTTCGTCCATCGCGCGCTGCACGGCGGGCACGTCGCGGGCGCGCAACGCCTCGAAGACGGCGCGGTGCTCGTGGAACGCGGCCTCGGTCGCCTGCCGGGTCTGCACGCGGCGCGCGACCCACACGCTCAGCATGGAGCGCAGACTCTGCAGCAGATCGGCGAGCACGTCGTTGCCGGACGCCCGTGCCAGCAGGACGTGGAAGCGGACGTCGGCGTCGATGAAGGCCTGCGGGTCGTCGAGCGTCGCCTCCTGCCGGACCAGGTACTCGCCGAGCTCGGTGATCTGCTCGTCGGTGGCGCGCTGCGCGGCGAGGATCGCGGCCGTGCGCTCCAGCGAGGACCGGATCTCGAGCAGTTCGCGGGTGCGGTTCGACGCGAGCATCAGACCCCACGACAGGGTCGTCGGCAGCAGGTCCGAGGTGCCGCCGCGCAGGTACGTGCCCGATCCGGGTCGGATCTGCACGATGCCCAGGATCTCGAGGGCGGCGAGGGCCTCGCGGACCGCCGAGCGACCCACGCCGAGCCGCTCGGACAGGACCCGCTCCGCCGGCAGCCGCGACCCGGGGGCCAGCTCGCCGGCGGTGAGCAGCGACACGAGCTGTCGGGCGACCACCGAGGCGGGTGACCCGACGGGCACGGACTCGAGTTCGAGTCGGATGTTGAGGGGGTCGTCCGGGCTGAACGCGGGCATGCAGTGAGCGTACCGGTCGGTCAACCGGTTGCGGCGGGAGCAGTGCCAGCGCGCCGGGCGGACGGCCTCGTCCGAGCCGACGCGCGAAATGGTCAACCGGTTGACAAGTTGATCGAGCGCGACGCACACTGGATCAGGCGCACCGATGCGCCCGCTCCCGATCCGCGCAGAAGCCCGGACCACCCCGACGCAGCAGCCGGGCGGAGTCGTACCACCCCCACCGAGCAGGAGTCATCGTGGACATCCCCGCCACGCGAGGCATCCCCACCTCGGTCGTCGAGAAGACGGCCATCCGCAAGATCGCGATCCGCATCGTGCCGTTCGTGGCACTGATGTTCTTCATCAACTTCCTCGACCGCACCGCGATCTCCTTCGCCGCCCCCAACGGCATGGAGGCCGACCTCGGCCTGACCGCCGCCCAGTTCGGCTTCGCGTCCGGTGTGTTCTTCATCGGCTACCTCGTGCTCGAGGTGCCGTCCAACCTCGCGCTGCACAAGTTCGGCGCCCGGATCTGGCTCGCCCGCATCATGATCACGTGGGGCATCGTGTCCCTGCTCTTCACGTGGGTGCAGAACTATCCGCAGCTCGTCGGTCTGCGCTTCCTGCTCGGCATCGCCGAGGCGGGGTTCTTCCCCGGCGCGATCCTGTTCCTGTCGACGTGGGTCCCGGCTCGCCACCGCGGCAAGATGCTCGCGCTGTTCTACCTGGCCCAGCCGCTCACGAGCGTCATCGGTTCCCCGCTCGCCGGCTGGCTGATGACCCACGAGGGGATCCTCGGCGGCCTGGCCGGCTGGCGCTTCATGTTCCTCTGCGTCTCGATCCCGGCGATCATCGTCGGCGTCCTGTGCCTCTTCGTGCTCAAGGACAAGCCGTCGCAGGCGAAGTGGCTCGACGAGGACGAGAAGGTCTGGCTGGAGACGACGCTCGCTGCCGAGAGCGCAGCGAAGGGCGGCGGCGACGGTCACGGCAAGGGCGGCCTGCGTGCGGCCTTCGGCTCCGGCCGCGTCTGGATGCTCGCCGCCGTGTACTTCGGCTTCATCTACGGCCTCTACGCACTCAGCTTCTTCCTGCCGACGATCATCGACGGCTTCCAGGAGCAGTTCGGCACCACGTTCGACCTGTTCCAGAAGGGCCTCATCACGGCCATCCCGTACGTGCCGGCCGCGGTCGTCCTGTACTTCTGGTCGCGTGACGCCTTCCGTCGTGGCGTCCGGGTCTGGCACATCGCCGTCCCGGCCCTGGTCGGCGGTCTGACGATCCCGGTCGCGCTGTACATGAACAGCCCGGCGGCCACCGTCGCCGTCATCGCGATCACCGCGTGTGCGATCTTCGCGGCCCTGCCGAACTTCTGGACGGTCCCGACGCAGTTCCTGACCGGTGCCGCCGCAGCCGCGGGGGTCGCCCTGATCAACACCGTGGGCAACCTCGGTGGGTTCGCCGCCCCGTACATCACGGGCGCGGTCAGCGAGTGGACCGGCGGGTACCAGGTGCCGATGTTCATCGTCGGGTTCTTCATGGTGCTGTCGAGCGTGCTGATGTTCGTCCTCGGCCGGAACACCAAGCGCAACGAAGCGGCCGCCGCCGCGACCGGAGCCGAGACCGCAGCCGCGGCCACGGACGGACCGACCGCCATCGCGAAGGAGGCCGGCGCATGACCCGCCTGTTCAACGACCCGGCGGACTTCGCCGACGAGATGGTCGACGGCTTCGTCGCCGCCAACCGCGCCCGGGTCCGCAGGGTGCACGGCGGCGTCGCCCGCTCCACCACCAGCCCCGAGGGGACCGTCGCGCTCGTCGTCGGCGGTGGCTCCGGCCACTACCCGGCCTTCGGCGGCCTCGTCGGGCACGGCCTGGCTGCCGGTGCCGCGATGGGCAACCTGTTCGCCAGCCCCAGCGCCCAGCAGGTCACCGCCGTGGCGAAGGCGTCCGAGCACGGCGGCGGCGTACTGCTGAGCTACGGCAACTACGCCGGCGACGTCCTCAACTTCGACGCCGCGGCACGGGCGCTCGAGGCACAGGGCATCGACGTCCGCACGGTCCGCGTGACCGACGACATCGCCTCGGCGCCCGCCGACCAGGCGCACCAGCGCCGGGGCATAGCGGGTGACCTCTGCGTGTTCAAGGTGGCCGGCGCGGCCGCGGAACGCGGCGACGACCTCGACGCGGTCACCGCGATCGCGACCCGCGCCAACGACCGCACGCGCAGCTTCGGTGTCGCCTTCTCCGGCTGCTCCCTGCCCGGCGCCGACGAACCGCTCTTCACCGTCCCCGAGGGCCGGATGGCCATCGGCATGGGCATCCACGGCGAACGCGGCATCGCCGAGGCCGACGTCCCCACCGCGGACGGCCTGGCCGACCTGCTCGTCGACGAGCTGCTCACCGAGCTGCCGTCCGGCGTCACCGCGGACGGTGCGCGCGTCGTCCCGATCCTCAACGGCCTCGGCTCCGTCAAGTACGAGGAACTCTTCGTCGTCTTCGGTGCCGTCCAGCGGAAGCTCACCGAGGCCGGCATCGTCGTGGTCGAGCCCGAGGTCGGCGAACTCGTCACCAGCTTCGACATGGCGGGCGTCTCGCTCACCCTGTTCTGGCTCGACGACGAACTCGAGCAGCTCTGGGCCGCGCCCGCCGACGCCCCCGCGTACCGCAAGGGCGGCGCCGTCCCGCAGCAGCCGCTGCCGGCCGAGGTGCTCGAAGCCGGCGTGGTGGTGCCCGTGACGCCCGGCACCGAGGAGTCCCGGGCCGCAGCAGTCCGCGTCGCGGGCGCCGTCTCCGCGATCCGCGCCACGATCGACGACCACGCCGACGAGCTCGGCCGCATCGACGCCGTCGCCGGCGACGGCGACCACGGCATCGGCATGCAGCGCGGCTCCACCGCCGCCGACCGTGCGGCACAGGACGCCGCCGCCCGTGGCGCCGGCGCCGGTTCGGTCCTCGCGATCGCCGGTGATGCCTGGTCCGACAAGGCCGGCGGCACGTCCGGTGCGATCTGGGGTGCTGCCCTGGAGGCCATGGGTCGCGTCCTCGGGGACGAGTCCCGTCCGACATCCGCCACCGTCCAGAGCGCGGTGCACGCCGCCACCGAGGCCGTCCTGGCCTTCGGGGCCGTCCCCGGCGACAAGACCATGGTCGACGCACTCGTGCCGTTCGACCAGGTCTTCTCCGCCCGGGTCGACGCCGGCGACGAACTCGTCGACGCCTGGTCGGCCGCCTCGGCCGCAGCGCAGACCGCGGCCGACGCCACGGCCGACCTGTTGCCCCGGATGGGCCGTGCACGCACCCACGGTGCGGACGCCGTCGGCACCCCGGACGCCGGCGCGGTCTCGTTCGCGCTGATCACCGCCGCGGTCCGCTCGACCATCGCCGTCCCCGCCTGACCCCCACCACGAAAGGCACACCCGCATGAGTGAGCAGCAGTTCCGCATCGTCGTCGGTTCGGACGACGCCGGCTTCGACCACAAGGAGGCCATCAAGGCCGACCTGGCGAAGGACCCCCGCGTGGCCTCCGTGGTCGACGTGGGCGTGGACGCCGACGGCCACACGGCCTACCCGCACGTCGCCGTCGACGCCGCCCGTCTGGTGGCGAACGGCGAGGCCGACCGCGCGATCCTGGTCTGCGGCACCGGCCTCGGAGTCGCGATCGCGGCGAACAAGGTCCCCGGCATCCGCGCCGTGACCGCGCACGACTCGTTCTCGGTCGAGCGCTCGATCCTGTCGAACGACGCCCAGGTCCTCTGCATGGGGCAGCGCGTCGTCGGGGTCGAGGTCGCGCGCCGGATGGCGAAGGAGTGGCTCGGCTACACCTTCGACCAGACCAGCGCGAGCGCGTCGAAGGTCCAGGCCATCTGCGCCTACGACGGCTCCGCACCGGTGGGGACCGACGCCTGATGCCCGCGACCGCGGCGGCCGCCCCCGTGACGATCGGGGTGTCGCTCAAGATGTACTTCTCGCACGCCCGGACGCTCGAGTGGGCGGCCGCCGTGGCCGACATCGCCCGGAGCCACCCGGCGGTGCGCTCCGGCGCGGTCGAGCTCTTCGTGGTGCCGACGTTCCCGTCGCTCGTGCCGGTGCGTGCGGTGATCGGGGACGCCCCCGTGACGCTCGGCGCGCAGGACCTGGCGTGGGCGGACGAGGGCGCGTTCACCGGCGAGGTCTCCGGCGTGGAGCTCCGGGAGATCGGTGTCGACCTCGTCGAGATCGCACACGCCGAGCGCCGCTCCCTGTTCCACGAGACGGACGACGAGATCGCGGGGAAGGTGCACGCGGCGTTCCGCAACCACCTGCGGCCCCTGATCTGCATCGGTGAGACCGCGCGCGCCGCCGACGACGACCCCGCAGCCGCGATCGCCGAGGTCACCGCGCAGCTCGACCGGTTCACCACCACGGCCACCGCCGACGGTCTCGCCGGACCGCTCATCGCCGCGTACGAGCCGGTGTGGGCGATCGGTGCCCCGCAGCCCGCACCCGACGAGCACATCGTCGCGGTGCTCGGTGGGATCGAGCAGCACCTGGCGACCCGGCCGGAGCTCGCCGGCTCGGTCGCGATCTACGGCGGCAGTGCCGGTCCGGGCCTGCTGACCCGCGGTGCCGGACGCATCGGCGGCCTGTTCCTCGGCCGCTTCGCCCACGACCCCGAGGCGATCCGCACGATCCTCGACGAAGCCGAGGCGCTGGCCGCGACGCAGGACGGAGCACCGGCGTGACCTCCCTGCTCGGCCTCTCCACCTACGCCTACTTCTGGCGCATGTCCGACCGCGTGCCGTCGCCGATGTCCCTCGACGACGCCCTGCGCGACGCCGCGAGCCACGACGGCGTCGACCTGTTCCAGATCTGCGACCACCTGCCGCTCGACACCGCGACCGATGCGCGCCTGGCGTCGATCCGGTCCCTGGCCACCGACCTCGATATCACACTCGAGGTCGGCACCCGTGGCACCCGGCCGGAGCACCTGGCCCGGTACCTGCACGTCGCGCAGCAGCTCGGTGCGACCCTCGTCCGGAGCATGTGGACGAGCGGCGACGACCAGCCCGACGCGGCCGAGACCGGACGACGCCTGCGGCAGGCGCTCCCCGCCTACGAGCGCGCGGGCGTGACCCTCGCGCTGGAGACCTACGAGGTCGTCGCCACCGCCGACCTCGTCGCCGTCGTCGAAGCGATCGGCTCCGACCACCTCGGCATCTGCCTCGACCCGGCGAACACCGTCGCCCGGCTCGAACACCCGGCCGACGTCGTGACGATGACCGCCCCGCACGTCGTCAACTGGCACGTGAAGGACGCAGCCTTCACCCGCTCACCGGGCTGGGTCGGGTTCCAGTACACCGGCGTCCGCACCGGTACCGGACTGCTCGACCACGACGCCGTCCGCGCCGCGATCGAGCCCGACGCCCGGGGGATCAACCGCGTCATCGAGTTCTGGCTGCCGTGGCAGGACGAGCACGCCGGCGCCGAACCCCTGCCGGGGGAGACCCCCGCACAGACCACCACGCGCATCGAGGCGGCGTGGACCGAACACACCATCGAGTACATCAGGAGCAAGGAATCATGACCGACACCGTCACCACCCCCCACACCGTCGCTGCCGGATCCGGCACGGCCGACGTCACCGTCGCCGTGATCGGTGCCGGCGGCAAGATGGGCACCCGCGTCTCGAACAACTTCGCGAAGAGCGAGTACACGACCCTGTACAGCGAGGCCTCGCCCGCCGGCCAGGAGCGCATCCGGGCCCTCGGCCGCGAGATCACCGACAGCCTCGACGCCGCGAAGGCCGCCGACGTCGTCATCCTCGCCGTGCCCGACGTCCTGCTCGGCACCGTCTCCGAGCAGCTCGTCCCCGTGATGCAGCCCGGCGCCACGATCCTGACGCTCGACCCCGCCGCCGCCTACGCCGGACTGCTCGCCAAGCGCGAGGACGTCCACTACGCCGTGGCGCACCCGTGCCACCCGTCGGTGTTCCTCGAGCGCACCACCAAGGCCGAGTGGGACGACACCTTCGGTGGCATCGCCGCCCCGCAGGAGGTGATCGCGGCCTTCGACGCGTCGGAGTCGCTCGGCGACCAGGACGAGCGCGCCAAGGCCGTCGCCGAGGCCGTCATCACCACCATGTACGCGCCCGTCATCCAGGTGCACTGGGTGACGGTGAAGCAGCTCGCCGTGCTCGAGCCGACCCTGGTCGAGACCATCGCCTGCATGATCGGCGACTTCCTCAACGACGCCCTCGAAGAAACGGTCACCGGTGTCGGCGTGCCCCGCGAGGCCGCCCGCGCCATGCTCCACGGCCACACCTGGATCGCGCTGACGAACGGCCTGCGCGGCTCGAACCCGTTCTCCGACGCCTGCCACATCGCGATGGGCTACGGCCGCGAGAAGCTCATCAAGGAGGACTGGAAGCAGGTCTTCGACGACAGCGAGCTCGACTCGGTCATCGCGAAGATGCTGAAGATCGACGCCGTCCGGCGCTGATCACCCGCGGTCCCCACGGACCGGAACGCCCCGCCGACCCCCTTCCGGCGGGGCGTTCCCCGTGCCGCCACGGCTGCTCCTCGCCAGCCGCCCTGGAGGCCCGGTCCGGCCCCGTCAGACCGTCTCGCGCCCGGCGAGCAGTGCGCCCAGCGCTGCGGCGCCGCCCGCAGCGTCGGGCACGGTCACCATCCGCGCCTGCCCGCCGCGGAGCCGTGCGACCAGCCCCGGCCCGGACCGCACGACGTAGGCGACGCCACGGCCCGAGATCCGGTAGCCCCAGCCACCCCACTGCCCGGGGGACACCTGCTCCCACCCGCACGACTCGATGCGCTCCAACGGCACCCGCATGAGCGGGATCCTCGTCCACGTGGACGTGAGCCGCATGCCCCGTCGGTCGACCGTGAGCTCCACCCGCGCCAGCACCAGCACGGCGAGCCCCGCGAGCACCATGGCCAGACCGGACACGACCGCCGTGGTCACGCCCGCCGACACCGTCCAGACCGCGGTCCCGACGCCGAGCAGCACGACGAGCGCCCCGAGCAGCGCGAACCACCGGCTGCCGACGCGTGCACGCCAGGCCACCCGGGTGTCGGGCCCGACGGTCAGGGGTGCGACGTCGTACGCCGGCACGGGGGCAGCGACCCGGAACAGTGCGAGGACGGGGACGGCGGCGACCACCACGGCGACGACCAGGAACGGCACCGTCCACCACGGGGACAGGGTGCCGTCGCCGGCAGTGTTCGTCCAGGCCAGCAGGACCCAGGCCGACCCGAGGGTCCCGGCCAGCAGGTTCGCGACGAGCAGCACGGTGGCCGCGGTCCGCTTGTCGTGCCACCGCAGCGCGCCCATCGCGAGCCCGACGGCCACGAGCGCCACCGCCAGGGTGACCCAGAACGCCGTCCAGGGGGAGCCCCAGCCGTCCGCTGTGCCGTCCGTCCGGAAGTGGATCGCGATCCGTGACGGCATGGCGGGCGCCGCGAGGACCGCGGTGAGCACCAGTCCCACCGCGACCAGGAGCCCTGGTACCACCACCGCCAGCCGTGTGCCCGTGGTCATCGGTCGTGTCGTCATCGTGCCCCCTTGATCATCGTGAACAGGTCGTCGAGCGGGACGCCGAGGGTGTCCGCCTGGTCGCGCAGCTCGTCGACGAGCGTGCGCAACCGGTCGAACGAGGCGTTGCCCGACCGCAGGACCGTCGCACCGCGGCCACGCCGCAACTCGATCAGTCCGTCGTCCTGCAGCAGCGCGTAGGCACGCAGGACAGTGTGCATGTTGACGTCGACCGAGGCCGCGAGGTCGCGCGCTGCGGGCAGTCGCTCGCCGTTCCGGAGCTCGCCGCGGGCGATCGCGTGGCGGATCTGGGTGGCGACCTGTTCCGCCAGGGTCGCGCGGGCCCCCGGGTCGACGGTGATCAACATGTTCGCATTCTATGCGAACAATCCCGCTCGGCACCAGGGGTCAACCGCCCCTCGAGACCGTGCTCGGACGCCGTTTGGCCGCGGAACGCAGGCGCGGTTCCAGCGGGCTCCGGCACGCGTACCGTCCGTCGCGATGACCGATTCGACCACCACCAGCACCCCGTCGAACTACGAGTCCGCCGACGGGGTGGACCCCCTGCGCGTCACCACCTACCGACAGGTCCGCAAGGCCGCACGCCGCGGGCACGCACTGCCCGGCGACGTCGGCGAACCGTCGCTCGCAGACCTCGTGAACGCCCGGAAGAACGGCATCGCCGAGTCCCGCTGACCCCGCGTGGCCGTGCGTGCGGGCGGGCGACCGGTCAGCCGTGCGCGACGGACTCCACCAGCGCGTCGAGCGCCCGGTCGAGTTCCGGCAGCGTGACGGCGCCGTAGCCGAACACGATGCCCGCCGGTGCGCTGCCGGGCGCGAGCCCGTACTCCTCGAGCGTCGCCACTCGTACCCCGGCGTCCGCCATCCGCTCGGCGACGTCGGCCCCGGTGGTCGGACCCGACCACGTGACCACCGCGTGCAGTCCGCCGTTCAGGGCACGGGCCTCCAGTCCGGTGACGTCGTCGAGCCGGGCCGCGATCCGGGCTCGGCGATGCGCGTAGTCGCGGCGCACCCGTCCCAGGTGCCGCCGCAGCGCACCCGTGCGCAGCAGGTGGGCCAGTGCCGCCTGCACCGGCTCGGCGACCACCGCGCCGCGTGCACGCCGCGCCGACAGCACCGCCTCCGCCACCCGTGCACCGATCCCGGCACCTGCTGCGGAGGGCAGGACGACCCAGGCGCACCGCAGTCGCGGGTCGAGCGTCTTCGAGAACCCGCCGACGTGCAGCACCACGCCCTCGGCGTCGAGTGCGGCCAGCGCGGGCACGGGCGTCCCGCGATGCCGGAACTCCGAGTCGTAGTCGTCCTCGACCACCACCGTGCCGGTCGCAGCCGCCCAGGCGAGCAGCCGACGGCGCCGGGCCACCGGCATCACCGAGCCGAGCGGGTACTGGTGGGTCGGACTGACCAGCACCGCGTCGACCGGCCCCGCAGCCTCGAGCGCGTCGAGGTCGAGGCCGTCCTCCCCGACCGGGACGGCGACGAGGGTCCCGCCCGCGCTCGTGATCGCCCGGTGCCCGGTGCGGTAGCCGGGGTCCTCGACGCCGAAGACGGGTGGACGACCCAGCAGGCTCCGCAGCGCCTCGGTGATCAGCGACAGCGCCTCCGAGGTCCCCGCAGTCACGAGCACCCGGTCGACCGTCGTCGTGAACCCGCGGGTCAGGCCGAGCTGGGCGACGACCTGTGCCCGCAGCTCGGGGGAGCCGAGCGGCTCCACGATCGCGTTCCGGAGCGGTGCCGACGCCGCTGCGCGCCAGGCGGCCCGCCAGTCCCGCTGGGGGATCGCGGTCACGGCGGGGATGCCCGGCCGGCAGTCGATGCGCACCGCGGGCGACGGATCGGCCAGGACGGCGTCGGCGGCGAAGGCGACGGGCGAGCCGGGCCCGGCGCCGCCCGCCACCGACCCACCCGGCGTCCGGCCGTGCACGTCCGCCGCGACCCGGGCCACCGCACCGTGCCGCGTGCGCAGGTACCCCTCGCCGTCGAGTTGTTCGTACGCCGCGACGACGGTGCCGCGCGCCACCCCGAGCTCTGCCGCCAGCGCACGCGTCGACGGCAGTGGATCGCCCTCGCGCAGGGTGCCGTCGTGCACCATCGCGCGGACCCGGGCCACGACACCGGACACCTTGCTCGACTGGTCCACCGTGATCACTCCGAACTGGTCCACGCATCGGACCACTGGTGACCCTAGCGTGAGCGCATGCCCACCCCGAACGCCCAGCCGCACCCCACGGAACCCGCCGCCGACGGTCCCTCGCTCCGCGTCCGCCGCCTGCGCGACCGCCAGTCCGACGACCCGGGAGTCCTCGACGCGATCCTCGCCGAAGCCCACGTCGCGCACGTCGGCATCGTCCGCGGCGGCCACCCCGTGGTCCTGCCCTTCCTCTGCGCCGTCGGGGACCTCGGCGACGGCCCGGTGATGCTGCTGCACGGCTCGACCGGAGGCGGCCTGTTCCTCGACGCCGGGGCCGAGGGTGTCCCGGTGGCCGCGACCGTCACCCACCTGGACGGCCTGGTGTTCGCCCGCTCCACCAACGACAGCTCCGCGAACTACCGCAGCGCGATGATCGCCGGCCGCGCCACCGTCGTCCCGACCGACCTGCGTGCCGAAGCGCTCTGGCAGGTGGCGGACCACCTCATGCCTGGGCGCCGAGCCGAGGTGCGCGAGATGACCGCGAAGGAGGTCCGCGCCACCCAGGTCCTCCAGCTGCCCCTCGACCGCGCGAGCGTCAAGGTCCGTGCCCACGGGGTCGGCGAGGACCCGGCCGACGGCGAGGACCACACCGTCTGGGCGGGCGTCCTGCCACTCGCGGTCCGCGCCGGTGTCCCGATCTCGGGGGACATCTCGGGGGACAGTCCGGTGGACGCGTCCGTCCTCGCGCTGTCGGCTCGCCTCGACCGTCTGGCCGCCGACCGGGAGGCCCGGATCGCCGCCGCCATGCGGGTCGCGTCGGTCTGAGCCCGTCCCCACGGCCGCACGCCGGCTCCGGAACAGCCGTGCGCGTCGTCGGAGTGGCCTGCGAGCGGTGATCGTTCCTGTGACCAGCTGCAGGAACACTCCGGCGCTGCCCAGCCGCGGACACCGTCGTGACCAATACGTTACTTTCCGGACCGCCGAGTGGTCCCGACCCGGAAGGACCCATGGGACGCCACACCCTGCCTGCAGCAGCCGACGACCGTCAGCCCGCGCGACCGCACACGCACCCCGCGCGACCGCACACGCACCCCGCGGCCGATCCCGCGCCGCTGACGCCGGACACGCAGCAGTCCCGTCCCCGCGGACGCCGCTCGGCCCTCGGCCCCGCAGCCGCCCGTTCCACCTTCGTCGAGCACCCGAAGCCGGCCCGGACCGTGCGGATGCAGCCGCGTCCCGCCCCCGTCGCGTCGTCGGCCGGCAGCGCGGTGCTGAGCCGGACGGCCACCCTGCGTGCCGAACGAGCACTCGACCCGCGGCACATCCGTCGTTCCGCGAACGCGAAGCGCGCCGCGATCCTGCTGGCCCCCGCCATCGCCGTGACCTCGAGCCTGACGCTCGCCCTGCCCGCGAACGCCGACACGCTGCCGGTCGACACCCGCTCCGGTACGACCACGGCACAGGACGCCCAGACCTTCACGGTGGCGCACGACGTGCAGGTCCCCGTGGTCTCGACCGACGGCATGACCACCACCACGACGATCGTGTCCTACCCGACGCTCGACCTGCGGTTCGGGGTGACGACGGCGCAGGCACAGTCCGCGTTGTCCGCCGCGCTGTCGGCCGGCGGCGACCGGGCCACGATCCTGGCGACCGCCCTGCAGTACATGGGGGACCCGTACGTCGAGGGCGGCGCGAGCCACGAGGGCATCGACTGCTCCGGGCTCACGATGGTCGCGTACCAGGCGGTGGGGATCCAGCTCGTGCACTACGTGCCGACGCAGGACGCCGTCGCCACCACGATCCCCGAGTCCGAGGCGTTGCCGGGCGACCTCGTCGTGTACGACGACGACGACCACGTCGGCCTGTACCTCGGCCAGGGGCTCGTGCTGCAGGCACCGCACCCGGGCGAGGTCGTCGACATCGTCCCGATGTACTCGGCGGCGCACCACTTCGCCCGCGTCCTGCCGGCCGGCAGCTGACCCGGCGGACCGCGCTGGGGGCCTGGTGGTGACCTGCAGGACCACCCGGACGGGGCGTCCCCACGGATCACGGGCCTCCCGTATCCTGGAGTGATGGCTTCCGACACCCGCACCCCGTTCGAACAGCAGCAGTCTGCTCGTCCGCAGGTGCGCCCGCGCACCGAGGGCTGGAAGCAGGCCACCGACACCGACGGCCGGCCGCTCCTGCAGTTCGCGTCCCCGAAGCGTGGCAAGCCGCCTGTGCACCTGGCCGACCTGACGGCCGAGGAACGCGAGGCCCGCGTCAAGGAGCTCGGTCTGCCCGGGTTCCGCGCCAAGCAGCTCGCGACCCACTACTTCCAGCACTACACGTCCGACCCGGCCAAGATGACCGACCTGCCCGCCGCCCAGCGGGAGCAGCTCGTCGCCGGGATGCTGCCGCCGCTCCTCACCGAGACCCGGCGGCTCGCGACGGACAACGGCGACACCATCAAGTTCCTCTGGAAGCTGCACGACGGCGCCCTGGTCGAGTCGGTCCTGATGCGGTACCCCGGCCGGATCACGCTGTGCGTGTCGTCCCAGGCCGGGTGCGGCATGAACTGCCCGTTCTGCGCCACCGGCCAGGCCGGGCTGACCCGCAACATGTCCACCGCCGAGATCATCGAGCAGATCGTCCGGGCCAACGCCGCGATCGCCGCCGGTGAGCTCGGGGGCGATCCCCGCAAGGGCGGCAACGACCGCGTCGACGCCGAACGCGTGACGAACATCGTGTTCATGGGCATGGGGGAGCCGCTCGCGAACTACAAGCGGGTGATGGACGCGGTGCGGTTGATGGTCGCTCCGCAGCCGAACGGCCTCGGCATGAGTGCCCGCGGCATCACGGTGTCGACCGTCGGCCTCGTGCCGGCGATGATCAAGCTCGCGGACGAAGGGATCCCGCTCACCTTCGCGCTGTCCCTGCACGCCCCCGACGACGAACTCCGCGACGAGCTCATCCCGGTGAACTCGCGCTGGAAGGCCGACGAGGCGATCGACGCCGCCCACAACTACTACGTCAAGACGGGCCGTCGTGTCTCGATCGAGTACGCGCTCATCAAGGACATGAACGACCACGCCTGGCGAGCCGACCTGCTCGCCGAGAAGCTCAACAAGCGTGGCAAGGGATGGGTGCACGTCAACCCGATCCCGCTCAACCCGACGCCGGGCTCCGTCTGGACCTCGTCCGAGGTGCACGTGCAGGACGAGTTCGTCCGCCGACTCAACGCCGCCGGCATCCCGACGACCCTGCGTGACACCCGCGGCAAGGAGATCGACGGGGCGTGCGGGCAGTTGGCCGCGGCCGAGTAGGTCGGTCCGGTCAGTCGGTCCGGTCTGGTCGTCTGGTCGTCTGTTCGTTCGGGAGGCACGGTGCGGGTTCGCACCGTGCCTTCCGTCGTTCCCGGGGTGCGTCCACCCCGTCGATCACCGGAAACCCGGGGGACAGCTCCCGTTCACCGGAGTGCGACACGCCCGGGAGGAAGGACGGTTGGCGGGCCCCCTGGGGCCTGTGTAGAGTAATCACTCGTTGCCGCTGAGGCGGAGAACGGAACGGCCGAGACGGTCACAGGGTGCAAGCCCTGGATGCGCAGTCCGGACGGGGTCCCGCTCAGGCAACATCCCCCGAAGAAGTCGAAGTGATTCGACGTGTCCGACGGTGGGACAAGACGAATGCCTCTCTGGCGGAATCCTTTTGTGGGTCGAGCGGGGAGTGCGTCTGGTCCTTGAGAACTCAACAGCGTGCACATTGTCAATGCCAATTTATTGATTGACCTCGTGCCTGGTCGGC
>Ga0308170_10000421_pt1 | contig 57179 bp, 48 predicted proteins | sample PhyBR2_2_FD_202136 | JGI IMG/M metagenome (GOLD analysis project Ga0308170, IMG submission 202136) | Phyllosphere microbial communities from UC Gill Tract Community Farm, Albany, California, United States - DLSLSB.R2 | ecosystem: Host-associated > Plants > Phyllosphere > Unclassified | place... | reverse complement strand
AAAAAGGGCAGAGCAAGAAAGGAGTGTTTTTCTTTAGAAAAACAAAGCTATTTCTCTTTAATTATTGAAAACATACATATAAAAAAGACAAACCTCATTTTTACATAAGGTTTGTCTACAATCTGAACAGAAGGAAATCCTTCTGTTTTTTATGGTTGTTTTCTCATGTCTAAGTGGGGGATTCCATCTTCTAAATATACTTCTGAGATTGCCTGAAAACCAAAGGATTCATAAAATGATTGTAGATACTCTTGTGCCCCGATCACGATCGGACGTCCAGGTGCATTGGCTTCGATCGCCGCTAATGTTTGTGCCACGATTTTTTGTCCTAAACCTGATTTGCGATGCGCCTGATTGACCAAGACTCGTCCAAAATGAACCGTGTCTTCTTCTGCATAAATACGTGTATATGCCAAAATCGTACCATCTTCATCTTTAAAATAAGTATGCCATGCGATTTCATCGATCTCATCGACTTCTTGGTAAGGACAATTTTGTTCAACAACAAATACGGCGATTCGCTCTTTCACGATTGCATAAAATTCTGCTGTTGTTAGTTCTGCAAATTTTTTTACATAATGCTTCATCATCAGGACCTCCATTCTTTCTTGCTAATAGCATAACGAGTTAGATACAAAAAAGCAAACGAACCTCATATATAATCTAGGTCCGCTTGCTTTTTAAACTGCTTCAGTTAAAAATTCGATCTCAACTGTTCGAGTAAGTACATCTGAATAACTGTAAGACACTCGTTCAAATGAATTTTCTTCAGGATCTAAGTCTACGACAAATACTGAAGGATAGGTTTCTGTTAAAACGCCTCGGCGTTCCGTTTGACGCTTTCTTCCGGTCTGTGCAACCAACATGATTTGGCTGCCGATACGACCTTCTAAATCTTTTTTGATTGTAGCTAAAGTTAGTGGCATACAATTCACCTCAATTACTATCATACCATATATAGTAAAATTTTTCAAGTTTACCATATCAAAAAAAGAAATGCAATAGAAATAAGTAAGAAAAACATTAGTAATGCTATAAAAAATCACTCATTATAATCTTTCAGATGTTTTTTTATCTTATATTTCACTCGGCCGTAAGCGCTTTTTATTTGCTTCAGATCCATTGATAATTCTCTCTCCATCTCGCTAAAATCATTGCCTTGCATGTAATGTTGAAAGATTTTTGCCTCTTTTGTTGAGAATTTGATATCGGAGTCCTCGAAAGCTTCTTTTAATAGTAATTGTTGCATCGCAACAGGTTCTTGGATGGTGATCTCGGCTAAAAAATCTGGTCCTTCTGTAGCTATTTTTTGTTCAATAGAAATTTCATTTTTTTGGTCTCGACGTTTTAGCGCGTTTTGCTTACGCAATAAAGAGTAGATTTGGTTACTGATAATACTTTTGTAATAACTCCCAAAACTGACACCTTTATTATTTTCGTACGTTTTAAGTGCTTGATATAGAGCAATCCTTGCTTCTTGTTCCCAATCTTCACTTACATAATTCCTTAGATAATAAATATTTTTCAACCGTAATAATAACGGGAAATATTTTTGATACAGCATAGAAAATGCTTCTTCATCTCCATTACGGGCGGCGCACAATAACTCCTCGGACATAAAATAATTCCTCCATAACTTTCGATTATGGAGGAATCTTACCATCAATTCATTGAATAACTAATCATATCTGGCTGTTATTTTTCTTTTCTCATTAAATCGTCCAATTTTTGGGACAATTTTTCTAATTGTTCTTCATTCCACGGAGAATTTCGTCGAAAATCAATAAAACGCATATTTATATTATCTTGGGTAATATTTTTTTCTGTTTTTTTGATTGTTTTATATAATTCGTACGCGGAAGTTCGTAAAGCACCTTGTGAAAAAATCACCCATTGTTCTGCTAAGTCACTCGTTGCGACAGTCACTTGCGTCAAGCGAGTATTCAACTCTCCCGCGATGCGCTCGATATACGTATCTGCCGTTTCATCCTCTTTTGTGAAAACAACTTCTAATTGGTATTTTCGATAATTTTGTTGGATACCCGGCACTAATTGCGCATCAAAGACAACGATTACTTCTAGGCCTTCATATTTTGCATAATTCGATAAACGATGCAACAAGGCTTCTCTGGCATCCGCCATTTTATCTTGCTTTTTCAGTGCCACTAACTCTGGCCAAGAACCGATCATATTATAGCCATCGACGATCAACAGCTGCTTCTTCATGCCTTATCCCCCCTGACGCTGAGAAAAAGCCTGATACATCAGTAGTCCAGCCGCAACACTTGCATTCAAGCTTTGAACATGACCGACCATAGGGATCGTTAACAACTCATCCATTTCTTTCTTCAAGCCTGCACTCATGCCACGACCTTCATTACCTATCACTAACGCTATCGAGCCTTTTGCATTCCATGATTGGAAATTCGTTCCTTCCATATCTGTTCCGAATACCCAAAATTGCTGCTCTTTTAGCTGCTGGACAGTTTGAACTAAGTTTGTCACACGAGCCACTGGCACGTATTCAACGGCGCCTGTCGATGTTTTCGTCACGATTGGTGTGATTCCGACTGCACGATGTTTAGGAATGATGATACCATCTACCCCACTGGCATCTGCCGTTCGTAAAATCGAGCCAAAATTGTGAGGATCTTCGATACTGTCCAAGATCAAGAAAAAGGGTGTTTCCGTTTTGCTCTTCGCCTGTTCCAATAGTTGATCCAACGTCAGATATTCATAAGGCGTGATGGCCAATACTACCCCTTGATGAACGCCACGATCACTGAGTAGGTCTAATTTCTGCTTAGGGACCCACTTGACTGGCACCGATTGTTCTCGAGCAATATTTTTCAACTCTTCAACCTTGTCTCCCCGTGAATCTTCTTGAAGGAACAATTTATTTCCACGACCTTGTTGCAAAGCTTCGACTGTCGCATGATGACCAAATACAAAATTGTCTTCACTTGTTGTGTCCTCTTGACCAACATAAACTGTTTCCTTCTTTGCACTACGTTTCTCATTGCCTTTTGTAAAACGTTGAGAATCTTTTTTGTTTCGTTTTTGATAGTTACGTTCTTTATTTTCTTTCCTCATGGGTTTCACCTACTTTCTCAATACACCAATTGATCAATTCTTCCATACGTTCGGTTTGTTTTGTTAGATGTAAGTAGCCCATCAAGGCTTCAAACCCTGTTGCAACACGATAAGTTGTAATATCCGCATTTTTTGCACTCGTATGACTTTTGGCATTTCTACCCCTGCGATAGTAAAGCTCTTCATTTTCTGTTAAGAGGTTTTCTTGCAACATTTGTTGGATCAAAAAAGCTTGTGCCTTTGCCGAAACATAGTGTGTCGCTGCTCGGTGCAGTTTATTCGGCTTTGTTTCACCTTTTTCAATCAAGTAATCTCGAATATAGATTTCGTAGATAGCATCTCCAACATAAGCAAGCGCTAAACCATTTAATTGTGTATGATCTCTCATGCTTCTCTTCTCCAACGAGTACCTTGTGGGGTGTCATCTAACAAGATACCTTTTTCTTTTAATTGGTCCCGAATTTCATCACTACGGGCGAAATCTCGGTTTTTTCTGGCTTGTGTTCGTTCTTCGATCAGTTGCTCGATTTCTTCATCCAACATTTCTGCTGTCGTAAATAAGATACCAAAGATCGACAACCATTGGGTAAATAGTGCCTCACTTTTGGATAGGATCGTTTTGGAGACAGTCGGTTGTTCCAAATACGTATTGATCCATTTTGCTAATTCATAGACAACTGTGATGCCGTTAGCCGCATTGAAATCATCGTCCATTTCTTTGATGAATCGTGTTTCTAATTGTTCCAGTTCTGTTACCTGTCTCTCATCTTCCGACTGGGCTTCTACCGCATTTTCAAAACGGAAGTTTAGATTATCAAACGTATTTTTCAAGCGTTGTAAATTTGTCGCTGCTTCTTTCATCGTTGCTTCACTATAGCGGATCGGTCGACGATATTGTGTGGTTGCCATAAAGAAGCGTAACACTTGTGGGTCTACCTCTTGGATCATTTCGTGGACAGTGATAAAGTTCCCTAAAGATTTACTCATTTTTTGATCGTCTTCACCAATCGTCACATAGCCATTGTGCATCCAATAGTTCGCAAATTTTTTGCCTGTTTTCGCTTCACTTTGGGCAATCTCGTTCTCATGATGAGGAAACTCCAAATCTTGGCCACCGCCGTGGATATCAATAGTCTCACCTAAATGTTTCGTTGCCATCACGGAACATTCGATATGCCACCCTGGACGTCCTTCTCCCCATGGCGATTCCCATGAAATCTCTCCTGGTTTTGCTTTTTTCCACAAGGCAAAGTCTAAAGGATCTTCTTTTTGTTGCTGTTCTGCGCCAGTACGTTGACTTGCACCAATCTCTAACTCGTCGATCGATTGATCACTCAATTGACCATAATCAGTAAATTTTCGCGTACGATAATAAACATCGCCATTCGATTCATAAGCAAAACCTTTGTCGATCAATGTTTGGATGAATACGCGAATATCTTCCATATGGTCCATTACTCTTGGATGGCTCGTTGCTGGCTGCACATTCAATGCTTTCGTATCTTCTTCAAAAGCTTTGATAAAACGATCAGCAACTTCAGGCGCTGTGATCCCAAGCTCATTGGCAGCCTTGATGATTTTATCGTCCACATCTGTAAAGTTCGATACGTAGTTCACTTGGTATCCACGGTATTCCAAATAACGTCGAATCGTGTCAAACGCAATCGTACTTCGTGCATTGCCAATGTGGATATAATTATAAACAGTTGGTCCGCAAACATACATTGAAACTTGTCCTTCTTTTAAAGGAATAAAAGTCTCTTTTTCTCTTGATAGCGTATTATAGATTTTTATCATTCTCATCCCCTACTTTCTCTCCATTGATTCGGACAACTTTTGCTGGTATCCCTACTGCTGTTGCCCCATCAGGTATATCTTTTAAGACGACTGCGCCTGCACCGATTTTCGCATCTTTTCCTATGGTGATCGGTCCTAGGATTTGGGCATTGGCGGACAACATTGCACCTTTTTTGACTGTTGGATGTCTTTTCCCCGTTTCTTTTCCCGTACCACCTAAAGTGACACCATGAAACAAGACCACATCATCTTCGATTTCTGCTGTTTCTCCAATGACGATCCCCATACCATGATCGATAAACACACCCGTTCCGATCGTCGCTCCTGGATGTATCTCTATTCCCGTAATGAATCGCCAAAATTGGGCATTCATTTTGGCAATCAAATAGAGACGATGGCGATATAAATAATGGGAGAAACGATGCCAAAATAACGCATGTAGCCCAGGATAGGTCAAAATGACCTCTGCTGTAGTACGCGCTGCTGGATCATTTTTCTTTACGGCAATGACAGCTCGTTTGAACCATTCCATCAACTTCCTCTCCTTTCTTTTTTCGACTGTATGTATGAACAACGAAAGACAACTAAAAAACGTCTTTTAATAAGTTTCCTTATTAAAAGACGCTATGAGGCGTGGTTCCACTTTTTTTCATAATCAAATGATTATCTCTAACAGGTAACGTCTGCTATTCGTTCTTCGCTACTTTCAAGGATTGATATTGATCAACCCCTCTTCGCAAAGACCACTCCCAGAGGCATTTCAAAAAAGAACAATTGACAACTTACACCACCCGTTGACTCTCTTGAAACCATTCTTTTTTTACTTCTTTCTGTTCATCGTGTTTAGTTCAATACTTGATTTAAATGTGCTAAAGATTTTTCTTTCCCTAACAATTCGATTGTTTCTGGTAATTCAGGTCCATGCATTTGTCCTGAAACAGCGACACGGATCGGCATAAATAGGTTCTTTCCTTTTACCCCTGTTTCTTTTTGTACTGCTTTGATTGCTGCTTTGACTGTGGGTGCATCTACAACTTCCATTTGAGTAAGTTGTTCTTTGAAAGCTTTCAACACAGTCGGAACCGTTTCACCCGCTAATACTTCTTTGGCTGCTTCATCTAATACAGGATGTTCGTTAAAGAATAATGTTGATACCTCAACGATTTCCGCTGCATAACTCATTTGTGGTTGATACAGACGAACGATTTTTTTCACCCATTCGATTGTTTGTGCATCTGGATTTTCTTGCACACGACCATCAGCGATCAAATAAGGTAAACACATTTCTGTCAATGCATCTAGATCCATTTCTTTGATGTAATGGTTGTTCACCCATTGTAATTTTTTCGCGTCAAATGCAGCTGGTGATTTGCTCAAGCGCTGTGGATCAAACATTTTGATCAATTCTTCTTGACTGAACAATTCATCTTCACCGACAGGAGACCAGCCTAGTAAAGCAATAAAATTGAACATCGCTTCTGGTAGGTAGCCTAATTCACGGTATTGTTCGATAAATTGTAAAATCGATTCATCACGTTTACTTAATTTTTTGCCCGTTTCAGAATTGATGATCAAGGTCATATGCCCAAATGTTGGCGCAGTCCAACCAAACGCTTCATAGATCATTAATTGTTTTGGCGTATTCGCAATATGGTCATCCCCACGTAACACGTGAGTGATCTTCATTAAATGATCGTCAACAGCTACCGCAAAGTTATAGGTTGGCATACCATCACGTTTTTGGATGACATAATCCCCACCGATATTGTCTGATTCAAAGGTGATGTCTCCTTTGACCATGTCGGTAAACGCATATTCTGTATTGCGAGGCACACGGAAACGAATCACCGGTACAATGCCTTCTGCTTCTTTTTTCGCTTGTTCTTCAGGTGACAAGTTCGCACAAGTCCCAGCGTAGTGAGGCATTTCGCCACGGGCACGTTGCGCTTCACGTTCTGCTTCTAATTCTTCTTCTGAACAATAGCATTTGTAAGCACGATTACTTGCTAATAACTGATCGATCCATGGTTGGTAGATTTCTTTTCTTTCAGATTGACGGTAAGGACCGTATTCACCTGGATTTTCAGGTGATTCATCCCATTCCATCCCTAACCATGCAAGATTCTCTAATTGGCTTTTTTCGCCATCTTCAATGTTTCGTTTTTGGTCAGTGTCCTCAATGCGGATAATGAAATCTCCATCATTGTGACGGGCAAATAAATAATTGAATAATGCAGTTCGTGCATTCCCAATATGCAAATGCCCTGTTGGACTTGGTGCATAACGTACGCGTACTTTCGTCATTTTCTTCCTCTTCTTTCAAACTAGTCTTTGAGACGCCCAAAACAACTGACAATACAACATCTGATCAGATTTTTTTGGGTTGGATCTCCTTTAGCGATAAATGTTGAAATTTAAAGCTACTCAGCACAAATTTTACCTTTTATACGTTAAATAGTAAAGAGATTATGAAAAAGTCATTCAAATCTACGTAAGAAGGCGGGAATCGAAAAAATAGTTTGGCCTACTTTTCAATCCTCGCCTGCTCTAGCTAAACTGAGGAAGCAAAAACCATCTCTCAAAAAAATCTTACGATGTCTAACTGCCTCATATTTACCATATTACGTTTTTATTTCGCTTTTTTCTCATTTTCACGCTTGTTATCGATTCCTCTACCCGCATGAGCAGGTTTTGCAAAGATCATTCGGCCGGCAGCTGTTTGTAGTGCACTCGTTACTACAACTTCGATCCGTTCATTCATGTAATGTTGTCCATCTTCAACAACCACCATTGTGCCGTCATCTAGATAAGCAACCCCTTGTTGACGTTCTGTACCTGCTTTGACCACTAGTACATTCATATTCTCACCGGGAATAACGACTGGCTTCACTGCGTTAGCAAGTGCATTGATGTTGAGAACTGGTACATTTTGAAATTCAGAAACTTTGTTAAGATTATAATCATTGGTCACGATGACACCATCTAATAGTTTTGCCAATTTGATCAGCTTACTATCTACTTCACTGATGTCTTCAAAATCGCCATCATACATCTCAACTGAAATACCTTCTTCTTTTTGTAACGCGTTCAAAATATCTAGTCCGCGACGCCCACGTACCCGTTTCAAGCTATCGCCAGAATCAGCGATATATTGTAATTCATATAGAACGAAATTTGGGATCATCAACGTTCCTTCTAGAAATCCCGTTTTTGTGATGTCGTAAATACGTCCATCAATAATGACGCTTGTATCTAAAATTTTATATTTATGAAAATGATCATCTAGTTTGCGTTCTAATAACTGGCTTTCCACCTGACTAGGTGTTTCTTGTTCGACCTTTTTACTTCTTGGTCCAAATATTTTCTTCCATTCTTCGATGCGGGTCGTTCCCATTCGCAAGCCCAAATAGCCAAGGATCACCATCAATAAGATGGGTAAAACACTGTTTACAAAAGGTATTTCAATATTGTAAAGCGGTGTTGAAATCACAACCCCCAACGTTAGGCCAATAATTGCTCCGATTGCGCCAAATAAGAGATACGTCAAGCTGACCTCACTTAATTTTTCTTCAATTTGCTTGATGACTGCTGTTATATGTTTTGCCAATAGCAAAGATAATAGAAAGAAAATAAGTGCACCTAACAAGCTATTGGTAAAGGTGTTATTCAGCCATCCATTCGTCTGTTGACCGATCGCCTGCCAAGCTGTAGGTAAAAAAGAAATCCCTAAGCTGGCACCAACGATGATCATCAGTAAGGTGATGACACGTTTTTGCATCCTGTTTCCTCCATTTCATTTTGATTTTATCGAAATACTCGTCTAAGAGTTTCATCAAGTGTAGCAACACCTACGACTTCGATACCCTCTGGAATATTCCAACCACCTAAATTATTTTTAGGTAAATATACTTTTGTAAAACCTAATTTTTGTACTTCTTTTACTCGTTGTTCAATTTGGTTAACTCTTCTGATTTCACCAGTCAGACCAATTTCTCCAATAAAACACTCCGTTGGTTGTGTTCCTTTTTCTTTGTAACTAGACGCAATACTGACTGCAATTGCTAAATCGATCGCAGGTTCATTTAATTTTACCCCACCAGCTGCTTTTAAGTAAGCATCTTGATTTTGCAACAATAATCCTGCCCGTTTTTCTAAGACTGCCATGATCAATGACACCCGATTAAAGTCTAAACCAGTCGTTGTTCGTTTGGCATTTCCGAACATCGTGGGTGTGACTAAAGCTTGGATCTCTACTAAGATCGGGCGTGTTCCTTCCATGGCGACAACGATCGCTGAACCTGTCGCTCCATCCAATCGTTCTTCTAAGAAAATCTGTGAAGGATTCGCTACTTCTTCAAGCCCATGGGCGTGCATCTCAAAAATACCGATCTCATTGGTGGAACCAAACCGATTTTTGACGGCACGTAAAATACGAAAACTATGATGTTGCTCACCTTCAAAATACAAGACCGTATCAACCATGTGCTCTAACATGCGCGGACCTGCAATCGAGCCTTCTTTCGTGACATGACCTACTATAAATATGGCAATACCGTTTGTTTTTGCGATTTTCAATAGCTCAGCTGTGGTTTCTCGCACTTGACTAACACTACCAGCGACACTCGTAATATCAGGTTGAGTCATTGTTTGGATCGAATCGATAATGACATAATCAGGTGAAATTTGTTCGATGGCTCGACTGATTTCATTCATATCTGTCTCTGCATACAAGTAAAACTCTGTGTCGATCGAACCTAATCGTTCTGCACGCAACTTGATTTGGTCCGCACTCTCTTCTCCCGATACGTAAAGGACTTTTCCACCAATAGCAGCCAGTTGCTGTGATACTTGCAAGAGTAGGGTGGATTTTCCGATACCAGGATCGCCACCGATCAAAACCATCGAGCCAGGAACCACACCACCGCCTAAAACACGGTTCAATTCTTCTAGCTTCGTCTTTACTCGTGGTTCTTTCTTAGGAACCACCTCAGCGATTTTTGTTGGCTTGGCTTTTTCTCCGGTCAAACTCGTTCGTACTCTGCGGTCCGTTGTATCTTGTTCGATTTCTTCAACCATGGTATTCCATTTGCCACAATTTGGGCAACGTCCTAAAAATTTAGGCGACACATAGCCACAATTTTGACAAACAAATTGAACTTTTGCTTTTTTGGCCATTTCGGTGTACCACCTGTCTTTCATTTTACTTTTCTTGAGTTAAAGATAACTTAAATCTACTTTGCTTATTGGTTGGATGAACCAAATCCACCTTGACGAGCATTAGCGGTTTGATCTTGGTCCGCTTTTAAGAACGGTAGGAAGATTCCTTGCCCAATTCTTTCCCCTTTTTTGATCACTACATCTTTGAAACCAAAATTCGTGAATTGGAACATGATATGCCCTTCATTTGCTTCGTTATTATAATAGTCACTGTCGATCACGCCGACACCATTAGTCAAAATCAAAAAACGTTTTAATGGATTGCTTGAACGATTGGCTAATTGTAAGAATTCATCCTCACCCATATACGCTTTGATTCCTGTAGGCACTAAAACGGGTTTGATTTTCTTTTCCTCTGCTGACATTTCAGAGATAAGCGCATCTGATACAGCTGTTAGTCCTTGCTTGAACCCGGCTTTCCAAACACTTGGAATCACCACATCTTCTGCTGCTTCAAAATCATAACCGGCAGCGTGATGAGTCGCTCTTTGCGGCAATTGGATCTGTTGATCCTGATAACGTGTAATTACTTCAAAACCTCTTTTATTCACCGAATCCCTCCCAGAGTAAACTAGTTCTATTTTAACATACCAAGCGACTGAATACCCAAAGTTAACGAATTCTTCATGAAATTCCTTTCTCTGCTTAAGAAACAAATTTATTGATTTTTTGAAAAAAAGTTTATTAAAACATGACTTTATGATTGAAAACAAGTAGAATAGAGCAAAATCATTTCTGTGTAAAAAAGATTAGTTGAGGTGCTCCATGCGAAAAGAAATAATAGAAGCAAAACGAATCATTATAAAAGTAGGAACAAGTACGTTGATCTATCCAAATGGCAACATCAATTTGGGCGCAATCGATCAACTCGCTTTTGTTCTCTCTGACCTTCGTAATCAAGGCAAAGAAATCGTCTTAGTCTCTTCCGGTGCAGTAGGTGTTGGGATGCACAAGATGAATTTAGCAAAGCGTCCTAATACGATCCCAGAACAACAGGCGATTGCAGCAATTGGACAAGCTGAATTGATGAATATCTATAATCAACGGTTCAGTGCGTATGGTCAACAAACTGCCCAAATCTTAGTGACGCGAGATGTTATCGATTACCCTGAAAGCCGAAAAAATGTTGTCAATACGTTAGAACAGCTACTAGCAATGGGAACCATTCCGATCGTCAATGAAAATGACACCGTCGCAGTTGATGAATTAGATCACTCCACCAAATTTGGCGACAACGATCAGTTATCTGCGATCGTTACCAAACTGATTGCCGCTGATCTACTCATCATTCTTTCAGATATCGACGGTTTTTATTCGGATAATCCAACCATCAATCCTGACGCTGAAATGTATCAAACAGTTACCGCAATCGATGATGAACTGATGGCCCAAGCAGGTGGTGCTGGTAGCACCTACGGAACTGGTGGGATGGCAAGCAAACTAAAAGCAGCTTTAAGGATCTTTGAAGCAAATCGCCCAATGATCTTAGCAAATGGAAAAAATCCAGCAATCATTTTTGATATTTTGGCTGGAAAAGAAATCGGAACATTATTTAAGGAGGTTTTATAATGACTGATCTTATCCAACTTGGGAAACAAGCAAAAAAAGGCGCACGCGAATTTGCTTTGATGCCGACTAAACAAAAAAATGACTTATTGTTGCAAATGGCACAAACAATCAAGAGAAATCAACTAGCCATTCTTGAAGCCAATCAAAAAGACTTAGATCAAGCGACAGAAAATAATATTAGCGAAACAATGCAAGATCGTTTACGGCTAACACCAGAACGTATCCATACAATGGCGGAAGAAATCATTAAAGTGGCGCAACTAGACGATCCAATCGGAAAAGTCGATCACATGTGGCAAAACGAAGACGGTTTATTGATTGGCAAGAAGCGTGTCCCTCTAGGGGTCATCGGCATGATCTACGAATCACGTCCGAATGTGACAACTGATGCGGCCAGTCTCGCATTTAAATCAGGAAATGCAGTGATTTTACGTGGTGGAAAAGAAGCCTTCCACTCCAATCAATTGTTGGTTGAATTACTTCAAGAAACATTGGAAAATGCTGAAGTATCGCCTTATACAATCCAATTCGTGGATGATACCTCTCATGAGACCGCTGCGGAATTGATGCGTTTAACAGATTATTTAGACGTATTGATCCCTCGAGGTGGTGCTTCGTTGATCAAACGTGTGAAAGAGCAAGCCACTGTCCCAATCATTGAAACAGGCACCGGCAACAACCATATCTATATCGATAAAGAAGCACAATTAGCCATGGCAGTGGATATCATTGTGAACGCCAAAACATCTCGCCCTTCTGTCTGTAACGCTGCCGAGACTTTGCTGATCCATTCAGAGATCGCGCCTTTCTTCTTGCCATCTATTGAGCAAGCACTGGTTGAACACGGTGTCTCTCTACATGCAGATGCTCGCGCGTTGGATTATTTAGAGACCGCAACCTTAGCAGACGAAACTGATTGGGATACAGAATATTTGGATTATATTTTAGCAGTTAAGATCGTTGATTCTTTGGACGAAGCAATCGAACATATCAACCGTCACAATACACAACATTCCGAAGCTATCGTGACGGACAGTTACACAGCAAGCCAACGCTTTTTAAATGAAGTTGATGCAGCTGCTGTTTACGTCAATGCTTCCACTCGCTTCACTGATGGTTCAGTATTTGGCTTCGGTGCAGAAATCGGTATTTCTACACAAAAACTCCACGCTAGAGGTCCAATGGGGTTGAATGAGTTAACAACGACGAAATACATCATCTATGGAGATGGACAAATCCGTAAATAATGTTTCCCGTGAAACATTTGAGGTTTGAGGTGTCTTTCATAATAAAGTTACGTAAAAACCAGAATATTCTTTATTAAAAAAATAAGACGACATCCACAAAATTTTAAAATAAATTTCGTGGATGTCGTCTTGTTTCTAAAGAGTGAACACTACTAGCACATTCTCCCTTGATAGACTATTCTTCCGGTAATTGATCAAATAAAGAAAAGCCATCAAACGTTTCTCCATCATAATAGCGCAATAATTGTTCACTCGTCAGATTCGTGGTAGTTTCTTTTTCCTCTTCTCATTCAAGAAGAAGTTGTTCACGATAGATTCGGTAGGTCTCTGCTAATTGTTGCTGCATTTTTGCCCTTGAATTAGCCTCCGCATTGATCGTCGGAAGCTCCTTGATCAACCCTCGATAAATCAACTGTTCATCTACCCATTCAACAGGTAGTTCGACCATCGTCAAGCCTACCTCTTTAAAATATTCTTCGATCATCATCTAAGCCTCACATTTATGTCTTGCTTGCATTTTAGCTTATCTCCCAGAAAGTTGCTAGCGACAACATAGAGACTTCTTTATTTATTTTTGGATCGTCGCCAAAACTGCACGTGAAACTGGACCGACAAATAATAATTGTAACGGCAACGCCATGATCACATTCATTTTCCAAGCTGTAAGATAGGCAGAAAGAAATTGTTCTGGAATCCCTTGTTCAATAACAATACCGAATAATGACATACATGTCACCATACCTAAAACCATGAGGCATGAAATCGTGAGGATCATTTGCATTTTATTTTGTTTATTTATAGGTAATTTGAAAGCAATCTTTTTCGCGATTACTCCTATGATAAAAACATCTAAGATAAATGCCACGATAAATCCTGATATAAGGCCTACGAATAAGTTTGATACATGCAACGCATTATGTAACCAGAGATTATAGATACTCATCCCTAAAACCATCAGAAAACACATCATCGTTGTAAAAATAATTCCTTCTTTTTTGTTTGTTGGCACTTCAATCACTCCTTTTCATGAAAAACAGCATAGCATAAATGAAAATTTTTCGTAAGTTTTTATTTTATTTTTTTATATTAAGCTACATTTCTTGACTTAATTTAGAAAATATATTGGAAAATAATTAAATTTACGATAGAATAATATTAGTAACACCGAAACAAAAATAACATTTTCTTATCAATCAAATAAAGAAAAGATTATAATTAGGAGGATATTTGATGAAAGTAAGGATATTGCTTGCATCGATAATGTTATTAAACGCATCATTGTCGCCATGTATTGCTTTAGCAGAAACAGTAACAACCAATAATCAGCAAACCGAGACCACTTCAAGTTCACTCACCGACGAAAAAACAACGAATGTAATATCTCCAACTACCATTTCAAGCACAAATGAAGAGATACCCCCACCCAGTACTGACACACCAACTATAATAGGAACGCCCAAATTAATAGGTGAGAGCTATAAGGATGGGATTAGTAAACCGAAAAGAATCAACTTATCAGCAACTGAAGCCATTCAACAAACATTTATTGAAGATGAGGAAAACAAAAAAACAACACACAGCTACATTGGTAGAAACACAATCTATGAAATCAATTCCACGGATGTTCAAGTCCCTAACCCCCGAACTACTGATTCATCCACGATCCAGTTAGCTGTCTACACTGGAGATGCCTCACAAACCAAACAAACTTTAGCTTATTATCTTGCACAACAGTTTAAAACCTATCAACTCTCACTCGAGAACCTCAAAGATATTCTTTCAATTGATCCAGCTTTATCAATCAATGAAGATAGTTTATTTGCTTTGATTCAAGAGTATTATCCACAAATTACAGAAAAAATCACTATTCGAGAAATAGAAGATTTAACTGATCAATATGGGAGTGTGCAAGAGACACCAATATTCCCAACTTTATCTCTTCAAGAGAATAGCGAGGTAGCTACAGGAAAAGTCATTTTGGCTCAAAAAGCAGTATTATCTGACCATACTATTTGGTTTTTTGCTAAAAACGCTGCTCAACAAGGTTGGATAGCAGCAGAAGCTATAACAACCTATATCCCTCACTCAATTAGTGAAAGAGAAAAAAAAGGCACATTGACTTCAAATGCGAAACTTTATTCTAATTTAACCAACGCCTGGCTTGATATAGCCGATGAATCGATTGATACCACTATAATTTATGATGTAAAAAATAGTATTGAAATCGACCAATCAACTTTTTATGAACTTTCACTAGATGGAGTAACAGCTGGTTATGTGCCAAAAGAAAACTTTCAATTAAATGATGGCGAAAAAGGTCTCGATGATATATCTAGGGGTGAATCTTCTATCATCACTAGCAATGTTCCAACTGACGCTCCAGAACTTTCTACAAAAAGTAATCAAGATAGTTTTATTACAGAAATAACAACTCAACAACCTATCCTTACTTACGGCACACATATACGAAATATCGGATGGCTTCCTGAAGTAGCAGACGGTGAATTATCAGGAACAACCGGCAGAGTTCTCCCAGTTGAAGCCCTTCGCTTAAACTTAAACACTTCTTTACAGGGAGCTATTGAGTATACGTCTTATGTCGAACAAACTGGGTGGCAAAACTGGGTCACACAAGGAAATATTTCAGGAACTGTAGGTCAAGCGAAACAAATCGAAGGAATCAAGCTACGACTGACAGGCCAATTAGCCAATCAGTTCAATATTTTCTACCGTGTTCACGTGAAAAACATGGGTTGGTTACCATGGACAAATAATGGGAGCGCTGCTGGATCAATTGGTTATAACTATCATATTGAAGCAATTGAGATACGTCTAATTGATCGATCACAGACAGGACCAGCTACGGGAGATTCTTATCGCGAAAAAGACCCGTTCGTTTTAGCCCGTACTCATGTGACTAATCGTGGGTGGTTAAGTGAAAAAGATGCCAATACTTTTGTAGGAACGACGGGACAAAATTTAAGTTTACAAGCCATCCAGTTAAGATTATCAGAAAATACAATTGGTGGAGGAATCAATTACCAAACTCATGTGGCAAATCATGGATGGGAAACTAGTTGGCGTTCTAATGGCTCCACATCAGGAACTACTGGCTTACATCTGCCAATTGAGGCTGTAAGAATCAATTTAACTGGAGCAATAAGTACACGTTATGATGTTTATTACCGAGTCCATGCACAAAATTTTGGATGGTTAGATTGGGCAAAAAATGGAGAGAATGCTGGGACTCAAGGATACGCGACACAGTCAGAAGCCCTGCAGATCCGCTTAATACCAAAAGGAGCGGCAGCACCAGGACCAACAGCCCGTGCGTTCCGTCTCGCACCCCCTAAACTCACTTTGCAAGGACATCTGTCCACAAATGGATGGATTAGCCGTACAGGGCTGACTACGATGATCAATTTCGCAAACCAAGGACGTCAATTTGAAGCAATTCGGGCAACCTTAGCAAATTCTAACTACTCTGGAGTGATAAACTATGATTCACACCTTACTAATATAGGTTGGACAACACCTGTCTCAAATGGAGTAATATCTGGGACTACTGGTCAAAATCGTTCCCTTCAAGCTTTCTCTTTTAGCTTAACGGAAGAATTAGCTGAACACTACGATATCTACTATCGCTCATTTGTGCGTTCACGAGGATGGTTAGGTTGGGCTTCAAATGGTCAAAAAGCAGGATCAGTTGGAATGAATTTACCTGTCGAAGCAATTGAAGTCGCAATTGTAGAAAATGATCGAAAACCAGCGGGTTACCAAGCAAATCAATTGACCATATTAGGTCAAATTGACACTTCAACACCAGAAGGAAGATTTGTCAATTCTATTACACAAAGTGCAAATCGAGTTGCTCCAGCATACGGATTGTACACTTCTGTCATGCTTGCTCAAGCAATTCTAGAGACTGGCTATGGCACTAGCTTCTTGGCACGCAATGCGAACAATTTCTTTGGAATGAAGTTCAAGGATGGGGAAGATGAAGGGAAATATGATTACGTTTGGCATGTCTCAAATGAAGTTATCAATGGTATCACTATACCTGTTAATTCGAAATTCCGTGTCTATCAAAGTACCGATGAATCTTTCGTCGACAACGCTGTGAAATTGAAATACGGCGTACCTTGGGATCCTGTTCGCTATCGTGGAACTTGGAAAGTTAATACACGTTCTTATCGAGATGCGACCCAAGCTTTAACTGGGACATATGCAACTGATCCAACTTATGGAACAAAATTAAACAACATCATTGAACGTTGGCGTTTAGATCAGTTTGATTGATCTTGATTTTTACAAACAAATATCTACTTGGCACTGTCAAACAATGCCAGGTAGATATTTTTTATTGATTAATTTGCGTAAAAACCAATTCCTTCATATCTCCAGCCTAGTGGTGTCAAAGAATCTCTTTCTACTGAACTTAATGTATAATGGTGTGTCCCGATAGTTTCATTTGGGTTAAATAGTCGATAAATTGGTTTAGAACCTCCAGAATAAAAACTTAGCCCTTCATATCTCCAGCCTAGTGGTGTAAGGAAGTTGATTTCTGACTGAGCCATTGTATAATGATGATCCCCATTATTTGGATTATACAGACGATACACCGGTTGACCACTATTTGGTGCTTGCCATGCAATTCCTTCGTATTTCCAACCAACTGTTGATAAATAGTTTTTCTCTCCCGCATTTAATGTGTACAAATGTTGTCCTGTACTTTTATTATATAGGCGATACATTGGTGAAGTATTCGCATTGGGTGTATCATACTGTGTCAGATTGTAGGTTTCAATTATATTATTCAATGTTGAACCATAGTTTGGAGCTGTTGCATAACGCCCCGTTAACCATGCTGTGGCGTCTTTATAGGAAGAAGTGTTACTTTTCCATGCACCTGAATAATAATACACACCAGATTGGAACGAAGTTGTTTTTAAAACTGTTACATTATCTTGTAAAGATTCTGCATAAGATGGATATTTACGAAACGCAGCGTTCACTGTGACCCATTGTCCATTGATATATTCAGACGTCGGCATTGTGACAGATTGTCCGTTATAGCTTCCTTTAATTCCAAACAAGTTGTAGTTAGGTGCCGAAGCTAACGTGCTTTTACCCCAGCCGCTTTCAACAATTGCTTGTGCGATCATCACTGAAGCGTATAGGTCATTTGCATTTGCTAATGTTTGCGCACTTGCGGCAATACTGTCAATAAATGCTTGTTGTGCATTAGAAGATGAACGTGCTGAAAAAGCTGCTATTCCTGGATTTTCGAATTGTGATAAATCCGCTTGATGTGTGTGTGTTAGTTCTTCCCCATTTGTCAGAGGATTCGTAATAGATTCAGTTTGTTCCACATTTTCCGTAGGCTGTTCTGTCACATCGTCTGCTTGTGTCGAAACGGTGGTTTCAACAGAATTATTTGTCCCTACTTCTTCTGCAAGTACAGTAAGGTTGGTAGTCACAAGACTACTCAGAACAATTGCACTAAATAATAAATTTTTTGCTTTCATTACTTCTCCTTTATTCTTAAAAATAAAATAATTTAATGTGTTGCATATGATAACAGAAATAAACACTTTCATTAAACATCATACACTTTTTAATTATACATAGATTTCAACATTTTTCAGTATATAAATTCTTAAGATTTAGAGGAGTCTTTATGTCATTTTGTAACTTTCTATTTTTGAAGTCGATGATTATTGGCTCAAATCAAAAAATAAAAAACTCTTAGAGGCTTGCCGGCATAGTTTAGAAATACATCTGCTATTTCCAAACCCATACGCGCGCTCTAAGAGTAACATTCCTATTAAATTTGGTAGAAAAAACTAGTCCTTAATTTAGATACCTAACTCCCTTAACCCATCTTCTATCGAAGTCAATTTGCGACCTAATACTTTTTCAAAATCATCAGAAGTTACATCTAACTGATTGTTGCGAATATCATTTTGGATTGCAGTCGTCATTTCTGCACCACCTTGAGAAAATCCCGACGCTGTTAGTTTAGCTGTGAATTCATCTGCATCCAACGAAAGGATTTCTAAAGATTTCCCGCTTACTCTAGCAACTTGTTCTGCCAAGGCTTGATAGGTGATTGGTTTTCCAGATAATTCTAAGACCTCAGGATAATCCATTCCTGCTAATACTTTTGCAGCTACTTCTGCATACTCTCTCTTTAACGCCCAACCGGTCTTGCCTTCGCCAGCTGCATAAACAAACTGACCAGTTTTCAATGCTACTTCAATCAATGGCATCTCATTTTCTAGGTACCAGTTATTTCTTAAAAAGGTATGTTTGATACCAGATTCTTTGATGATTTTTTCTGTAAATTGATGGTCTGGAGCCAAGATACTAGTCGAATGATCTGCATCCGCAAAACTAGTATAGGCAATAAAAGAAACCCCTGTTTCTTTTGCTGCTTCTACAACATGTTGATGTTCAGCTTGTCGGTTTCCCGGTACACCTGATACAAATAATAGACGATCGATTCCTTGTAGCGCCTGCACCATTGTCTCGCGATCTGCATAATCACCGATGCGAACTTGAAGACCTGCTTCAATTAATTTCTGGGCTTTTTCTTCATTACGAGCAAGGACATAGATTTCCTCCAAAGGAACCAGTTTCTTTAATTCTTCTAAAGCGTAGTGTCCAAATCCTCCAGTTGCTCCTGTTACTAAATAAGTCATATTCCCACTCCCTATTGATTAATTATTTTTGTTCACATAGCTGTACATTTTTAAAATACACCATTATCATAAAGAGTATGCTAAGATAAGTCAAGAAATCAAGTTGAAAGGATGGATTTTAATGAAATATTCTCTACAATTAAGCGATGCAATTCATATCTTAGCTTATATCCACATATTTCAAGGAACTGATTTACTTTCAAGTGACATGATTGCAAGTAGCATTGAAACGAATCCAACGAATGTTCGAAAAATCATGAGTCAATTAAAAAAAGCAGACCTTATCCATACAACAAGTGGGAAACCAACACCCGTACTTGCGAAAGCTCCCGAAAATATCAATTTATTGGAAATTTATCGAAGTATTGAAGGTAACACGAATTTGATCCAAGTAGACCCAAAAACAAATCCGAATTGCGTGGTAGGCGCTAATATCCAAGAAGTCTTAGCTGCAACTTATTCTCGATTACAAAAAAAAGTGGAAGAAGAAATGGCAGTAATCACTTTAGATGGACTCATTAAACAGATTGCATTATCAGAAAAAGAGAAACGTCCAGAAAATCAGCCACTCGTGGAAAAATTCCTTTAGTTTTTAAGTAAATCGGAGTTACTTTTAGTTATCTAAAAATTAAAATAACAGTTTTATATTATTATTACTTTTATAATAGATTAAATAATCTTCGTACTGGAAAAAAATTGCTGTTTTCTTTTTATTTATTCGGTAAAATTAAACTATGAAGATAACTAAAGGAGGAAATATTATGAAAGATTGGAAAAACGGTTTTTGGGAATCTGATTTAGATCATGGCTATGAATTGTTTATTGAAAAACGTGTTCATGGATATTTGTTTACAAAAGAAAAAATCATCGCAAAAGTCACAGAAGAAAACAACAAGGAGTATGACGTACTTGTCCAGTTAACAGATGACGACCAATTCTATGGTCTGTCTTGCAGTTGCTCCCACGAAGACACAGGTCATTGTCCTCATGTCGTAGCTATCTTGTTCAAATATGAACAAGAAAAAGAGCAGGAAAAAGCAAATGAACTGGTCAAGTTGATCTCTTATGCAAATGAACAAGATATTCAAGACTTTCTATTAAATGTTTTAAAAGAGAATCAAGAACTAACTCAACGATTCCAAGAACATACTGCAATCAAAAATATTGACGATTACGATAAAATGATTGTTATTTTAGAAAAACATACCCATTATTCTGGGAGCAACATTCATGATCGTACACTTCAAAACATCAATAAAGAACTGTCTGAATTTTTAAACAGTCTTATTGATACATCAATCGAAAAAAAGCAAATCCTTCATGCATTCGAATTAATGAACAGAATAGTGGAACACTTTGATTTATCAAAAGTACATAATGTAGAAAATGATATCAGTCTTATCATGCATCACTGTTATTCTCTATGGAAAAAGTTACTGAGACATGCATCCGAGCCAGAAAAACAACGAATATATTCTAAACTTTCGACCAAAATAAGTAGTGCAGGCCAATCTAGCTTTTATATCCAACAAATTTTACATGAAGAATTCCCCGAACAGTACTTTGATCAGGATCAGCAAAAACTTGATCAAACATCTGAAAATGGCGGACACTTCAACTATAAAAACAAACGACTTCTATCCATTCGCCAAATGGAAAATTTGAATTATACAGACAACCAAATTCATCAACGTGCACGTGAAAGCTGGCAATCTCCAACTATACGTTCACAATATATCGACTATCTGATGCAAAAGAGAGCTTATGAAGAAGCAATTACTGTTTTGAATGAAAGTATTGTATTAGATCAACACTCTTCTGATATGGTCACCTTGCATCGCTATGCATTAAAAAACCTCTATCATAAGTTAGGAAAAAAAGAGCTTTATGCGGAACAAATTTTACATCTCCTATTAGAAGGAGAGACCGTCGATATGAATTTGATTCATCAATTGAAAAAAACATATTCGATTGATCAGTGGGAAGAAGTACGAGAAAACTTATTTGAAAAATTAAAGTATCGTACAGACGTTGGATTGTTCTATTCGAAAGAAAGACGATACGATCTATTGTTGGATTATGTTCTCAAGTCACCTGGACTGGAAGAAGCCAGCCGCTATTTTTCTTTCTTAAGAAAGCAGTTCCCAGAAGCACTCCTTCAAAAATATGAATATGAATTACGCCGGATGGCTGCTGAGACGACTACACGTTTACGGTATCATAAAATGGCTTTGCTGATCGCCGAAATGGCCACCCTCCCTAGTAGCACGATCTCTGTTCAATTACTGATCAAAGAACTAAAAGAAAAGTACCCGCGCAGAAAAGCAATGCTAGAAGAACTAAAAAAGTTAGAAAAAACATATAAATAATCTAGCGATAGCGACCCTATTCACAGTCATTATTTCGAAAAGTCGAATCAACAGCATTGCTTGTTGATTCGGCTTTTTGTATAGACGCTTATAAATAAATTCGTTGATTTCCTATATTTTCCTAAAAAAAGAAAAAGCATTTCAACCACTTTTAAATAACATGCCGGTTCATCTGTCAATCAAATCCAACCGGAATTGATTGGGCTGGTTTACTGGTTACTTGCTTCACGTCAGTCTCCCACTTGCTATAGATATCTAAAAATCTCATTTCTTCTTCATCACTATATCCTTCAAAAACAACTTTATCGATATTTCCATGATCAAAAAAAATCGTTGTTTCAGGATTTAATCCTGAGGGGTAAAGCACTGCCATATAGTCTGCAAATATATCTTTTTCCGTCTGTTGATCTGTATATATAGCTCCTCTTCCAACGATAACTAATTTTTGTAAACCTTCTTCAAGCAACACGACACTTCCTAATGGTAATAACTTTTTACCCTCACTCATCTTGCATTTCCTCCCTTTTAGTTCCTTTGATATGTTTGTTAAAATATTTCTCTCCGTACCATTCTAATTGTGTTTTCCCTTCAAAATTGCGGTATTCTTCTGAGTATTTGTGTTTATAATAACCGTGTAATAGATACGGGAAGAATAGATAGGCTTCTCCGAAAATCATAACGATATTCATAGCTATCCATAGACCTAAAGTACTGATAAATCCAACAAAATCTGTTCGGACCTCATCACTATCCGGAAATACGATCTTCCATATCATGACAACAATGACAAGTATCCAGCCATATTTTATTGCTTTCTCTACTAACATAGCCAACTTATCTTTCTTTCTACCTGTTCCATACAAAACATACTCAATTGAACGCTTCTTATTTATAAAAATGACACAACTAACTAGTAATATTAATCCTAGTAACACTATCAATCCTATTAGAGTCAATGGTTTAAGAAAAAATGTAATACACAATAAGTTTGCACTTAACAACATTATCATCAATAGATTATTCGCATTTAGAAGAAAAACAACTTGACTAATTTCCTTATAAACAAATCTTTTGATGAAAACGATACATAGTAACCATAAAAATAAAAAAATAGCCACTAACCAAGATGGGAAGAAGTTGGTTTCAGCTCTTCCCACTGGACTATTAGGATCTTGATGATAAAACAGTCTAGATATAAGATAAATAATGCTAAATATTACTATTGAAAAAAAAGTATTTAATATTGGTCTACTCCGAAGTGATTTAGGATCTCCTTTCTCAATCATATATATTATTAACTGGTCATCCAACAACTTAATACTTTGTTCAAATGATGCATCAAACAGATTTTTCATACTCTCTATCACCAAAAACTAATCTTTGGAATTTTCACCGAAGATAGTGCCTTTCCTATGGATTTACCTACTTGTTGTATATCCTTATAAACATACTTTACTGTTTTAACGCTTTGTTCTATTTTTTTCGATACATCTCCTATAATGTCTGTTTTATCATACAGTTTATACAAGCCATCTTTAATATTTTCATATGCATCTGGATTCATGTATTGAGCATATTTATTGATACCACCAAGTAGGAAGCCCGCTCCTATACCTAGTGGGCCTAATCCTGATAGTAATGTCATTCCCTCTAGCGGTCCAATACTCTTCACCATCTCTATTCCACCACCTATTATTCCTTTACCAACACTTCCTGTTTTTCCATATTCATTCACAGCATTGGCGGCGAAAGTGACGCCTAATTGCGCGTAAGTAGCTACTTGTCCTGCCGTTCCTAATCCTTTGGCAACACCCCAATTTTTAGCTCCTTGTATAAAGCGGGAGTTCTTTAAGCCTTCACTGACGTAGGTTTTTACAGGAGAGGTAAATTTAGTGAAATGTTGATATGCCTTGCCTATCGTATCGATTTTAGGAATCCATTTTCCTTGAGCAACAGCTTTACCGAACATTTCATATTTTGCAAGACCGCTAAATAATTTATTTTTCATACCTGATGGTAGATGATTAGCAAGCATCAAAAATTCATCGTTGGATGCCAACTTGTTTACCAATGCATCAGGATAATTGCTGAGCAACATTTCAAGTCGTCTGATTGTATCGGTTTTCCCATCTTTCAGGGGTTGGACCAATTTTTCGATCTCCGCATACAGTTCTAAGTAAGCATTGTTTGAAGATTCTTCTAACAATGCTTGTCCGTTTGGTTTGTACTTCTCAAACCAACTCCCATCCACTCCTTTCGGCAATACATAACTACCGTCTGTCTTGATGGTTGTTTGATTCAAGACTAATACGCTTTGCATGGCGAGTTTCAATTCCAGCAGACTGTTATTGAACAGTCCACTGGTTTGGGTGTTAAAGGCATGCAGTTTTTGTTGTTTGCGTTGCAACTTGTAGATATCTTCTTGCAGGCTGTCCGCCATTCGCATCAAGTTTCGATGAAAATCACTGAGCATTTCTGTAATACCTGGTACTATGCTTGTATTAGCGATCTGCCTAATCGTCTGCGCGTGGTTATCGATCGATTGTTTAGCGAATGTTTTGGCACGAATCTGTCCGCTTAAATTCTCTTCGTCCAAGTATCCTTCACTGGCAATCATTTGGTGTGCGGAAGAGTAAAGATTCAAGTCTGACTGAATCCCTTGTACCGCAGTGTTTACCCGATTGATCGTAGGTATGATCAACTCAGAAAACAGTCCTTTACCAGCTTGATAAGCAGCTCCTGAGAGTTTTTTTCCATCAACCGCTTGAACAACTTGTTGACTACCTGTTCGTAGTTGGGTGATCGTTGTACGAGCAAGCGATAAATTAGTGGTCAGATTGCTCATTAAATTAGAAGACTCTGTGGCTGAATAGATTAGTCCCATCGTTTATTCCTTTCTTTCTGAAGTTCCATACGTTCTTCTTCAAGTTTTATCAAACCTTTTAAGTATTCTTGATCTAGTTGGTGCTGTTGTTTTTCTATCAACTGCGTGAAGTAAGTTGATTTCCCTTCATTCTCATTTTGCTCCCAACGAGCAACTTGGCTTCCTTGGGATACTAATTCTTCTGTGAATTGTTGGATTTCTCGAAAGCTTTTTCGCATATCCATCTCTAAATAATACATACATTGTTTTAATTGCTGTTTTTCTTTACTCAGATGCTCCAATCGTTGTTCATTGTTGCTGATTTTACGATCATATTCAGCGAGCAACTCTTCCTTTTCCATACTGACTCCTTACTTGAATCTTGTTTGACTGTCTCTGACTGCGATTGCTTGAGCAATCTGGGGAAATTTGTTTGCCTGTTCATTGACACAAGTAACTAGATTTGAAATATCGGTGAGTAGGTTGTTACTGACCTCTACGCCTGTTTTCATACTGCTGATCGTGCTCTTGCTTAAAGAACTTGTTTTGCTACTACTAACAGAAACATTTTTTATTCCTGATACGGCTGCTGTTGCAGTTGATTCCTGAGAAGCGATTTTCGTCATCTATTTTCTCCTTATCTGAATTGATAGAATGGGTCTTCTTTTAATCTCTCTTCTTCATTAATTTTTATGGTTTCTACAATCGGTACAGGTTGCTCCTCTTGCACGAGTAGTGGTCTAGTTGGCGCATCCTTAACTTGTCTTAACAAATCGTCTAAAAATTCTTCATCAGCTTGGTTTTGGAAGCCTTCGAATAACACTTCTATGATTTGATCCGCATGGATAGAAAAGACTTCTTGGCTTGGCACATCGCCAAACGGATGGGGGGCTACTCGATATCTCGATATCACTTTTTCTTCTTCATTTTTAGCGATGGCACGAGCAACGACAAAATAGAGCAGTTGGTCATCCTCTGTCCCAACTAGTCTTAAGATACTACCTAGTGGCAAAAACGGTGTGATCATTTCTTCTCTCATGCTTCTTCCTCCGTAGGAAACACCAAAGCTTCCAATTGTTCATCCTTCAAACTGTGTAGGACGTTTTTAGCAACTATTGCGTTTTTTTCTTGATAAGAAAGATTTTCAATAAATAATTGATTTTGTAAGCTTCCACCAAATAAAATATGATCGATGTTTTCTTTTACGAACATAGTGATTCCGCCAAAGGTATTACCCACTTTCGTCATATGATCGAGAAAAACAAACTGTAAATGCTCGTTTCCTCCACTTAGCAGAGCGGTAACTTCCTCAGGGTTCAATGTTAATTTATCGACCAAGTCTGCGATACCATTGATAATGATGATTCTCTTGCCAGTTTCATTTTTTAAGAGAGCTTCTAAAGCCCCTTTTAGGGCTGTTGCTTTTTCACTAAGACATGAACGGTCCAAATATAGTGAAACTTTCGGCTTTGCTGGTTCGAGTGTTCCATTTGCATCGATCAACACCACTTCTTCTTGTCTTTCTTGACAAATTTGTTGAAGCAGCCAAGGCATCATCGCACGAAGTTGCTTATTGGATTTGAAAAAGATCCCTAATCTCATTCGCTGGAACAAGTCGAATGATTCTACTGAAGAAGTGGCTTTGTTTAATCCCAAATACAGTGTGTGGTCGTCTTGTTCAAGGTAAGAAGCAAAACTTTTTTGCGTTAGGTTTTCTGGTACCATTGGAATTTTATCTGGGCGTTCGCCTGTCCAAGCTTGATTGATTTCTATAATTTCTTCTTCCAGATTTTGGAGTAATTCAGCATCATTTTTCCCATTAATCGGCAGATAAACCTGAATGGTAGTTGGCGTAGAAAGTAAGACTTGTCCGCGCCCATTGATTGCTTCAGGTGACAAAGCATTTCTGCCCATGACCATGTTTATTTCATTTTCATCGTTTAAATATAGCGTGATCTTAGTGGCAATATTGCTCATCATGTTCGTCCGAATACTTCCTGCACGATTCGCGGTCATCACAAGAAAGATACCCAAACTGGCTCCATCTCTTAGTAATTGAAGAAGCACTTCATCGATTCTATCTTTGCGCTTATCTTCCAAGCTCAGGCCATCATAACTATCGAGAATGATTCCTAAGATCGGTAATTTCTCTCTTGTTCTTGTTTCGTATTGCGTTAGATTCGCGACACCAGCTTGCTTGAACAAATTTTTGCGCTCTGCCAATAATTTTTCGATGCGATCAAGCATTTTTTGCAGTTTTTCATCTTCTTCCAAAGTCGCTATATCCGCAATATGGGGTAATTCCTTGAGTACTAATAAGCCATTATTCCCAAAATCGATTAAATGAAACTGAATCGTTGCAGGAGTATTTTGACGGGCAAGGTTCATTACAAGGGTTTGCAACACTGTTGACTTCCCATAGCCTGGACTAGCTACGATCAATGTGTGACTCGCTTCTTCGAGATTGAAGGTATAATTCATTTGTTTTTGTTCAGAAGGAATATCTAAACAACCAAATGGGATAGCTAGATTACGAACTTCTGACTGTTTTATTTTTGGCGTCATAATCTGCTTATCTAAGTTCGGTAGCCACGGCTTATCCGGCAATTTGTAGGTAGAATCGGCAAAGGTTGTCTTGATCTTATCAATCACTGCTTCTAATTGTGTTGGCAAATCTCGTGTATCTTTTCCTTGAATGATTTCGATATCTGGATCATAAAGCAATTCTAACTGGCCCAATTCATTGATTTTGAATACCCGTTCATCGATCACTTCTTCGATCAATTGTTCTGGATCATATGGAACCCCCGCATAACCACTTTGAAATAATTCATACACCTCATTTTCGCCAACTTTCAAATAGCCTCGTCCAGGATTCGTGATTTGTGCGGCATCTGGCGTTTTGAGTAACTCATTCGAGTCTTGGACACTCGCCATTTTCAAGGCAATTTTACTCGTACTATTGGCTTCGATCTGATCATTGACTACCCCAGAAGGTTTTTGGGTGGCTAAAATCAAATGGACACCTAATGAACGTCCGATTCGGGCAACAGAAGTGAGCTCATCTAAGAATTCTGGAACATTGGCTTTAAGCTCCGCAAATTCATCCGAAACTAAAATCAAATGAGGCAAAGGTTTTTGCGGATAAACAACGTCTGGTTTTGGAGTCTTTCTTTGTTTATACAAGGTCATGTAGCCGTTGATATTATTTACGCCATATTTGGCAAACTCTCTTTGACGTTTCGCTAGCTCTGCTTTGATGCTTGCTAAGGCTCGCGCAGTTCCAGCACCATCCAAATTAGTGATTGCGCCCATAAAATGGGGCAAATGATCTAAGGTATTGGCTATTCCGCCACCTTTCCAGTCAATAATCAACATGCCGATATCTTCTGGCGAAAAATTGATTGCTAAACCGATCAAATAAGTCGTTAAAAATTCAGATTTCCCTGAACCAGTCGTACCACCAACTAAGGCGTGTGGTCCATGGACTCGTTCATGTAGATCCCAATAAACCAAATCTTTTTTTCCACGCCAACCGATTAATGAGCGAATCGATTTATTAGGTTCAGCAGTAGCCCAGCGATTTGAAATCGCTAGTTCTTCAACTGTCTTGACCTCATATTGTTCCAATAGACTCAAGCTGTCAGGTACCGCATTTTTCTCTACTTCCACATGATGGAGATTCGCCAAACGCCGAATGGCTTTTTCGATTGGATAGGTTGTCGGCAAATGATTGGGAATAAAACGCTGGTTGACATATTCATTGTTCTGATTGATCAACGTTGCTGCCTCATTGCTTTGATATTCAATTAAAGTAGTCGTTGTTTCGGGCAACATATTCAACGTTTCTTTTCCCCAAATGACCGTAATGCCATAGTCTCCTAAATTTTCGGCTAAAAACTCGTTCAATCCATGACCTGCCAACCAACTTTCATCCAAAATCGAAAAAACATACTGTGGCTGAAAGTGTACCTTTTCATTACCCGCTTCACGTACTTGTTGTTTTCTTTTTGCCACTATTTGATAAAAAGAATTCAAGATCATGTCTCGACTTTGGGGGGTATGCACCATTCCTCTTAGATTTAAAGAACGGATTTTATTATGAGGTAACCAACGCCATTCTCGCCAATGTTGTTCGTACTCTTCCGACGGGATCAGTGTAATGAATTCGACGTCTCGATAAGAATGCAACACACATAACTGAAATAATAGGAGTTGTAATGCTGTTCGCAAAATACTAGGTGTTCCTGCTAAGCCAACCGTCTGTTCCAAAAGTGAAACGATGATCGGGGCATCTCCAAGTTGTTTGTAGGGGCTATTAAGATGCTCAAACGCTTCATTACTCAGTTCATCCTCTTCTACCGGCTGGAAGTTTGTGTGAAAACTAGCATTGATTTCGCCGATTCCTAAGCGGACAGTCAAAAAATCTTCGTTCACTGTCATGCGTTCATAAATCCTCGCATGATAATCTTTAGCCATCAATGCTAATTCATTCAGTGCGGGATTCATATATTCTAATGCTGTTTTTTGTGTTTGCTGTAAGACAGTAAGCTCTGACTTTTTTTTGATCATATACTGACGGAAATGCTCTTCTCTCATGTGATTTTTTCTGTTGATTTCTTTTTTGTTTGTAAAATAACTCGATACAGAAAAACCGGTTGTAAGTAAACTAGCGCCTCCCATACTGATCAACATAACTGGATTGCCCCCGCTCAAAAAACTTGTAGCACCGCTCAAAACAACCATACCTAACGGTGGCACGATGGTTTTCAACCACTCATTCTTTCCTTCATTAGATTTCTGCTTAGGTGATTGGATCTCTATTTTTTCTTTTGGCTCTTTTAAATGGATTCTTGGACTACGCCTAAATGCTGGAAAATTTTCTGGATACTCGGGAATGTAGGGTTCTTCGAGCAACTGCCAAGGGTCCAACTGTAGCTGATTTTTTAAATCTGAGATCTTTAATTGTTTCTCACGCATCTCAATCATGAGATAATCAATGATCAATTGATCACCTACAGAAAATGGAAATACACCTTTTTCTACACGTTGGTGATTGTAATAAATCTTGGCTTTACTAGGATAGATTTTTATTTGATAGTCATCAGTACTATTACGATTAATAAAAATCAAGGCATCCGAATCAATACGGATTGCCGAATCTTGTGCATTTGATAGATAGACGCTTTCCCTTGGCTTATTGACGATCACCGTTTTCAAATTTTCATGATGAACGAGGAGAAACTTTTCATCCTTGACTACTTCTCCTCCACAAAAAAGCTGTCCGTCTTCACAGTAAAGCGTTTGATTGTCCAGTATTACTTGATTGTTTTTTTCTGTTATTTGTTTATGAATAAACGTCGAACCAAAGTAAAAAAGGTCATAAAGAACTGAAACGGAATGTTGGATTTGATCAGTTATTGAAATTGGCTTAGTTTGCTTCATTACTATCCGTCTCGCTTTCTAAGATTTCTAAGTACTTATTGATTTCTTCCTCATAACTCGTTAATAACTCTTGCTTCTTCTGACCACTCATTTTGTTGTTTGCTCGCGTCGCATCGTATAGTTTGGTATAGGCATGTAAAATGTATTGATGATCGCCGAGGTTTTGTGCGATATCTAGTGATCGATCAAAATTTCCCCGTCCGATATAGATCCAGTAAAGCAACGTATTCTCATTTGATTTTTGGGAAATATTATTTAAGATCGCTGTCTTTTGCTCATTCGACAAATTATCCAGCTGTACAGCGCTGACTGCAGCAACATATTGAGCGCCAGAAGGGAGATCTTCGGGTTTATCATCTTTTAATGTGGTTAAAACACCAGCGTAATTATTAGCAATATATTGCGTTTCAGCAGAACTGATCCGTTCTTGTGCGGGAAGTTTATCAAACGCATAGATGCCTGTCGTAAGCGCTAAACCTATTGTTGAAATGCTTAATAAAAGCGTGCCCCACTTAAACATAAAATAGCTTTTTTTGTTCACCATTTGAATTTCTGATGCACGTTTCGTTTTCTGCTGTACGACTTGTTCGCCAATCATGCGGTCGATTTCTGCGACACTGTTTGCTCTTTGGATTCGTTTAGAAAACTCGTCCTTCAATGTGCCATTTCCTTCAATCAGTTGCTCATAATCGAACTTAGGATGTAAAATTGTCAGGATCAATGCACGATATTGCTTCAAAAATTCTTCTTCGGTTATTTCATAAGGAATAATTGAATGCGCAAAACCTCTATGTGCTATGATGATTTCTTCTCCAAATAGAAATAGATTGGCTGGATGGATGAAAGGCTGGATTGGGCTACTCAAAAACTCGGATAAGAAATTGATTTTTTGTGCAAGTAATAATCGTTGAAAAAGTTCTGTTCGTTTAAGGTACTCTTGCAAAGAATAGATTTGTTTACTTTTCTGGTATTGAATGACGAGTTTTTCCTCTGAAGATTCTACGATCTGTCCAGAGAGTAAGTGCTTTTTCTGTGTTAAGAATAGTTGATACTGTTCTAAACGATCGAGTTGGTATTGCTTAGCATTCAGTGTCACTTTGACAGCATCAGTTGATGTCTCAATCATGATCGTTTCAGAAATATCTTTTATGTGGGTCACGTTCGTTCCTCCGATTTTTGTTGAGATTCATGGATCAGTAAATGATCGCCTTCACTTAATGGATAATCTGCCACATATGCCTCTTCCTTTAAGCGGATCGGTTTATTTAATACCACTAAGTCGAACGCATCTGGCAAGGACGAACCATTTTGTATGAAAGATTCCTTTAATAATTCTTTTAATCGTGTAATCGTTACATGGATCGGGATCTGTAAGTCAATGATTTCTTCTTTGACTTGTAAACTTATCCCAATTGCTTGATTTTTTTCCAACTACAACAGTCCTTTAATCATATTTGTATTTCTGCTGTGAAAACTTTTTACCAAGATAATTGCCTCCAAAAGTCAGTAAAATACTTCCTAGTAGAAGTAAGATCCACAAAACAATCCTTCCCTGGATAGCTGTGTGATTGGGGTTAGCTGACGACTGATGTCCTACAGACATTTGCCCTTCTTTGAATAATTGGGGTGTAATTGTTTGTTCAAAGACCTGTGGCTGTGAAGTTACTTCCGACACAAAGACGAGGTTCTGAGCAGTGGAAATCTGTTGTCTTTGTTGTTGGACACGTTCTTGGTCTAATTTTGTTTTATCTTCTAAAAATAAATCGTGTACTATAAATGTTGTTTCATGATCTTCGATGCCTTCCCTTTCTTGGTAGATCACATGGTTATTGATAGTGAGTGTACTTGCCAAAACTGTGACATTCGGGTGACTTAAAAATAGTGAAACTACCAACAAAAAGAAAAGCCCCCCTATTTTTTTCTGAACCATTTTATACCTCCGTTTATTCATTTGACCGTTCTTTCTTCTCTTCTGGCCGGACAATAAAATTCAATATCACTCCAAATATCAGGAATAGAACGAGCAATAGATAACTTCCCCAACCGATGACACCCTCATTCATCAACACAGTAAAACCGTTTTGAATATTCTGTAAAGGTGATAGACGATAGAGCCATTCTGTCAACGAGCCATTTTTGATTGCTACGCCCAACAAAGGAGTCAACATGAAGAACAAGCCAAAAATCCCACCACATAAATACAACGTGATTTTTTTGAATTGGCGCATGAACCCTAAAAGAATCAATTGACCACTAGCAAAGACTAAAAATGCATAAACGAACCAAACAAAAGAATGGGCGGCTCCTGATACTGTGGTCGTTAAAACGCTGTAAATAAGTGACAGAACTAACGTTACGCTGAGTACCGCTACCATATTAGGCACGTTTTTCCATATACGGTTCGGTGTGACTAACAAATCGACAGAAGTCACTACACGTTTTTTCATCACGCTAGATAATTGAAAGGATACTAACAGAATTATAAAGCCTCCAATCAATGTCACGTAGTAAGGAGTCAGTGAACTTTGTCTTGTTTGACCAAAGCTTCCTTGTCCTAAAATCGGACTTGCTAGAAAATTAAAGACCTGGGGATTATCTGCCCCTCCATTCCTTGTATTCGAAAGGACTTCACTAAATGATTCGGCATATGTTTGATTTTCAGAAACAGTCTGTGCCGATTCATCAAGAGAGGTACTTAGATTACTTAAAATAGTGGTAGCATTCTCTTGTACTTCGATGGTCGATTCTTTTAGCTGATCGATCGTAGGTGTGATATCAGCTACTTCTGCCGCAGATTGACCGGTAACTTCAGCTGCTGCTTTTGAACTTGCCATCAATCCTTGCATCGTTTGGATCAGACTGGCTGTTTGAGCTTCAATCAGGGCGTATTCATTTTCTTTGGGATGTGGATTTTCTTCTGAGATGACGGATTCCGCTTCTGTTTGTGCCGTTTGCTGCCAACTGTCGTATACTGCATGGATTTGTTGATTCGCAGAGGCGAACCAGTGGTTTAATTTGTCCGCTTCTTCCATAAATGTTTGTGGCAATGTCATTAGTTGCAAGGTACCGTACAAGGTTGGTTTTAGTTTTTCAGGTTCTCTAGTCCCTGGAGAACCAATAACTGCTTGTAATGCAATGATTTGATTCTCGGTATCGCTATACAACTGATCCCCTGTTTTTTTGTATTCCTGATACAGTTGTTCGCTGATCATCGAAGGTTTGTCACTTTCCTGAAGATTGTTATATAGCCAGTAGATTGAACGAGAATCAGCTAATTCAATAAGGGATCTCCCCGTATTTTCTGGTTGATCGATCATCTGTCGGTATGCGGGTATCGTTATAGAATGGTGCGGTGCACCAAATAGCGTGACAATTTGTTGCGCAGTCGTACTTAATAGTTGAAACTGTTCCAAGATTTGTGGCACATCGTCGATCAATGGCTGATCCATCGGAAGATAGACTGAGAATTCCCTCGTTTGTTGTACGTGTCCATTGATTATCCATGTGTAAAACACTTGATTGTATGAAGTAGTCTGTTGTTCTGGAGTCAACTGCCACTTTAAAGGAATGCTTACTTCAAAGTTCAATTTATCTGGTAGCGAAGGATATTCTATACGCTGGTGCTCTTCTTCCGTTTCTTCTTCCGTTTCCTCCTCCGGTTCAATCGTCCAAGGTTGTACGATTGTTAATGAATAATCTGTATCTACTCGGATCGCTGTTTCATAGTTGTAGGGTGCCAGTAACTGATTCAATTGATTTTCCATTTCTGTAACATCATATGTTGGATCAAAAAAGAGCATCCCTTGCTGCTCTTCTTCTGTTTGTATCGAGAGGACCGTGTCTTGTTTTAACTCAATTGACATCTGTTGATTGGTGGTGGGTAAAGAAATCGTTGCATCATGTTGCGCTTTCGGTTCAAGATAAGCAAAAGAAGCTTCACTTCCGATTGGTCGGTCAAAATCGTGGGCATAACGTGTAACAATCGCTAGCTCATCATTGAAAATAGCGGCCTGATCCTGACTGATCACTGCTTGATTTTGTAATTCAGTTAATAATTGAGCTAAACTATCCACCGAGATCTGGGGCAAAGTCTCCTCGATAACTGATTGATATGCCCCATCTAATTTGGGTCCATTACTTTGATTTGTCATCAATTTGATAATCGCATTTTTAACTTGATCTTCTGTCGCAGTTACAGGTGTACTTGTCGGATCATTATAATACGCATTGGCAATTTGACCTTTTAAGCGTTCTAGCTGTGCTACCTGACTCTCCAACTCAGTAATTTGTTGTTGGATCTCTTCAATGCGTGTTTGTTGATTGGTTTGAAACGCCGTTGCCTGGGTTAAGAAATCCCAATAGATACCGAAACTATTTTGTTCATTTTGAGTATAAAAATTGCTAAACTGAGCTGAAATTGCATCATTGAACAAGTCGTATTGATTTCTATAGTCAACTGTTGCGTTCTCCCACTGAGTGGTTAATTGATTTTTTTGTAAGGTGACTTGTTGATTGAATTGATTGATTGCTTCAGTGATTTTTTCATTCGCTTCTTTTGTATAATCAACAATTGTCTCCTGAACATTTTCTGTCTCTTTGTGAGTCTCTTCTAAACTTGAATTATTGCGCTCCAAAAGAGATTGTACCGAATCGACAAAGGCTTGTTGCTGTGCCTTGAATGCACTATTTGTTGTATCTAAAATACTAGTTGAGTCTAATACACTCGCATAGTTGTCTGGAATATTTTGGAATGGCTGATAGATACTATTTTCTAGATTTTGCTGATAATTGCTATGTGTATTCGTCATTTTATTCACGTTTTGCTGCGCTTCAGAGAGATTTCCTACAATACTGGAAAAATACATTTGCACAACACGCTGATTGAAGTTTGTTAAAATCTGATTCACTTGTTCTTCGATCATTTGGTTGGTTATTTCATTTTGTCCATCCCGCACTTGATATTCGATGACCGCTTTTTCTGGATTGATGCTTTGTAAAGATAATAGTTTTTCCGAAAAATCTTGGGGAATAATGATTTTTGCATCGAATTGGCCGTTCTCTAGTCCTGCTGTTGCAATATTACGCGTAGTCGTTTCCCAACGATTGGTGGAATCTTTATTGATCAGTGTCACAAAATCGGTTCCTAACAAGTACTGCTGACCTTCAAAATCTGCTCCTCGATCCTCATTCACCAAAACATATTGCATTTTTGTCGTCGGGCTGGCGGTGCTCGTGATGATACTCTTTTCTTTAAAGCCAATATAAGCAAAGAAAAGAAGCAAAGATAAACTTGCGATGACCGCAAGAATAAATGGCTGTTTTTGCTTCAAATGGTTTTTCAAGTTGTTCTCCTCCTTCTAAAAGAGCATGGGGTCAGAAGTGACTTTCCTGTATTTCTACCTTTAAAAATAAGCGTCAAAATCCAAAAATAGCTAGCTGATTTCGGATTTTGACGCTTATATCATGGCGATGTGCACTTCTGTCATATCCTCTTTTTAGGCTATAGCTGAGATGCTCTGTTGCACATTGTGTGTTGTTGCACATGTGATTCGTTTAAGAAACCCTAACTGACTTCTGTTTGAAATCAAGTTAAAATCCAAACGAACCTGCATCTTGACGATCGCGTTCTGCAACCGTATCAGCATACTTGTTCAACTGCTGATTGATGCTCTCAAGAAGTTCTTCCATTTGACGGACATTACCTTCTAACTGGTTGTATTGTTCCAAATAAGCTTGAAATGCTTGTCCTTTCCACTGTTGACTGATTTGTTGGTTCATTGAGTTTACTTTACGGATCGCCTCTTGGATCTGAGAGGCTGCTTGTGAATAAACCTGTGCTTGTGACTTCAGTTGTTCGGGTGTGACTGCAATTACTCCTGCCATTTTTGTACCTCCTAAAATTTTTTTGACTAGTTTATCATACTTGATTTTCAACTGGTCAAAATAAAATACGCCGAATAAGGTTGATCTTCGTCGTATACGCACAATTCTTTTCGTATAAGATCAGTTATTTTAAGACAGCATTCAATTACTAGTGGGGGGGAAACTCATTCTTGAGTTCAAAATCAACTTGGTACGCCTGCTCCACGAAGCGTAATAATTCATATTTCTTTTGATATTGTTGCTTTGAATCCAAGTAGCAACTGACTGCTAATGCGTTTTTCACATGAGACTTTCCTTTTTCATTTCCTTTGATCATATACCAGACGCCTTGCAAAAACAGTTGCAAGTTCCGCTCATAGTATAGTTCTTCTTCAAGGAAATACTCCTCTAACTTCGCCCCATATTTCCAAACCAGGCGGAGATCCTGATTTTTAATAAATAGAATGAGACCATTCGCCAACATGCGAAACGTTTCACTTTGTCCACTACGGTTTTCTTCATAGACCGCCAAACTAAGAAACGACTTTTCTAAAATCAAATCAATAAATTTAGGATGGAACGCATACATACAGTTAGTAAACAAAAAAATTTCGTAGCGAGTCCATGTTTGCGCCTTCATTAAATACTGATAAACCTCTGAAGATAGCACATCGATTTTTTCCTCTTTTAATTGAGCGATCATCAAGCGACAAAGACTGATAAGATGGCGTTCTCTTTGGGTACTAGGTTCTTCTGTTTCATACAACATGATAATACTATGTAACTCTAAACTATCTTTTTTTTCAAAAGCGACTACCGCTTCTTGCATCAATCGATTAACCTCGGATAAATCATTTGGAAAATTAAATAACTGCAATTCATCGTAGTCCAAATTTAGTTTTTTTAAAAAATAAGTTAACTTACTGACTGTCGTATCTGCTTTATTTTGAATAAAACGTTTATAAACCGAACGACTGGCTTCCTCTCCGCAAAGTTCTGCGATCGTTATTCCTTTTTGCTTTCTGACATATTCAACGATTTCCCATACTTCCATTTTTTCACTCCTGACCTCTTTCACTGAAATTTGAACTCAATGATTCTTAGAAAGAGCTTCTATGATTGAAATTTGATAAAGCTAAAAATCCCCGTTTATTATAATCTTACCATCATTCTTGTTTGAATATTACATTTATTTATAATAACTACCGTTTTTAAAATATAAAGACTTTAATAACAAATAAAAAAAATGTAACAAAAAAATATTGATGTTATTTATAAATGTGATAATAAGGGAATAAACAATATATTTTCCGTTCAACATGTCATATTATAAAAAAGAATGAGCGCTCGCAACGGTACCTTCTGCGAGTGCTCATTCCTTTTGATGATGCATCAGATTATCAATGCTATCATACCAATTATAATGTTGATTGTTGTGGGCTATTAATTAGGGTTTCTACATATTTTTTTGCTTTTCTTAGTAGCTGGATTTTTCTTATCTGACTGACATAGTTTTTACGGTCTAACATGAAATATTTATTTTCTCTGATTACGCTTAATTGCTCTTTATAGATCATAGCGGCAGCAGTTAATGCGAGTTGACAATTCCGATCAATAAACGGCAGCATCGTAAAAGAAGTTTCATATTTTTTCTCTGCTTCATTGGCTACCGCTTCCCATAGATCAATCAACGGCTTCGCAGGTTCATCTGCTTGTAACATGGCTTCAGTCACACCATGGGCACGCATCATTTCCTTTGGTAAATAAATCCGTCCCATTTTATTATCTTCACCGATATCTCGTAAAATGTTTGTGAGTTGCATCGCTTCACCCAGTCGTTTTGCCTGTAACTGGATTTTTTCTGCTTGGTCAGATAATAAAGGTAACAACATCAAGCCAACACTACCTGCGACATAGTAACAATAGTCTTCTAAGTCAGCAAATGTTTTTGGCTGTGTAAAGACTAAATCTTGCTTTTGACCTGCGATCATGTCGTAGAACGGAGACAAGGTCATGGGATAAACGGAAAAAACAACCGACAAGGCACGCCAAATAGGTTGATCAGGAATTTTACCCATGGAGAAAGCATCTAGTTGGTGTTTTAATGCCAACAATTCTTCCTCACTATGCGCTAAGTCAACGGTATCATCTGCCAAGCGACAAAAAGCATAAATGGCATAGACACTTTTTGCTTTTTCTTCAGGAAGTTGAGAAAACGCTGCGTAAAACGATTTTGAATATTTTTTTATCACAGTTTCACAATAGGAAAAATCGTCTGCGTGTTTTTCAAACAGTTCCTGATTAGTTTTTGTCATCTTTAACCAACTCCTCTACCGCAAGCTTAGCACTTTGCATCACGATTGGTACACCAGCTCCGGGATGTGTACTGCTACCACAGAAATAAAGATTCTCAGCAGAAGCAAATTTATTGTGAGGTCGATAATAGTTACTTTGTTTTAAGGTTGGTTTCAACCCAAATGTTGCACCATTATAGGCATTGAAGTTTTTTTCAAAGTCTTTTGGTGTATAAAAACTTTCTGAAACGATATGCTCTTCAATATCAGTAAAGTCCGTCTTTTCTTTTAATAACGTCAATACTTTTTGACGGTATTCTTGGACTTTCGCCTCTGACCAATCTTCATATTTTGAAAGTTCTGGAACTGGTACTAATACATATAAGCCTTCATGGTTTTCTGGGGCTAATGATTCATCCATGATCGTAGGTCGGTATAAATAAAAGGATGGATCTTCCGGTAAACGACCATCTTCAAATAAATCATCCACATTTCGTTTGAAGTCATCTGCGAAGTAGATGCTGTGGAGATAGTCCCCCGGATATTTTTTATCTAGACCTAAGTATAGTAAGAAACAAGAACAAGAGTATTCCATCTTATCGATTTTCTTATCCGTATATTTCCCACGATTCTTTTCATCAGGAATCAACTCTTTCATTGCATAAGGGAAATCAGCACCACAAACGACCGCATCTGCTTCTATTCGTTCCTGTCCGATTCGAACACCTTTTGCCACTTTATCTTCAATGATCAGTTCATCAACGGGTGTATTGTAATAGATCGTTCCACCTAATTCTTCTAATAAGTTAGCTAGTGAGGTTGCTAAAGTATACATACCTCCCTTAATAAAATGAACTCCGTAGAAGAGTTCGATCATGGGGATGATCGTATATAACGACGGACCTTGGTATGGGGAAACACCGATGTATAAGGTTTGGAACGCCAATGATTTTCGCAACCGTTCATCTTTGACAAATTTAGCAATCGATGAATACGCATCACTAAAGGTTCTTAGACGAATCCCTGCCCATAGTGATTTAGGGTTATAGAAATCCCAAAAACCACGAAAGGATTTAGTAATAAATGCTTCTTTGGCTATGTTATAACGCTTGTAGATATCCGCTAGAAACGCATAATAGCCTTGTGCATCTTCTTGGGAAATTGCTTCGAGCGTTTTGGTCAATTCGATGAGATCATTTGAAAATTCGATTGGTTCTTCTTTATTGAAATAGAGCTTCAACATAGGATCGACTTTTTCCATCGGAATGTAGTCATCCGGATCTTTCCCACAAAATTCAAATACTTCGCGATAGATTTCAGGCATCATCACGATCGTTGGCCCCACATCAAACGTGAACCCATCTTTTTTGATTTGGTTCATCTTACCACCAGGACCACTTTCTTTTTCGTACAATGTTACTTCATAGCCTAATTTTTGCAAGCGTACAGCAGCACTTAATCCCGCAACTCCTGCACCTGTTACAATGACTTTTTTCATGACATCCACCTACTCAATTCTTGTTCTATAAATTTTTATCATCTGATAAATTTTAGGATATCATTAAATTTGTTATGTCATAAAATAAAACGCTCAAATAACATACGTTACATTAAATTTTCTTCATTTTTCTTTGTTTTTAATTTATTTTTTATCATTTTTCACTCAGTATTATTTACGCGTGAAATATACAATCTAGATAGCCATTGTCAGCTAACCCCCGAATAAACAGCCTTCAAAAGCCAATTCATTAAAAAAAAGCTATGACATCCGAAAATATTTTCATATTTTTAGATGTCACAGCTTTTTTGGTTGATTACTTTTATCACAACCTCAACTGTTTATTCAGTTTTATGTTGAAATTCATCTAATCGTGCACGAACTTCATCCGTAGATTTCGTGTTCATCAATTGCACACGTAAATCGTTGGCTCCTGGAAATCCTTTGACGTAGATTTTGAAGAAACGATGTAAGCCTGTGATCGAACGTGGGATCTCTTGTGCATAATGGTCTTGTAAATCTAGTTGTAAGCGCAGTAAGTCAATAAGTTCTTCTGCTGAATGCTCTCTTGGTTCTTTTTCAAAGGCAAATGGATTTTTAAAAATACCTCGGCCGATCATGATGCCATCTACACCATATTTTTCCGCTAATTCAAGCCCTGTTTGGCGGTCAGGGATGTCACCATTGATCGTCAACTTCGTTTGTGGGGCAATTTGATCACGCAAGGCAACGACTTCAGGAATCAGTTCCCAATGTGCCGCAACTTTACTCATTTCTTTTCGTGTTCGCAAATGAACAGAAAGATTCGCGATATCTTGCTTTAGTAAATGACTGATCCAATCAACCATTTCAGCTTGCTCTGTGTACCCAATGCGTGTTTTTACACTTACAGGTAAACCTCCAGCTTTTGCAGCTTCGATCAATTCTGCAGCAACTTCAGGTCGTAGGATCAAACCACTACCTTTTCCACGCTCTGCCACATTCGGTACCGGACAACCCATATTGAGGTCTATTCCTTTAAAACCCATGTCAGCTAGTTGAATACTCATCTCTCTGAAAAATTCCGGTTTATCCCCCCAGATATGTGCCACCATCGGCTGTTCATCTTCAGTAAATGTCAAACGTCCTTTAACACTCTCTTTGCCATCTGGATGACAAAAACTATCTGAATTAGTAAATTCGGTGAAATACACATCCGGCGCGCCGGCTTTTTGGACAACATGGCGAAAAACCACATCTGTCACATCTTCCATCGGTGCTAATACAAAAAAGGGCGTAGGTAGTTCAGCCCAAAAATTATTCTTCATCAAGTACACTCCATTTCGCTATATACAAAGTTCCATCAAAAACATTGTTGCCATTATACAAGGAAAAAGAAAAAGAAGCAAAGTAGAGGTTGTGAAAGGAGCGATCAGCACTAAGGCATAAGACAGGAAAATCGAAAATGGTTGTTTCATTTTTGATTTTTCTGGCTTATGTCCGAAGTGTTGCTCCTTGAACACCGTTTATCATAGGTTGTGAAAAAAGCGTTTTGACCTGAACAGTAAGATAGAAAATTGTAAAATAGCTTTTCATATTTTGCAATTTTTTAGCTTAATGTTGAAGGTCAGCTTTTTGAACACCGTTTATCTTAGGTTATGAGAAAGCCGGTCAGCTCCGAATAGTAAGGCGGGAATTGGGAAATAGCTTCTCATATTTTTTCAATTTTCGCCTTACTATTGAAGGAGTTGGCTTAACTCGTTCGTTTAGCTTCTTAACCCTCTACCTTTATTGATCAAGTACCAACACGTTGAATACAGCACTACGATGAACAGTACAAGGATCGCAATCGAAATGACGATTGGCACATCTGTGGTGCCTAAGAAACCATAACGGAAACTTGAGATCATATAAACAATTGGATTTACTTTCGAGATGGCTTGCCAAATCGGTGGCAACATCGAAATTGAATAAAACACCCCGCCAAGATAAGTCAAAGGTTGTAACACAAACGTTGGTACAATAGACACATCATCATAAGATTGGGCGAAAATCCCATTGATCAAACCAGCAAGCGAGAATAAGATAGCGGTCATCAATAGTGTTAATACAACGATCGTCCATGAATAGACATGTAATGGTACAAAAAATAGAGAAATCATTGTGACTAATGCACCGACCAAGACACTCCGTCCCAACCCACCGATCACAAATCCCCAGATGATGACATGTGTTGGGACAGGGGCAACTAAAATCTCTTCGATATTCTTTTGGAATTTTTGTGAAAAGAACGAAGAAGAAACATTTGAATAAGAGCTTGTGATGGCGGACATCATGATCAATCCTGGAACAATAAATTCCATGTAGGAGAAACCACCCATATCACCGATTCGGCCTCCGATCATTTTCCCAAAGATGATAAAATACAAAGACGTAGTGATCACTGGTGGTACTAGCGTTTGTACCCAGATACGCATATAGCGATTGGTTTCTTTGATTGCTAAACTTTTTAATGCAGTAAAATAAAGATTAAACATTTTTCTTCGTTGCCTCCATATGATAAGTTTCTTCCGTAATTTTCAAGAAAAGTTCTTCTAAGCGATTGGATTTATTGCGCATAGACAAGACTTTGATCCCTTGCGTACTTAACTGTTCAAAGATCCCATTCACTCCTTGATCACGCTCCACTTCAACCGCAAGTGTGCGTTCATCTTCTAAGATACTTGTATAGCCAATGATCTCTGGCTTTTTATCATAAGGTGCTAAGTCAAAGATAAACGTTTCAAATTGTAATTTGGAAAGCAAGGCTTTCATAGAGGTATTCTCAATCAGTTCACCCGATTGGATGATTCCAATATTTCGACAAAGCATTTCTGCTTCTTCCAAATAATGAGTCGTCAAAATGATCGTTGTTCCTGCGTTATTCAATTCACGTAGAAATTCCCACATTTCTCGTCTTAATTCAATATCGACACCCGCTGTGGGTTCATCTAGAATCAATAATTTGGGTTCATGCATCAATGCACGGGCAATCATCAATCGTCGTTTCATCCCACCTGAAAGCATCCGCGCACGAACATTGCGTTTCTCCCACAAATTAGATTGTTTAAGGTATTTTTCACTACGTTTCAATGCTTCATTACGGGATACACCATAGTAACCCGCCTGATTCACGACGATTTGTTGCACCGTTTCAAACGGATTGAAATTGAATTCTTGGGGCACTAAGCCGATTTGTTGTTTTGCTCGTACTAAATCTGTATCCAGATCATAGCCAAATACTTTCACTTTTCCCGATGTCTTATTCACTAATGAAGTGATAATCCCGATCGTTGTTGATTTCCCTGCGCCATTTGGTCCCAGTAGTGCATAAAAATCGCCTTCTTCAACCGTCAGATCGATGCCTCGGAGTGCTTCCACACCTGTCCCATATATTTTTCTTAACTCATTTATCTCAAGAGCATATGTCATTTTTTACTAACTCTCCTTATTTTGTCTGATTTACTATTTTAGCATGTAAAGAGGTTGTGAGAAAGCCGTTAAGCTCCGAATAGTAAGGCGGAAATTGAGAAAATAGTTTCTCATATTTTTTCAATTTTTGACTTACTATTGAAGGAGTTGGCTTTCGAACACCGTTTATCTAGGTTGTGAGAAAGCCGTTAAGCTCCATGCAATAAGATGAAAATGAAAAAACCACAAGTCCTTCCAGAAAATAATTCTGTCGTCTCTGTGGTTTTCACTATCAATGATGGTTTTTAACTAAATACTTTCAGTTTGGGCTTATTTCTTACTCCACTACCCGCCATTGACGATGTTGATCAAAAAAGGCAGCTTCTGCTTGAGCCTCTTTCACGATTGCTGTAGGATACTTCAACACATCTAACAAGGCGATGGCATTTCTTGTCTTTGCAGGCCCTTGTTTTAATTTAAAGTCAAAGCTGATTCCTTTTTCAGGAGTTACTTGCTCTTCAAAATGGACATTGGCACAATCTTTTTTCAAGATCTCAGTCAGTTCGATATCGTGTGTTGCGACAAAGGCTAAAGAAGGGTAGTCGCTCAACCAATTCACGATAGCTGCCGAAGACGCGATCCGTTCAATGGTGTTTGTCCCTTTCAAGATCTCATCGACAAAGCAATAGCAACGTTCTTTGGTTTCCACTTGCTGTAATAAGCGCTTGATCGATTTGATTTCTGAAACAAAGTAACTATCGCCTTCAAATAAATTATCTTCGATCGCCATTGAGGTCAAGACATGACCGGGTTGGATCGTGAAAGATTCGGCTAAAGTAGTTTGGATCGTTTGCGCTAAGATACAGTTGATGGCAATACTTTTGACGTACGTCGATTTTCCTGAAGCATTCGAGCCAGTGACCAATGTGTTCTGTTGCCAATCGATTGGATTGACGACTGCCTCTGCAATCAGAGGATGATACGTATCCTCTGCCATGATCCCGCCTTCTGCAAAGACTGGTTGACAAGAATAGGGCATGTAAGTGCGATAATTCAACACTGCCGCAGCTACTTCTAACTCTCCTAGTAATTGCCATAATTGAATCGCTTGTTCCGTTTTCTTTTCCAATCGACTAATGACAAAATGATACGAAATAAATGGCAACATGAACATCATATTGAAGTAGTCAAAAAACAACTCCGCTTCTGAGCCATTTTTCACTCGAAATGAAAAACCGAACTTAGGGATTTCTTTTAAAGGCTGAACATTTTTTTGTAACTCTGCTTGTAACGGTGTGGCAAACGTGGCAATTTTTTTCGCCGCAGAAATCGTAGAAACAAGATAGCTCATACTATTAAGTTCTGTTTCGAGTGTTTGCTTTTTTATCAAGTAATAAACCGTATTGAATAACACACTAATGATCGCGATATAAATGCCGATCACTTGTCCAAGTAAAAACAAGCCTAAACCAATGAGTGGTAACATGCCTAAAAAGGCAAATAGCCCAATATGACCAATTCTTTTGCTTTTGCCATCTGCTAAGTATTGTTTGGCAAAATTCCGGTCTTTTTTTCCAAGTCGTGCAAATTGATATTGGATTTCTTCTCTCAACTTAGGATTTTCTTGGTAGAAAGTAATCAACTTTTCTAGACGCTGATCTTGTCCAAAATCAAAATTACGCAGTCGCTGATAAAGCGCTTCTGAACCCACACTTGAATACGTATGATTGACTGTTTCGAATACTTCAAACATATCTAGGTCATACCAAGTCAAGTCATCGACTTCACTGTCCCACGTGCGAAACTTTTTTTCTGTCTGCCAAGCTTCTTTTAAGCTCTCCTCCTTATCAAATCGTACTTGATAGGGAAGCTTCCCCCATTTGTAACGGACATCTGCTCTTAATTTTTTTCGCGAATTGATTTCTAAGACAATTAAGATTCCAATGATGCCGACGATCAGGAGCATGATAAATTCTGTTTGACTCATAAATTTTCTCCAATCTATTGAATACTTTAAGTATAGCACTGATTGGAAACATAAATGGAGTTATAAAAAAACTATCCTTCTTTTTCGCCGTATTCATGTTGATTCTAGACACCAACTGATTCCATCGAAAAGTACCTTTTGATTTCCTTCATGTTGCAATCCTTCTGAAAAATGTGCAGGAGTCATACAAAAAACTTTACCTTTGCCATACAGATGTCGCCAAGCGGCGATTGATTCACCATAGTGAGAATAGCTGTGCATCAGAACTTCCGTTTCTCCTATAGCTACTTCAGTGAAATAGTGTTCGTCCCATATTTTGTAAGACTTACCGTTTGGTTCTCGATAGGTTACTTCTGTAGGTTTGGGATGATGAAGGAAGCGCCCCCGCAACATCTCACTAAAAGCAGAGTGGATCGGGTAGCTAGAAAGTCCTGAATGATAGGCAATCAGGCTTCCGCCACTCGCTACATACTCGGTGATCAACTGATCATATGTTTCATTTAACCAAAAAGCGTCATTTGTTTCGGGCGCTAACCGATTTTCCTTTGAAAGGAGGAATAAATCAGGTTGCTCATGTAATGCTTTGGTTAGTTGCTCGATCGTCCGATCAGTCATCTTTAGTTCTTGTGGGAAGTGCTTAGAGATCCCCTGAAAATAGTTGGCTAACGGATCATGCGGATGGTAAGAATCGCCTAACAACGTGATCATTTTTTTCACTAGGAACACACTCCTTTCACTTAGGTACTCGTTTATTATTTTTCATACATGTGACAAATTTCCTTTGTACATTCGTATACTTTACGATAACGCGCATACACCTTTTGGTAAACTTCCACTTGCTGCGGGTTCGGTTGCACAGGGGATTGGTAGGAAACAAAAACACTTGCACATTCGTTCAAATCAGTAAACCAGCCACAGCCTACTGCTGCTAACATAGCGGCACCAAGCCCAGGTCCTTGTTCGGTGGTTAAAGTAACGATTGGTCGATTGAAAATGTCCGCTTGCATTTGGAGCCACGTCTGATTTTTTGCGCCGCCACCGACTGATACGATTGTTTCGATTTTTTGTTGTGTCATCTCTTCCATGATCTCTTGGGAGTCCTTTAGAGAGAAGGTGATCCCTTCTAGCACGCTACGGGTAAAATGTTTCAACTCGTGTTGCGTATCTATCCCAATAAAGCTTCCTCTGATTTGGCTATCACTGTAAGGCGTCCGTTCCCCTACGATATAAGGAGTGAACAATAAGCCATTACTGCCTGCATCAACGCTTCCGATTTCTGATAGCAACTCGCTGAATGAACGATCAGGAGCAAAGCGCTGTTTGAACCAACTCAAGCTGTCGCCAGCTGCTAAGGTCACACCCATGGAATACGCGGCGCCTGAGGCATGTTGGAAGAGATGAAGCTTTCCTTGATAGTCTCTGTCCACATTCTTTTCGTATCGTAGGAATACTCCGCTTGTACCGATGGAACATAGTCCCAGACCTTCTTCTAAAATACCAGCGCCAACAGCGCCACAGGCATTGTCGGCACCGCCTGCGATTACTTTGACTGGCTTGGTAAAGCCGTATCTTTCTTTTAATTCCTCTCTCAATGTCCCCACCACTTCAGTAGAAGCCACTAAAGAAGGTAAGATGGCTGGGTCGATCCCAAATACTTCTAAGATTTCTTCGTCCCACTGCTTCGTTTCTTGATTCAGCAGTAGCGTTCCAGCCGCATCTGAATCGTCCATATGATACGAACCGGTCAACCAGAAACGCAAATAATCTTTCGGTAATTGTATGTGTTTAACCTTTTCCCAACTCGCTGGTTCGTGTTCTTGAACCCATAAGATTTTCGGTAGTGTAAATCCTTCTAAGGCTTTGTTTTTCGTGTGCTGTAACAACTTATCCCCCATTATTTCAGTGATTCGTTGACATTGTGCTGTCGTACGAACATCATTCCATAAAATAGCTGGTCTTACAACTTGATCTGCTTCATCCAAAAGAACTAAGCTGTGCATCTGTCCAGAAAAACTGATGCCTGCCAATTCCTCTTTAAGATCAGTCACTTCCTCTAATAATTCTTTCAATATTTGATCTGCTGCTTTGAGCCAATCCGCCGGTTGTTGCTCGCTATACCCCATCTGCGGATTGCTCATAGGGTAAGAAGCAACTGCTTCTGCCACTAACTTTCCTTTTCGATCAAACACTAGGCCCTTCAAGGCACTTGTTCCTAGATCTAAACCTAATACATACATGAATCGTTCCCCTTTCCGACAAAAACAAGCGAAAGAAACAGTCCGTTCCATCAAGACACCGCCTGTTCCTTTCCACTGATTACATACGCTTTTTATTCTGTTTCTTCTGTACTTTCTACCGAAGAATCTTCTACTGAGTCTGTTTTCACTTTACTTTTTTCTTTTCCATAATCTTCTAACTCTTCCGCTAACACATAGTTGACATCGATCGGAATCGTTGCGTCAATTGTTTCACCGTCGATTGCTTTCACTAAATTCTCGATCACTTGATAACCGATTTGGTACGCATCTTGGTCAACAATCGCTGTGATTCGTTCGTCCGCTACTCCGCTTAACCAAGTGTCCGTATAATCAAATCCATAATGAAGCACTTGTCCTGCTTTTCCTTGAGATTCTAACGCACTCATCACACCAACATTCGGCCCTTCTGAACCTAATGAAAAGACAGTGACTAAGTCTCTATTCGCCGCAATGTAGCCTTCTAATTGTTTTTTAGATTCTGATGGTTGATCATTGTCTTGAATCGTCGCTAAAAACTTAAAGTTCTCAGCATCTTTTCCATAGATCTCTGCAAAACCTTCTTTCAGTCCTTTTTCACGATCGATCATAGTTGGTTGTGCGACGTCCACACAAACGATTGCGATCGAACCGCCGGTAATGCCTTTTGCCTTCATTTCTTCAGCAGCACGTAACCCTAATTCTTTTCCAGCTGAGACATTGTCCGTACCGACGTAAGCTGTTCGATCTTCTGGATTTTCTAAATCGGCATCAAAGGTGATGACTGGAATATTTTTATCCATGGCTGCTTTGATTGGATCAACAAACGCTTTTTTCTCAATCGGTGCAATGGCGATTCCTGCTACGTTTTTGGCAACTGCTTCTCTGATAAAGCCGATATGTTTCTCTTTCTTACTTGGTTCAGCAGAAGGAGATGTTTTCGTGACCAATGTATAGCCCAATTCTTGTGCTGCATCTTCTGCTCCTTTTTTCATGGGGTTCCAATAAGCCCCGGTATCTACGATTGGAATGAAATACAAGGTCTTTTCACTATCTGCATCCGCAGAATCACTCGTACTACATCCTGTACCAACTAATAATAACGCAACGAACATACTGATGACCCAAAATGATTTTTTTAACATGGTCTTTTCACTCCTTAGGTTGTAATTATGACTGGCGACTTGCTCGACGTTTCAAATAATCAATGATGATTGCTAAAATAATGACTAGACCGGTCACTGTATCTTGTAAAAATGAATTTACCCCCATCAATGTCAAGCCATTTTTAAATACTTGTAAGGTTAAGATACCTGCTACCGCTCCACCAATCGTGCCGATGCCACCGCTAAATGATGTACCACCCATGATAGCTGCCGCCATTGCGAACAAGTCTAAGCCATTCGCATCTTTGGAAGCGCCGCCATTTAAATTTGAAACAATTAACAACCCAGCAATGGCTGCTAACATTCCTTCAATCATAAACATCTTGATGATATGTTTATCCGTATCGATACCGGATAATCTGGCTGCTTCTTGATTTGACCCTACCACATAGGTATATCTTCCCAGACGCGTATTTTTCATTATAAAAGCAAATACAATAATGATAATTAAAAAAATCAAGGCATTGCTTTTAAACATATCCGTGCCGATCGGCGTTTTCGCTAACCGATTGAACCACTCGTTTTCGGAACCGATAAATTGTTCGTCCGTGAAAAAGCCGAGCATCCCTTTGATGACATAACTTGTTCCTAACGTTAAAATAAACGAAGGCAAATCAAATTTCTTGATCAACAAAGCGTTCACCGCGCCTAACATTGCCCCTGTCAATAATGCTAGAAGCACAACGACTGGCGCAGGCATTCCTTGATTTGCCGCATATAAACCGAGCATTCCTGATGCCATTCCGACATAACCAATTGATAGATCCACATAGCCGCAAATCAAAATCATCGCATAAGCAACAGTTAAAATGCCTACCGGTGGAATTTGTTGGAAGAAATTTTCAATATTGAATGTGCTTAAAAAATTCGCATTTGCAATTGAAAAATATAGGACTAAAGCAATTAACACTAAATAAACAGAGTAGTTCATAAAAAGTGACTTGATCGTTAACTTGTTTCGTTTTTCCATCGTTCTCTCCTTTGTTTACATATCCTCTAACTGAAGAATCGTTAATGCTCATTAAGCGTAGCATAGGTCATAATCAATTCTTGCGCCTCATCTTTTCTGCCCTGATACTCAGCGACGACGACTTCTCCTGTAATCTCCCCTTCCCGAAAAACATGGATTCGATCGCAGATCCCTAATAATTCAGGGATTTCCGAAGAGACGATCAAAATCGTTTTCCCTTGGCGTGCCAACTCATTGATGATCGTATAGATTTCTGATTTTGCCCCCACATCAATACCTTTTGTCGGTTCATCAAAAATATATACTTGATTTGTTGTATTCAACCATTTTGCTAAAACGACTTTTTGCTGATTCCCACCAGAGAGACTGGCAACTGGACGCGCAATATCGCTGATCTTGATCTTCACGTCTTGTACAAACTGATGAGCCGTTTGATTAAGTGATTCATGTTTTAATACAAATCCACCTAGATTCGTTATCGTGATATTGTCTTGGATCGAGAGACCAAGAAACAAGCCTTGATGTTTACGGTCTTCCGTTAGTAGTCCAATTCCTTGACGAATCGCATCCACCGGTGACTTGATCACTACCGGCTGGTTCGCCAATTTGATTTCACCAGATTTTGCTCGATCTGCACCGAAAATCAATCGCATCGTTTCGGTTCGACCACTTCCTACTAACCCCGCAAAGCCCAATACTTCCCCTCGTCTTGCCTGGAAGCTAACATTTTTCACCCGCCCAAAAGAATCAGAAAGATTCAAAACTTGTAAGTAAGTTTCTCCTAATTGGGTAGGTTGTTTCGGATACAGATCGTTGATTTCTCGCCCAACTAAGCGAGCGATGATCGCTTCTTCAGACAAGTTTTTCACTTCATCGGTCAAGATATATTCCCCGTCGCGCATGATCGTGATTCGTTCACCTAATTCAAAGATCTCTTTCATCCGATGAGAGATGTAAATACTTGATACACCTTTTTCCTTCAATCTGCGAATGATAATAAACAAAACTTCGACATCTTTTTCAGACAAAGAAGTCGTCGGCTCATCAAAAATGATCACTTTGGCATTCAAACTAAGCGCTCTGGCAATTTCAACTAATTGTTTATTGGCAGTAGACAGCGAAGCAACCAGTGTAGTAGGAGAAATCGCAGATCCTACTAGATTCAGCCATTGTTGCGTGTCTTCATATAATTTTTTGAAGTCAACAATTCCTAGCGCCTTATTCTTATAGGGCAAACGACCAATAAAAATATTTTCTGCCACAGACAAATCTTCTGCTAGATTCAATTCTTGATGAACAAAGGCAATCCCTAATTCTTGTGCGAAGTCAGGAGTCATTTTAGGGATTTCTTTCCCTTCAAATATGATTTCTCCTTCGTCCTTATCAATCAATCCCGCAAGAATGTTCATTAAAGTAGACTTACCGGCTCCGTTTTCTCCCATAAAAGCATGGATCTCGCCTTTATTTATCTCAAGTCTTGCTTTTTTCAAGACGTGGACAGGGCCAAAACTTTTTTCAATATTAGACATTGAAAATAAACGTTCTTTTTCCATGAAAGATCTCCCCTCTTACTCCTGAAGCGACCACACTGTCCTATTCACTTTGCTTTTCCCGATAATCAAAATAATCAAAAACAGCTGGCAAATCATATCCTGAGTAATCGATGTTGACCATTCCCACAAACGCACCCGTAAAAAATCCACCATGGGTTTGGTTGACATATTCATCGGATAGTACTTTTGCGTCTAACTGGATCGCTAATTCGATCCATGTTTTTCCGTCAAACGAATAAGCATATGTGTAAGTTTCTCTTCTGACGATCGTTTTGAAATAAACAACTGTTACATCCTCTGGAATTGGAATGACCTGTTCCTGCAAATAACTTTTGAATACGCCTTGATTATTCTCAGTGAGTTCAATGACACGACCTTTTTCTTCGTGCCAAGTCACTTGGATCATTGACCAATGTTGCGAATTGTAATAATTCGTCAGCCCTGCCATTTGCTGGAAGGTCGTTGGCGAATAGCTCAATGCAGTTTCTGCTTCAAACTCAAATGCTTGCCAACGTCTAGCAACTAGGGAGTTTCCATGTGTATTGGCTAAACTTCCGGCACCTCGTAATGTCAGCTTTCCATCTTTCAAGATGCCGATGTCCTTCGTAAAAGGAACACGTACTGTTTGAAATTGTGGTGGCAGTTCGCTTTCTTCGAAGTTAGTCCTTTCTGGCAGTTTTTCATAAGGGTGAGGTGTCACTCCTTTAGGTGCTTCCACCTCCATGCTCCCTTGTTTTCCACCAACAATTTCTGGCCACAATTCTTTAGACCATGTCACTTTTTGGATCGCTGTTTCTCTGCCTAATGTACACCAGCCACGAGGATCATGGATGGATTCATTTTTGTGATGCCACGGTCGACCAGTCAAATGGGCAAAATACCATTCGCCTTCTGGTGTATCGACTAATGCACCATGCCCGCATTTTTGCAGTGGATTTTCTGGAGAGTCATAGGCAGTTAAAAAGGTCTCTGCTTGGCTTTCAAAAGCTCCTTCTAAAGTTTTTGACCGTACCACTACTTCTTGGTGCGTATAGACGGTGCCCCCTTCTGCACAAAACAAATAATAATAACCAAATAACTTATACAGATGTGGGCCTTCCACTAATTTCACGTCAGTACCTTTCCAAATGATCTTACCTGTTTCCGGCAGTAGACGTTGCTCTTCTACTGAATATTCGGTGCATTTGATCCCATTAAATGGATGATGGTATTCGCGATGATCCCATTCCATTTGAACTAGGTATTTGCGGCCATCGTCATCATGGAAAAGAGAAGCATCGAAGCCGACACCGTTCAACCGGATCGGTTGACTCCATGGACCAGTGATCTCTTCTGCGGTAGTCAAATAATTTGTACAATCTTTGAACGCTCCATTGACCACTTTGACATCGGTATAAACTAACCAAAATTTCCCATCCGCATAAGAGAGATCGGGCGCCCAAATCCCTCCTGAATCTTCATTGCCCTTCATATCTAACATCTCGACAGAAGCCAATGGACGTGCCACTAAACGCCAATTCATCAAGTCCTGCGACTCATAGATCTGAACGCCTGGAAACCATTCAAACGTTGAGTTGGCAATGTAATATGTTTCTCCCACACGCACAATAGACGGATCAGCATGAAAACCTGTTAATACTGGATTTTTAATTTTCATCGTACACCTCACTCTATTTTTTTAGGAGAATCCCTTTCAACCATCCAAAGGAGTCAGTGACATCTATCCTTAGCTAACTGAATGAGACTCTCCATAAGTTGGATTAAACTAAATAATCATTCAAACAAGATTTGACATATTCGATATGGCTTGATTCCAGCTCGATATCTTTCAACTTCAATGCATAGTCAGTCAAACTTTCCAAATCTTCCTTGTCGTTGACAATGGATTCCCCCATGCCTTCTTGGAACGTAGCATAGCGTTTCTCTTTTAAGGTATCGAAGAAGCGATCCTCTTTTAATTTCGCTGCTGCCTTCAGCCCTCTAGCAAAGGTATCCATCCCTGCGATATGTGCTAAGAATAGATCTTCCATGGCAAAACTGGAACGACGGACTTTCGAATCAAAATTGATTCCTCCTGGTGCGATACCGCCATTTTCTAAGACACCATACATGGCCAATGTGACATCATAGACGTTCGTTGGGAACTCATCAGTATCCCAACCAAGCAACACATCTCCTTGATTCGCATCTAGGGAACCTAACGCATTGTTGATCCGTGCTACTTCGATCTCATGTTCAAACGTATGCCCAGCTAACGTAGCATGATTGGCCTCTAGATTCAGTTTGAATTTCTCTTGTAAACCATATTTTTGAATAAATTGTAAAGCCGTTGCGGCATCAAAATCATATTGATGTTTACTCGGTTCCATAGGTTTTGGTTCAATCAAGAATTGTGGCGTATGACCGATTTTTTCACTATACGCGATCGCCATTTTGAACAAACGTGCAATATTATCTTGTTCAAACGCCATATCCGTATTCAACAACGTTTCATACCCTTCACGACCACCCCAGAATACATAATTTTGACCGTTGAGTTTTTTTGATATGTCTAAGCCTTTTTTGACTTGAGCAGCAGCATAGGCAAAGACATCCGCATGATTCGTTGAAGCTGCCCCATTCACGTAGCGTGGGTGGCTGAACATATTTGCAGTATTCCAAAGTAGTTTGATTCCCGTACGCTCCATCTGTTCCTTGATCAAATCTGTGATTTCATCTAAGTTTGCATAGAATTCTTCTAAACTATTCCCTTCAGGCGCGATATCGACATCATGGAAACAAAAATATTCGACACCTAATTTTTCTAAAATCTCAAAAAAGGCCGCTACTCGATTTTTTGCGGTTTCCATTTCAGTCGCACCTATCCACGTTCTTTGATTGACTGGTGAGCCGAATGGATCACTGCCATCTTGTGTCATGGTATGCCAGTAAGCAACAGCAAATCGTAAATGCTCCTTCATCGTTTGACCGGCAACTACCTCTTCTGGATTGAAATGGCGAAAAGCAAAGGGATTGGTTGTCGTTGTTCCTTCATATTGGATTTTTTCTATTTGTGGAAAATAGCTCATATCATATTCCTCCTAATTTATTCATTCTTTATTAGTTAGTTCATCTAACAAACTAACTTAACAAGCATATAGTATACGCTTTCATAATTATAGTCAAGTTATTTTTTTATTATTATCAAAGCATTTATATTCGAATGAAGTTAATTTATTTACTTTACAAAACGAAATAGCTATAGATAAATAACTAGAAAAATAATGAGATTACCAGTATACTTTAGAACGTATCCTCATTACATAATGAATAGGAAGTGATTTACTTTGAAAAATCCAACGTATACTCGACGGAGCCCAAATGAGTCTCTCTGTTTAGAATTGATTATGAATCAACCAGCTCTTTCTCGTGCCGAGCTTTCAGCCATAACTGGACTAACCAAAGCAACTGTGTCCTCCATTGTGAAAAAATTGATCGATGATCAACTAGTCATCGAGACCGGCATTGGAGAATCTAGTAATGTCGGTGGACGTAAACCGATCATTCTTCAATATAACGGAAAAGCTGGGCTCTCTATTTCCATTGACATCGGCTATAATTACATCCATGGTCTCCTTACTTATCTAGATGGGGAAGAGATCCAACATATCCAAAAAAAGCCAATCACATTAGATGAGGAAGCCATCCATCTATATCTTTCAGAAATCTTCACGTTATTTGAACAACATCTTCCGACGACAGAATATGGGATTATTGGAGTAGCAATTGCCGTGCATGGCCCTGTCTACCATGGTGAGCCAATTTTTGGCCCTCATTACAATTTCGATCACATTCCTTTTCGTAAAATAGCTGAAAAACTGAGAAACTATCCTGTCTATTTAGAAAATGAAGCAAATCTTGCAGCTTTAGGTGAGTATAGCTTTACCTCAGATTCGGAAAATCTTGTCAGTATCAATATGCACAGCGGCATTGGTGCAGGAATCGTCAAAAATGGGAATTTAGAGGTTGGTGCACATGGTTTTGCTGGTGAAATCGGTCATCAGATCATCGTGATGGACGGTAAGGAATGTCGCTGTGGCAACCGAGGTTGTTTGGAAATGTACGCTGCCAACAAAGTCTGCTACGATCGATTTGCTCAGAAAAAAAAGTTGGACTATGTCAATGCCATCATCCTTCGAGAATATGTTCAAAACCAAGATCGTGATGCATTACAGGTCGTGGAGGAAAATATCAACTACTTGACGATCGGTATCAACAACTTGATCGCCCATTATGACCCATCGATCATTATTTTGAATAGCTCACTTTATCGCGAAATACCTGATATGATCGAACAATTAAAAGGGAATCTGCACAATCATTTTTCGAATCAATTAGTCGTCCGCAACAGTTCCTTGAACGAAAAAGCGACACTTCTAGGAGGATTGGTCTTAAATCTCCAACATTTTTTAGAAATCAAACACCTGAAATTAAAATAATCATGAATCAATAAAAAAATCTGCCAAACCGGAAATCATTGAATTCCAGTTTGGCAGATTTTATCTAAATAAAGTACTCGTATCTTTAACTTGAAATTTTAAATAGTAAAAGAACAAAAATACCTTCTACAATTGATCAAACACTTCAACAACATGTTCCACTGTAAACTGATAATTTTGGATGATCGTTTCCCCAGGTGCGCTCGCGCCGAAACGATCAATCGCAATGATTGCCCCAGCTGTCCCTGTATAGCGCTCCCAGCCAAATGAAGCAGCCATTTCGATAGAAACACGTTTCGTCACTGCTTTTGGCAAGACACTTTCTTGATATTCCGCGGATTGTTGTTCAAACAAATCAAAACTTGGCATAGAAACCACTGAGACATCTTTTCCTTGTTCCGCCAATACTTTTTGCGCTTTAACAGCTAGATCCACTTCTGAACCTGTCGCGATCAAGATTCCTTCTGGTTGTTCCCCTTTAGCCGGAGACAAGACATAGGCACCTTTTTTAACCATATCATCTGCCACTACTTTCGTTGTTGGAAGAACTGGTAGATTTTGACGACTCAAGACTAAGATCGTTGGTGTATCTGTGGATTCCATCGCTACTTTCCATGCCGCACGAGTTTCGTTCCCGTCCGCCGGACGTAAGACATGGACACCTGGCATACTTCTAACCGAAGCCAATTGTTCCACTGGCTCATGCGTCGGGCCATCTTCACCAACTGCTACAGAGTCATGGGTCAAGACATAAATGACTGGCGTGTTTTGGATCGCTGCTAAACGCACAGCTGGTCGCAAGTAATCCACAAAGACAAAGAATGTTCCCCCATAGATCCTGGTACCGCCATGCAATTGGATCCCGTTCATCGCTGATGCCATCGCAAACTCACGAACACCAAACCAAATGTTGCGGCCTTCATAGTGTTCAGGCGTGAAGTCTTTGTCTGCTGTGACCATAGTATTGTTTGATCCGGATAGATCGGCAGAACCACCCCAGAAACTTGGGATCGCTTTTGATAATGCTTGGATCATCTCTTTACTTGAGACACGACTGGCTTGGCTTTCACCTTCGTCGTATGTTGGAAGCTCTGCATCCCAATTCTCTGGTAATTTTCCAGCAAAGGCATCTTCGAATTGTTGCGCTAATTCTGGATACGCTGCTTTGTATGCTGCGAACATCTCACGCCAAGCATGTTCAGCTTTTTCGCCTTCTTCAACCATCGTTTGACGGAAGCGTTCCGCCACTTCTTCTGGTACGGTAAAGTCAGGGTATGCCCAACCATAGATCTCTTTGGCTTTTTGAATGCCTTCTAAGCCAAGTGGTGCGCCGTGGACCGCAGAAGTTCCTTGGTTTGGTGCACCAAATCCGATGACCGTTTTCACTTCGATCAATGTCGGTTT
>Ga0308170_10000418_pt1 | contig 57349 bp, 44 predicted proteins | sample PhyBR2_2_FD_202136 | JGI IMG/M metagenome (GOLD analysis project Ga0308170, IMG submission 202136) | Phyllosphere microbial communities from UC Gill Tract Community Farm, Albany, California, United States - DLSLSB.R2 | ecosystem: Host-associated > Plants > Phyllosphere > Unclassified | place... | reverse complement strand
AAGGACGCTGAGTCCCCGGTGTTCGAGATCGCCGATTTCGGCATTGTCGGTGACGTCTTCGAGGTCCTGCCGCAGGCCACGGCCGAAATCAAGAAGCGAAAAGGCTGACTCCTTGACAGCCTCCCTCCCGAAGGCACAGAGCCCGTTCAACCCGGAAACGCACCGGGTTGGGCGGGTGCTCTGTTTCGCGGCCCACCCCGACGATATCGATTTTGGTGCAGCGGGAACCGTCGCCGCCTGGACTGCGGCCGGCGTCGAAGTCAGCTACTGCATCATGACGGACGGCGACGCGGGCGGCTTCGACCCGGCGCACCGTGCAGACATCATCGCCATGCGGGACGCCGAGCAGCGCCGCGCCGCTGAACTCGTGGGCGTCAGCGACATCCACTACCTCCACCAGCGTGATGGATACCTGGAGCCATCGCACGAGGTGATGCGGGACGTGGTGCGCCTGATCCGGAAAATCAGGCCCGACGTCGTCCTTGCCATGCATCCGGAACGAAACTGGCAGCGGATCCAAAAAAGCCACCCAGACCACCTGGCTGTGGGGGAAGCGGTGACGCGGGCAGTCTACCCGGCGCTGGAAAATCCCTTCGCCTACCCGGAACTGGCTGAGGCAGGGCTGGATGCCTACAAGCTGCCGTGGCTCTGGCTGTATGCGGGGCCGGAGGAACGGGAAAACCACTTCGTGGACGTCACGGGGCACGTGGACGCCAAACTCGACGCCATCCACGTGCACGTCAGCCAGCATCCTGATGTTGCCGCCATGGAAGCCGCCGTCCGCCAGGGGATGCAGGTCAACGCCGCCCGGGCGGGCCTGCCCGAGGGCCGCAGCGCGGAAGCCTTCCACGTGGTGGCGGTCAACGGACCCGGCACCATCGCAGGTTTCTAGCTCAACACCGTTCCACGGCAAAGGCGCGCCCCGGTTCCTTCAACAGGAACCGGGGCGCGCCTTTATGTGCAGCGTTAGGCGCCCAGCGGAGCTGCGGCGACCGTGGGCAGTGTGGGCGACGTGGAACCGCCTGCCGGCTCAACGGTGATCCCGAGCGATGCAGCTGAGTGGATGCCCTGGACCACTGCCGGTTTGGACAGCGCCTGCTCGTCCATCAGCCCTTGCGATACCGGCGCGGAGCCGTCCTTGGGAATCAGCCACATCTGGTACACCTTGCCCGCCGGCGGAGCGGGAACACCGCTCATCTTCACCACCACTGAGTCTTTGGACTCTGAAATCAGAACTGTGGCCTTGCCGCCGCCGGCCACGTTCACGGACGCCTCCCGCAGGTCCGAGGCACGGGCGACCTGGTTGACGGGATCGTTCTGGTCAGCCAGGTAAGCGCCAACACCGACACCACCGAGTGCTATGGCTGCGGCCGCCGCCACTCCCACCAGCCAACGCCGGGCACCCGAAGGTCCACGCCGTTCCTCCCGGCGTTTCCGGGCCTGCGCCAGCTCGTCGAGCGGGCCGCCTCCGCTGGGTATGCCCGGCGGGAAGCCCGGTGCAGTGCTTCCCGCTGCTGCTGCGGCAGCGCCACCATCCTGTCCCGGTTGTGCCGGGAGCTGGGCGGGAAGCTGGGCGACGATCCGGTCGAACAGGTCCGACGGCGGCTCGGCCTCGGCACGGAAGGTGCGGCTGAGAGCCTCCCGGGACTGCCGCACCCGTTCCAGGAAGGCCTGCCGTTCAGCTTCCGGAGCCGTGGAGATGTAATGGTCGATGGCGTCGCGTTCCTGGTCCGTTACCGCGTCAAGGGCGTAGAGTTCCGCGAGGTCGACAGCGCGTCCTGACGCGAGGTCCATGGCGACGGTATCGCCGAAGGCACTGGAACGTCCGTTGTGTCCGTGGTCCATCCCGCTCATCTCAACTCACCCCCAAACAGGTCTTCAATCGGATCAGTCCATCGCGGATGCGGGACTTGATAGTGGGCACTGCTGCATTCAGGCGTTCTGCGACTTCCCGGTAGGTGAGGCCGCCGTAGTAGGCCAGGCGTACGGATTCCTGCTGCGTTTCGGTCAGCGTGCCCAGGCAGCGGACCACCGCCTCCGCCTCAAGCCGGCTGCCCACTTCATCGGACACGCTGTCGTGATCGATGTCCTGCGTACTCGCCCCGTACCTTGCCTCCCTGTCGGTGGAGGACTGCGAGGAGCGGACCTTGTCCACCGCACGACGGTGAGCGATGGTCATCAGCCAGGAGAGCGGGCTGCCCGCCTGCGGATCGAACTTGGCCGCGTTTTGCCAGACCTGCAGGAAGACTTCCTGGGTGGTGTCTTCGCTGAGCTCGGGATCGATCAGGACCCGCCGCGCCATGCCGAAGACCCTGCGGGATGTCAGCTGGTAGAACTCGGCAAAGGCCGCCTGGTCCGCGCGGGCAATGCCCGCCAGCAGGACCGAGAGGCGCTGGCTGAGGTCTGCAGGTGGGTCAGTCACCGCGGCCGAGCCTTCTGAATTGGGCGCGTTGGGAGTTTCCATTACGTCCAAGCATAAGTCTCTGTGCGGTGAATCCTCAGCAGTACCCTGCCGGCTGCGGCTGTCCTGCCTGGATCCTGCCTCCAGTAGTGTCACCTGCAGCTCCTTGCTCCGCTCGAATGTCCTCAAAAGGCATTCGGGGCCGGACGCCCGACGGATGGGAAGCCGGCAAATTTGTTTTGCCAGGGACGGCAGGGAAAGCCGCCGCAGACAGGTGGTTCCACGCGGCCTTAGAGTTTGGCTCCCGCGAATCCCTGCTGGCGCCACGCCTCGTACACGGCGATGGAAGCCGCGTTCGCGAGGTTCAGGGAACGGAGGGCGGGGAGCATGGGCAGGCGCACGGTGGAGGTGACGTGCGGGTCGTCTTTCAGCTCCGCCGGCAGCCCCACCGATTCGCGGCCGAACATCAGGACGTCGCCGGGCCGGTAGGCGATGTCGGTGTAGCTGGTGGTGCCGTCGGAGGTGAAGGCATAGACACGCTCCGGCTGGAGGTGCTCCCAGGCATCGTCGATGGTTTTATGAACCGTGACGACGGCGAGGTCGTGGTAGTCGAGCCCTGCCCGGCGCAGCTTTGCGTCGGAGAAGTCAAAGCCAAGGGGTTCGACGAGGTGCAGTTCAGCGCCGGTGATGGCGGCAAGCCGAATGGCGTTTCCGGTATTGCCGGGGATTTCTGGGGCATGGAAAAGGATGCGGAACACCACCCCATCCTAGCCACCGCGTCAGTGCATGCCGCGCAGCAGCCGGGCAAGGATTGGGACGTTCACGGTGTTGGGGGCGGGGCCCGATGCCAGAAATTCCTTCAGCCCGCGCACCATCCCCGCGGCGTTGACGATCTGCACTGTTTCCAGCGAACCCGCAGGCTTGCGGTGGTGGTCGATCACGGGTTCATGGAGGTTGCCGTCCGGGCTGTGCACCACGGTCCACCCGGTGACGTTGAGCTCCGGGAAGATTTCCTGCATGGCCCACACCACCCTGGCAAGCTGCGGAGGCGCCACTGAGCGGCCTCCGTGGTTGAGGGTCCGGCCGTCCCAGGCGTAGGCGCCTTTCGGCAGGAGCATGGAGTTCACCAGGGCCAGCCGGTACCCGGCCAGGACCGTGTGGTCAATGTGGCTGTTGTCTGCCGGCGACTGCAGCCCGTTGATGAGCCGCGCCGCCGGAATGGCCGGCAGCACCTGCCGCGTCAGCAGCTGCACGGTGCGCATCTCGCGTTGGATGCGGGCCTCGGCGCCAAAGATTCCACGCTTACGGGGCATCCCGTGCACCTGCTGCCGGGCCTGGGCGAAGGGAATGAGCGGGACCTCTGTGCCGCTCCCGCCGTACGGCGGAATATAGACCGGGGGGTCGCCTGCCGTGTTGCGGCTGTTGCGTGGCCTGCGGACAGTGGCGGACGCCCGGCTTCCGGCGGCCGGCGCGTCGAAGTGCGCCCCGCCGTCGGACGCAGCGTCCCTGGCCCCGCCGGCACCGTAGCTGCGGTCGTACGCGCGCCGGCGTGCGGGGTCGATCAGCGTCTCGTAGGCAGTTGTCACGCGGCGGAATGTTGCGGCATCACCGCCCTGGTCCGGGTGGGCCGTCCGGGCGGCGCGGCGGTACGCCGCCTTGATTTCCTTTTCGGTGGCCGTTACGGGCACGCGAAGGACTTGGTAGTGGGAGCTTCTGCCGTCGGTCAAGCAATCTTCCTTCTCTTGTTGCGCGGCTTCCTGGTTCCGGCGGGGAAAGCAACGTGCCGCCCAGTCTAGCCAGCACGGGCCCGCCGTCGTGGACGCTGCGCCTGCTCTGACAACGATCGTCCCGGGCCTGGCGGTTCCCCGCGACGCCGGAGTCTAGACTCGTGCGTGCGCGGCTGAACACAGTCCTGCAGGGGATGCGACGGAGGGGATATGCAAATGCCGACGACGGCGGGCCGGGCCGGCAGGGCAAGGAACAGGGGATTGCAGCTCACCACGGCCGGCGCCGTGGCATTGATTATCGGCGGGTGCAGCGTGGACGTCCGGGACCCCTCCGTGCCCACCGCCCCGGCCAGTACTGCGGTCCTTTCCACACCCACTATCACGCCAGGACACGACGCTGCCGCCGTCGCCGCGCAGGACATGCCCTTTGCCGCCGGGGGCACCCTTGCCCCCGGAGTGCCCGTTGGAGTTTCCGATGAGCTTAAGGGCGCACCGGGCTGGAAGCTCGAAAGAGACAACGTCGCCGGCGCCAGCCAGTACGCGAAAGCGGATGGGTGCATCGTTGCCGCCAGGGTCAGTACCGGCCAGGGCCCGCTGGTCCGGGAAGGGGACAGGGAGTCGACTGTGGCCCTCTTCCAATACCTGGACGGCACCATCCAGCCCTCCTACCTGAAGCCGGAAACCCTGCACTGGGGCGGCACTCCTGAGAATCCCGGAAAGAGCGTGGAGGTGCTGGCGCTGGAGCAGGCCGCTCCCGGCGGGAGGTTCACTGCCGTGCTGGCAAGGATGTTTGGCACGGCCGGCTCCTCGGCCTACATATCGGTGTCCTGCCCGGATGCGCCAACCCTTGCCTCAGCGCGCGCTGACGTTCGCCGATACCTGCCGCTGCTGCCCCCGACTGCCTGAGCCCTCAAGTTTCTGCGCCCTGCGCTTCTCAAGGCAAAACCGCCGGCGGCTGGAGGGCTCAGCTGCCGGCGGGTCTTGTTGTCCGTAACGCCCATATGGCGCGGTCAGAGCGTCATGCGGTGGTACGGGCCCTCCCGACGGACAGCCGGTTGAGGGCCAGGGCGCCTACCAGCAGCCCGAAGTCACGAAGGGCTACGTCGTAAAAGCTTCCCAGCAGCAGCAGGTTGATGATGATCCCGGCCAGCCAGACGGCTACCACCAGCGAGCCGTACTTGGGACGCACCGCGACAATGAGGCCCGCGATGATCTCCACGACGCCCACGACATACATGAAGGTCTGCGGCGTCAACGGGACGACAGAGGTGGCCTGGGGTGCGAGGTAGACGGTCCAGTGGGTGAGGATGTTAGTGAACTTATCCAGGCCGAAAAGGATGGGTGCAACGGTGAAGACAGTGCGCAGCAGGAGACAGGCCTGCCGGTCCGCGGCCATGGTCGAGGATGAACGCTGGGCGGGCACTGCGGATGCTGATGCTGATGCCATGGTGGGCTCCTTCTAAAAGTAGGTAACGCAATTTTAGAAAGAGCCTATTCTATAATCAAGAGATCTTGACTTTGGATTTGGAGGCCCCCCATGTCCCGACTTCCCTGGGCGGACAGGATCGCTGCCGTCGCTTCACTGACCGATGCGAAGAGGCTCCAGCTGTTCGAGCTCGTGGCAGCCTCGCCACGGCCCCTGGGCCGCGACGAGGTGGCGGAGGCTGCAGGTATGGCGCGGAGCACGGTTTCGTTCCACCTGGACAGACTGGTCCAGGATGGCCTGCTTGCCGTCGAGTTTCACAAGCCCGCCGGCAGGGCAGGCCCCGGTTCCGGGCGCCCGGCGAAGATGTACCGGACTGTAGGGAGCGAAGTGGGAGCGTCCGTGCCCGACCGGAATTACGACCTCGCCGGCGAATTGATGGCGGCCGCCATCGAAGCGTCGCAGGTGGAGGGGGCTCCAGTGGGGGAGTCCCTCCGCGCTGCCGCCTTCAGCAAAGGCAGGGAGCTGGCAGAACATGCCAGCGGGCTGGAGGAGTTCCTGGCAGAAGCCGGTTACCAGCCCCAGCCTGATGGTGACGGTGGTTTTCTGCTCACGAACTGTCCCTTCCACCGGCTCTCACGGTCCCACGCGGCGGTGGTCTGCGACATGAACGGCGCCTTCCTCCGGGGGGCGGCAGCCGGGTGCGGAAACGATGAAGGGTGTGTTGCCGCCGTCTCCGGACCCGGACATTGCTGCGCGAGGATCACGGGCAGGGGGTAGGGTCCGGCCCGGTCCGCCGTTCCGGGCCGCGATAGAATTGGTGGATGCCCGCCTACCTCGACCATGCCGCCACCACGCCGCTTTCAGATGCGGCGCTCGCCGCCCTGACACGCGAGTTGGCGCGGACGGGAAACCCCTCCTCGCTGCATGGATCGGGACGCCGGGCCCGCCGGGCGGTTGAAGACGCGCGCGAGGCCATTGCCACCGCTGCGGGAGCCCATCCCTCGGAGGTAATCTTCACCTCCGGCGGCACCGAGGCGGACAACCTCGCCGTCAAGGGCCTGTACTGGTCCCGTGTTGCAGAAGACCCAAAGCGGCGCCGCATCCTCTGCTCCGCCGTCGAACATCACGCAGTCCTGGACACCGTGGAATGGCTCGAACGCCACGAGGGCGCCGACGTTACCTGGTTGCCGGTGGACTCGGAGGGCGTGCTGGACCTCGCCGTCCTGGAAGCTGAACTTTCCCGCGACCCCGGCACCGTGGCGCTGGTGACCATCATGTGGGCCAACAACGAGGTCGGCACCATCCAGCCTGTCGGCCGCATCGTCGAGTTGGCCCATGCAGCAGGCGTTCCTGTGCACTCGGACGCTGTCCAGGCCTTCGGCTCGGTTCCCGTGCACTTCAGGGAATCCGGCCTGGATGCCATGTCCATTTCGGGCCATAAGATCGGCGGCCCCGTGGGGGTGGGTGCCCTGCTTCTCGGCCGCGCGGTCAAACTCACACCGGTACAGCATGGTGGCGGGCAGGAGCGTGATGTCCGGTCCGGGACGCTGGACACGGCCTCCATCGCCGCCTTCGCCGCCGCGGCGGAGGCTGTCACGGCCGCACTGCCGGCGGAAGCGGCGCGCCTTGCCGCCCTTCGTGACCGCCTGATCGACGGCGTCCGTGAACTTATTCCCGACGCCGTCCTGCGCGGAGCCCCCGGCGGGGGTCGGCTCCCGGGCAATGCCCATTTCACCTTTCCCGGCTGTGAAGGCGATTCGCTGCTGTTCCTCCTCGACCTCGCCGGCGTCGAATCGTCCACGGGATCTGCCTGCACGGCGGGTGTGCCACGGCCCTCCCACGTGCTCCTGGCGATGGGCCTGGATGAGGAAACCGCCCGCGGAGCCCAGCGGTTCAGCCTGGGCCACGCTTCCACCGACGCTGATGTCGATGCCCTGCTCAAGGCGCTGCCCGAGGCCTATGCCCGTGCCCGCCAGGCAGGCATGGCAGGACACGAGTCCTCAATCCAGACGGCGGGGACTGTGGCCCGGCAGGGGCGCGGGGGCCTGTAGCGGTTCATGGGCCAGGCGGGCTGATTTGCCTGCCGCCGTAGAATGGATAGGCGAAGATCGTTTCCGCCGCCGGCGGGTCCAGCCCGGCCCCGGAAAACACCGTCCCCCAACAGAAAGCCAGCATGCGAGTACTAGCAGCCATGAGCGGCGGAGTCGATTCCGCTGTTGCCGCCGCCCGCGCGGTGGAGGCCGGGCACGACGTCGTCGGCGTCCACCTGGCCCTTTCGCGCATGCCCGGCACCCTGCGCACCGGCAGCCGCGGCTGCTGCACAATCGAAGACTCCCGGGACGCCTGGCGCGCCTGTGACGTGCTGGGGATCCCCTACTATGTGTGGGACTTCTCCGAGCGGTTCAAGGAAGACGTCGTCCAGGACTTCATCGACGAATACGCGGCGGGCAGGACCCCCAATCCCTGCATGCGCTGCAACGAACGCATCAAGTTCGCGGCGCTGCTGGAGAAGGCCATGGCCCTGGGGTTCGACGCCGTGTGCACGGGCCACTACGCGAAGGTGATCGAAGACGCCGACGGCAACCGCGAACTGCACCGCGCCGCCGACTGGGCCAAGGACCAGAGCTACGTCCTGGGCGTCCTCACCCATGAACAGCTCAAGCACTCCATGTTCCCGCTGGCAGACACCCCCTCCAAGGCAGAGGTGCGCGCCGAAGCGGAGCGGCGGGGCCTTTCCGTCGCCAACAAGCCGGACAGCCACGACATCTGCTTCATTCCCGACGGCGACACGGCGGGCTGGCTTGCCGAAAAGATCGAGATGACCAGCGGTGACATCGTGGACGAAACGGGCGCAAAGGTAGGGGAGCACCCCGGCGCCAACGCGTTCACTGTCGGCCAGCGCCGTGGGCTCAAGCTCGGAACCCCGGCCGCCGACGGCAAGCCCCGTTTCGTCCTGGAAATCCGGCCCAAGGAAAACAAGGTTGTGGTGGGACCGCAGGCCCTGCTGGCAATCGATGAGATCCGCGGCATCAAGGTTTCCTGGGCAGGCCTTCCCATCGCGGAGGTGGAAACCGGCGCCGAATTCGAGTGCTACGCACAGGTCCGGGCACACGGGGATCCGGTCCCTGCCACTGCCTGGATGGAGCATGCCCCCGATAATGCAGCCGGAAGCCAGCTGGTGGTCCGGCTGATGGCTCCGCTGCGCGGTGTGGCCCCCGGACAGACTGTGGTGTTGTACCAGGGGACCCGCGTGCTGGGCCAGGCCACCATCGACGCCGCCCGCTCGCTTCAGCGCGCCGCGCTCTAAGCTCCCAACCCCGCACCGTTCCGGCCGTCGCCGGGGCGGTGCCTTGCCGTGCCGGAGAGATGCCGTCCTCCACGGCACCCCCACGCAGGCAGGAGCACCCAACGAGATAAATTTTGTGTTTCAACTCACAGAATTGGCCGTCCTGAGGGCAGACTCTCTGATTGAATCTAGGGATCAGCACTGCGCGCCGGAGGCAAGGGCACATGCACCCCTAATGTCGGCGCGCTCGTACTCATCGGACAGAAAGTTCACAGATGATCAAGAGCACAACTGCCCTGCACCGCGCCATCGCGCTGGCAGGCATCTCCGCCCTGGCCCTGACAGCCTGCACCGGGCCATCGGGTGGCGGCGGTGGAACGTCCAGCGGCGGCAGCGCCGGTGGCGGTGCCATTACCTTCGGGACCACCGACAAAGTCGTCACCCTCGACCCCGCCGGCTCCTACGATGCAGGCTCCTTCCTGGTGATGAACCAGGTCTACCCCTTCCTGATGAACTCCAAGCCCGGTTCCGCCGAGGTCAGCCCGGACATCGCGGAGTCCGCATCCTTCACCGCGCCCACCGAGTTCACCGTGAAGCTGAAACCCAACCTGAAGTTTGCCAACGGCCACGCCCTGACCGCCTCGGACGTGAAGTTCTCCTACGACCGGGTACTCAAGATCAACGACCCCAACGGCCCGGCGTCGCTGCTCTCCAACCTCAAATCTGTTGACGCCAAAGACGACACCACCGTGGTCTTCAACCTCAAGGCGGGCAACGACCAGGTCTTCGCGAGCGTCCTGGGCACCAACACCGGCCCAATCGTCGACGAGGAAGTCTTCCCGGCCGACAAGGTGATGAGCGACGAGGACATCGTTGCCGCGAAGCCCTTCGCGGGCCCCTACACCATCGATTCCTACAAGAAGAACGAACTTGTCAGCCTCAAGGCCAACGCGGACTACAACGGTCTGCTGGGCAAGCCGGCCAACGACAGTGCGGTCATCAAGTACTACGCCGATTCCAACAACCTGAAGCTGGACGTCCAGGGCGGCAACATCGACGTTGCCGGCCGCAGCATCACGGCCACCGACGCCGCGGACCTGGGCAAGGACTCCAAGGTCAAGGTCTACAAGGGCCCGGGCGGCGAGCTCCGGTACATCGTCTTCAACTTCGACACCATGCCCTTCGGCGCCAAGACACCGGAAGCCAGCCCGGCCAAGGCCCTGGCGGTGCGGCAGGCCATGGCTGACATCGTGGACCGCCAGGCCATCTCCGACCAGGTGTATAAGGGCACCTACGTCCCCGCCTACTCGGTGGTCCCGGACGGACTGCCCGGCGCAACCCAGCCCATGAAGGAGCTGTACGGCGACGGCAACGGCAAACCGAGCCTGGACAAGGCCAAGAAGGTCCTCAGCGACGCCGGGATCACTGGTCCGGTCAACGTGAAGCTGCAGTACAACCCGGACCACTACGGCAAGTCCTCCGGCGATGAATACGCCATGGTCAAGGAACAGCTGGAAAAGTCCGGCCTGTTCACCGTGGATCTGCAGTCCACCGAATGGGTGACCTACTCCAAGGCGCGGACCGCTGACGCCTACCCCGTCTACCAGCTGGGCTGGTTCCCGGACTACTCGGATGCGGACAACTACCTCACTCCGTTCTTCATCCCGGGCAACTTCCTCAAGAACCACTACGAGAACCCCACGGTCACGGACCTGATCCAGAAGCAGCTGACCACCCCGGACAAGACTGAGCGCCAGAAACTGATCGGTGACGTCCAGACGGCGGTAGCCAAGGACCTTTCCACGCTGCCGCTCCTGCAAGGGGCTCAGCTCCTGGTGGCCGGCGCTGACGTCAAGGGTATTGAAAAAACCCTTGACCCCTCCTTCAAAACACGCCTTGGCGTCCTGTCCAAGTAAGCACTCCACCCCCATCGGGCTCTGACAGGCCGGAGGCGGGACACCCCAACGGTGTCCCGCCTTTTGCCGGTCATCAGCCAGCATCGAGGGGACTGCTGGCTCCCGGTCACCACGAATCCAGGTACCGATGACAACTTTGATTGACGCGCCACCCAGTGACGCGGATGGACTCCTTCCCAGTAAGAAAAAGTCGGCAGGGGGAGGGCTGGGCCAGTACATCCTGGTTCGCTTCCTGCTGATCTTCCCCACCATCCTTATCCTCGTCACCATGGTGTTCTTCCTCATGCGCATCACCGGTGACCCCATCACGGCCGCCATGGGTGGACGGCTGCCCCCCGAGCAGCTGCAGGAACGCATCCATGCTGCCGGCTACGACCGGCCACTGATTGTGCAGTACTTCGAATATCTGGGCCAGCTGGCCACGGGCAACTTCGGCACCACCCTGTCGGATAACCGCAAGGTCACCGAGATGCTCACCACCTACGGCTCCGCCACACTGGAGCTGGCCATCAATGCGCTCATCGTTGCGCTGCTGGTGGGTATCCCGCTCGGCATGGTGGCTGCCCACCGCCGCGACCACCTGCCGGACGCAGTGCTTCGGATCCTGGCCATCCTGTTCTACGCCACCCCGGTGTTCTTCGCCGGCATGCTGCTCAAGCTCGTCTTTTCGGTATGGCTGGGGTGGCTTCCGGTCGCTGGCCGCGCAGGAACCAGGACAGAGCTTTCGCTCACGGCACTCCAGGCCCCCACTGGCATCTACTGGCTGGACGCCCTGCGCAGCGGGAACATGGCCGCCCTCAGCGACGTGATGTCGCACGCTGTCCTTCCGGCGCTCGCGCTGGGACTGCTGACGGCGGGGATCTTCCTCCGCCTGGTCCGGACCAACGTCATTGGCACGCTCGGGAAGGACTACGTGGAAGCCGGCCGCTCGCGTGGTGTCAGCGAGTTCAGGCTGGTCACCAAGCACGCCTACAAGCCGGCGCTGATCCCCATCATCACGGTGATGGGCCTGCAGATCGCGGTGCTGCTCGGCGGCGCCGTGCTGACGGAGACCACCTTTGAGTGGAAAGGCCTTGGCTTCCAGCTGGCCAACTACCTCACGGCGCGCGACTTCGTGGCCGTCCAGGGCATCGTGGTCCTGCTGGCCGTCATCGTCGCCGTCACCAACTTCATCGTGGACATCATCGCCGCGCTGATCGACCCCCGCGTGAGGTACTGACATGACTGCCAACACGATCGAACCCGTCGCCAACCCGCGGGCGCCCCTGTTCCGGCGCCTTCCGGTTGTTTCGCATTTCAACAAGAGCGTCGGCCTGCAGCGCTTCATGCTGGTGGTGGGACTTGTCCTCACCGGCATCTTCCTGCTCACGGCGTTGACCGCACCGCTGTTGGCGCCCTACGGTTTTGCCCAACTTTCAGACGCCGACGGCAGCTTCCCCACGCAGCAGGCGCCGGGCGGCAAGCACCTCCTCGGCACCACCGTGGGCGGTTATGACGTCCTGTCACGCATGATCTGGGGTACCCAGACAGCGCTGCTGGTCATCATTGTGGCCGTGCTCCTCTCCATTTTCGCCGGCGTGATCCTCGGCCTGGTGAGCGGATACATTGGCGGGTGGCTGGACCGCGTCCTCGTTGTCGTAGCCGACGCTGTCTATGCGTTCCCGTCACTGCTGGTGGCCATCGTGATGGCCATCGTCATCAGCGGCGGCCAGTCCAGCCTGCTGGGCGGCATCCTGGCGGCCGCCATCTCCATCACGGTGGTGTTCATTCCGCAGTACTTCAGGGTGATCCGCGCCGAGACAATCAGGCTCAAAGCAGAGCCCTTCGTTGAGTCGGCCAAGGTGGTCGGGGCGTCCAACGTCCGCATCATGACCCGGCACATCTACCGCAACGCCACCCGCACCCTGCCCCTGATCTTTACCCTCAACGCCTCCGAAGCAATCCTGACCCTGGCAGGTCTGGGCTTCCTGGGCTTCGGCATTGAGCCGAGCTCGGCGGCCGAGTGGGGTTTTGACCTGAACAAGGCACTGGCCGACACCACGTCGGGCATCTGGTGGACCGGCCTGTTCCCCGGTCTCGCCATTGTGTGGACGGTCCTCGGGCTCACCTTGGTGGGCGAAAGCATCAATGACCTGAACGATCCACGGCTCCGCGGCCGGAAACGCGCGGGCGGCGGCAGTTCCCCGGCACCCGTCGACACCGCGGCCATCACCGCAGAAGTGAGGACCCCATGAGCGTCAACATCGACCCGTCGCCGGAACCCACCGGCCAGACAGGCAAACCGGTTCTCGACATCGACCACCTTCAGGTCACTTTCGCCAGCGATGCCGGCGACGTCCAGGCAGTAAAGGACGTCAGCCTCGAAGTCTGGAAAGGCGAAGTGCTGGCCATCGTGGGGGAGTCCGGCTCGGGGAAGACGGTGACGGCCAAAACGATCCTGGGCCTGCTCCCCGAGACCGCTGTAAGCTCGGGCGCTGTAGTGATAAACGGCGCCAACGTCATCAGCCTCAGTCCGGGCAAACTGCGCCAGATCCGCGGACGGGATGTCGCCATGGTCTTCCAGGAGCCTTCCACCGCCCTCAACCCCGTCTTCACGGTGGGATGGCAAATCGCCGAGGGCATCCGCGCCCATGCGGCAAGCGAAGGCGGCAGGCGCGTCTCCAGGAAGGACGCCAAGGAGCGGGCTGTCGAAGCGCTCCGAAAGGTGGGCATTCCCGACCCCGAGCACCGCGTGAACTACTACCCGCACCAGTTTTCCGGCGGTCAGAAGCAGCGTGTGGTCATTGCAGCGGCGTTGGCACTGAATCCCGGCCTGATCGTGGCGGACGAACCCACCACGGCGCTGGACGTCACCGTCCAGGCGGAAATCCTGGAACTCCTCCGCGACCTGCGGGACAAGTACGGCACGTCCATCGTGCTCATCACGCACAATATGGGCGTCGTGGCAGACCTGGCCGACCGGGTAGTGGTGATGTACCAGGGCGACATCGTGGAGGAGGCTTCCGCGAAGAAGCTGTTCGCTGAACCACGCCAGGACTACACCCGCAACCTCCTCGCCGCAGTCCCGCACCTGGGCCGGAATTCGGCGTCGACCGGGCTGACGGAACGGCGCTACCAGGATGAGGAGGTGCTGGTCGCTGCCGACAACCTGGTTATCGAGTATCCGGGACGGCTCGGCACCCCGGCTTTCAAAGCCGTGGACGGGGTCAGCTTCACGTTGTCCCGGGGCGAGGTGTTCGGCCTGGTGGGCGAGTCGGGTTCCGGGAAGACGACCATTGGCCGGGCCATCGCGGGCCTTAACCGGACCACAGGCGGCAGCCTTAAGGTGCTGGGGTACGAGATGCTGAACCTGCGCGAACGCACCTTTAAACCGCTGCGCAAGGACATCGGCTTTGTGTTCCAGGACCCGGCCGCGTCCTTCAACCCGCAGCTGACCATCGGCGAGTGCATCGCCGAGCCCATGCTGATCCACACCCGGCCCAGCGCTGCCCAGGCGCGCAAGCGCGTCAGGGAGCTCCTCGAATCAGTCCAGCTGCCGGCGTCGTACGCGGGACGTTACCCGCACGAGCTCTCCGGCGGCCAGCGGCAGCGGGCTTCGCTGGCGCGGGCACTGAGCCTGAACCCGCGGCTGCTCATCGCGGACGAGCCAACCTCAGCGTTGGACGTTTCGGTGCAGGCCAAGGTTCTTGAACTGTTCCGGGACATCCAGGAGGAGTTCGGCTTTGGCTGCCTGTTCATCAGCCATGACCTCGCGGTGGTGGACATCCTCTCATCGTGGGTAGGCGTGCTGTACAAGGGCAGGCTGGTGGAGCAGGGCATCGGCAGCCAGGTCATGGGCAATCCCCAGCATGACTACACGCGCCGGCTGATCGCCTCCCTGCCGGTGCCGGACCCGGCTGAACAGGCCAAACGGCGGGAAGAGCACAGGGCCCTGCTGGGCATCTGATCCAGGCGGATCTTTCCGGGTGTGGACCGCCGGTGCCTGCAATGTGCCGGCACCGGCGCTTCACACCCGCGGTCATTCCGCCGGCTCCCATAGACTGGAGCCATGACGCAGCACAACCCCAGCTCTCCTGGCTCCGACGATTTCGACCCCTCCGCCAGCTCCCTGGCAGGCCACGTGGACGATTCGGTGATGGCTGAACTGCTGTCCATCCGCTCCAGCATTGACAACATCGATGCCACCCTGGTGTACCTCCTTGCCGAACGTTTCAAGGCCACGCAGAAAGTGGGTTTCCTGAAGGCAACGCACCGCCTTCCCGCCGGCGACCCCGGCCGTGAGGCAGCCCAGATCGCGCGGCTGCGCCGGCTCGCCGAGGACGCCCATCTCGACCCCGCCTTCGCTGAAAAGTTCCTCAACTTCATCATCGGCGAGGTCATCCGCCACCACGAGGCCATCGCGGAGGACCACCAGGCATCCTCGGGGCAGCAGCCGCAGACCTCCGCGCTGGCGTGAGCCGGGAACAGTACCACCGGGGTCCAGGGGCGGATCCGGCCGCTGCGTCTGCCGCCGAGGCAGGCCCTTCCGCGGCAGCCTCAGCCCAGGAAGTCACCGCAACCGGGCTGGGTTCTTGGCCGGGTGAAGACCCGCTGGAGGCCGCCCGCATCATCCGCGGTGAACTTGGCAGTCCGCACCTGCCGTTCCTCGCCGAACTGCCGGACCGGGGCGTCGGCTCCGATGCTCTTGGACGTACCGCTGCGCTCCTCGAGGAACTGGCGGTGGACGTCCAGCCCTACGGATGGCGGCTCGTCGACCGGCCAGGCAAGGACATGCGCCGTGCAGCGTCGGCGTTGTCCACCGACCTGAATGTCCTCGCCGATGTGGCGGGCGCCGAAGATGTCTCCGCCACGGACCTGAAAGTGCAGTTGGTGGGCCCGCTCAGCCTGGCCGCCGGGATGCACCTGCACAATGGTGAACGGGCCCTGCTGGACCACGGCGCGCGCCGGGACCTGGCCGCCTCGCTCGCCGCAGGCGTGGGCGGTTATCTCCGCCGGGTGGCGGCCGCCGTTCCGGGCACCCGCCTCGTCGTGCAGGTGGACGAGCCCGACATTGCAGCCGTGCTGGCAGGAACCATTCCCACCGCCAGCGGATACCGCACTCTTCGCGCCGTGGCCACTGCGGAAGCCCGCGAGTCGTGGCGGCTGGTCCTCGAGGCCCTGCGCGCAGCCGGTGCCGCCGAGGTGGTGCTCACTTTCCCCGAGATCGAGGCCCCGATCGAGCTGGCCCTGGCCGCCGGCGCCGACGGCGTTGCGCTGCCGCTGAAGGCACTGACGAACCGGCAATGGGAGCAGCTGGCAGGGGCCGTCGAGGCAGGAAAGCAGTTCTGGGCCGGCGCCCTGGACGTTTCGTCCGGAACTCCGTTGCCGAAGGTGGCTGACTGCGTGGAAACCGTGTGGCGCCCCTGGCACCAGCTGGGCCTGCCGGCGTCGCTGCTCGGCGCCATCCGGCTGACGCCCTCAGGCGGACTCGCCGGGCGCACGCCGGCGCAGGCCACCGCCGTCCTGGGCAGGCTCACGCAGGTGGCGGACGGCCTGAACCAGCTGGCGCTGGGCTAGGCGTCACACCCTGTTCTCCCAGCGCTCCGGCTGGGCGTAGCGGGGCAGGTAGCTCTGGGCGGAACTGCCGCCGGTGTATGGGCGCAATCGGTAATCGAAGGCTCCGGCGTAGACCAGCACCAGGCCAATCTGCGGCTGGATGACCTTCACCTGAATACGGTGCCGGCCGTTGCTGCCCTCAGCCGGATCCCACCACTGTTCGGCGTAGGCCTTGGCGTCCAGTGCGGCCGGCAGCGGTATCCGAAGGGGGCCCAGGAAGAGCCGGGACGCCTCTGATACTCCGCGGAGCCGTCCCTCCGCCGTCACGCCCAGATTGAGGTCTGTCACCAGACGCCGGTACCTGCCGACGTAGTCAACCAACTGCGGCGCCCCCTTCCGCGCCGTGACGCTGGTGGTGTCCTGGAAGAGCCGGGTACGCCCGGGAAACCGGATTTCCCGCCGGGCGGTCAGGCTGGAACGGCCGAAAGGATCCTGGTGCGCGTGGTTCTCGATCCGGAACGGGATGTTTTCGCCATACTCAGGGAAGAAAGCCTCCTCGCCTCCGGCGAGCCTCAGCAGCGGGCGCAGCCACCGCTGGCGGCACCCCACGACGTCGAACGTGCCTTCCCCCACGCCGTACTGTCCGGAGCCCGGCACCAGCGAGAAGTACTCCAGGAGCTCGGGCTGCAGCCGGGAGTACGCACTGCCCAGGGCCTGCTGGTAGATCGGGACGTTCATTGGAATGGGCCTCCTGTTGCCTGCGGGCGGCGCTGCTTGCCGCCGGATTCACAATCTACCGGCCGCCTTGAGCCGGATGTACATGTCCGCCAGCCGTGGAGGCAGCTCATGTGGCTCGGCGTCCACCACCTCCACTCCATAGCGGCGCAGCTCGGCGGTAACCGCTGCGCGCTGCAGGAGGGCGCGTTCGGCTGCGGCAGCACGGTACACCCCGGTGGCATCAGTGCGTTCCCGCAGCATTGCACCCAGCTGGGGGTCCCGGACGGCGGCCACCACCACCACGTGCCCGGTAGCAAGCCGCTCGGCAACCGGAAGCAGCCCTTCCTCCGGTGCCCCGCTGTCCAGCGATGTCAACAGCACTACGAGGGACCGGTGGGCGGATACGGCGCGGACCTGCCCCGGGACCGCGGGCCAGTCCATCTCGATCAGTTCGGCGTCAAGGGGCGCCATGGCCTGGACCAGCCGGCCCAGGATGTTGCCCTGGCCGGCGGAGCGGGCCCGCGCCCTGGCCCTTCGGTCGAAGGCCAGGAAGTCCACCCGGTCGCCGCCACGCTCGGCCAGGACACCCAGGAGAAGTGCGGCCTCGATCCCCGTGTCAAGGCGCGTTTCGTCGCCGATCCTTGCAGCGGACGTTCGGGACGTATCAAGGACCATCACCACCCGCCGGTCCCGTTCAGGGCGCCAGGTCCGGACCACCACGGCGGAACGCCGGGCTGTGGCGCGCCAGTCGATGGAGCGGACGTCGTCGCCGCGGACGTAGTCCCGCAGCGAGTCGAATTCTGTGCCGGCACCGCGGATCTGCACTGCCGCCTTCCCGTCGAGTTCACGCAGCTTCCGCAGTTTTGAGGACAAATGCCGCCGCGACCGGAACGGCGGAAGCACCCGCACCGAGCCTTGGCACGGGATGGTCCGCTGGCGGGCCGCCAGGCCCAGCGGGCCGAAGGAGCGAAGGGTCACGTGCGGTGTTTTGAGGTCGCCGCGGCGGGTGGGCCGGAGCCGCACCGTAAACCGCCTGCCTTCGCCGGCGGGGACGGTGATGTCCTGGACGGGATCCTGTGCGCCGGCAGAGGGCTGCCAGCCGTCCCGGAACGACCCCCGCAGCATCCTGCGTCCGCCGTTGCGGATGGTCAGCACGGCATCCGCCGCATTGTTGAGCGTTACGTTTTCGGGCTCCGCCCGCAGCACACTGACTTGTCGAAGGGACGCGGCGAACACCAGCTCGGCGACCAGCAGCGCAGTGAGCAGGGCGGCCGTGGCCAGCATGGTCAGCCATCCCGGGAACAGCAGCACGGGCACCAGGCCCAGCAGCACCAGGGCCACGAAGCGCCCCGAGATGGCCATCAGCGCGGAACGGGGACGGAGGCGAGGATGCTGCCCAGGACGTCGTCCACCCGGACTCCATCCATTTGCGCTTCGGGCTGCAACGCCACCCGGTGCCGCAGGCAGGGCAGCGCCAGCGCCTTGACGTCGTCGGGAGTCACGAATGGACGGTCGGAGAGCCACGCCCAGGCCCGTGACGTGTTGAGCAGGGCGGTGGCGCCGCGGGGCGAGACGCCGAGCTGGAAGGAAGGGGCCGCCCGGGTGGCGCGCACCAGGTCAACAATGTAGCCGATGATTTCCGGTTCCACTGCCACACGGGTCACAGCATCACGTGCCCGTTCCAGGTCCTCCGACCCGGCCACTGCCCGGACACCCGCTGCCGACAGGTCGCGGGGATCGAACCCGGCGGCGTGGCGGCGGATGACTTCTATTTCTTCCCCGCGTGCCGGCAGCGGCATGGTGAGCTTGAGCAGGAAGCGGTCCAGCTGCGCTTCGGGCAGGGGATAGGTCCCCTCATACTCCACCGGATTCTGGGTGGCTGCCACCAGGAAGGGCGAGGGCAGCCGCCGGGACACGCCATCAACGGACACCTGGCGCTCCTCCATGGCCTCGAGGAGCGATGCCTGCGTCTTTGGCGGGGTCCGGTTGATCTCATCGGCCAACAGCAGGTTGGTGAAGACAGGCCCCTCCCGGAAGCTGAACTCGGAGGTGCGCGAGTCGTACACCAGCGAACCGGTGACGTCGCCCGGCATGAGGTCGGGCGTGAACTGCACCCGTTTGGTTTCCAGGCTCAACGCCGCGGACAGTGCGCGGACCAGCAGGGTCTTGGCTACGCCGGGCACTCCCTCGAGCAGGACGTGCCCCCGCGAGAGCAGGGCAATCAGGAGGCCAGTGACGGTGGCGTCCTGTCCCACCACTGCCTTCGCCACTTCCCGCCGGACAGCAAGGAGCGCCTGCCGCGCGCCGTCGTCGAGAGGGCCGTTGGGGTCTACCGAATTCAGGACCCCCGGGCCCCTGCCTTGTTCACTCATCGGGTCATGACCTCTTTCTCAAGTTTGTCGATGGCCTGGGACCAGGCCACCAACGCTGCTTCTGACGTGGGATGTTCGTTGATAATCGCGCGGACCTCCCTGGGGTCCCTCCCGAGCAACCGCGCGGTCGCGGTAATGGTGTCCTCCGAGCTGGCGCCGGTGCCGAGCCGGAGTTTGCCGGAGAGCCGCACCAGCAGGCCGGCCCGCAGATTGTCCCTGGCCTGGCTGATGGCCCGGGAGTCCTGGTAGAGCCGGGCGCGTCCTTCCGCGGTTTCCACCGCCTTGACCACCACCGGCAACGGCTCGAAGACCAGCGGCCCGTGACGGCGGCCGCGCCACACGACTGCCGCCAGCGCCACCATCAACAGCCAGGGCCCCAGGAAGCGGGCCCAGGCGGGGGCGAGGTCGTCGAGGGTTTTCCCGGCCCCATTGACCGTGACGTCCTGAAGCGAGGGGAGGTACCAAATGAGGTCCTTCGAGGTTCCCAGCATCCTGGTTGCGAGGGCTGCGTTGCCCAGTTCGTCCAGCCCGCCGTTGCTGAGGATCGTCGTGCTGCCCAGCACCGCCAAACGCCCGCCGTTGCTGACGGCAAGCATCCCGGCGGTCCCTGCCGCCCGGAAGCAGGTGGTGCCGCCGTCGTACACAAACGCTCCTTCTCCGCTGACTTGGCCGGCGGCTTCCGCATCCGGCAGGGCGCATCCGGCTTCCAGGACGGGATGCGCATCGGGAACCACGCCCGCCTGGCGGATGCCGCCGTCAAGTGCTGCGAGGGTCTCCAGCCTGGGGGAGACCACCACGACGCGTTCGGCCGCTGCCAGCAGGCTTGCCAACTGCGGTTCAGCCAGGATGCCGTTCCGGTCGTAGAGGAGGAGGGTGGGGGAGTCACTGGAGCGAAGATCATCCAATGCCGCGTCGAAGCGTTCCGGCGCCTGGACGGAAACCCCATGCCGGCCCAGGATTTCGGCCAGTGCTCTGGCTCCTTCCGGTCCGGCATTGTGGATTGAGAGGGGAACGGTGTCGCCCTTGGGAGCAAGTTGGGTACCGATGACAAGTGCCAGCGCGGCCGCCACCACCACTGCCGCTGCGGCCGCGCCGCGGTGCAGGTTCAACCAGCCCAGGATGGCTGCCGCCAGCGTTTTGCCGGGGCCGGGCGCTCGTCCACCCCCGGTGCCTGCGTCCCCGGCGGCTCCGTGATGTTCAGCGACTGCGCGCCCGCCGGCCGTCATGGGCGCAGCACCGCGCTGTCGGCAGGGGCGGGCTTTGCCTCCTCCAGCGCCGCATCAAGGTCCACCATTTCCCGGTAGCCGGCGCTGCCTGCTGCCTTGTTCCCGTAGCGGATGGCATCAAAGGTGGCCGCTGCGCCTGCCAGGCGCGGGGCCTGGGCGCTGAAGTGCAGGGACAATGCCTTGGCCGCTTCGTCCGCCGTGCGGCCCGGCTGGGGGTCAAGGATGGCGCGGTCCTCTGCGCTGCGGACAATGGCACGGAAACGTTCGACGACGGCGTGCCCCCACTTTCCGGCCGCGGCCGCCGCTTCCGCGCGGCTGCGGTAGTCCGCGGCGCCGAGGGTGGCCTCGTGCTCGAAGACCTCCCTGGCCTGGCGGCGGCGGGCGTTCAGCCGGGGTCGGGCGAGGATGACTGCGGCGGCGATGATCACCGCAATCACGAGTGCGATGACCGGGCTGGGCACAGGTGCGGCGTCGCCGCTGGGGCCATCCAGGGATTGCAGCCAGTCCAGGAAGTTACGCCAGAGGGTGGCAAGCCAGGAGGGGGCACTCTCGCGGTATTCGGGCTTGGCAAGCTCCTCCGCCGCCCAGCGCCGGGCTTCCCCGGCGCCGGGAAGCACCGGAGGCTCAGCGGCCATAGGGCGATGCCCCCGGGCCGGGTCCGTATCCAGGGTAGGGCAGCGTACCTCCCGGGCGGAGGCCGCGGCCCGGGATGCCATCAGGGTCGGAACCGGTTTCCAGCTGTCGCAGCAGCGCGATATCCAATCCGTCCTGGCGCATCCTCAGGTCCATGTAGAGCAGTGCCATAACGGAGGTCTGGAAGGCGTAGCCCACCGCGCCCACCAATGCCCCGAGCACAGCTTTAATGATGCCGGTAGCCACGGCGAGGGAAGCCTGTTGTCCGCTGCCGCCGTGGGGAGAGATAACGCCTGACAGGACGGCGGGCAGCATGCCCGCCGGGATCAGCACCACTTGGGCAGCGACGGCAACCAGGATCCCCACCACCAGGGCGATGCCGAGGATCCGCCACCAGTTGGCCCGGGTCAGCTCCCACGAGCGCCTCAGCCCGGCGAGGGCTCCGAGTTCTTCGATGACGACGGCGGCAGGTGCCACCATGAACTTGACCGCCACCCAGGCGAATCCGGCGCCGAAGCCCAGCATCACGGGGATGGACAGCAGCGCGGCTGCCCCGCGGACGCTGGAGAACAGGAGCACGACCAACGCGACGAAGAGCACCACCGCGGCCAGGGCAGCCGCCACCAACAGTGCCGCCAGCCTGAGCAGCGCGCCGATCCTTGGGCGTACCAGCGACAGCATTCGCCGGAAGCCGGTGGGACGGTTCAGGACCGAGCGGGCAACGGGTACCACCATGGCGCCCTGGAGGACAGCAGAAATAAAGACGGAGAGGATGGATACCACGACGGCCATTGCCGTCAGACCCATCCCCGCGGCCGCGATGTCGGCGCGGCTGGCCCGCGCCGCCCAGGCTTCGATGGAGCCGGCCGACGTTGCTGTCATTCCTGCAAACACTGCTGCGAGAATCGCCGACAGGGACTGGGCCAGGAGGCCGGCGCCGAGCATGGCCTTGGCATTGCGCCTGATTGCCTGGAACGAGCCGTCCAGGATCTCGCCGAACATCAGGGGCCGCAAGGGGATGATGCCCGGCTTGGGAGGCGCTGCGTAGCGGGGGTTCCCAAATTGTCCCGGGCCCCGGAACCCTTGTTCGCCGTACGCCTGGCCGCCGAAGGCCGGGCCGGCAAAAGTAAATGGACCCGGGTACGGGGCTCCGGGGGACTGGCTGCCTGGGTACTGGGGTCCCGGGTATTGCGGTCCGGGGTATTGGGCGCCGGGATCTCGAGGGTTCCCGTTTCCACCCTGCCCGGGCATCTGCTGCCACTGTGATGCCTGCGGCGGCCGCCGTTCCCACGAGGCCGCCTGGTCCCAGGAGGTTTCCTGTTGCCAAGCGGGTCCCTGCGGCCAGGAATCGGAAGGCGCTCCTGCCGGCGAAGCCCACGGCTGCTCCGGTGATGGCATCGGGCCGTGCGTACCCCCATTGGCCGGGCCGCCGTCGTCCTGCCCGTTGCCCGGCCGCCCCTGCGCGGGCTCACCCGGCCCCGGCTCCTGTGCTGACACTGATTCCTCCCCCATAGCAGTCCGCCTGCCCCGGGGCGCCCGTAAAAAGGCGGGCAGCGGCAGAGCAGCGCATGAGCCCAAGACTATAGTTCCGTCGCCGGACGGCCTAGTGCCCCGCCATGCCGGAGGCCGTTCAACAGGACAAACGCATCCCGATAAGGGAATATATAGCTATGAAGGCACGCATTCTGGTGGTAGATGATGATGAAGCGCTGGCCGAGATGATTGGGATTGTCCTCCGTAATGACGGCTTCGAGCCGGTCTTCTGCGCCGACGGCGCCCAGGCCCTCGACGTTTTCCGGTCATCACGGCCGGACCTGGTCCTGCTCGACCTCATGCTTCCAGGAATGGATGGCATCGAAGTATGCCGCCAGATCCGCGGGGAATCCGACGTTCCCATCGTCATGCTGACCGCCAAATCGGACACCTCCGACGTCGTCCGCGGCCTGGAATCCGGTGCCGACGACTACGTGCCGAAACCCTTCAAGCCTGCCGAACTTGTGGCCCGCGTCCGGGCCCGGCTTCGTCCCGGTGACCAGAAGGCCCCCGAAACCCTCCGGATCGCTGACATCACCATCGACGTCGCCGGCCATACGGTCAGCAGGGGCAATGAGCGGATTTCCCTGACGCCGCTGGAATTCGACCTCCTGGTGGCGCTGGCCCGGAAACCATGGCAGGTCTTCACGCGTGAACTGCTCCTGGAACAGGTCTGGGGCTACCGGCACGCCGCTGACACCCGGCTGGTCAACGTCCATGTCCAGCGACTGCGGTCCAAGATCGAGCAGGACCCGGAAGCCCCGGAAGTTGTATTGACGGTGCGTGGTGTCGGCTATAAAGCAGGGGTCTGACCCCGCCGCGCAGGACGGGGAACCGGACCAGCGCGGCACCACGCCCCTCCTGCCCGCAGACGCCGGAGCTAAGCAGGACGGAAGCGTCAGCAACGGCTCCGGAGACAACGGAGCCGGACCGGAGACCGTTCCCGCTCCCGGCCTCCGCTACGTGGCTTTCCGGGCACGCATCTGGCAGCGGCGCGCCCTGATCGTTGCACTGCGCGTCGCCAGGCTGGTCCGGACCGGCGTCAGCCGTTTTCTCCCCGGACTGAAATACCTCGGCCGTGCCCTGCAAAAGCGCTGGCGGCGATCCCTTCAGTTCCGGACCGTCCTCACCACCCTGTTGTTGGCCGTGACCTCGTTTGCCGTGGTGGGGGCATACCTGTCCAACCAGATCGCCAACAACCTGTTCCAGGAGCGGCTGACACAGGCGGAGTCGGAGACCCGGTACAACGTCAAGCAGGTGCAGGACACGTTCGACGGCGCCCAGGTCACCGACCAGTCCAGCGTCATCACCCTGGTCTCGGACACACTCAGCGCAGTGGAAGGCCGTGGCTCCGTGATCCAGAGGCGCTATGTCTTTGAGGCCATGCCCAACCAGACAAAGCCCCGCAACCGCTGGGTCGAGTCACGTGCCTCCGACCAGCTGACCGTCAGCGTCATCCCTCCTGACCTGCGGAAGGCCGTGCAGGAGTCAGGCAAGGACCAGTACTGGGCGTCCACCGTAATTCCTGTGGGCACCGAGGACCGGCCTGGAATAGCCGTGGGCAACAAGGTGACCTTCAACGGCACGGTCTATGAGCTCTATCTGATCTACGACCTCAACACCGCGCAGCAGACGCTCAACGAAATCCAAAGCGTGCTTTGGGCGGGCGGCGCCGTCCTGGTCCTCCTGATCGGCGCCGTAGCCTGGTATGTCACCCGCAACGTGGTCAGCCCGGTCAGCCACGCGGCGATGGTTTCGGAGAAACTGGCTGCCGGGCAGCTGCAGGAAAGGATGGTGGTCAAGGGAGAGGACGAGGTTGCCCGGCTCGGAGCATCCTTCAACCACATGGCCGCCAGCCTGCAGGAGCAGATCACCCAGCTGGCCACCCTCTCCCAGATGCAGCAGCGCTTTGTCTCCGACGTCTCCCACGAACTGCGGACGCCCCTCACCACCGTGCGCATGGCGGCCGAGGTCCTCTATGACGCCCGCGATGACTTCGACCCCATCAACAAGAGATCAGCTGAACTGCTGTACAACCAGGTGGAGCGCTTCCAGTCCCTCCTGTCTGACCTGCTCGAAATCAGCCGCTTCGATGCCGGGGTGGCCGTGCTCGACGCCGAACCAGAGGACCTGCTCCAGGTGATCGCCCACGTCATCGAAGGCGCTGCGCCGGTAGCTGCCGAATATGGCTCAGAGATCATCTTCACGCCTCCCCAGGGCGCCCTGGTGGTGGAAATGGACGCGCGGCGGATCGACCGGATCCTGCGGAACCTTATCCTGAACGCCGTGGAGCACGGTGAGGGCAAGCCCGTGACCGTGTCGGTTGCAGCCAACGAAACCGCCGTGGCTGTCGCCGTGCGGGACCATGGCATCGGAATGGACCCGGCCCAGGCTGCCCGGGTCTTCGACCGGTTCTGGCGCGCAGACCCCGCCCGTGCGCGCACTACGGGAGGCAGCGGCCTGGGACTCTCCATCGCCATGGAGGACACCAAGCTGCATCACGGCTGGCTCCAGGCCTGGGGGAGGAAGGGCGACGGTGCCAACTTCCGCCTGACACTTCCCCTGCGCCAGGACGCGGTGATCACGGAGTCACCCGTTCAGCTCGAACCCAAGGACGTCACCAACCCAGGCGCACCGGGAAGCGTCCCGGGGGAACAGGACTACAAGAACATGCTGGTGCTGCAGACGGGTGGGGCCAGGCCCGTCCCGCCACGTGCCCCCGAGGAGACATCATGAGGCCTGCAAACCGGCGGGCACAGTATCCCGCGGCGCTGCTTGCCCTGCTGATCGTTGTCCTGGCAGGCTGTGCCCGGATTCCCACGTCCGGGCCGGTGGGAAAGAGCAGCGAGAGCAGCGCCGGTAACGTCAGTGCGCCTGTGTTCCTTCCGGCAGCACCACAGCCGGGTGCGTCGCCCGAGACGATTATCGACTACTTCTACCGGGCTGGCAGCGGCTACGAGGACGATTACGCGGTGGCCCGCCAGTACTTGACCCAGGCTTCGGCCGTCTCCTGGAAGCCAGATAAACGGGCACTGGTGTACCGGGAAGCGCGGGTTGTGCCAACCGGCGACGAAAACGTCTTCAACTATGAGCTTGATGTTTCCTACACGGTGGACGCAGACGGCATCGCCACGCAGTCGCCGCCGGGCACCGTGGAACGCATTCCCGTGACGGTGACCCAAGTGGACGGCGAGTGGCGGATCTCCGGAATCCCTGACGGAACGGCCATCGCCGAGGAAACGTTCAAGGTGATTTACGGCGCGTACCCGATCTACTTCTACGACCCCACCTTTACCTACGCCATCCCCGACGTGCGCTGGTTCCTGAAGAACAAGACCGTCAAAGCAATGACCAGCGCCCTGCTGGCCGGACCTGCGCCCTACCTGCGCGGCGCCGTCGCCAGCGCCTTCCCCTCAGGGATCAAGCTGGCCCGCGAGTCCGTGCCCGTGGTGTCCGGCGCCGCACAGGTGGATCTGTCGGCCAAGGAACTGACCGAAACGTCGGCAGAGGACCGCCTTCGGATGCAGATGCAGCTGACTCTGACATTCCGGAGCCAGCCCGATGTGGTCAACGTCGAGTTGCGCGCCAACCAGGACCTGGTCCGGGTGGAGGACAACGGCTCCGTCCTTCCCCCGGTGCTCGACAAGACGGTTCCTTCGCGCCAGATCGCGGTCAGTGGCAACGAATTGGTGCGCTACGAAAACAACCGGGTCTCGCCCTTGCCGGACATGCAGCCGGTGTCCGCGCTCAATCCGCGCTACCCCGCGGAGTCGCCGGTCTCGCAGACAGCGGCCTTCCTCAACGACGGCCGCACCACCTTGTACAGCATCACTCCGGGGCAGCCTGCCCGCGCCCTGACCACGCGGAGCACCCTCAGCCGGCCATCCTTCAGCGTTAACGACTGGGTGTGGACGGCTGGGCCGGGTGCCACCGGGGCTACCGAAGTCGTGGCGTTCCGCCCGACAGGGGTGGCGGAAGGAGCAACGGTCCCGTCGGTAACCCTGGCGCCCCCGTGGCTTGCCGGGCGCGCCGTCAAGGAACTACGGATCTCACGCGACGGCGTTCGTGCCCTGGTCATTTCCGAGCAGAACGGAAAAACCAAGGTGCAGGTGAGCGGCGTTATCCGCGCCGGCGACGGCACGCCCCGTGAACTGACCGCACCCATCACCCTGGTGGCCGACGGCGATCCGGACCAGGGCGTCTGGGTGAACGGCACCACCGTTGCCGCCATGAAGGGGGCGCCCGGTTCGAACGTCACGCCCGAACTGCTGTCCCTCACCTCCGGGCAGCCCCAACAACTGGCTCCGTGGCCGGGCCTGGTGTCCATCAGCGCCGGCAATGGTGCCGATGACATCTACGTCCAGTCCGGGGAAGGGATCTTCCAGCGGCTCGGCAACGGCTGGTCCCCTCAAATCAAGGGTCCCGTGGACCCTGCATTCCCCGGCTGACACCAAGGGCAGGCGCGCCCAGCGGCGGTGCATGACCCAGGGGGCGTGTTGACGCGGCTTTTCCACATAGGGACGCCGTGACTCTGGAATGCCGGACCCCGGCGGGCACAGTGGGACTATGAACAGTGCACTCCACGGAACACATCCGCGGAAACCTCTGGGGACGCCCCCGCGAACCCGGGGTCTGGACCCGGACCTGCAGCCGCCCCCGCCCTGGGCAGCACTGCACCGGGGTGAAGACGATGCTGCCATCCTTCGACTCGTCGATTGGCTCACGGGTGCAGCAGGAGATCTCCTGGCATTGGCGGTTCCCGTGGACTGTGTGTGCTGCGGGGCGGAAGACCGGACCCTGTGCCCGTCCTGCGCCGGCAGGGTACGGGACTTGACCGGCCGGCCGTTCCGCGCTGAGGGCGGCGCCCCTGCCTTGATGGACATCGCCGGTACGCCTCTGCTGCCCGTGGTTGCCGCCGGCGTGTACAGGGACGAGCTTGCCCAGGCCCTGCTCTCCTTCAAACGGCACGGCCAGTACCAGCTCGGCAGATGCCTTGCCAAGGCACTGGCCGGAGCCCTCAGGGCCGCCGCCCCGTGCGACGAGCGACTGCTGCTGGTCCCGGTGCCCACGAGCACCGGCGGGTATCTCAAGCGGGGGTTCAGTCCCGTCCATCTGCTCCTCAGGGAAGCGGCACGGCAGCATCCCGGCCTCCACGTAGCGGATGTCCTGGGCAAGGCGCCGGGGCGGTACCGCCTGTTCGCCGGCGGGAACATCGGGCAGGCCCGGCAGCGGGCGCCGGCGGGGCAAAAAGGCCTGGGCAGGGGAGCCCGCGCCCAGCGCGTCCGGGGGTCCATGCGGATCAGGCGAGGCGCCCGGTCAAAGGCCGCAGGATGGCCCTGCCTCATCGTCGACGACGTCCTCACCACAGGTTCCACCCTCGCCGAAGCAGCCCGCGCACTCCATCATGCCGGGGCCCGGGTGAGGGGCGCCGTCGTGCTTGCTGCGACACGCCCGCCGGACGCACAGGACCAGGCCCCAGCGCCCGCCAGGCCGCAGAGAACAGCGCATGACTTAGAAAAAAATAAACCGGGAAAGGATGAATAACGGGTGGCTATGAACTAACGTCGGTGGTGGGTACCAAGAACAGAATGTACCTTTCGATGGCGGCTCGGAGAGGGGCTCGACTGTCAAGCCAGCCCGGCCCAAGGAAGCGCCGCCGTCGTGTCACCGAAGTCATTTGGAGGGCACCATGGAGTTTATGATCAGCGGACGAAATCTGACTGTTTCAGACCGGTTCCGCGAATATGCCGGGGAAAAAATCGCAAAGATCGAATCGCTGGGCGACAAGGTCCAGAGGGTCGACGCGAAAGTCTCCAAGGAGACCAATGCCCGGCAAACCGGCGACCAGCTGACCGTCGAAGTGACAGTTCTGGGCCGTGGGCCCGTGATTCGCGCCGAAGCCAGTGCCGCAGACAAATTTGCCGCCTTTGACCTCGCCTACAACAAACTGCTTGAGCGGCTCCGCCGGGCCAAGGACCGCAAGAAGGTCCACCACGGCCGCCACACCCCCAAGGCCGTCCGCGAAGCAACAGCGTCGCTTGAGCCCGCCAGCGCCCACGAACCGCTGTACCTTGAAGCGAACCACCGGGACGAAACTGCGCAGGCCCCCAAAGACACATCCCCTTACGACGTCGAGAACGACATTCCCGCCGGTAACTCCCCGGTCCTTATCCGGCGCAAGGTCTTTCCTGCGGCCTCACTTTCCCTCGACGACGCCGTGGACAACATGGAGCTCGTCGGCCACGACTTCTACCTCTTCGTGGACAAAGCGACCAACACGCCCTCCGTCGTGTACCGCCGGCGCGGCTGGACCTATGGGGTGATCACCCTCGACCACGAATGCGAGCCCGGTGACACCGTCATTGAGGAAAAGGTCCTTGCCTACCGCTCGGACGACGCCGCCGCCAACGCTTAGGGTGGACTTCACCACCGCCAGAGAGGACTGAATTTGTCGGCAACGCTGAGCCTTGACCAGGCACGGCGGATCGCGCTGGCAGCGCAGGGACTTCATAAAGGACGGCCCACCGGCCCCGTGACAGCACGGGCGGTGGGCCGGACTTTTGCCCGTCTGCAGCTCGTCCAGATCGACTCCGTGAATGTCCTGGTCCGCAGCCACTTCCTGCCCTTCTATTCGCGGCTTGGAAACTACGACCGGGACATCCTGCAGCGCATGGCGGGCAGCCACCCACGCCGCATGCTCGAATACTGGGCGCACGAAGCAAGCTACATCCGGCCGGAGCATTACCAGGACCTCCTGTTATGGCAGAAGCGGTCCTGGGTGGGTGCGTCCCGGCTGGACCCCGTGCTGCGAAGCGAGGTGGAGGGCAAAATCCTGGAGGTCCTTGCCCGGTCCAGGCCCATGACCGCCTCTGTACTGACCAGCCGCATCGGGCACGTCGAGGAAAGGCAGACTGACAACTGGGGGTGGAACTGGAACGCTGTCAAGCGGGTTCTGGAGCACCTCTTCGAAGCGGGCCTCGTATCGGCGGCTTCACGGACCGGGCAGTTCGAACGCAGGTACACACTGACCGCCAAAGTCCTCCCGCCCGCGCTTGTCCAGACAGCGGACGTGGACTCGGCGGCTGCGCTCCGGCGACTGACCGACGCTGCGGCACAGGCCCACGGAATCGGCACCATCCGCTGCTTCGCCGACTATTTCCGCACGCCCGTCAAAGCAACCGCACAAGCTGTCGAGCACCTGGTGGAGCAAGGCAGGCTGGAACCGGTCAACGTGGCGGGCTGGGGGCGGCCCGTCTTCCGGCATGTCGAGTCAGCGCTGCCGCGGCAGGCCACCGGCCGTGCACTCCTGAGCCCCTTCGATTCCCTGGTCTTTGAGCGCCGGCGGCTGTTGGAACTGTTCGGCTTCCATTACCGCATCGAGATCTACACGCCTGAGGCCAAACGGCGCTACGGCTACTACGTCCTGCCTTTCCTGCTGCGTGACCGCATCGTGGCTAGGGTGGACCTCAAAGCGGACCGGACTGGCGGCCGGCTGCTGGTCAGATCCGCCTTTGCTGAGCCGGACGCGCCGGCGGACACCGCCGTCGAACTCGCTGCAGAGCTGGCACTGATGGCGCAATGGCTTGGCCTGCCCGACGTGCAGGTAGGGCCCGCAGGGGACTTGTCCGCGGGGCTGGCGAAGGAACTCCTGCGCCTCTAGGGCGTATCGCTCTCAGGGAAAAGGGGCACCGCCAAGGTGTCTCTCCCGTAGACTGAACACGCCAGAATTCGGCGGCATCAAACTGGGAGCAACTTCACGTGGCATCACTTATCGAAAAAATCCTCCGTACGGGTGACAAGAAGACACTCCGGCAACTGCGGAACTATGCCGATTCCATCAATGCCCTTGAAGACTCATTTAAGACCTTTACCGACGCTGAGCTCCGTGAGGAGACGGACCGCCTCCGGGAACGCCACCGGGACGGTGAGAAGCTGGACGACCTGCTTCCCGAGGCGTTTGCCGCCGTCCGGGAAGCGTCGTCCCGTACGTTGGGGCTGCGCCACTTCGACGTCCAGCTGATGGGCGGCGCTGCCCTGCACCTTGGCAATATCGCTGAAATGAAAACCGGTGAGGGCAAGACCCTGGTGGCGACTGCTCCCGCCTACCTCAATGCCCTGACCGGCAAAGGTGTCCACGTTGTCACGGTCAACGACTACCTCGCCGAATACCAGTCCGAACTTATGGGCCGGGTCTACCGCTTCCTTGGCCTTACCAGCGGCGTCATCCTCGCCAACCAGGATCCGGCGGTCCGCCGCCAGCAGTATGCTGCCGACATCACCTACGGAACCAACAACGAATTCGGGTTCGACTACCTGCGCGACAACATGGCCTGGGACAGGACGGAACTGGTCCAGCGCGGCCACAACTTCGCCATCGTTGACGAAGTGGACTCCATCCTCATCGATGAAGCCCGGACGCCGCTGATTATCTCGGGCCCGGCGCAAGGGGACACCAACCGCTGGTACAGCGAGTTCGCCAAGGTAGTCCTGCGGCTGGAATCCGGGAAGGATTACGAAGTCGACGAGAAGAAGCGCACCGTCGGCGTCCTTGAGACCGGCATCGAAAAGGTCGAGGACTACCTGGGCATCTCCAACCTTTATGAGTCCGCGAACACCCCCCTGATTGGGTTCTTGAACAATGCCATTAAGGCCAAGGAACTGTTCAAGCGGGACAAGGACTACGTCATCCTGGACGGTGAAGTGCTGATCGTCGATGAGCACACCGGCCGCATCCTGGCAGGCCGGCGCTACAACGAGGGCATGCACCAGGCGATCGAGGCCAAGGAAGGCGTCGAGATCAAAGCGGAGAACCAGACCCTGGCCACCGTCACACTGCAGAACTACTTCCGCATGTACAGCAAGCTTTCCGGCATGACGGGCACCGCCGAGACTGAGGCGGCCGAGTTCATGAGCACGTACAAGCTTGGGGTTGTGGCCATCCCCACGAACCGCGACATGCAGCGCATCGACCAGCCGGACCTCGTGTTCAAGAACGAGGTCGTGAAGTTCGACGCCGTAGTGCGGGACATCGCCGAACGGCACGAAAAGGGCCAGCCCGTCCTCGTGGGCACCACCAGCGTCGAGAAGAGTGAGTACCTCTCCAAGCTCCTCGCGAAGGAAGGCGTCCGCCACGAGGTCCTGAACGCCAAGAACCATGCCCGTGAAGCTGCCATCGTTGCCCAGGCGGGCCGGAAGGGCGCGGTCACCGTGGCCACTAACATGGCTGGGCGCGGCACCGACATCATGCTGGGCGGGAATGCCGAGTTCACCGCAGTGGCAGAACTGGCCACGCGCGGGCTTGACCCGGAGGAGAACTCCGAAGACTACGAAGCCGCCTGGCCGGCCGCCTTCGAAGCAGCCAAGCAGGCCGTGAAGGACGAACACGAGGAAGTCCTGGACCTCGGAGGCCTCTACGTGCTGGGCACCGAGCGCCACGAATCCCGGCGTATCGACAACCAGCTTCGTGGCCGTTCCGGCCGCCAGGGCGACCCCGGCGAATCCCGGTTCTACCTCTCCCTCACCGATGACCTCATGCGGCTCTTCAATTCCGGGGCTGCCGAACGGCTGATGAACAGTTCCGTCCCGGACGACGTCGCGCTCGAGTCCAAGCTCGTGTCGCGTGCCATCGCCTCCGCCCAGGGACAGGTGGAAGGCCGCAACGCAGAGCAGCGCAAGAACGTCCTGAAATACGACGACGTCCTCAACCGCCAGCGCGAAGCGATTTACAGCGACCGCCGCCGCATCCTCGAGGGCGATGACCTGCACGAGAAGGTCCAGTTCTTCGTGGAGGACACCATCACCGCCCTGATCGACGCCGCAACCGCAGAAGGCAACGGCGACGACTGGGACTTCCACCAGCTGTGGGCGAATTTGAAGACCCTCTACCCTGTCAGCCTGACAGCCGAAGAGATCATCGAGGAAGCTGGCGGGAAGTCCCGGGTGACGGTCGAGATGCTCAAGGAGGAGATCCTCTCGGATGCCCGCCTGGTGTACCAGGCCCGTGAGGAAACCATTGGCGCCGAAAGCATGCGCGAACTCGAACGCCGTGTGGTGCTTTCGGTTATCGGGCGCAAATGGCAGGAACACCTCTACGAGATGGACTACCTCAAGGAAGGCATCGGCCTGCGCGCCATGGCGCAGCGCGATCCGCTGGTGGAGTACCAGCGTGAAGGCTTCGCCATGTTCCAGAGCATGATGGAGGCCATCCGCGAGGAGAGTGTTGGGTTCCTCTTCAACCTTGAAGTGGAAGTAACTCCTGCCCAGGACGTCGTCGTCCAGGACGCTTCCGGTGGCCACACCGAGCATGTCGATCCGCAGGTTCACGCCGCCGGTCTGGAAGCGCCGGAGAAGCCGGCCCAGCTGCAGTACACCGCCCCCAGTGAGAGCGGTGGAACCCAGACCCGGGTGGAAACCCGCCAGGGGGCCGGCCGTTCAGGAAACCCCGCCAAGGCAGCTGCACAGGACGCGGCGAAGCGGACCGGCAAGAAGAAGAAGCGCTAGCAGGACGCGGGTAAGTTATTGGCAACAGCAGGCAGGGCAGGGACGGAATCGTCCCTGCCCTGCCTGCTTCCCTCTGCAGCCGTGCGCACCACCGGCGGCTCAGCCAATGACGAGTTCAACGATCCGCCAGACTTGTTTGCTGCGCTCAAGCCGGACAGCGACGGCGCGGGCACGGACATCATCCACCACCACGGCACTGGCTTCGTAGATTCCGTCAGCCACCTCGCAGACCCGTACGGACCGGACTGTTGAATTCCGGTGGAGCCGGGCCAGGGCAGGATTGCCGGTCCTGGTAAGTTCGCGCCTGATCAGTGCCGCCCGGTGCTGCAGCGCTGCCAGGCAGCGCGGGTCCAGCCGGCGCGCCAACTGGTGGACAGGACGGATTCCGGCCAGGACCTCCATGGAGGCCTGAACGGTGCCGCGCGTGATGGCGCGGACTTCCGCGGCCTCGCTGACGGGCCGCAGCGGCGCCAGCACGGTCCCGGCCGACTGATCTGCCGGTTTGGGTGCCATGGACGCAGTTGCCGTGCTTCCCATGCTCCTCCCGCCATCCCTGGTGTCGGCGGCCAGCCCCTGGCCGGCCCGGGCAGGTGTCACTGCGGTCATGGTGTTCCCCTTGGTTGATTGGCTGTGTTGAGCTGGCTGGCGTTTCGTCTGGTTGGTTCGGCCGGCTGTGGGTGGACGTGCCGGAGTTCTTAGCGGTAGGGAGCTGTGGGTGCCTGGAGGACCTGGCCGGGCAACAGGACATCGGGACTTCCGCCGATCTGCGCACGGTTGGCGGCGTACCATCGGGGCCATTCGAGGGCGATGTCCACATCCGACGCTTCGGGGCCCAGGTAGTTCGCCACGATGTCCCACAGCGTGTCGCCGGCGAGAACTGCGACTTCCCCTGAGCTGCCGCCCGGGCCGGCAACGCCGGTATCCGGGACGGTCCTGGTTTGGGGTGCGGCCAGCAGGCCGGGCTCAACCACCTGGACAGCAGGCTGCCATCCAGGGTCAAGCGTGGAGGCCTGTTGTGGGCCGGCGCCTGTTCCTGCCGGCTTCGGGTCCGGTTCTTCCCAGCTTGCTGATGGTTTCCACTCCGGGATGAACTGTGGCTGGCCATTGCTGCCCGCGGACATGCCGCGTCCGCCGTACCCGGCTCCATCCGGGCTTTCCGCAGGGATTGACGGCGAGGATGACCGTGCCTGGGTGGGCGTCCATTCGGGCGTCGGTGGAACCGGTGCCGCATGTGCCGCGACACCCGTCACGAGTTGGAGCGACAGGACGGCAACCACGGCCCGCTGCATGAAAGCGGGGGAGAGCCTGCGTGCGGCCGCGGCAGCGCCGCGCTTCCCCAGATGTTCCAGCAGGACTGCTGCTCCGGCGCCCAGGATCGAGATGGTCCACCACAGCAGCAGGGCAAGACCTGCGGCCGCTGATGCTGCTGCCAGGAGGACATCGGTTGACGCCTCGTGGTGATGTGCCGCGGATACCTCCCACTGTGTGAGAAGGCCCGCCCCGAGGAGGCAAAGCAGAATGCCCAGTGCCAGCACTGCCAGGGCCATGGCTGCATCTAACCATCTTCCGCCAACGAAACGTGCCATTGTCCCTCTCTCGATGCATTTTGATACAGTTTGCTGCTGTTTGAACAGTCTGAGCGCATCGTAGGATGTTTGTCCAGACGTTGTAGAGAAAAATTGCGAGCGTTGACGGGCGGACAAGGGGACCCTACGCTGACGGGATGCGCTGGGATGCACTCTTCAACGACATGGAAAGCCAGCTGGCGGAGGTCGATCGCCTGGCTCTGGAGACGGAGGTCAATGAGCGGGCGCGGGCCGAGATGGTCGGCCTGCCGCTTGAAGACCGGCTCCGGGCAACGATCGGTTGCAGGATCGGCGTCCACTTGCTCTGCGGTGATTCGGTGCAGGGGGAGCTGGTGCATGCGGGTGCGGAGGCGCTGGTGCTGGACGAAGGCCAGCACCAGGTGCTCATTCCCTATTGGGCGGCAGCGCGCTATACAGGGCTGGGCAGGCACGTGCGGGCAGAGAAGTCGCGTGTCCGCCGGTCACTCGGCCTTGCCCACTCGCTGCGGGGCCTGGCACGGGACCGCGCGGAGCTGGTGGTGACGATCGGTGGCGGAGCCGGAACCACCCGGCTGGCGGGCGTCATCGACCGGGTCGGGAGCGATCACCTGGACCTGGCCGCCGTGATACCGGGCGAGGCGCGAAGAAATAGCAGTGTGGGCCAGGTATCAGCCATCCCGTTCGCCGTGGTGGCGATGGTCAGATCGAACAAATCGGGCGCCACAGCGGCGGGTTAGACCGACTTGGAGCGCGATTCCTGGATCATGCGGCTGGCCTCGGCATAGCGTTCCTCGATGTACTGCTCCAGCATCTTCTCTTCGACACGCCATTGGCCGCGGCCGCCCACCTGGATGGCCTTGAGCTCGCCGCTGCGGACCAGGGCGTAAGCGGCAGGCGAGTTGATCTGGAGCTGCTCCGCGACATCCGCGAGGGTGAGGAACCTTGGCATGCACCTATTTTGCCACCAAATGACGCATTTTGTGGCTGTTATCCACAGTTTGGCGGCATTTAAGAAAATGACTTTTGTTCAGGGGGCCTTGCGGCAACAATGAGGAAACCGGGCCAACTGGGTGGAGGTCCGGGATGCCTAGGGGGAGAACGGTATGGTTCCAGATGCAAATGCCACTGCAGCACGGCTTAAGCGGCCCTCGTGGAGGGATCCCCGGCTGCTGGTAGGCGTTCTCCTGGTCCTGGTGTCCGTCGCTGGTGTCATCTACCTCGTTGGCAGCGCAGACCGCACCACGGAGGTATATGCGGCGCGGGAGGGAATCGGGGTCGGAGAACGGCTGACGCCGGAGAACGTCGTCCGGGCTAAAGTACGGCTTGGCGATACCGAACAGCACTACATCACCGTGGAGTCGGGCCTGCCGCAGGGCGTCGTGGCCATGCAAAGGATCGCCAAGGACCAGTTGGTTCCACGGGCAAGCCTCGGTGAGGTCGACGAGCTGGACCGGAAACCTGTCGCCCTCAATATTGAGCAGACGCTGCCGTCGCAGGCCGTCGCGGGAGCCCGGGTCGATGTCTGGGTCGCGCAGCCGGATGCAAAAAACGGGTTCAGTGAGCCCAAACTCATTCTCCCGGGGGCCGAAATCGCCGAGGTTGCCAGCGGGTCCACTGCCCTTGGGTCCTCAAAGAGCACGGTGTTGATGGTCCTGGTGGATGACAAGCAGATGCCTGCCCTGCTGGGTGCCCAGGCCAATGCTGCGAAGATCTCCGTTGTGTGGAACCCGGGTGGAGCCAAGTGAACATCCCCGTCGTCACCGTGGGGCAAAGCCGCGAGGATCTGGTGGGCGGACTCGAGAGGCTGCATGGTCCGGTCACGGTGGTGCGAAGGTGCGCGGAACTTCCCGAGCTGCTCGCGGCCTGCCAAAGTGGCCTGGCGAGGGCCGCAGTGGTGGCTGAGGGGTCCGAGGGACTGACCGCCTCCCTGGTGGACCGCCTTGGGGCTGTTGGCGTTGCGGTGGTTGCGTTGACTGACAGCGCGGAGGAGGCAGCCAGGCTCCGGAAGATCGGTGTTGCCTCTGCGCTGACTGGGGTTGAGTCCGCCCAGCTCTCGGACAGGATCGCTGAGGCTGTGGGGCAGCTGACCGGAGCCATCCGCCCAACGGGCCTAAGTGCAGGTTCTGACACCGGCGCTGCCCTGGTTACGAAACCCGTGGAGCCGGATCCTGGCACGGAGAGTCCCGGAAGCGGAAAAGTCGTGGCCGTCTGGGGTCCGGCGGGGTCCCCGGGAAGAACCACGATCGCGGTGAACATCGCCGGCGAGCTGGCGGCGGAGGGGCAGGACGTTCTGCTGATCGACGCCGATACGTACGGCGCCAGCGTAGCGGCCGTGCTGGGATTACTGGATGAATCAGCCGGTTTGGCCCAGGCGTGCAGGCTTGCCGACCAGGGTCTGCTGGACGCCGATGGCCTCCGCAAGGTGGCAACCAGGGTCGCCACGTCGTCCGGCACATTCCGGGTGTTGACCGGCATAACCCGGGCAGACCGCTGGACGGAACTCCGGGCCGCCGCCTTGTCGCTGGTCCTGGAACGAGCCCGGCAGGTGGCCGACGTGGTTGTGGTTGACACCGGGTTCTGCCTGGAGGCGGATGAGGAACTGAGTTTCGACACGATGGCGCCTCGGAGGAATGCTGCCACACTGCGCCCCCTGGAACTGGCTGACACGGTCTACGCTGTTGGTGCCGCGGACCCCGTGGGTGTTCCCCGCATGGTTCGAGGTCTCGCTGAGCTGGAGGCGGCAGTTCCCCAGGCGTCACCGACTGTCGTCATGAACAAGGTGCGGGCCTCCGCCGTGGGCCGGGCCCCGGAGCGGCAGTTGCGGGACGCATGGGAACGATACGGACCGGCCACCGGGCTTTCCGCCTTCATTCCCCATGACCCCGCAGCCGCGGATGCAGCCCTCCTGGCTGGCTCGCTCCTTCTCGAAGCCTGCCCGGAGTCTCCGCTGAGAATTGCGATCCGGGCGTTGGTTTGTGCATCCGGCCAGCGAAAAGCGAAATCCTCTGTATTTTCTTCCACACCAAGGGGAAGGGCAAACGACTAGGCTCGCCATAAGAGCTGCAAAGGTGCGGCGAATATCTCATATGGAGGCGTTGTCGATGTCGTCTGGATCCAGCGTGGAGGACCAGCCCCTCTCCATTGAAGGCCTTGAAGGCTTCATGGGGGACTACTACCAGCACCTGGCTGAGGAGGATGCCCGAGGCTACCCCCGCGATGTCCTTGAGGCGCGGGCCAGCCAGCACCGGGCCGCGGCGGCTGTCCGCCAGCCCGGACAGGCGAAGATCTCGATTAACGACGAAGAGGACAGCAGCGTCATCTTCGTCGTCACAGACGATATGCCGTTCCTCGTCGACTCTGTCAACGCCGAGCTCGTACGCCAGCACGCCGCCATCAAGCTGGTGGTCCACCCGCTTTTCGTCGCTACCCGGAACCGCGAAACCGGTGAACTGGTCAGGGTCAACCGGGTTCCCGCGCACTTGGGAATCTCCAGCGGGGATACGGCGGCCATGCCCAACCTTTCCCACCTGATCGCGCAGGGTGAAGACGCCTCGCACATGGAGTCCTGGATCGCCGTCGAAATCTCCCGCGTGTCCGACGACGCCAAGCAATCGCTCCTCGCAGGCCTTACCCGCGTGCTGAAGGATGTCCGGGCGGCCGTCGAGGACTGGTCCAAGATGCGCCAAAAGGCACTGGAGATCTCCGAAAGCCTGGACCAGGTGGCAAATTCGGCGCAGATTGTAGAGCTGCGGCAGGCCAAGGACCTGCTCCGCTGGCTGGACGACGGGAACTTCACATTCCTCGGCTACCGGGAATACGACCTGCTCAACGTCGACGGCGAGGACGTCCTGGAACTGCGTGAGGACAGCGGCCTGGGGCTGCTGCGGGCGGCCGCCGACTCCCCGCACATCCAGCACCTTACCGACACCGGCCGCAAGAAGGCGCGGGAAAAGCGCGCCCTTGTGATCACCAAAGCCAATTCCCGTTCCACGGTTCACCGTTCGGCCTACCTGGACTACATCGGCGTCAAAAGTTTCGACGCCGCAGGCAACGTCAACGGCGAGCGGCGCTTCATCGGACTCTTCGCCACCAGCGCCTACGCCGGATCCGTCCGCGACATTCCCATCGTCCGGGAAAAGGTCGACGCCGTGCTGCAGAGCGCAGGCTTCCCACCGGACTCGCACTCCGGCAAGGACCTCCTGGGAATCCTGGAGACCTACCCACGTGATGAGTTGTTCCAGATCGAAATTCCCGATCTGGCGGCAACGGCGCTCGGTATTCAGAAGCTGCAGGAGCGGCGGCGCACCAGGCTGTTCCTGAGGCCTGACATTTACGGACGGTTCATGTCCGCTGTGGTCTACCTGCCCCGCGACCGGTACACCACAAACGTCAGGCTCCGTATCGAGCAGGAACTCCGCGAGACGTTCCAGGCGGTGTCGATCGACTACGAGGCACGCATGACCGAATCAGCCCTCGCACGGTTGTTCTTCCGCATACGGCTGCCCAAGGACGCCGACGTCAGCCACGTCAACAGTGACGAACTGGAAAAGCGGCTGGTCCGCGCGGCACGGTCCTGGAGCGAAGGCATCGCGGAAGTACTGCGTGAGGGGCGGGACCCGGCAGAAGCCAAGCAGCTCGCCGCCATCTGGGCCGAGGCGTTTCCCGCGAGCTACCGGGTGGACTACGAAGTCGAAGACGCGCTGGAGGACATCTCCCGCTTCGAGAAGTACGGTGCGGCCGCCGAGAGGAACACCGGCGCCCGTCAGGACCGGCCCGGCGTCCATGTGTACCTTCCTGAGGGGGCCGGCGCCACGCTGGAGGAAGACGCCAGGGTCAAGCTCTACATGCTGGAGCCCAAGAGCCTGAGCCAGATCCTGCCGTACTTCCACAACCTGGGACTTGAAGTCCTTGATGAACGCCCCTTCGAAATCGAAACAGCCGACCACCGGGACTTCTTCCTCTATGACCTGGGGCTGAAGTACCCGGCCGGGGTGGATCCGGTGTCCACGGGTGAGCTCCTTGCCGAGTCATTCGGTGCGGCGGTCACCGGTGCTGCCGAATCTGACAGCTTTGACCGCCTGGTTCTGCGCGAAGGCCTGCACTGGCGCCAGATCACGGTGCTTCGGGCCTACGCCAGGTACATGCGCCAGATGGGCAACAGCAGCTCCTTCGGCTTCATGGCGGACACCCTCCTGGCCAACCCGGATGTGACCCGGGGCCTGACGGCACTCTTTGCCGCCCGCTTTGATCCCGCCATCGGCGAAGGCGGCCGCGGGGAAGCCCAGACGACCGTCCGGCAGGAACTGGCAGTGTCCATCGAGAAAGTTGCCACCCTCGACGCCGACCGCGTCCTGCGCACCTTCGTCAACCTCATCGAGGCCACCCTTCGCACCAACTTCTACCAGGACAAGCCACACCTGAGCTTCAAGCTGGATCCGGCACAGATTGAAGGGCTGCCATTCCCGCGGCCCATGTTCGAAATCTGGGTTTACTCCCCGAGGGTGGAGGGTGCCCATCTGCGGTTCGGCAAGGTCGCCCGCGGCGGCCTCCGCTGGTCCGATCGGCGCGAGGATTTCCGCACCGAGGTCCTGGGCCTGGTGAAGGCGCAGACCGTCAAGAATGCCGTCATCGTCCCCACCGGGGCGAAGGGTGGCTTCTTCGCCAAGCAGCTTCCGGACCCGTCAGTCGACCGGGCAGCCTGGATGGCTGAAGGGGTTGAAAGCTACAAGACCTTCATCCGCGGGCTGCTGGACCTGACTGACAACCTCGTTACCGAAGCCGGCGGCGAGCGGCTCGTCCCGCCGTCGAACGTTGTGAGGCATGACGACGACGACTCCTACCTTGTGGTCGCGGCGGACAAGGGAACCGCGACGTTCTCGGACATCGCAAACGGCCTGTCCGCGGAGTACGGGTTCTGGCTGGGCGACGCCTTCGCTTCCGGCGGCTCGGTAGGGTACGACCACAAGGCAATGGGTATCACCGCCCGGGGTGCCTGGGAATCGGTCAAACGGCATTTCAGTGAGCTGGACCTGGACACGCAGACGCAACCCTTCACCGTGGTGGGTGTGGGAGACATGTCCGGGGACGTTTTCGGCAACGGCATGCTGCTCTCCCGGCACATCCGCCTCCTGGCCGCGTTCGACCACCGCCATATCTTCCTGGACCCCAACCCGGACGAGGAATCTTCCTTTGTGGAGCGGCAGCGGCTGTTCGAGCTGCCCAGGTCCTCGTGGGACGACTACGACAAGTCGCTGATCAGTGAAGGCGGCGGGGTCTTTGCCCGGCAAGCCAAGTCCATTCCGCTATCCCCACAGGTGCGGAGCGCGCTGGGGCTGTCCGCGGAGACTTCCGAACTGAGTCCGCCCGAGCTCCTGCGGGCCATCCTGCTGGCACCGGCAGACCTTCTCTACAACGGCGGAATCGGGACGTACGTCAAGGCGGCCTCGGAGACCAACGCGTCCGTGGGCGACAAGGCAAATGATGCGATCCGTGTCGACGGCCGGGACCTGCGGGTCAAAGTGGTCGGTGAAGGCGGCAACCTGGGCATGACCCAGCGCGGACGCATTGAAGCTGCCCTGCAGGGGGTCATCCTGAACACCGACGCGATCGACAACTCGGCCGGCGTCGACTGCTCCGACCACGAAGTGAACATCAAGATCTTCGTGGACCGGATGGTCGCCGCGGGCAAGCTGCCTGAGGCCGAACGCGCAGACTTCCTTGCATCCATGACAGACGAGGTCGGCCGGCTGGTCCTCGAAGACAACATCGACCAGAACATCCTGCTCCTGAACGACCGGACCCGGGTGGCGGAATGGAGCCCCAGCTATGAACGGCTCATGGACTGGCTGGAGAAGAGCGCAGACCTGAAGCGGGACCTGGAGGCGCTGCCTACCACAGAAGTGCTGCGCGAACGGCTGCAGCAAGGGCAGGGCCTGACCTCTCCCGAGCTGTCGGTGCTGGCCGCCTATGCCAAGATCGAGCTTGCCTCGGCGCTCCGGGACAGCGACCTCGCGGATGACCCCTGGTTCCGGGACACGTTGCGTTCCTACTTCCCGCACCAGCTGCGTGAACGTTTTGACGCGGAGCTGGATACCCATCCGCTGCGCCGGGAAATCATTGCCACCGTGGTGGCCAACGACATGATCAATCTGGGTGGAATCACGTTCGCCTTCCGCGTCATGGAGGAGACATCGGCCAGCGAAGTGGCTGTCGCGAAGGCTTTCGTGGCGCTGCGGGAGGTCTATGAGCTCGATGCGATGGTGGCCGAACTGAACAGCCTGCCTGCTTCGTTCCCCACCGAGCACTGGAGCACGGTCCACCTGGACATCCGCCGGCTTCTCGACCGGGCAGTGCGGTGGCTGTTGAGCCAGGAAAGCGTGTCGCGCCCCATCGCGGACGTGGTGGGCGAGTTCAAGCCGCTGATGGATCCGATGCGCGCCCGCCTCCTGGACTACCTGCGTGGCGATGACCGTCAGCGGGTGGCCGAATGGTTGGAGAAGGGACGCGAATGGAACCTTCCCGAGAACCTCGCGCTGCGCTGGGCGGAGCTGTTCGAAAGCTTCGTGCTGTTGGATGTCGCCAAGATTGCCCGGACACGGAAGGACCGCGTCGAGGATATCGCTGCCGTCTACTACACCGTCTTTAACCGGTTCCACGCGGATTCCCTGCTCGAACGGATCAGCAGCCTGCCCCGGCAGGACCGGTGGCAGGCCTTGGCCCGCGCGGCCCTGCGGGATGACCTGTACTCCACCGTCTCGGACATAACGACGGCGGTGCTGGACGCCACCTCCGCCACGGACGCGCCCGAGGCGCGGCTCAAGGATTGGGAAGGGCAGAATGCCGAGCAGTTGGGCAGGGCGAAGAGCATGTTCGATGAGGTGAATGCGCTCGAGGCCGACGACATGGCTTCACTGTCGGTAGCATTGAGGCTCTTGAGGTCAATCGTCCGGCGCTAGCGGTGCGGCGTCGCAAATGGAGGTGCAGTGGCAATCTTTACGGACCCTATCAGGGAACATGCTGATTTCGGGCCGGGCGATGCCGAATGGCTGCACCTCCTGGTGGGGGACTGGCAGATGGTCGCTGACCTTGCGTTCGCGGACCTGGCGCTGTGGTTCCCCCACCCTGAGCTTGGCTATATTGCCCTGGCCCACGTGCGCCCCTCCACCACGCATACCGCCTTCCATAGCGACTTTGTGGGGGAGGGGATCCGCTCCGACCTGAAGCCCCTGGTGGACAAGGCCTGGCACAGCAAGTCCATCGAGCGCTCCAGTGAAACGAACTGGAACAGCGAAATGGCGTTGCGGGTGGAGGCCGTCCCCATGGTCCGGAACGGCCGTACCCTTGCCGTGGTCACCACCCACATGGACCTGTCCAGCTCGCGAATGCCGTCCCGGCTGGAGCTGACCTACCGCCAGTGCGCCTACGACCTGCTTCGGATGGGAACGCTGGGGCTGTGGCCTGACTTTGCCTCGCCCACCGGGTCCCGGCGGGGTGCGCCCCGTGTGGGGGACGGGCTGATCCGGCTCGATGCCGACGGCGTCGTGCAGTACGCGAGCCCCAACGGCGTCTCTGCCTTCCGGCGCCTGGGTGACGGCGAATCCCTGGAGGGACGCTCGCTTGCGGAGGTAACCGCCGGCCTCCTGAAGGACCGGCGCATGGTTGATGAGACCCTGCCGCTGGTGGTTACCGGACGTATGCCGTGGCGCAGCGAGATTGAGTCCCGTGGAGTGAGCCTGTCCCTGCGGGCGATTCCGCTCCGGGATGAACAGCAGCGGTTCGGTGCGCTGGTTCTCTGCCGGGACGTCTCTGAGCTGCGACGGCGTGAGATGGAGCTGGTGACCAAGGATGCCACCATCCGGGAGATCCACCACCGGGTCAAGAACAATCTCCAGACCGTGGCTGCGCTCCTGCGGATGCAGTCGAGGCGCATGGTGAGCGATGAGGCGAAGCAGGGGCTGGAGCAGGCCATGCGCCGGGTTGCGACCATTGCCCTGGTCCACGAAACCTTGTCGCAGGGCCTGACCCAGAGCGTTGATTTTGACGAGCTGATTGGGCGCCAGTTCCGCCTGTCGGCTGAGGTGGCGTCGCCGTCGCAACAGGTCAGGACCGAGCGTTCGGGAACGTTCGGTGAGCTTCCCAGCGATTTGGCCACGCCGCTTGCGTTGGTCATCAACGAACTGGTCACCAACGCGGTTGAGCACGGGCTTGAGGGCAGGGCAGGAACAGTGTGGCTGGTTGCTGACCGGTCTGAGGCGGAAGACGGTGAAGAACTGACAGTGACCATCGCCGACGACGGCGTGGGACTGCCGCAGACCCCGCACGTCGAGGGGCTGGGGCTTCAGATTGTGCGCACGTTGGTAACCAGCGAACTGGGCGGCACCATCACGTGGGAACGCCGCGACGGCGGCGGAACCGAGGTCAAGATCCGGCTCAGCCTGGCGGGTAAGTAGGCACCGGCCCGGCGTGGCCTCTGCCTGATTCCGGAGACCACAGCCGAGTTACCAGCGGCTAAGCCAACGAAAGACCCCGGGACAATCCAGTGTGGAATGTCCCGGGGTCTTTGCGATGTCCGGCCGATTGGCTTTGGGCCATGTCCGGGAGGTTTAGGTGTGGCCGGCCGTCCTAGGAGGCGCGGCGGGCACGGGCAGCGCGGCGCTTGAGGGCGCGGCGCTCGTCTTCACTCATACCGCCCCAGACGCCCGCGTCCTGGCCGGACTCAAGGGCCCACTGCAGGCAGGTGTCCACAACCGGGCACCGGCGGCAGACGCTCTTGGCTTCCTCGATCTGCAGGAGGGCAGGGCCTGTGTTTCCAACGGGGAAGAACAGTTCCGGGTCCTTGTCGAGGCACGCTGCGCGGTTACGCCAATCCATGCTGATCAGTTGCTCCATTTCTGGGAAGTGCCTTTGTGAAATTATTCACTAGTGGCTACAAAGGAAAAGGGCCCTCTGGGGCCCCCTTGGTCATCTGCATCAAGCCTGTCATGTTAACGCTGTGTAAACAAGGGGTAAGAACGCACGATATCCCTCGAAACCTGAGCGATGCATCACAGTGGCGGCTCCTGCCCTCACCAGTGTCAGACTATGTCCGGTAGGGTGCCAGTGTGTCAAGACCCCCCGCAGAACCAGCAGGCAGTGCATCTTCTCCCGACAGCCCTGACGGCCCGGACCATCAGGACGGTGGCCGGCCGGCCGCTGTCCCCGGTGCGGCAAAGGTGGTGTCCCTTGTGGCGGCTGCTGAGGCCACGGCACTTCTCGCTGCTGCGGGCTGGTATGCCTACGAATTGCTCTCGGGAAGCCCTGTCCTGTCGTTCTGGGGCGCTGTCTTCACCCTCGGCCTCCTGCTGGCCTTTTCGGCCTGGCTGTTCGCTGTGGCTGTCTTTCTTTACCGTGGGTACCGCTGGACCCGGGCCGCTGCGTTGGTGGCACAATTGTTCGTCCTGACCATTGGAGTGCCGGCCCTGACCAGCGGGCTGGTCCTGGCGGGGCTGGCAATGCTGGTTCCGGCGGTCGTCGCGATTGTCTTTTTGTTTTCCAACAAGGTGATCAACCACGCCTCCCGGACAGGTAGCGCACCTCCCACCCTCTGAGGTGCCGCAGTGGCCGGTTGATGTTTCCAACCAGCCCGGAAGACTAGTCGGAGCGCTGTTCCGCGGGCGGGAACTATGAGCCCTTAGCCGGTCCCGGAGGCCTTTTCTTCCGCGCCTGCCCAGGCAACCTGCAGCGTTTGGGAGGTGCCGGAAGAAATGAGGACACCCCGTCCCGGCGGGGAGTGTGGCTCCACTTCGAAGCGGACCCCGTAGAAGTCCCCGTCGGCAAAGGACCGAGGGCCAAGCAGCAGTCCGACCCCTGAAGTCCTCGCGCCCATCATGAGTGGAACACGCTGGATAAGTGCGGGGCTGTAGGCGGCGGCAACCACGAGCGAATGGCCCAAGGCGTTCAACTGCTCCAGCGCCCTCCACGCGGGCGGGCCAAGCAGGTCGACGTCATCCACGAGCAGCACTGCGTCCCGTGGCAGCACGCCTCCCTGAGCCTGCAGGAGCAGGTCACCCCAACAGTCTTGCGTGGACTTCGGAGATTCAGAAGGAATGCACCACGGTTGTTCAGGATTAAGCGCCACCAGGGCCTCCAGGGTGTTGCTCTTGCCGTTTCCGGGGTTGCCAAGGACCGCGACGACGCCCCCACGCGGAAGCCGGACGGAGACTGCGCCCGCCTCGTCCCCGGCCACACCCAGGATGACCTCCTGATGATGCCTGCGGCCTCCCGGGACCTGGCCTGACGCGCTGCCTCCACCGCTGCGACGTGGATTCCCGTCCAAAGGTCGGGATACCGGCTTGTCCGGCGGCGTTGAAGGCTGTGCCAACGTCAGTGCCGCCAAGGCTGCTACCTGTCCTGTCGTGATGAGGGCGGGTAGGGGATCCACCCGAAACGGGGGCGACGAGGCCCTCGGGTGTTTGGCAGTGTTCACGTCACCGCCGTCCCGGGCTGGACGTCGGTAAAACTGGCAGACAGCGGGGCCACCTCCAGCGATGGGGCCGAAGGCCACAGCCCTGCCTTCGACTCCCGCAGTGGCAGGCATCCTGGGCCACAGTGCGCGGCTTTCCTCTGTGGATCCAGCCGGGAAGTAGAAGCGGTTTGGAATGGCGGCGAAGAATCTGGCGGTAACCAGCTCCCGCTCTCCCGACAGCAACAGGGTAATTCCAGCCATGGCGCCGTCGCGGACGAGGTCATGGACCAGGTCTTCCGCCCAGGCCAACGGCCCGGACCGGAAGGCGGCAACCCAGGAGCCCCAAGCGGAAATGGCGACGGTGAGAGGTACGCGCACAGTCGCTGGCTGGGCCAGGCGCCGGCCCAGTTCCTCGACAAGTCGCTCCAGCACGCGTACCCCTCGCCGAAGATCGTGGATTACCGCATGCGCACCTGTCCGGCTTTCGCGGGCGAGCTCCGAGAAGCTTCCACTGCCGTCGAGGAAGTAGAAATGCGCTTCCCGGGGACTCGCCATCAGCCGTCCAATTGTCATTTCCAAGGATCCTCCGGCGCCGGAAGCAGGGCTGCCAATGAAGGCCGCGTGGCTATGGACACCAGGCTGCCAACCCAAGTGCTTTACCACTTGTTCGCCAGGTAAATCCATCATGCCAAGCGCTACCTGGCCACACGAGTCCACGGGCGGGGGACACCGCCATCCAGGGACTGCAGAACCGGCCGGATCGTCCGGAGCACTTTCGTCCAGTTCCGTCGGCAGGGGAGGAGCGACAGGCTTCCTCGGACCCGGCGTGTCCCGGGCAGCACAAAGACTCCTCACCATTGCTGACAGCGGTTCAACGGCCTGTGCCGGAGTCACTGGAGTGGGTGCAGCAATGGCGGGGTGGTTCGGCCGCCGGGTGAGGTATTCCGTTGTCAGGTGGACGGCGACTCCCGGCAGTTGGGATCCCGCGCCCGCGGAAGCGAGGGACGCCGCCTGGAACTCCTCAGGCGGCTCCGCCCCGCGGGCCAGGAAAGCCCGGCCGGGGGTGTCGACATTGATGGCGGCCGCCGCCCTGGAGTTGATGATGTCGACCGATTCCATGTCGGACTGCACTCGAAGGGCGATGCTGGAGGTGACGTTCGCACGGATGTCGGCTGTCAAGGCTCCTTGTGGCCGCTGGGTTGCCATGACCAGGTGGATGCCCAGCGACCGTCCAATGGATGCTACGCGCATCAGTTCACGGAGGGCCTCCGGAGCTTCATCAACGAGCATCCTGAACTCATCAATAACGATGACCAAGTGCGGCAGGACAAGTTCGTCTGCCCACGGTGTGTTTCGGTACGTGGAGATGTCGGGGACGTCCGCCGCAGCAAGGCGTCTCTCCCGCAGTTGGACTTCGGCTCGAAGTGACGTCAGTGTCCGCTCCAGTTCCGGAATGGAAAGGTCCGTCTGCAGCCCAACGCAGTGGACAAGCCCGCTGAGGGGGCCAAGTCCGGAACCGCCTTTGAAATCGATGAAAAAGAAGTTGACCCGCTCGGGCGGGTAGCTCATTGCCAGTGCAAGCGTGAGGCTCCGGAGGAGCTCGGACTTTCCCGCACCTGTGGTGCCCGCAACCAGGAGGTGTGGCCCATCGGACTGGAGATCCACCGTTCTGGTTCCGGCCGCGCTGACGCCCACAGGTACCGCCAGCCTGTTGTCCCGCCCACTGACGTTCCACCGTTCGACCGTGGCGGCGGCCGTCAGGGGCAGGATGTCGTCCAGGCTGCAGGACGAGGGAAAACAGTTCGGCTGCTCCTCATTCCCGCGCCTGCTACCTGCCATCGACCGGCAGAAATTGGTAAACACATCCTCCGGCACAAGGTCAGCGACGAAGCCGGTTTGGTGGCCATCCAGCCGCAGGACCGAATTCCGGTTCGACAACAGGACGTCGGCTTCAGGCCACTCGCCCTCCGAAAGCATGAAGTGAAGAACGCGCCACCCCTGCTGAATGGCCGCCTCACGGACCGGGTTCCCGGCCGCCGTGGAACCTTCTCCCAACAGCAAAAGGACTCCGCGCTCGCGGCCTTGGGGAAGTTTGCCCTTCACTGCGTCCACACCCGCCGGAGTTCCTGAGGTCAGAGTCACCCCGGAAAGAAACCGGGCGGCGAGTGGCAGGTCTTCCGGGAGTCCGTGGACCAGGACATGCGTCCTGCACCCGGCCGGGTACCCCGCCAACTGCATGAGCAGCGACCTGATGCTGCCGTCGACGGCAACGCGCAGGCCGGCCACAGTGGTTAACGGACGTGCGGGGTCGAGGAGGACAGGCACCATGCCGGCCGAGGGAACGGGCTTATCGCCGCCTGCTGCTTCAATTCGCACGTTCGCCGCCTGTTCTGCCAGTCCAAGCCGCAACCAGACGCCGTCGCCGGGGTCGGAACTGCCCGTCCCTGCAGCTTCCGCGGCCGCAAGTGCCACCAGGGGAAGGGAAGGTGCGGACCGCCGTCGTCGGTCCCTGTCTTTCCGGACAGCGTCCTGTATCGCCAGCGACAATTCCCGCCGCTGGCGGCGTCCGCTGGCAGCCGGTATCAGGACGGAAAATACCGAAGCAGCAGAGAATGCCAGGAACATCCACATTCCTGTGAACACGGCCAGCAGTATTCCAATGGCCAGCGGGAGCAAGGCCGTCAGAAGCAGGACCAGGCGGTTGCCCGGGTCGACCCGGCCTCGGACCACGATAGGTTCCGCGACCGACTTGCCCGCGTCTTCAAGAACCCTTCCCGGCAGGTCGGCAAACACCAGTGACAAGCAGGACTGCCCGCACCTGATGCTGGAGTCGGTGGTGATGACCGCATTGCGGATCCTTTCGCCGTCGACAAAGGTGCCGTTGGCGCTGTCCAGGTCTATCAGGATGATGTCCGTGTCCGTGACGACGACGCGTGCATGTTCACGGGAGAGCTCAGGGTCCGGGATGACGATCCGCGTACCGCTGCGGCCAATGCTGTAGCTGCCACGGCGAAGCGGCATGACCGTTCCCGCTGCAGCTCCGCTGTCCACGGCAAGGGCCAGTGTCGCGGCAACTTCATCAACCCGGCGCCGGCTCCGTGTGCTGGCAGGCGCGGACCCGCTGTCCACGAGCACCGCCGCCTCAACAAGGGGAGGAACGCCGACGACGAGGGAACGCAGGTCCTCGCCATCGACTGTGACGGCGCCTGCGCCGAACTTGCCCACCAACTGTTCATGTATCGCGTGGCCGGGGGTGCCCCCGGGAACATCGATGGACAGTTCCAGTGATGGCTGCAGGCCGGATCCCGGGCCAGCGACCAGGGTGCAATTAAGCGTCATGCGTTGGGGTCCTTCGTACGTGTACCCACACGCTAACCAAGGGGTGAAACACGTCCCAGCCGCAGCGCACCGTATGTGGATAAAGCCGTAAGGTCGTGTGCAGCATCACACGCGAGGCCTGATTCGACGGGCCGCACAGTCCCTCGGGTAGGCTAGAGCAGCAGACAATGCGCACCATTGCGCTGCCCGCATTCGAACCAGGAGATTTTGTGACCGCTGACCTTGTCATCGTAGGGTCCGGCTTTTTTGGCCTGACAATCGCAGAGCAGGCCGCCACCGAACTGGGCCTGAAGGTCGTTGTCCTCGACCGGCGCCACCACATAGGTGGAAACGCTTACAGCGAAAAGGAAGAGCAGACCGGAATCGAGGTGCACCGCTATGGAGCGCACCTCTTCCACACCTCCAATGAGCGCGTGTGGGAGTACGTCAACCGGTTCACGACGTTCACCAACTACGTCCACAAGGTCTACGGCGTACACAAGGGCGAGGTCTACTCCCTGCCGATCAACCTGGCCACGATCAACCAGTTTTTCCGCGCCAACCTGACCCCGGGACAGGCCCGTGAGCTGATCCAGGAACAGGCCGGGGAACTGGCAGGCACCGATCCGCAAAACCTGAATGACAAGGGCATCCAACTGATCGGCCGCCCGCTGTACGAGGCCTTCATTAAGCACTACACCGGCAAGCAGTGGCAGACCGACCCCAAGGATCTGCCGGCAGGCATTATTTCCCGGTTGCCCGTTCGCTACAACTACGACAACCGCTACTTCAACGACAAGTATGAGGGCCTGCCGACCAACGGCTACACCGCCTGGATCGAAAAGATGGCGGAGCACCCCAACATCGAGGTCCGGCTCAACACCGACTTCTTCGATGAGTCGCACGAGTACAGCAAGAACAAAGTCGTGGGCAACATCCCGGTGGTCTATACGGGCCCGGTGGACCGGTACTTCGACTACGCCGAGGGCGACCTCTCCTGGCGCACCATCGACTTCGAGGAAGAAGTCCTGGACATGGGTGACTTCCAGGGCACGTCCGTTGTGAACTACAACGATGACGACGTCCCCTACACGCGCGTTATTGAACCGCGCCACTTCCACCCCGAGCGTGACTACCAGACCGAGAAGACGATCATCATGCGCGAATTCTCGCGTTTTGCTGAGAAGGGCGACGAGCCCTACTACCCGGTCAACACCTCTGCGGACAGGGAGCGGTTGCTCAAATACCGGGACCTGGCCGCGGCGGAAAAGGATGTCCTGTTTGGTGGCCGTCTGGGCACATACAAATACCTGGACATGCACATGGCCATCGGTTCGGCGCTCAGCATGTTCGATAACAAGATCCGGCCGCACTTCGAAAGCGGCGTGCAGCTTGAAAGCGGGGGAGTCGACGCATGATCGGTTCGCCGGGCTGGGCGACACTCCAGCGGGTGATATTCCCGCCCGAGTCCGGAGTGGACACGATGTCGCTCTATGCGGACCCCGGCCCGGCAGCAGGAATACGCTTCCGGGAAAGTGACGAGTCGGCGCGGAATCCCAAACGGGCAGAGGAAAAACTGCAACTTGTTGGCTCCAGCCAACGGGAGGTGCATTTCGACGACCTTCTGTCCCGTTATTCCCTCCGCGTGCGTTCAGGAGAGCAAATCTCGCTGGGGACGTATTTCAATGCCTTTCCTGCCAGCTACTGGCGCAGATGGACCCACCTGCGCGAAGTTCGTCTGGTGGTTGAGACCTCCGGCCACGGGTCCATCACCGTATATAAATCAAACGCCCGCGGAAACATCCAACGTGTCGATGGAAAGCGGGTCGACGGTGACGCAAGAACCGAATTCAATCTTTCCATCAAACCCTTTGGTGACGGCGGATGGTATTGGTTCGACGTGGCCTCAAGCCGCGGCGACCTTATCTTGCGCGAGGCCCGCTGGGAGGGGACGCCAGCAGAACGAGCAGCCGAAACGGTGACCATTCAGATCACCACCATGAACAAGCCGGACTTCTGCCTCGCCAACGTCCGTGCCCTGGCAGAACACCCGGAAGCGCTCGAGTTGGCACAGGAAGTGCTGATTGTTGATCAGGGCACGGATAAGGTTGCCGACCAACCAGGCTTTGCCGAAGTGGCAGGCCTCATTGGTCCCAAGCTTAGGGTCATCAACCAGGCGAACCTGGGTGGTTCCGGCGGGTTCGCCCGCGGCATGTATGAAGCCGTGGAAAACGGCAGCGACTACGTTCTGCTCCTTGATGACGACGTCGTGATGGAGCCGGAAAGTGTCCTGCGCATGATGGCCTTCTCCGGCCGGTGCCGGAAGCCAACTATCGTGGGCGGCCACATGTTCGATCTTTATAGCCGCAGCACGCTGTATTCAATGGGCGAGACGATCGACTCCCGGCGGTTCTCACCAAGCCAGCCTAACCAGGACATGCAGATGCGGCACGATTTCAGCGTGTCCAACCTCCGCCAGACGCCGTGGCTGCACAGGCGGGTCGACGTCGACTACAACGGCTGGTGGATGTGCCTGATACCCACTTCGGTTATACGCGACATCGGCCTTCCGCTGCCCTTGTTCATTAAGTGGGACGACTCGGAATATGGGCTCCGGGCCCGGGCTGCCGGCTACCGGACTGTTTCTTTCCCCGGCGCGGCGCTCTGGCATATCTCGTGGATTGATAAGGACGACCTGGTTGGCTGGCAGGCATATTTCCATAACCGGAACCGCCTGATAACTGCCCTCCTCCACAGCCCCCAGCCGAAGGGCGGTTCCGTGTTGCGGGAATCTTTCCAGGAAGACGTGAAGCACCTTGTTTCGCTTCAGTACTTCACTGTCCGCAACCGGCTGACGGCGAGGTCGGACCTGATGACCGGTCCGTCCCACCTCCATCCGTCCCTCGCTACCAAGCTCGAAAGCATCAACAAGCTGCGGGATTCCTTTCCTGATGCCCAGCTGCGTGAAGACGTAGAGGATTTCCCCGCACCTCCCCTGGGAGCGGGACCTTCGGGGCAGGCCGACAGCCAGATGCCCGCCAAGAAGGACATGGTCAAGTGGGGCCTGAAGACAGTGGCCCGGCAGTTGCTCAAGCAGCCCTCCGCGGACTCGCTCGAACGACCCCAGGGTTACCTTGCCCATGTGGACAACAGGTGGTTCCGTACGGCGCAGTTCGATTCGGTCGTAGTGTCCAACGCCGAGGGGACCGCCGCCTCTTGGTATAAGCGCGATCCCAGGAAACTGAAAGAGATGCTTAAGGAGTCTGCCCTCCAGCACGCAGCGCTCTACAGGAACTGGGACAGCTTGGCGGCAGACTATCGCTCAGCCCTTACTGATCTGGTCTCTATGGAGGCGTGGCGTGTCAGCTTTGACATGGAGCAGGAAACCAATCTTCATCATTAAGGGATGAAGCAGCCGTAATGGAAGTCGCCCCCAAATCTGTTGGGGGCGACTATTCATTTCGCCATCTTGGACATATTTCCCGGTGTTTGCGGTGCAAGCTGCGGCGTCATCAAGAGTCGGTAAAGACAGAGCCCGGCAATGGACAAGACGATCACGTAGGCAACGGCCAACCCTTGCCATGACATGGGAGGCTGCCACTGGGGTTCGAACATTTCAGTCCAGTTGATGTGGTCCCCATGTAACCCAACGGTGTATCGGCGCAACCCCTGCAAAAGGAGGTATGCGTGGGCCAGGACTCCCAGCACGAGACTCCAACGGATTAGCGAGGCGGACCAAGGCGATGGGTTGAATGGCCGGAACCGGACGGCCCTCCCCGAAACGAGAATCAGCAGAATGACAAGAGCCAGTGCATATCTGCCCTGCCAGATCCACCCCACTGTCTCGCTGGAACCCGCTTGAAGCACGGGAGGTACAGCGAGAACAGCAATAGTTGTCATGGCCACCGGCCAGCGGAGTTTCACTGGCCGGGCCGTAAAGGCCAGCATGAGCAGCCAGCCGAACCCAAGGACCCACGTGTAGACGACGGCTGCCGGGGGAGCGGTGTCAAGGGAACCTAGGACGCCTACATATTCGCGCATGTAACCGACCGTCCGGTCCAGCATAAGGATGGCGGCCTCGTCGGCGGGCAGCGGAGGTGTCACAGCGAAGAGGCTGTCCAGGCTATGGGCAGTTAAGGTCCACCAGACGGCGAATAGGCATGAGACGCTGACTAAGACGACGGAGAGTTGAAACCTCTTAGCTTTCAGTAAGGCAAGCAGCGCAAACCGGGAATGACCAATAACGGCCGCCATAACTGCAAGTGCCAGCCACAGCAGTGAAAGCGGCCGGGTGTTGGCCAAAAGAATTCCCGAAATTACAACGATGGCGGTTGTCAACCAGCTGGGCCTGGACTTCCCTGCGTTCTCAAGCATTACGCAAAGGCCCATATAAAAAGCGCCCGTCGTTGCGATCTCCAACCCGTTGGGGTTCACTGCGCCGGAAAGGAAGAGGACGGCGGGAGTCAAGGAAACCGCTGAGGCAATTAGCATATATCGGCTTTTACGCATACAGCTCGCTGCGTAAAAGAAGGCAGCAAGGAAAAATGAGGTGACCCACGCACTGATAATACGCATTGCGTAAAGAGCAGGTTCGCCTGCAATACCCCGACTACCAAGCCCCACAATTGCGTAGTAGACGGGATTGTAATTCCCTGCCGAAGTCGTTGCTTTGACGGGCGTGCGGTCGGCACCGTCCGTGGGCTGGTAGCAGTTGGCCGTTATTTCAGGATGCGTAGCGTAACAGTTGAAGTTTTGGACTTCAGCGACGTACTTGGGAACCTCTACCGTCAACAGCTCTCCTTGTACTCCAGAGCTCGTCCCGCCGTACTGACCGCGGGCAACAGCTGCTGCCTTGATCGTATGCGCTGCTTCGTCGGGAGCCGACATCAATGGGGATGCAAAGCACCAGACTGTGCTGGCTGCGCCAATAAGAAGCCACGCGATAAGAAGCACGTGAAGCTGCGACGGGACGGCGCTGAATTTGCGGACGGCGGATGTTGGTTTATGAAGGAGCAAGGAGGTTCGCATGGTGGTTTAAAGCATACGTGGAGCTTTACGAGGAATGAGCCCATTTCCACTTCACATGGCGGAGTCTGACGCGCGACGGCGGGGCGGGGCCTGACCGCGAAAGGCCAGAGCTTTCCATCCTGGACTCATCCCATTATTTTCCGCTGCCCGGTCCTGTCGTCGCATCCCACGGAGATTCCAGGAGTTCCGGCGGTACAGCCGGGTCCTCATATGTACACAAGAATTCGGCCGCGCAAATCAACTGCCGTCAATTGGCCATCCGGCACAAAGACCTGGACAACGGACTGGACGCCCTGCATCCCCACGCGAATGGGCTTGCCCGCCATTCTTCATGGGCAAGGGTCAATGGGCCAGGCGTGATAGCTTTAAGGACGCGTGGAGGCGGGCTGTGCAGAGGCTGAACACTCCGCAACCATGAGAGGATAGCCCAACCGTGCCAACACCCCCGCCAGGCATGCCTTCGCCGCCGGAAACATCCGTTGAAGCTGTTCCAGCTGTTCCGGGGATCGTCATGGGACTCTACCGGCATCCGGTGGTCAGATTCCTGCTTGTTGGCGGCGTTTCTTTCGCCTTGGATCTTGGGCTGCTTGCCATCCTTCACGAGATCTTCGACGTCCCCCTCTGGATAGCCACTCCTATCGCATTTGTCGTGAGCCTCGTCTTCAACTTCCTCTTGCAGCGCCTGTTTACTTTCCGCGCCAACAACAGTGGCAGCATCAGCGCGCTGAAGTACATCCTGCTGGTGATCGTCAACATCGTGATCAGCGACCTCATAGTCACGGGGTTTGACGCTGTCGGCTGGACGTACGTCATTGGCAAGACAGCTGCCACCATCCTGACGACCGGGTGGAATTACTTCCTCTACCGGCACTGGATTTTCCGGCGTACACCGGAAGCTGCCCGCTCGTAAGGCAGCATGTGTGGCCCCCTGCGGGCTTGCAACTTCGCCGGCGGTGAGACAACTCCGAGTGGTGGTTGGTTTCCCAGGCCGCGCCCATGCTGGGCACACGGGGCCCACGGCGCTTTCCGCCTTGATTCTCTGGTGGTCCGGCAGCGCCCATTACCTTTGAAAGCATCACGACAAGGCTAGGCGCCATGAACCGGCGGGAATGACTCCTGTCAGCCTAGTTTTCGTGCCGCAGGGTTCCGCCGGCACTCAATTGCGCGCCGGGTGCAGAAGGAGCACCTGACGGTGCAGGCTCCCGACCGATGGTTTCTTCTGCCTTGTCTGCCACAGGCCCTGCACTGGACTGGATTCTGTTGCTCCGGGACAGGGTTCCCTTCGTCAGGGGAACTCCGGGGTGAAGATAACGGAACAGGAGCAAAGCTCCGGCCGCTGTCACTATCAGGTACAGGACAGTCAGGGGCAGCCAGCCCATGGGCGGCTGCCAGTGCGGTGACGAAAACAGGGTTTGCCAGTTGGCTATTTCGCTGATGCCGACGACATAGCGGCGCAGGACGTAGACAAAGGCCAGCGTGTGGCAGGCGACGATGAGCCAGAAGACGACCCGGGAAATTCGCAATGCCAGAGCGCCGCCGGGAAACCGCAGCTTCCGCAGGCCAAGCCCGACGCTGATGAACAGAACGACCACCAAGGGAAGCGTGTAGCGGCCCTGCCAAATGAATCCCATTCCGCGCCACAATGCGGTCTGCAGGAGCGCCGGGACCAGGTACAGCATGGCCAGCGCCACCCAGTAACCGGTCCAGTTGCGCAGAGGACGGACGCAGAAGGGGACCACAAGGCCTGCAATCATGAGACCTCCCCAGACGAGCGCAACCAGTTCGGGGACCGGCGTGTCCAGCCAGCCCATCGTGCCGATGTATTGCGGGAAGAAGTCGTAAGTCTGGTCCAGCATGATTATGAAGCCCCTGTAAAGGGGGGCGTCGGGATGTGGGCTGGCAATACCTTCCGGAGCGACCCCGACGTTTGCGGGTCCGTTCGCTGCGATGTACATCCACAGCAGGCCCAGGAGGGCTCCCGGAACTGCCAGTGCCACCGCCGTCAGTACTCTTCGGTCACTGAAGACGGTCACGACCCTGCGCAGCTTGAATGAGCAAACTCCGATGATGAGGGCGCAGAGCAACCACACCAGCGATATTTGCCGGGCATTTGCGAGCACCACTGTTGCGGCAGCGACGGTCGCCAGGGCGGGCAGCACGCGTTTGGTACCCCTTCGGTTGTCCAGGACGACGACGAAACCTGAGAAGGCAGCCATTGTGGCGGCAATCTCCAACGAGTTGGGGTTGATGCCACCGCCGAGGAACAGAACCATGGGGGTCATGGCAAGGGCCGCGACGAGGACGGCGTACTTTGGTCGCCGCAGCTCTGTCAAGGCTGTGAACCCGGCGGCGAAGAACAGCGCGCACAGGAGTGCGCTGACGAGGCGCATGCCGTAGATTGCGGGGGCGCCGGACATAAACAGGGTAGGCAGCCCTACTATCCAGTAGTACATCGGGTTGTAGGAGCCGGCGGACGTTACACCAATGTTGGTGAAGGTGTCGTCGACGTAGATGGGCGCGGCGCAGTCGGCCGCCTGTGCCCTGTTGAACTTGTAGCAGCTTTGGGCGTGAAGACTGGCGATGTAGTTGGGAACGCGGACATGCACACCGTGGCCGAATGAGGTGCCGTCCTCAACCAGGACCTGGCCCCGGACTACGGCTGCCGCCTTGATCGTGTGCGCCGGTTCGTCGGGGACGCCCATCAAGGGTGTTGCCAGGGCCCA